>ERZ772766.60-NODE-60-length-66792-cov-6.336065_pt1 | contig 66792 bp, 53 predicted proteins | sample MGYA00511379_ERZ772766 | MGnify/ENA primary metagenome ERZ772766 (study PRJEB29015, sample SAMEA2737895) | human oral metagenome | biome: human oral; feature: human-associated habitat; material: dental | place: China | collected 2116 ... | reverse complement strand
CGTCCACACTGGGTGCGCCGCCCCAGCCACCACCACCCACCCAAGCAAGCCCCTGCCACCGCCCGGGATCGTGATGCGTGGTTATGCCCAGTCGGGGGCGTCGGGCCATGCTTCGGGCGTGTCTGTCGCTGGTGTTGTGGCAGGCTGCGGCTCCGGCGTGGTGGCGCGCATGGGCCGGTGTGCTACATGTGCCAGATTTGCTGCATTTGCTTGTTTCGCTGGCATTGCTGTATTTGCTGTACATTCGTCGGTGGTCAGGGCGTTGATGTGGACGCGCTCGATGCGGGTGTCGGCCGTTGCGGCGTTGATTGTGCCGGATGGGACTTTCACGACGAGGTATGCGCCGCCCTGCGGTAGTGACTTGATGTCGTTGGGGTGAAGGATGAATTCGTCGACTTCTCGGAGGCTGCCGACGCCGCTAGCGGCGTGCATGCCTCCGAGGGCATCCCAGTCATCCTCTACCTGGACAGTCTCTTTCCAGGCGAGGCGGCTGCCGATGTCGCGGGCGATTGCGTCTGCGGCCTCGCCTCGCGTCTGCCGTAGCACTAGCCACATGTTGGCGTTGGTGCGCACGCTGGCCGCGAACTGCGGGGATACGGCTTCGAGGTCGGCGTCGAGGTCTTGGGTGGCAAGTAGGACGGCTCCGCCCGCTGATCTGGCTCGGGCGTACAGGTCGGCGACCCTGGGGGTGCCCAGTGCGCTGAATTCGTCGAGGACGGTTAGGCACATGTGGGCCTTGCCCCACCCGTCGCGTGCGAGGCGTCCGAACGCCGCGCAAAGGTCTTGCACCGCGAGGGTGCCGATAGTGCGCGCCGTTTGGGGTGCTCCTGCGGCATCGAGGGAGAAACACACGATGTCACCGGCGCGTATTGCGTGTTCCATCGTGAATCCTGTGGCGTCGAGGGCTCGGCCTGCGGCCGTGTCGACGATGACAGCGACGCGGTCTCGCACGTCGCCGACGTCGCCCTCGTTTTTTGAGGCGTCGAGGTCGGCTAGGTAGCGCGTCAGCGACCTGGCGACGGACGGGGACAGGTAGGGGTTGACGCTGCGGAGTGTGTCGAGGTTGAGGAGGTCGGCAACGTCTTCCAAGCCGATCGTCCATGTGCCGCCTCCGACTCGAGCGACGCGGGCGTCGGCGAGGTCGACGCACACACGGCACGCCTGTTGCAGTAGTCGACGAGACAGGGTTGCGTAGTGGAGGTTGACGTTCTTGTCGGCCGCGAACAGCGTTTCGTAGAGGGCGTCGGACATTTCGTCGGCCGTGAGTCCAGCGAGGGGGTTGTAACTGGCACCTGCGGCGTCGACGGTGACGTGGTGAAAGCGGCGGCCGGTCTGCGTGGCGATCGCCGCGAGGGTGGAGGCGAGGCCGGGGTCGGCCTTCATGTCGATCACGACGGCTGGCAGGTGTAGGTCTCGGGCGGCCGGGGCACCCGTGAACCCGTAGATGACCCTTTCGAGGGCTTGGGTTTTGCCGACGCCGGTCGGGCCAATCACGACGCCGTGCGTGCGCAGCGCGGTGGCGTCGAGACTGACCGGGCGGGCTGCTTCGTCGACGCCGATCGGCACCTGGAGATCGCTCACGCTCGCTGCGGCCGGGGCGGCTGCGGTGGCCGCGCGCTGCTTGGCCTTGGCTCGATGCACGCGCTTGGCGCTGGCGGGGCGTTTGGTCCGAGCTCGCGGCCCGGCCGCGTCGTCGTCCTCGCGCCAGGTGGCGTCGAACCGTCGGCGGTAGGCCAGGTAGATGCCCGCGACGAGCAGTGCGAGGCAGGCAGCAAAGGGGGCCTGGGCGATCGCCCATGTCTGCCAGTTGTTTGCGATCACACTGGTGGTGCTTTCACGGCGAAGAAAAGCACTCCACAGGTCGTGTAGGGCGGTGATGTAGGTGTCGCCGTAGGTCGCTGCCCAGCCCATCCAGATCCCCAGACCGGTGGCTAGCGCGCCTGCGGCGCATACCCACCAGGGGCGAACATGCTCGCGGTAGATTCGGCCCAGCGCGACAATTGCGCCTGCAATTGTCGCAGTCAGGGGGTTCAGAAGCACAGCCGCGCCAATAATGAATCGCGCAACTTGCTGCTTCTCGGTGTGAACGACGTTCCGAGTGAATCGAATTCGTGGCGCACTCATGATTCCCGTCCGCTCTCGTTGTTTAAGATGTGTGCGAGAGGATAGACCGCGATGGGTCTGCCCATTCCTCTGGCTTCTAATGTCGTGTTGGCCTCGTCTGCGGCTTCACTGACGACGCGATGTGAGTCCGGCGTAGTCAGGTAGACACCGATACGGTAATTCACTGAGTATGCGTATCCGTGCATAAGATGGATGAGCCGCCGTTTATTCTTAGGGCTCCACTCAACCTCATATCCGATGTAGCTCCCTCGCTCACCGCTAACGATATCTGGCCACGCGATTCCCTTTTTCCCACTCGCGCGTGTAATCGCAATTGCATATGAATTCTCTGCGGGGTCTGTTACGAGCGCTCGCGCCTCTCGCTCCGTTATCAGATTCGGTCTATCCCCTCTATGCAGCAAAGCGAGGTAGGCGTCAATACATGCGCGGTCGTGCGCGTATTCTGCGAGCTTGACGCCCGCACCTGACCCACCTTCGACGCCCATAAATTCTGCACCTGCTTGCGTGAGGGAATGAACCTGCGATTTACCGAGAACATACTCGGATTGCACGAGCCCAAGATCACGAAGATGTTTCAAGCGACGTGAGACATATGGCTTCACCGACGACGTACGCTGATGCGCAAATAGCTCAGCGCGGATGATCTCAACCGGAACAAAGCGAAACTTTGCGAGAAACGACAAGATGCGTTGATCAGATTCGCTCACTAGCATGGTGCCTCCAAAGATTGAACGGAACTATTTGTGTTCACACAATTGTTCATCTGATTACTAATCTAACACTCGCTGTGCACATCTTTGTCTGCTGTATTTTGCCTATTGCATCTCTTATACTGCTGACTTGCCGCGCTGCCGACGATACGTAACCACTTGCTTCCCTCTTCACTACCACACCAACTATCCTTCTTCCCCCGTCTTCACACCCACATTCTTCCTTCCTGCCCTCCCGACGCTCGACCCCCCTCTCACAATGCGTGTCGTTGGGGGAGGGGGGTCGAGCGTCGGGAGGGCAGGTTACCCCTTGGGGTTTGGTGGGTGTGATGACAACCCAGATTGTCACTGTGTTGTCATCTGGATTGTCATGGTTCTTGGTGTGGTAGTGAAGAGGGAAGCAGCGAGGGAACTGCTTGACACCGAGTCCCAAACGCCCCCCCCTGTGCGGGGCTTACTGTTTGGGGTGGTGAATATGTTCTGCGGTATCGTATTCGTTGCCCCAGGCTTGTTCGACGGCCTCCTCAATGAGTTTGTAGAGTGCGGTGCCGGTGGTGAGTTTTTTCCATCTGAGAATGTAGTAGCAGCGCTCTGATACATCAGCACTGAGAGCTCGGGTTATTTCGTCTCGATAGGGTTTATATTCTCGTCGGGCGTCAGCCATGATGATCCTTTCAGTTGTTTGTGTAGGTGCGGAATATTATGTGTTGATCGCGGCCCCAGATAGATTCAATATTGATTCCCTGTGCGGGCGAGTCGGCGGAAATCATTTGACCATTACCGATGTAGATCGCTGTATGGTAATAGGAGCGACCATCATTGGTTGACCAGAAAATAAGATCGCCGGGCTTTGCTTGGGATTCAGGTATTTCGAGTCCCATTCTGGCTTGCGAGTCTGCAAAATGTGGGAGAGTTATTCCCCGTCGCGCCATGAATTGCATGGTAAAGCCTGAACAATCGTAGTGTTCGGGGCCTTCTGCTCCCCATACGTATCCGTGCGAGTCATCATTTGCTATTGATTGAGCCCATGCGATAGCGTCTGCAACTTCGCCGGTTCCGATGCTGCTTTGGGAGGCGAGGAGTAGGCTTCCGTTCTCTCCTTGGTACGTGTGAATAGCGTTCATGATCTTTGGCACGTATTTTTCGGTTTCGCCGTTGGTGGGGATCCCGCCTGCATTTTCGACGGCTCCTGTGCCTGCGTTGTACGCGGCGAGCGCTAATTCGATGCGGTTCCCGGTAACAGTTTGAGAAGCCAAGAGGGCGTCTATTTCTTTGAGTTTGGCGCACATATAGTGCCCTTGACTGTAGATAGCGTCGTGCGGATTATTTATCTCTGCTTTTCCGTCACCGTCACCGTCCATTCCTGCGCCGCCATTCCATGTGGCGGGCATGAATTGGGATATTCCCTGCGCGCCTGCTGGTGACCCGGCGTTTTCGTTCCAGTTTGATTCGGCTGCAATTTGTGCCGCAATAAGGGCGGGTGTTATTCCTTCGCATATGCTTCCTGCTTTGAGGATGTCGTCACGGTAGGCGGCTGGTACGGCGTCGCTGACGCCGGTGGCGGCCGCCGCGCCCATCCCAGATCCGGTGTGTGTCAGGGCCACGAGTGCGGCGGGTGCCATGAGGAAAATCAGGGCGATGAAGGCTACCAGGCCTGCGATCGCCCATGCCTTGATGCTGATGAGGCGTGCGCCCAAGGCGAGGGCTCCGCGCGCGTTGTCGTTCATTGGGCGCTCCATCTCGTGACCCGCCAGCCTCCTTGGGCTGGCTCTAGGGTGATGCGGCCGGTCCCCGTCGTGTTGTCTGTGCGCGTGTAGCTCACGGTGGCGCTCCATGTGGACGGGTGGGCCGGGTCGGCCTCGATCTGAGAGAAGTCGACCGAAACGAGTTGCGTGCCGGGGGTGACGCCCGCGGTTTGCGCCTCTGGCGTGTTCACGAGATACACGGCGAGGGGTTTGGAGGTGTACGGGCTGATCGCTTCTTCGATGCTGGCCCACGGGGTGTCAGCTGCTCGGTTGTCCATGAATGCGTGCATCCATGCTTCTGCGGCGCTGCGGGCAGGTGCGAACACGTCTGGCGAGGCGCTTGGTGTCTCGGGCGTGCTCGGGGTTGATGTGGCAGGTGCTCGCATGGGGGGTGTTGTCGGTTCCATGGCTGGCGTGCTTGACGGTGATGCCGCAGGCTCGGGCGTGGGGGCGGTAGGCCATTGTCTCCATACGAGGACGGCCGCGCCCGCCACGATCACAGCAAGGAGCGTCAGGGCGATGATGGTAGGGCCACGTCGGGGGGCCGGGGCACACTGGTGGTGTGTGTCCGTTCTGGCTTCGTCGAGGAGCCCATCCCACTTGCTTGGTGTCATGCGCGTGCTCCCCTCTTCGCGGTCACGTCGATGGTGCGTCGACGCGGCGCGTTACGTCGCAGGTGTGCGTTACCGACACCGGATCCAACGCGAGGTGCAGGGCGTGCCGATTCGGGTCGTCCCGCGTTCCCTGTGCGGGGCATCTGGTAGGTGCGCGGCGGAAGGGTACGGCCAGTGTTTTGGGGCCGCATGACGGTGGGGTCAACGTGTCCCAGTCGACTATCGCGTTCGGGGGCGGGAGTCGTGGGTGTCGTACGCGCAGGAGCGGTGGGCGCACCCGTTGGCTTCTTCTGTCGTTCGGTGGGGGCTTTGGCCTCTGCGGGCACCTGGCCGCTCGCGCGCGTGTAACGGCCTCGGGGCGTGTGCTCGGGTGCGGCTTGCTCGGTAGTGTGCTCGGGTGTGGGAGCTGCGGTTGCACCGGTGGTGCCGCCTGTGGGAGCTGGCCCCAGACGGCGCGGCTTGTTGGCTCCGCCCATGCCGCGTGGGCGCACGATTCCTCCGTCGGGCGCGTCAGGTAGTGATGCTCCCTGCGTCTTGTCGCGGGGTTGTTTGGGGGCGCGTGGGCGCGGGCGTTTGCGCCCCAGTCCTCGCAGCAGGTATCGGACGGCGAGCGCGGCCCCGAGGACTCCTCGTGCCTTGGATGCGAGCCCTGTATCGCTGGCTTGGAAGATGCGTTTGAGGTGGGCGAGGAGAACGAGCGAAGCGATCATCGCTGTGATTGTCAGGATCAGTGAGGTGAACCATCCCATGGATGAGGTGAGCCTCATGGCGGCCATGGCGACAGTGAGAACGATGGTGAGAACCAGCTGAACGAGGAAGCTCATGACCGTGAAATTGAACAGGAGCGTGAGCCAGTTGTTGGCCCATTGGCGTGGAGCGCCAGGGATTGCCCACAGGCAGGCAAAGAGGCCTCCGATGACCAGCATCATGAGTGCCAGCATGAGGTTGAACGCTACAAGGCAGTTCAGGACCAGGATCATGACGGCGAAAATGAAGGCGGCGATTAAGGCGGTGATGGCTGTCGCGAGCCTGATGGGGGCGTTGTGGCCGGTGATCGTTGCGTATGCTTCGGAGTCTTCGCCCACGGCGCTCTTGAATGTCGAGCTGGTGAGGTAGGCACTCCTGGTCTGCGCATCGGTGGAGAACAGGGGTTTGCTCAGCACGGTTGCCCCGTGTTTCTTACAGCCCTCGATGCTGCCGAACTCGCCTTGACACCAGGGGGTGACAATGAAGGTGCGCCAGATCGCGTCGCCCATTTGCCGCATGGCGTTGTTCTGGTCCGTTCCGGTGAAGGTCGGGTCTGCGGCTTCGATTGGCTCGGTTAATCCGTCGCTGGCACCAATGGCTGCGGCTGCGGCCGTCTGAGTGCCCGCATCTCGAAATGCGTTAATGCCGTCGACGTAATGCCCTGGCGTCGTCGAGAGGCTAATCGCCACGACGCCTGCGGCTAGGCAGCACCCCAGTTGGGTGGCAAGCTGGGATGGGGATGCGGATCCCCGTGCCCATGCCACTAGTGCTCCGATGGCAAGCGTGGAGGGAAGAAGCCACTGGACGAACGCGTTGGAGACGGTGCCGATTGCGCCGGTGAGTTGGGTTCCAAGCGCTGTGTATGAGTCGAAGCTCATGGTCTGCCAGCTCATGGCGATAGCGGCGAGTGTCCAGGACTGCGCTTGCATGAACGTTGAGTTGGCTAGCGTGTTGATGTTGCGATCAACGGTGTTATCCAGGATTTGGGTGACGCCGCTTTTGTCGACGTAGTCCCACTGGTAGGCCCACACGGGATAGGTTTCGAACAGGGTCGGTGCGTCGTTGTCTTTGAGGTCGGGGACGGTGATCAGGCTCCCGATACCGTCAACTTCGTACTGCCCGCTCTGTGCGGTGTCGTCGTCGGCCCATGCGGCCGATCCCGACCACATGACAGCGATCGCAACCACGACGGCCGTCAAAAACAGGCGAGCGGTCTTCACCATTCGTCGGTGTCGAATCTCCATGATTCTTCCTCCCAGATCATCGTGTAGCGGTCTTCTACGGTCTTTTGCTTGGCGTTGATGTATCGGATGCGGATCACGGCCGTGGTTTCGGTGTAGCTCACGGTGTCCGTGTCGATGAAAGTGCCGGGGCTGTCTCCGTGGACGTCGACGGGATTGGCGCACGTGCGCTGCATCCCATACGTGCTGGCGAAACGGCGGGTGATGAGCGTGTCGCAGTACTGACGTACCATGTCGGCCGTCCTGTAGGAGGCATGGTTGTAGTCCCACGCGGCGCGCGCTGCCGTTTGTGCGCCCGCTTCGTCGTGCGAGGTGGTCGCCTGTGCTGTTGGTGAGGGCACGGGGGCTGGCGTTTGCGCGCTCATTCGCCCAATCCCATACCCAACGGCCGCCACGATGATCACTCCTGCAAGGGCTGCGCACCCGATGCCGAGCGCTCGGCGTTTAGGCGGCGGTGTCGTCTCGGCCGTGTCGGCCGCGCGCGGGAGTGTCGAGGTCATGGCGATTCTCCTTCCTCGGTGGCGTGGTGTCGAGGGCTTGGCGCACTCGATCGTTGGGGATAGCGATTTGGACGGTGGCCACGCGGCGGCGGGCGTCGCGCATGAGGCAGTGACCGTGCCACACGTCGCCGCTCGTGGGGTCAACTGAGACTGTGTCGATCATGGCTCGTACGTCGGGTGAGGGTTCCAACCCGAGTAGGCGTGCGGCCGCGTCCTGCTGTTTCGTCGTGCTCTGGCTGAAAACGAACGCGCATGCGATTTGCTCCATGATGCCGTCTCGCTCGGCAATCGAGGACGGGTCCTGACTGTCGATCACGAGGGAGACTCCCAGGGCTCGCCCGAGTCGCGCGATCTGGTCCAGGAAGGTCGCGCCGTCCTGGTTTGCGGTGAGCAAGTGCGCTTCTGGGATCACGACGAGCTTGCGCAGGGAGCGCATGGCCTGTGTTTTAGCCACGTTCATGATCCATGCGAGTGCCCCGCGTGCCACGGCCGCGCCCACGCGTTGGGTGGTGGTCCACTCGGCGGGCGCGCTGCCCGCTGGTGGCAGGTCAAGCTTGGGGAACTGAATCAGTGTGATTCCCTCCCCTGCTGCCAGCGTGCCTTCCGCGCGCTGGCCGATGATCATGCGGCCGATCGCGTCTCCCTCATAGGCGCGCAGTTCTCGGGCCACGCGCTGGGCAATGTCCTCGCCTGCCTCCATGCGCTCGATGAGCCGGTGGCTCGATCGCTCATCACCGGAATCAAGGAGGGCGGCGATGTGCTCCATGAGCACAGGATGAGCCGCGAGCCGCAGGCTGTCCGAGATGAGGAGCATGAGCTGGCTGTGGGCGTGGGTGCGCGCGTCCTCGGGGTCCATTGTGGCCAGGAGGTCACAGGTGCCCGCGTAGCGTGCCGACATGTCGATGCGGCGCGCGTCGATACCCATGCTGGTGGCAGCTGCGACCAGGCCGCCGTGTTCGTTGTTGAGGTCGCCCTTGAAGTCCAGGACAGGCACCCACGCGCCTTCTGCTCCCGCGTCGAGGGCCATGAGCTGCGCGGCGGTGGTTTTTCCGCGCCCGCTTCGCCCAATCAGCGCGGTGGTGGTCGTGTCGCCTCGCAGGGGTGCTTGGGTGGGGTGGAAATGGACGAGGGAGCGTGTGGCGCCCGTGGTGTAGCCGATGACCGGCCCTTCGCGGTCGCCGGTGATGGATCCACCCCAGAACCAGGACCCAAAGAATGCCGTGGCGTCCATGACGTGGTTCATGTCCTCGATGCGCACCGTGTCACCGGGCAGGCTAGAGAGCCATGCCGCGTCTTGTTCGTCGGCGCATACGTCGACGGTGATTCCGGCCTGCGCGTATGCCTCGACCACGGCATCAACGGCCAGGTAGAGGTCATCGAGCGTGGTTTCGGTGACCGTGAGGATCGGCCATGCCTCCACCAGGGAGGTGCGGCCGCGCTTGATCTCCAAGCCCAGTGAGCGCATCTCTTCCTCGGCCAACAAGATGTCTTCGTCGGCTTCCTCGACGTGGGACTCTTCGGCGTCCCGGCGCTGATGCTTAGCCTTCTTCTGCGTCTTGGCGACACGTCGAAGCGCACTCGCCTGGCTCATGAAGCTAAACCTCACGGACGCCTCAGGCAGCACTGCTTGTGCACCGTCCATCGTGGGTCGCGCGATGTTCGACAGCGCGAGGAGCCATTGCCCGTTGCTCAGGGTATCCACGGACTCGGGAAACTCAGTGATCATGAGGCACGCCGTGTAGGCCACTTCTGTGCCTTGGGCGTCATAGAAGCGTAAGTGATCCCGGAAAGGCACAACGCGGCCGCGTCCAAGCCTGGCCAGGGGCGCGCCGGTGATCGTGCCCTCGCGAGGCGTAGCGTCACTCGTTCGGAAGGTCTCACGGCCCACCATCCACGCCAGCGTTTCAGCTGGGACGGGCAGCGCCTGGAATGGCTTGCCGGTCATGCGCCCGATAATTGAGCGCATCTTCCCGTCGAGGAACTCCAGCTCCTTAACGGGAATCGCGTTGCGATTTCCACTAACCCAGTCTGCGGCCGCGTTGATCGTGGCGACCGCTGCGGGCGTGGTGCGGTCTTCCACATCCACCCCGATGAACACATGGCGCTCGGGCAGTGCCCAAGCGTCGATAGAGTCAGCGCGCGCCTGTGCCCACGCCATGGACTGTGGCCGCGTGAAGGTCGGGGCATCCTCTCGGTAGGTGTCCGATGTGATCGCACCCCAGATGATTTTGAGCTGGCACTCGTAATCAGCCAGAGCGCCTTGCGCTTGGGCGATCGAGCTCATGACCTGCTCGTCTAGCTCACCTGCCGACGCCGTTTGCGTCGACGCGGGCGTGATTTCCATCCAGACCGTCGCACGATCAGCGGTAACGACGATGCCGTCAGCGATCGCCCGATAGGTCGGGAATGAGCGCCCCATCTGGGGATACAGGCCAACGGCCCGTTTGAGGGAGTCAAACATGACGGCTCCTGACTGTCTGCATGTGTTCGAAGCTGTACAGGCGCACCACTACCTGTGGTGCGATCGGCTGGCCTGCCGGGAAGGCACGTCGCGAGCCCTTTGTCGATGATTCCCACAGGTGTTCGTCATCCTTATGGAGAACGCGGGTACGCCACCAGGCGGCCACGTCGATGCGCTCACGGGGAGTGAGAACGCCACCGCGTTCTCCCACTCGCCTCCCGGCCACAATCGGGATGTGGCCAACCAGGGCGTAGCGGGCCGCGAGCATCCAAGCCACCAGGCGGCGGCGTCGCGCATGTTTGGGGTCGGGGGTGAACCCCCAGTAGACGATGACCACGGGGATGGTCACGTACAGGGGGAACGTGGCCTGCGTGGGCAGGCCAAACAGGAGCGTGAGGGCCGCGAACCATGCGACAAGAAAGAGCCCACCGATTTTGAGGAAGTCGACCTCGAGGCCGTCTTTGAGGCCCATCGGGCCAATCTGGTAGAGCTTGCGCGGAAACTCAAAGCTCCGCGTGTGAATACGTGCCTCAGTCATTGAAGATCCTGCCCGCCAGGTTCGTCAAGAACGTGAACACGGTGTCGTAGTTGAAGATGATCGCGGCGACCACTGATGCGGAAAGGAAGTATGCCGCGAGTTTGGCGTGGCGATCGGATGCCCAAAAGTACAGGCCGCCAATCGCAAGGATGATAATGAAAATGTTGCCTGCGCCCGTGAGGGTCCATTCTTTGAGGCCACCGAACATGAGAGTCTCCTTAGTTGGTTGTGGTGATTGAGAAGATTTGCCAGCGCGTGGCATCGTGGGCCTTAACGGGCACGATCGTCACGGTGTACTGGCTTGTGAGGGTTGCGTCTCCGAGCTTCCAGGCGACGCTCATCGTTCCCTGTCGGGTCTCGGAGTTTCCGGCGTAGACGCGCCATGAGGTGACTTTCGCGCTGGCCCCGGTCAGGGCGGGGGCATCCACACTGCCGCCAGGAGCGACCAGGGCATCGACGTCCCCGCCCGGCCACGCACGCACAAACGCTTCGATGTCGGCGCGGGTAGATTCCGTGAGCTCTTGATCGTTTTCGTGGGCGATCGCGGCGTTATTCGATGTCGGAGCCGCCGGGAGTCCCACCAGCGCCGGTGGCCCGGCCACCGATGGAGTCGTGGTCGGATTGGCGATCGGTACCAAGACCCCCACCCACCCTTGTGTCTGCGTCTTCGCCTCTGGCGGGGTGGCGACCTCGACAGCTACCAAGACATTGACGCGCTCGCCCTCAACGGTGGTGGAAGCGACGTACGAATCGGTAACCGAGAGCTTGCCTGCTCCATCCCACCCAGCGCTACCGGCGCCCGCCCACGTCTGCGACAACGCGGCAGTGCGGGCAGATCCATCACCCACCGACACGTAATCGCGAGCAACGCGCTCTGCCACCGACGCGGCGGCCGTCATATCGATCCCCCACGACTGGGGTACCTCTACGGGAGCCTGAGCCTCGGGGATGCGCGTCGGAGCAACGAACACACGCCACACACCCACGAATGCGAAGAACCCTACCGACGCAATCACGACAGCACGCGCCACGCGCTGTCGACGTGACGGGGTTGCCACCTCCCACGGCAGCCCACGCCGCCGCGAGTGCTTCTCCTCAGTCTCGCTCACATCACCCTCGGGGGAAGTGGTCTCGACAGCGGTGGGCTGGGATACGGTCGGGTCGGGATCGGAACCACGGTGAGGGGGCGCGGGGATCCCCGCGACCCTCTCCCCCGTCGGAGGCGTTGACGGCAGGCTCACAGTCCCGCCTCCGCAGCCGCATCAATCACGCCCGCAAGGTCCTCGCCGTCAGGCTGGGGGTCCTGGGCCTCAGACCATTCAGGAGGTGTCGGTGTGGCCGGAGCGGAATCGCCCTTGCGGCGCGGGATCGCGACGTTGAGACCAACAGCCTCAATCGCGACCGTCGTGCGGTGCCGTGTCTGCCCTGATTCATCCATCCAGGAGTTAGCCACGAGCTCGCCCACGAGCACGATGGGGTTTCCCTTGCTGAAGCCCGCTGCCGCGACGGCCTCAGCGCGATCGCCCCAGGCATAGGCATCCCAAAAAGTCGGGTCCTTTGAGCGCCACTCCCTCGCCTTGATGCTGTAGTAGCGCTCCGAGCACGCAACCCGCAGGTGGACGCTCGCGCGCCCATCCGAAGCAGGACGGAACTCAGGATCAGCGGTGAGATTACCAACAAACGTGTGGGTAGTCATGATTTCGAACCTTTCTGTGTGGTTTTTATCTGGGGTTTCGAATGTCGTGGGGAAGTGATGAGTTCAGGCGCTACGCACGTCTGAGAGGTCGTTCATCTGGTTCATGGCCTCATGCACGAGGCCAACCAGTTCGGCCTTGCTGGCCTGCGGATACGCGGCGCACATGTGCTCCCACATCCGCTTATGAGCCTCTTCTCGGGCGCGTTCTTCGGGCGTCTTAGCGGCGTCGATCTCGGCGTCGATCGCGGCTGCTTGCGCCTGTCGCACGGCGTTGATCGCGGCCGCTTGCGCCTGGCGAGCGGCGGCCGTACGGGCTTGGGGCGCGTCAAGGATGCCCACGTTCTCGTCGAGCCGGTAGGCCACGAGACTGGACATGCGGCGCACGCCATTGGCGGGTTTTTCGCCCATGAGGCCACGAATCTGCGCGGGGGTCCATCCCGCAGCAATCCGCTCGGCAAGCATCGCTGCGACCTGGCGAGTGCCGGTGCGATCCATGGCCTGCATCCACTCGGGCAGGCACGCGCCGATGAGGGCACCCGCATCGTCACCGATCGCGGAGCTCGGCGCTCGCTTTTCGTGGTCAGATCGTGATGTAGCTTCAAAGCCCCGACCGGACCCGACCTGGCCTGATCCAGGCACCTCCTTGAGGGCTGGGGAGGGGTGGGTAGGGTTGGGGGTTTGAATATTGGGGGTTTGGTATATAGAAGCAACCGGCATTACGGTGCCGGTTGCAACCGGCATCACGGTGCCGGTTGGGTACCCAACCGGCATTTCGTGCCGGTTGCTTTGATTGCAACGAAAAGCCTGGTTATCCACAGGCTGAGGCTCGGAGCCTTCAACCCAACCGGCATTTCGTGCCGGTTGCTTTGATTGCAACGAAAAGTCGCACCCTATGTTGAGGCGATAGACATTCGTTTTCCGTCCTTGCGGAGTCGCGCGCCGCGACACCGACAAAAGCCCCGCTGCCTCCAATGACCGAATCTGGTTGCGCACAGCCCTGTCCTTCAGGCGTGCCTTACGGCCGATCTCTGCCTGAGAAGGCCAGCACACACCCTCATCGTTCGCCGCATCAGCGAGCGCAAGCAAAACAAGAGTCTGGGACTGGTCAAGGTCAGTCAGACCCCACGCCCATGTCATCGCCATGATCGACACAACGCATCACCGTCCAGCTCGACCTAAACCAGGAATCGGAACATCTCGCACCTGCGCAATCGGATCGGACAACTCGACGCCTGACGCACGTGCATACTCCGCAAGATCCACAACGCGAAAGAACCGACGCGCGCCCGCTCCGTACTGAATCGAGGGAATCTCGCCCTGCTTAGCGAGACGCATCAGCCGCGCATAGGTCATCCCTGGAAGTAACGCTGCCGCTTCCTTAGCGGTGAGCGTTTGTGACTCATGCGAAAGATTTTCTTTCATACGTCAAGACTATGACATATTTCAGACGTAAGCAAGCTCTTACACTTGCAATTTTTTCTTTCATCTGTGACACTTATTGCATGCTTGATCATTCGATGGATAGCGCCGCCGCACAGCTCACTTTCAATGGAGCGGTGAGCCTCACTCTTTCGCAGTACTTCATGACACACGGGCTTTCTAGAGCGAGCGTCGGCACCCTCCTTGGAACCTTGCCACAATCGATCTCAAACCGCCTCTACGACAAGGCAAAGTGGAGCGCAGAAGAACTGGCACTACTTGCAGCCCACTTTGGCATCCCCATTGATGCCCTCATGCCCACCCCGGACGGATCGGGCGGGTGGGTGCCCGCGCCGTATGTGCCCGCCGGGACCGCACAGATACGACGAGACCCGGCCCCTTACGGGACCGGGTCTGTGGTGGTAGCGGGGACAGGATTTGAACCTGCGACCTCCGGGTTATGAGCCCGGCGAGCTACCGAACTGCTCCACCCCGCGTCGGCTTTAGATACTTTAGAGCATTCAACGGGAGGACACAAACCGAACGCGGTGATGTACGTCCTAGCTACGGGGCGCTGTCAGGAGCAGTCGAACCGAAGCTCTACTGCGGGGCCTGCGCGAAATCATCCGGAGTCCCGGGCACGACGGGCGCTCCACTCGGAGGCGCAAGGGTGGGACTTGGAGTCTGCACCGGCATCCCTTGGGGCGGCGCGGGCTGAGTTGCCGACACGTGCACCGGAGCTCCCTGAGGGGGTACGGGCGGGATTGTCGACACCTGCATCGGAGCTCCCTGGGGCGACGCGGGCTGAGCCGGTGCTGCCGCATGAGGGTAGTAGCCGACCGGAGCACCGAAGGGGGCACCGACGGGGGCGGAAGCAGAGGAACGCCGGTCGGGTACAGCAAGCACAATGGCAATGATGAGACCAGAGCGCACGATCAACCAGATCATAACCATACGCACAACGAGCAAGGGGGCATACCAAACATCACCAAAGACCGACGGATCGAGCGTCGGAGGCATAAATGGCCAGTACCAGCGTCCGCCTTCCAAGACGGCGAGGACCGGGTCAATGAGCAGGAAGGACACGACAACGACGCCGACCAGAGCGTAGCGCACTGCTTTGCTTCGTTTTTGGAGCGCGACAGCGGACAGTACGATCGCCACGATGTACATAATGACCGACTCATAGAACCAGACGCTCGTAAAACGCTCGAAGTAGATGCTCAAGTCGTCGAAGAAATAGGGAATGAATTGGTTAACGAGCGCGATTACCCAAAGGATCAGCTCAAGCCTCAGGCAGACCCGCACGCGCGTGGAGAGCGGTGGACGCTTCGGACTCGGCGCAGCCGCGTAGGGGCTCGGCTGTCCCCAGGCTTGCGGTGCGGGCATCGGTTGAGCGCCACCCTGGTACGGGATCCCCTGGGCAGCACCGGAGAATTGACCGGGAGCAGGGAAAGCCCCACCTGCACCACCGGGAGGGTTAGGCAGGGGGTTCGGGATTTGAGAATTGCTCACTGTTAGGTTCCTTCCGCGTGTGTTGGTGGCGCGTGAGCACGCATGATCTTCATCATATCGGCAGCGTGCTACCGACATGACGAAACACACGGAGGGGCTTTCCCGGCCGTGCACAAACCCCACCGTCACATGGGACGCGCCCGGCCCACCTCACAACGTGATCGGCCGGGCCGGGCGCGCAACGGGCACAGAGCGCCTATGAGCCGCTTTGTGCTCCGCTCGTCGCAGATGCGCTCGGGCTCGGGCTGGGCGCCCGCGATCCGGAGTTCGAGGTCGCCGACGAGGACGTAGCGAGCGCCGCCTGCGCGGCCTCCGCACGAGTCAGGGCATCGTGCAGGCGCGTCTGGGCCTCGCCGTATGCGGTCCAGTCACCCTTGCTCATCGCCGCATCCGCGTCGCGCATCGCTTGCGCGGCATCGCTGACGGCCTGGGACAGCTGGGTGCTCGCGTCGGAAGAGTTCGCACCCGACTGGGAGGTGTCCCCCGATGGCGGAGTCGTCGCACCGGGAGAGGTTGACGAGCTTCCATCGTCCGAGACGAGCTGGCGCAGCGACTCCTCGAGGGTCGGCGCGAAACCAACCTTGTCACCGAAGGCGGTGAGCACCGAACGAAGGACGGGGTATGACGCGGATCCGGTGCCCTGTACGTAGACGGGCTGCACGTAGAGCAGACCGCCGCCGATCGGCAGGGTCAGGAGGTTGCCTCGGATGACCGTCGAATCGGCCTGGTTGAGCAGGTTGAGCTGGGTGGCGATCTTCTCGTCGGAGTCGTACTTGTTTTGGACCTGGCCGGGGCCGGGCACGGTCGTCGATGAGGGCAGCGCGAGCAAGCGGAGCTTGCCGTATCCCTCGCGCACCTGGCCCGGCGTGTTGCCCGTCTCCGAATCCACCGCGAGGAAGCCCGCCATGGCCTCGCGACGTCCCTCGCCGCCGCCACCGGGGACGAAGACGGAGGTCAGAGAGAACTCAGCGCTATCCTGACCCGGCATCTGCATGGTCAGGTAGTACGGGGGCTGCAGGGCGGTCGGTGCGGGCAGCGGGTTTCCTGCCGCGTCCATGCGCGGGCTCGAATCGGTGGAAGAAGCCGCGCCGTAGGTGGAGGTCTCCTCAGCCAGGCGCCAGCGGTCGCCACCGGAGTAGAAGCCCGCCGCGTCAGTGACGTGGTAGGTGGCCAGCAGGTTGCGCTGCACCTTGAACATGTCCTCGGGGTAGCGCAGGTGGCTCATGAGGTCGCCGGAGATAGCGGACATGGGCTCGACGCTGCCGGGGTAGATCTTTTCCCACGTGCGCAGGATCGGATCCTGATCGTCCCAGCGGAACAGGCGCACGGACCCGTCGTAGGCGTCGACGACCGCCTTGACGGAGTTACGCATGTAGTTGATCTTGTTCGCCTGCACGTACTGACCCATCTGCGTGGACTGCGAGTCGACCGTGGCGTCCGAGAGCGACTCGTGCTGGGCGTAGGGGTAGTTGTTCGTGGTCGTGTACGCATCGACGACCCACACGAGGCGCTTGGGAGTCGAGGCGTCCCCGTCCACGTCGACGACCGCCGGGTAGGCGGACTGCTCGAGCGTCAGGTAGGGCGCGACCTTGGACACGCGCAGCAGCGGGTCGCGGTCATACAGGATTTGCGAGGCCTCGTTCGTCTGAGAGGAGAAGAAGAGGTCCGTGGACCCGAATTTGATCGCGTACAGGAGTTTGTTCCACACATTGCCCACGGACGGGCCGCCGTTGCCGGTGAATGTCGTCGACACCTGGCCACCAACTGCCGTGTCATCGGGGTAGTCGAGCTCCTGCGGGTCGGCGCCTTCGGGGGCACCGACGATGGAGTAGTCGGGCGAACCGGGGCTGAAGTAGACGCGCTCCTCGTAGTCACCCATTTCACCGACCGAGGGCACGGACTGCTCCCAGTAGGAAGGCAGTCCGTCGCTGGTCAGCTGGTTGCCGTAGGCGGCGACCGCACCGTAGCCGTGCGTGTAGACGGTGTGCTGGTTGACCCAGGTCTGCTGCTCGGCGGACAGGCCCGAGAGGTTGAGCTCGCGCACGGAGATCACCGTATCGCGCCGTTCCCCGCCCACGTTGTAGCGATCGACCTTCATACCGGAGTTGAAGCCGTAGTAGAGGCGCGACTGCTGGAGTTGCTGGACGGTCTTCGTGATGACCTTGGGGTCCAAGAGACGCACCTGGGAGGTCAGTGCGTCGTTGTCGAATTGCCCGGCAGAGGCCGTCGTCGCCGCGTCGTAGTTGGTCTGGTAGTCGACGTTGTCGAGCCCGTATGCGGCCAGCGTCGCATCAATGTTTCGCTGAATGTAGGGTGATTCAAGGGTGCGCTGGTTGGGACGCACGCGGAATTGCTCGACGAGGGCCGGGTAGGCGCCAGCCAGAACGAGGGCGGCGACAACGGTAACGGCCACGCCAGTGACCGGCAGGCGCCACGTGCCCTTGAAGGCCGCGACGACGAAGAGGACCGCGACGAGGCCGGAGATGACCGCCAGAATCGAGTGCGCCGGCAGCGTCGCGTTGATATCGGAGTACATGGCGCCATGGATGGAGCCGGAATCCGAGGTGAGCAGCTCGTAGCGACCCAGCCAGTAGTTCACGCCGATGAACAGGGACAGGCAGGCGGCCATCATGCCGGTCTGCAAGCGCGCCTGCTTGGAGGCGTGAGGACGCGGGGCGAGGCGAATCGTCCCGTACAGGTAGGACACGATGATTGCCGCAACCAGGCCGATGGCGGTGACTGTCATGAGGAAAGAGACGAGCACCTTGAGTGCGGGCAGGACGAACACGAAGAAGGAGATGTCCAGCCCGAACTGGGGGTCAACCTGCCCGAAGGAGGAACGGTTGAGGAACTGCAGGAGCGTGCGCCATTCGGTGGCCAGGCGCGCACCGTTGGAGAAGCCAAAGAAGAGGGCCACACCCCAGAAAGCGAGGCGACGCATGGGTTCGAGCGCCTCCCGGTATCCGCGCAGGGCAGCCGATGCCTCGCCACGGGACGAGGAAGCACGATGCCGGTAGGCGAAGGACATCGAGAAATAGATGAGGGCCGTCGCCACGACGAAGCCAACGACAAATAGGCCGATGTGCGCTCCCCACTGGGTGAGGATGACGCGCGTGGCGCTCATCTGGCGGAACCACAGGATCTCGGTCCACACGATGGATGCCGCGTAGATGATGGCTCCGATAACTGCCAGCGCCACGATCGTGATGCCGGCGGGTCCGGGCTTGCGGACGGTGAGCTGCCTGGGCGCACGATCAGGGTCTCGCGGAGCGCGCGCTCCACCCGGGGGAAAGACTGAAAAATCGAAGCTCACGGCATTCCTCTCTGTCAAACCGATAGCTTCAAACCAGTGTAGCGGCGCACAGAGGTAACTTCGCCTCGGTCTTATTCGCTCTCCGTGAGATTATGGGGGCATGACTGTTGAGATGATGCCGAGTGCGCGCGAGATCGCGCTGGCCAACGTGGTTGTCGATATCGAGAAGGGCGCTGCCCGGGTGGGTTGGGATCACGCACCGTCCATCTATGCGCTGGTCCCCACGGCGACGCTGTTGGCCGACCCGAATCTGCCCGCCGACATCGCCGAGCAGCTGCGCTCCGGCTGGGATGGCAGCGATGATCACCTGAGCGCCATCATCCAGGAGGATCTGGCCGACGACGACATCGAGCAGGTCCTGGCACACCTGGCATGGCCCGAGACGGTGCCGGGTGCGGCGATCACGGTCGAGCGGATCGTCGTTCCCCCGGAGGTCGAGGACGAGGCCCCCGAGGACCCCGAGGAGGCCCTCGCGTTCGTGGCTAACCACCCGCTGCGCACCGACGTGCGCCTCGCCGTCGGCGTCATGCGTAGCGGCGAATCCTGGTGTGCGCTGCGCACCCGCGCCTTCGACTCCGATGACAAGGTTGGGCAGGGCTCGAACCTCGTTCCCGCCCTGGTTGACGCCCTGCGCGCTTCCCTCGAGCCGGTCACGGACGAGCAAGCCTGAGACGCATGAGGAGGCCCCGGCCTCGTCCCGGATGACAAGGACGAGGCCGGGGCCCTCTCGCATCCACCTGACCGAAGGCGGTGGGTGGGCTCACGAGCGCTACTGGCAGGTCGGCAGGCTATCCCCGGCGCCATCGGCGATCGAGTGAACGGCGGAGACTGCCTCGTCGAGGGTGGACACCGACACGACGCGCAGGCCATCAGGGACGTGCCCGACGACCTCGTCGCAGTTTGTGGAGGGAGCGAGGAACCACTGGGCGCCGTCACGATGCGCACCCCACAGCTTTTGCTGGATGCCTCCGATGGTGCCGACCTGACCGTCATAGGACATGGTTCCGGTGCCCGCGATCGAATTGCCGCCGGTCATGTCACCGGGGGTCAGGCGATCGATGATGCCCAGCGAGAACATCATGCCGGCGCTCGGGCCTCCCACACCCTCGATGTTGACGCTGATGGTGACAGGCAGGGAAGGCTCGACGGAGAGGTAGATTCCCAGCTTCGAGCCGCTTTCCGTCGCCGATGCTGCCACGGAGTCGAAGGAGAGATCCTGAGTCTCACCGTTCCTCTCGACCGTCAACGTCATCGTCGATCCCGCGGGAACCGTGCGCATGAGCGAAAAGGGCGTCACTGCGTCCGCGACCTCGTGGCGGGTCCCGTCGGGCGTGGTGATGGCGCGCAAGATATCGCCCTGCTCGACGATCCCCTCGGCGTTCGATCCCTCCACCGCCCCCTCGATGGTCACGGTCGCGGGAACGTCCCATCCGAGGTACTCGAGGGCTGCGACCTGGGACGTCGTCTGCGAGTTACGCATCATGGCCAGCTGAGCGTCGCTCACCTGCTGGTGGGTGGTTCCTTCGGGATACACCGACTCGTAGTCCATGATCTTGCTGTGAGGGTCGAAGTACGCGGCGATGAGCTGAGCGAAATTCAGGCGAGAGTCGGGACTGCCCGATTCGGAGACCGTCACCATGCGCAGCTGCCCCTGCCCGGGTGTCGCCGGATCGAGATACGAAGCGGACTCGGGCTCATCCTGTTGAATGGGTTCTCCCGTCGCCGGGTCAGTCCCGTCGATCTCGAGGACCGGGACACCCTTGTCCGACCCCAACACGTTCAACGTCGGACCGGGGCTATTGACCACGAAGGGAACGGGGATCACAAAGAGGATCACGACCATCGCGAGGGCAGCCAGGATAGCTGTGAGGATACGCCAGCTGATGATCGGTGCACGTTTCGTCGGAGTCTGCTCGAAGGGCAGGAGATTGTCGGCTGACGAGGTCATGCGTGTGTCACTCACCGTGTCATTGTGTCCCACGCAGCGCGCGGTTGCACGCCCACCGGGCCAAGCGCGTTCAGCTCTCAGCGTTTTCGCAGGGATTTGCCAGCTGAGTCGCACGAGTGCTCGCTAGGCTGAGCTCATGAACGAGAACGAGTCCGGCACCCCCTTTGAGGATTTCCTGCGCTCCGTGTTGGGCGACGAGGCCGCGGCCGAGGCCGCTCGCGCGCTGCAGGCGCAGGGCTTTGATCCCGCGAACCTGCCCGCGGAGTTTTCCGATCCTGCGCGCATGCGCGCCGCGATGGGCCAGTTCCAGTTCCTCATGAACACGACGGGCGGCCCCGTTAATTGGCGTCTGGTGGAGGACGGCGCGAAGCAGGCGGCGTACGCCAGCGGCGACCCTGCCCCCACGGCCACCGAGGCAGAGGCTGCACGACAGGCGATGACGGTCGCGGACCTGTGGCTCGACGCGGTCACGGATTTCGCCTCGGGCCCGGTGACGCGCAATGTTTGGAGCAGGGTGTCGTGGGTCGAAAACACGATCCCCACCTGGAAGCGCATCTGCGAGCCGATTGCCCTGAACGTGTCACGCGCGTTGTCTGCGGCGCTGTCTGAGCAGTTCGGGCAGGGCGGCCTCGAAGATTCCGCATCGCTTCCCGACGGCATGGCAGCGATGCTCGGCAAGACCCAGGAGATGATGCCTCGCCTGTCGGCGATGATGTTCTCCGCTCAGATTTCACGCGTCCTGGCGGCTCTGGCGGGCGAATCTTTCGGCACGTTTGACACGGGCATCCCTCTGTCGGATTCCTCGCACGCAGCGCTCCTGCCCCACAACATCGCCCAGTTCTCCGAGGGGCTCGACATCCCCTTCGACGAGGTGCGTCAGTTCCTCGCCGTGCGCGAGGCCGCGCACCGGCGCCTCTTCGCGTCCGTGACGTGGCTGGAAGGCGACCTCGTGCGCGCTGTCGAGCGCTACGCCTCTCAGATCGCGATCGACACGGAGGCGATTACCGAGGCTGCCCGTTCTGTTGACCCCTCGGATCCGCGGTCCGTGGAATCAGCGCTCAGCGGCGGCGTGTTCGCGCTGTCCACGACGCCGGACCAGCGCCGCGCCCTCACGCGCCTGGAGACGATGCTCGCGCTCATCGAGGGCTGGGTCGAGGTCGTCACGGCCCAGGCCACACTGCCCTATCTGCCGCACGCGGATGCGCTGCGCGAGATGATGCGCCGTCGCCGCGCTTCCGGAGGTCCCGCTGAGGAGATTCTGGGAACTCTCATGGGTCTTCAGATGCGCCCGCGCCAGGCTCGCGGCGCAGCGTCCATCTTCACCCTGGTGGAGGCCGACGGCGGTCGCGTGGCGCGCGAGGCCCTGTGGTCGCATCCAGATATGGTGCCCTCCGAGACGGAGCTGGCCACGCCCGATACGTTCCTGACCCTGCGCCGTGCGGCTGCGGAGGAGGACGCGGATATTGACGCTGCGCTGACTTCTCTTCTCGACGGGACGCTCGGTTGGGCGGACGGGCTACAGCCCGGCGACGAGGCCTCGGCCAACTCGGATGACTCGTCCTCGGACACCGGGGAAGCGGACGAGCCACACGAAACGAACTGAAACATTCTCAAGAGATCTGACAAGTTTTCCACAGATTTCTCAAACGCCCTCGCGCGAACGCTCTATAGGTTCATCATGGCTCCATCAGGCACAAAACGAAGGAGACTAACATGAACCTGGCACACAATACGGCGATCCTCTGGCGCGGACCGGGCAGCGTGCAGATCGGTGGCGACCGCAGCCGACACGTCCTGCTCGACAACCTACACGCGGGCGACCAGATCTGGCTCAGCAATCAGGCGTACCCCGCCCGCGAGCGTGAGAACGCCCAGGCCTCGCCGGAGCTTCTCGCAGCCCTGGCCGAGGCGCGCCTGACGGATTGTAGCGAGGCACTCCCCCACCTGGCACTCGGCATTGTTGGGGCAGTGCCCGCGACCCTCCTCACCCTGCACAGCCTCGTCGACACATTCTCACTGTCGCTATCGATCGAGACCCACACCCTCGTCGACGAGGATTGGGACCGCGTGTTCGGAGGCCACTACACGGGTACACCGCGCCATCGGGCGGTGCGCCGCACCCTGCGTGATCTCATCCCACTCTCGCAGCTCTACGCACAGGGCGCACCCGAGCTCTCGATCGTTTCCGCGGACAGGGTCGTCGACCCGGGAATCCCCTTCGAGCTGACCGCGCACGACACTGCGCACCTCATCGTCACGCGCGGTGAGCACTCCTACGAAGTGGGCCCGTTCGTCATCCCGGGCGTCACCCCCTGCTACCAGTGCTCGCAGCACGCACGCGCTGCAGCGGACCCGTTCCACCTGGCACACCTGCGCGAGCTGGAAAGCTGGCCGCTCGCACCACTGGCTTTGCTCGCTCACTTTGCGGCCGCTCAACGCATCGGCCAACTGGTCATGGACTTCGCCTCAGGGGCGCTCACTCAATCGCAGTGCGCGCAGGTAGCCACGATCGGCGAGGACGGGTCGACGCGCATCGAGGAGGTAGAGCCCGCCAGCAACTGCGTGTGCGGCATCGACGGGCTCGCTTCCTCGCTCACGCCCCTTCGTCGACGATGACCTCTTCGCCGCGCACGAGCGCGAGGACGGGGGCGGCGAAACGCTGCACCTTCACGTCTCCGATGCCGCGGATGACGCGCAGCTGCGTCGTGTTCTTGGGCATGGCCTGCGCGATGTCCCGTAGCGTCTGATCTGTGAAGACCGCGAAGGGCGGCACCCCCGCCTGGCGCGACACCTCGAGACGCCAGGCCTTGAGACGACCGAAGAGCTCGATCGCCTGGGGCGAGGCCTCCTCTTCGAAGGCCTGGTTGAGGGCACGCATGGAGGCGCGAGCCTTCTTCTTGGGGGCGCCCACGCGCGCCTCCTCGGGCCAGATGCCGTCGAGCAGACGACTACGCTTGCGCTTGCCGCGCCCGTCGGCGCCCCGCGAGCGCGCCCACGACAGGGTCAGCAGGTCGCGCGCACGCGTGATCGCCACGTACAGCAGGCGGCGTTCCTCCTCGCGCGCGGCGGCAGTTTTTGCGTAGGAGATCGGCAGGAGGCCCTCGGCGATGCCAACAAGGAAGACGGCGTCCCATTCGAGGCCCTTGGCCGCGTGGATGGTGGCAAGCTCGACACCGGCCTTATCCGGCTCGACCTGGTAGGCGACGCGCTCGTCAAGCTCGGCGACGAAGGCCGACAGCGTCTGCGCCTGACTGTCATCCGCCCAGCCGACGATCGCGTTCATGTTCGACCAGCGTTCGGACCCCGCCTGACCGGAGGGGGCCTCGGGCGCCCACCCGACGCCCGACAGGACGTCGCGCACGATCTCGCCCGCGCTCCCCTCATCGGTCCCTGCTGCAGCCGCGGCTCGCAGGCGCGAGATCGCGGTGCGCACGTCATCACGGGCGAAGAAGGGCTTGCCTCCTGCGACGGCCACGGGAATACCGCGCGCCCCCAAGGCCTCTTCGAAAGCCTGGGACTGGCCGTTGGTGCGCATGAGGACGGCAATCGAATGGGGAGCCATCCCCGCGTCGATGAGGTCGGCGATCGAGGCCGCAACGCCCTCCGCCTCTGCCCGATTGTCGTCGTAAGTCCGATAGGTGACCTGGGCGCCGCCGTCGCGCTGACTGGACAGGCGCACGGTGCCCTCACGTTGGGAGGAACGAGCCAGAACGTCATTGGCCAGGGTGACGATCTGCGGGGTGGAGCGGTAGTCGCGGGTCAGCTCCACGATGCGGGCCCCCGGATGCTTGCGCCCAAAACCCGTCAGGTAATCCGGGGACGCCCCCGTGAAGGAATAAATGGTCTGCGCGACATCGCCGACGACGCACACATCGTGGCGACCGCCCAGCCACAGGTCGAGCAGACGGGCCTGGAGGAGGTTGACGTCCTGGAACTCGTCAACCACGAAGGAGCGGTATTGCTTGCGCACGATGGAGGCGACGTCCGCGCGTTCCTGCAGCATGCCACACAGGTAGATGAGGATGTCCTCAAAGTCGATGACACCGCGCTCGTTCTTCGCATCCTCATACACGTCGAGGAGGCGCGCCATGTCACCCGCGTCCAGCCCGGCGGGCACATCACGTCGCAGGCGAGCCACACGCGACGCGTAGTGCGCGGCGTCGACCATCGACACCTTCGCCCATTCGACCTCGGCCGCGATATCGCGTACGTTCGTGCGGTCGATCGTGATCCCCAGGCGAGCAGCTGAGGCCGCAACGAGGGACGCCTTATGTGGGATGACGTCGGGCAGCGGCCCGCCCACGACGGTGGGCCAGAAGTGGCGCAGCTGGCGCAGCGCCGCGGAGTGGAAGGTACGTGCCTGCGCCTTCGGCACCCCCAACTGCGCCAGGCGATGGCGCATTTCGAAGGCCGCGCGCTGCGTGAAGGTCACGGCCAAGACGTTCGATGGATCGAAGGCGCCGACGGCCGCCCCGTAGGCGATGCGGTACGTAATCGCGCGAGTTTTACCTGTGCCCGCACCGGCCAGAACGGCGAGCGGCCCGGCCACCTGCGTGGCGACGGCGCGCTGATCAGGATCCAGGGCGTTCAGCAGTTCCTCGGGGTTCATGGCCCCCATTGTTTCATCGCCCACGCTCACTTGCGTCCCGCACCCTCGGGCCCGCTCGGCAGATCAGCGCCGTACCATTCCCGAAGGAGCGCGTAGGCGATCGAGGCGCGACCGGGCGCGCTGATCTCACCGGATTCGAGCGCGCACGTCAGTTCCTCGCGACTGTAGAAGCGTGCCCACTCGATTTCCACGCCGTCCGCCTGCGGGGTCGGGCGCTCCTCGAGGGTTCGCGCGCGGTATCCCATCATCTGCGAACGCCCGAAAGGCCAGGGCTGCGTCGCAACGTACGTGGGCCTCTCGATATCGACGCCGACCTCCTCGGCAACCTCACGCGCAACCGTCACATCCGGGGACTCCCCGGCCTCGACGTAGCCGGCGATGATCGAGACGAAACCGTGCTGCCACAGTGCGTTATGCGCGAGGAGGACTCGCCCATCGTGGTCCTGGACCAGGACGATGATCGCCGGATCCTGGCGCGGATACTCGAGGCGGTCACATGCATCGCATCGCGCGGCCCACCCGCCGGACACCAGGCGCACCGCCGCCCCACAGCGCGGGCAGTGGCGGTGATTCGCATGCCACCCCGCCAGCGCCAGCGCGGTCAGCGCCAGGGCCGCGTCGTCACCATCGAGGCGCCAGCCAACCGCGCGCAGATGCTCCCAGTGACCTCGGACCTCGTCCCGGCTGGTCTCGATCGCGACGACACTGCGTCCGCCCGCCACACCGATGAACGAGGCAGTGGCCCCCTCGAGGACGCGCGCAGCCTCATCCCCACGCAGGCGCCGCAGGGTCGGCGTACCCGCGCGCTGCGGCCCGGCCTCGTCAAGGAGGACGAAACCGGCAGCGTCAACGACGATGACATCGGCCTCACCGGCGCGCACGAGCGCCGCCGGAGCCACGGAATCGCGCAGCGCGACCGCCGGATCGACGTGACCGCGAACGAGAGGTAGATCAAGACTCATAACTCCACGGTAACGCGGTGGGCTACCCTAGGCACTATGACACATACTCCCCTGCGCGCCGATGGGCGCACCCCGTCCCAGCTCCGTCCCGTCTCCATTACCCGCGGCTGGTCGGGTACCGGCGAAGGCTCTGCCCTCATCGAGTTTGGCAACACCCGCGTCCTGTGTGTCGCCTCTTTCACTGAGGGCGTGCCGCGTTGGAAGCGCGACTCCGGCGAAGGCTGGGTGACCGGCGAGTACTCGATGCTCCCGCGCGCGACCGAGCAGCGTTCCACCCGCGAATCCGTCAAGGGCAAGGTGGGAGGACGCACCCAGGAGATCTCGCGCCTCATCGGACGTTCCCTGCGCGGCATCGTGGACGTGGCCGCCCTCGGTGAGAACACCATCGTCCTGGACTGCGACGTCCTGCGCGCCGACGGCGGCACCCGCACCGCGGCCATCACCGGCGCCTACGTGGCCCTGGCCGACGCGGTGTCCTGGGCGAAGGACCAGGGCATTCTCCAGCCCTCCGCGAAGGTCCTCACCGATTCGATCTCCGCAATCTCCGTGGGTGTCATCGACGGCACACCGATGCTGGACCTGCCCTACGTCGAGGACGTGCGCGCGCAGACCGACATGAACGTCGTGCAGACCGGTGATGGCCGCTTCATCGAGGTGCAGGGAACCGCCGAGCACGCGCCCTTCAACCGCGATGAGCTCAATGAGCTCCTCGACCTGGCAACGCTGGGCAACGCCGAGCTCGCCCGCGCACAGCAGCTCGCACTCGAAGCACCCCTTATGGAGCGCGTCGAGGTGCGCCCGTGAGCGCGCGCCTGGTCTTCGCGACCTCCAACGCCCACAAGGTCAGCGAGCTCGAGGCGATCCTGGCCCCTGCGTGGGAGGGATTCGAGGCGGGCTGCGTGGCACGCATGAGCGACTTTAACGTGGCCTCCCCGGTCGAGGACGGGGTGACCTTCGAGGAAAACTCGCTGATCAAGGCCCGCGCGCTGGCTCGCGCCACCAGCCTGGCGGCCATCGCCGACGACTCCGGCATCACGGTGGACGTGCTCGGTGGAGCACCCGGCATCTTCTCCGCGCGCTGGTCCGGCTCCCACGGGGATGACGAGGCGAACCTCCATCTGCTCCTCGATCAGCTCTCCGATGTGCCCGACCGCCACCGCGGCGCCGCCTTCGTGTCGGCGGCCGTTCTCGTCACCCCCGATGGTCGCGAATTCGTCAAGCGCGGCGAGGTACGCGGCACCCTGACGCGCTCTCCCCGCGGCGAAGGCGGATTCGGCTACGACCCAATCTTCATCCCCGAGGGCTTTGAGGTTACGACCGCACAAATGAGCGCCGAGCAGAAGAACGCGATCAGCCACCGCGGCATCGCCTTCCGCGCTCTCATGCCCCACATCGTGGAGTATCTGCGCGGCTGATACGTAGCGCAGACACAATCGTGCCGGGCACCCGAGGGTGTCCGGCACTTGTGTGATGCGCCCGCGGGCGCGCCATCAACGGGCGACGAGGTTACCGAAGATGGGGCGGTCCATCGAGAACTGCAGGGGATTGGACTGTTGACGCACCCTGAAGTGATGGGCGAAGCGACGAAGGATATCTGCGACAAAACGAGACATGGTGTGTTCCTCTTTGAGTACCGTGCGATGGATCTGTCACCGCGTCGTACGTTTATAGTGCGCCTAAAATCGCGCGTTTTCCATCGACATTCTCTAATTTTTCTGTGAAGCGCGACTTACAGACTTTTCCTTGAAGCCACTTGAGAAAGTCTTGACTATGAAACACTGATCGTCTTCATTAATCCGCCGGTGGATACAGCCTGGTGGAGACGCTCCAGTGGACACAGTGAGGGGGTAGGCCCGGGGCCTCCCCCCTCACGACCCCCAATTCAACGTCGAGTCAGCGGGCGCGCGCCAGGCGCGCACGGCGCGGCACGTAACGACGCACATCGAAGAAGCGAACGACCTGCATGATGCGGCGTGCGAGGCGGTCGCGCACACGCCAGATCATGGTGCAGCCAACGCCGATGAAGATGGCGTTCGTCAGGAAGGACGGCCATGCGCCGGTCGAGGCGCAGGCGATCGCCAGCAGGATGCAGCTGGAGACATTCAGGGAGTGGTAGCGCAGCGAGTCGGGTGCGAAGCGCTTGGAGGAGACCAAGTAGTAGGCGGCGATGGAGGCGGCGGCACCCACCCATCCGAGGATCGTGATTGCGAGAGAGAAGATCGTCATGACTCATATGATGCACCGTCCGCTAGTCAAGCACAATTGAATGGTTCTATAGTTATCCTACAGTTTCACTTAACGAAGGAGTTCGCGTGGACATCGACCCTCGCCGCCTGCCTTTCCTGCTGTCCGTCGCACGTGAGGGCGGCATTGTTGCCGCCGCAGACATCCTCATGGTCTCGCCCTCGGCAGTGTCCCAGCAGATCCAAAAACTCGAGGAAGAAGTCGGCCTCAAGCTCGTCGAGCGCACCACCTCGGGAGCCATCCTTACCCCCGCCGGCACCATCGTCGCCGAGGCCGGCGAACGCATCAACGCAGACATCGCCGAAGCCCTCAAGGCTCTCCGCCCCCTGACAGGACAGGTCACAGGAACCGTCACTATCGGCGCTTTCCTGACGATCTGCCGCTCCACCCTGATTCCCGCACTCCCCGACCTCCTCGAGGCGCTCCCCGGCGTCGACCTGCGCATCGAGGAAACCGAAGAAACCCCCGGTATGGCGGCGCTGCGCACGGGCCACTACGACATCCTCGTCATCGAACGAGACGAGGATCCGGGCCTCCCCCCGCGCGGATACACGGACATCCCATTCCTCGACGAGCCCTGGGTGCTCGTCACCTCCGACTCCGCTCCCCCAATTGGTTCAATTGAAGACCTGGCCGACCTCACTTGGCTTCGTGTTCATCCCGGAACCAGCGGCGATCACGTCATGCGCCGCATCACCAAGGCGTTCCCGGATACACGCTGGGCACCGCACCTGTACACGACGTACGAGGCCGCGCGCTCCCTCGTGCGGGCACGCACAGGCTCGACGATTCTCCCCGCGATGGCGCTGGCAGGAGCACACACGGAGGGCATGCGCATCACGCCTCTTCCGTCGCTGGGCACACGCAAAATCCTGCTGCGGCACAAGAATCACGGCTGGTCCACGGCCGGTGGCCCCGCACGCGTCGCCGCCTACCTTGCTGAGTGGAAGCGCCACAACTCCACCTACTCACAGCCCTCGGACTGACATGTGCGCACAGGCCTCGCCCCGCCGATCGCCGGGGCGAGGGAGCGCTCAGAGGCTGACCTCCATACCGGAAGCCGCGAATTCGAGAGGCCCGCTCCACGCCTGACGAATCTCCGATGCAACCCGCTCACGAGGCGTCCACGGCTGAATATGGGTGGCGATCATGCGCCCGACCCCAGCCCTCGTCGCGAGAGTCCCCGCGCGCAGACCGTCCATATGCATGTCGGGCTCGGTGGCTTCAGAGGTAAAACCAACCTCACTCAGGAGGACGTCGACACCGGATGCCCCCTCGACGATCGTGTCGCACAGATCGGTATCACCCGTGTAGAACAGGGACACACGGCGGGACGGATCATCCTCGGCAGGCCCCTCGATGCGCAGGCCGAAAGCCTCGACCGGATGCAGGGCACGGAACGGACGAATCGTCATGGGCCCCACAGCATACGATTCACCCAGTTGCATGTGGGTGAAGGCGAACTCAGCCTCATAGCTCTCATCATCGGTCGCACCCTCAATCTGGCGGACTCGACGAATCGTCTCCGCAGGCCCAAACAGGGACACGGGCCGGAGGGCACAGGAGCCAGGACCCCACTTGCGGTACACCTGCAGCGAAATAATGTCACCCATATGGTCGGCATGGCAGTGCGACAGGGCCAACGCATCCAGGTCACACGGGCACAGGTGCGTCCACAGGGCCCCAAAAGAACCAGGTCCCAGGTCACACACGAGCGCAAACACGCGTTCCCCGCCCGATTGCGGGTCGATGCCGCGCGCTTGAATGAGGTAGGAGGATGCGGGGGACTGAGGGCCCGACATCGAGCCTGTCGCACCGATGACGGTCAGCTTCACGCGAGACCACCGCCAGTGCTCACGCGAACGACGGATCCCACCTCGGGGCCGAGGAATCGCCTGGCCAGGCGCGGGAAAGCGTCGGACGCGCCCGTGGCCAGGAACTGATGCTGCGGCCCCTGCCCAGCGGGCCACGGGTCATGCAAAAGGCCCCGGTCCACCAGCTCGTTGTAGGTCACGTTCGCAGTCGCCTCCGAAGAGGTGACCAGGGTGACGCCTTCACCCATGACGCGTCCGATCACGCCGGTGAGAAGCGGGTAGTGCGTGCAGCCCAGAATCAGCGTATCGACGCCCGCTTCCTTCAGCGGAGTGAGGTATTCGCGCGCTACAGACTCGATTTCTTCGCCCGTGGTCACCCCGGCCTCGACGAAGTCGACGAAAGCCGGGCACGCCTGTTGGCTCACCGTCAGCCCGGGGACGGCCGCGAGCGCACGGAGGTATGCCTCGGACTGGATGGTCGCCTTTGTTCCGATGACACCGACATGGTGGTTGCGCGTCGCGATGACGCTCTGTCGGGCGGCCGGAGTAATGACCTCAATGACGGGGATGTCGGCGTCAATCCAGTAGCGTTCCCGAGCGTCCGCGAGCGCTGCCGCTGTCGCAGTGTTGCAGGCAATGACGAGGGCCTTCACGCCGCGCGAGGCCAGCTCGTCAAGGGCGGAGAGCGTCAGCGAGCGCACCTGTGCGATAGCGCGAGGGCCGTAGGGCGTGTGCTCGGTGTCACCCAGGTAGATGATCTCTTCGTCGGGCAGTTTATCGATGACTGCGCGCGCCACCGTCAGCCCACCTAGGCCCGAGTCGAAAATTCCGATCGGGGCGTTGTTCATATATCCGACTTTATGCGTTACTGGGAATTATTGACGGCTTCGAGAAGTGAGTCCTGCCACCATGTGACGAGCATATAGATCGCAGCAACAGTCTGTGAGCGCTCCCCCGTCGGCTCGCGCATCGCCAGTTCTTCGATCCGCTGCGCGTCGCTTTCATCGGATAGGTCCAGCTCACCCGCCAAGCCGAGCCGAATGTCGTTGAGAGCACCCAGCCACGACCACACATCGTCGGGCCGCACAACGAGGGTGTTCGTCTCCCCGTGGACGATGTGGTCAAGATCGCTGACGATTGAGCGCAGCCGGACCGACTTCTCGCGGCGCAGGAGATCCTCGGTGAGGGCACGCATCCGGGCGGCATCATCCCCGTCCTCACTCATGGAGGGGAGCAGCATGCGCAGCGTGCGCTCGCGCGGAGCCTCCCGGCGCTGTTCGGTTTCCGTGAATGCGCTGAGCATCGACGAGGTCACACCGAAGTCGCCCGGGTCGTCGAGGACGACGAGGACCTCGGTGGCCAGCTGGCGCAGAAGGAGTGCTTCGCCGCTACTCATCGACGAAGCGAAGCCGCCGTCTCGAGGAGCGAAACCTTCCATCTTTTAGTCTCTGTCCTCTTCAATGGTGGCGCGCAGCCCATAGGAGTGCATCGCCATGACATCGGCCTCGATACGTTCGCGCACTCCCGTGGAGACGGTAGCGCGCCCGCGCGTATGGACGGCCATCATCAATTCCTCCGCGCGAAGTGCGGAATAGCCGAAATATTGCCGAAAAACGGCACTCACATAGCTCATGAGATTGACGGGATCGTCCCACACGACGGCACGCCAGCGCGGCACCGCGGTGGGTGCTTCCTGCGCGCGGGACGCTGGTTGGAGGATCGTTGTCATATGCCAACAGTACGGTGAAAGGTCGTGTCTGGGAAGCGAAATCGCACCCCGGTGACACGCTTCTCAGGGTAGGCTCACAGTATGCCTGCATCGACATCCACTTCATTGCTGACTGATATGTACGAGCTCACGATGCTCGACGCCGCCCTCAAGGATGGCACCGCGCATCGTCGCTGCACGTTTGAGCTGTTTGGCCGCCGCCTTCCGGCAACGCGTCGCTTCGGCGTCGTAGCCGGTACCGGTCGCATTCTCGAGGCCCTGGAACGCTTCGAGTTTGACGCTGAGCAGATCGATTGGCTGCACGACCAGGGGATCATCTCCGAGGAAGCCGCCGAGTTCCTGTCCTCGTGGCGTTTCACGGGCGACATCTGGGGCTACGCCGAGGGCGAGTGCTACTTCTCTGGTTCTCCTCTGCTCACCGTCGAGGGCACCTTCGCGGACTGCACCCTCCTGGAGACGCTGCTCCTGTCGATCCTCAACCACGACTGCGCGGTTGCCTCGGCTGCCTCGCGTATGACAATCGCTGCCCACGGCCGTCCCTGCATGGACATGGGTGCGCGCCGCGCCCACGAGCGCGCTGCGGTCTCCGCCGCTCGCGCCGCCATCATTGGTGGTTTCCAGGGCACCTCCGACCTTGAGGCAGCGAAGCGCTATGGCATCCGCTGCATCGGCACGGCCGCCCACGCCTTCACGCTCCTGCACGACACCGAGCGCGACGCCTTCGATTCCCAGGTCGCCAAGCTGGGCGCGGGCACGACCCTGCTCGTGGACACCTACGACATCACGCAGGGCGTCATTAACGCCGTCGAGGCCGCGCGCGCCGCGGGCGGTGAGCTGGGCGCGGTGCGCCTGGACTCTGGCGACCTGGTTGCCCAGGCGTTCAAGGTCCGCGGTCAGCTCGACGCGATGGGCGCCACGACCACGAAGATCACGGTGACCTCCGACCTGGACGAGTACGCGATCGCTGCCCTGGGCGCGGCGCCGGTGGACTCCTACGGCGTAGGTACCAAGCTGGTGACGGGCTCGGGTGTGCCGACGGCTGCCCTGGTTTACAAGGTCGTCCAGCGCGAGGATTCCGACGGCGAGACCGTTCTCGTCGCCAAGAAGGCCGAGTCGAAGTCCACGGTCGGCGGGCGCAAGGTCGCCGGCCGCGTCCTGGGCGAGGATGGCTACGCGACCGAAGAGCTGCTGCTCGTCGGTACCTCCTTCGAAGAGGGCCAGGCGCTCCTCGCCGAGCGCGGCGCCCGCCCGCTGCAGGTCCAGCTGGTGCGCGGCGGTCAGATCGACGCCGCTGCATGGGGTTCCGAGGCTCTGTCGCGCGCCCAGGAGCACCACCTGCGTGCCCGCAACGAGCTGCCCTACCAGGCGTGGCGCCTCTCCGAGGGCGAGGCCGCGATCCCCACGCGCTACGAGAAGGTCAACTGACCGCTTCACACACTCAGCGAGGCCCCGGCCTCGTCCTTCGCGCAGAGGGACGAGGCCGGGGCCTCGTGATACGCCAGTGTGCGCCGAGTGCGACGCGGCCGCGCGTCAATGGCGGCCGACGAACCACTCGCGCAGCAGGGCGATGCGCGCCTCAATCTGCTCGGTCGTGGCCTGGGCGACCTCGGGGCCGCCGCAGCGCGAGCGCAGGCGCGAGTGGATGGTCGCGTGGGTTTCGCCGGAGCGGCGCGACCACGTGGAGACCAGGTGCTGGAGTTCCTTGCGCTTGGCGGCGCGCAGCTTGTGAGCCGGGATGCCGGCGTTCTCCTCGCGCATCTTCTGGGCGGCGCGGTTCTTCTTCTGGGCGGCAACCTGGTCGGCCTGGCGAGCGCGCAGCAGGGTCGTCACCTGGTCGGCGTCCAGCAGGCCGGGAATGCCCAGGTATTCCTGCTCCTCCTCGGATCCGACCTCGGCACCGGCGCCCCAAGCGGCGCCGTCGAAGAGGACGCCATCGAACTCGGCATCCGCGCCCAGGACCTCGAACTGGGAGAGCAGGTCGGAGGACGCCTTTTCCTCGCGATTTGCGGCAGCAACGAGGGCATCCTCGGGGTTCCACATGTCGTCTTCGCTGGCCTCCTCGCGCTTGGGGCGATCCAGCGCGTGGTCGCGCTCGATCTCCATGCCGCCGGCGAGGGTCAGGAGGGGCACGACGGAGGGGATGAAGACGGTGGCGGTCTCACCGCGGCGGCGCGCTCGCACGTAGCGCCCGATCGCCTGGGCGAAAAACAGGGGCGTGGATGCATTCGTGGCGTAGACTCCGACGGCCAGGCGCGGAACGTCGACGCCCTCGGACACCATGCGCACGGCGACCATCCACTTATCGGTGGAGTCCGCAAACTCGGAAATGCGGTCGGAGGCGTCCGCGTCGTCGGACAGGACGATCGTGGGAGCCTTGCCGGTGATGAGGCGCAGGTGGCGGGCGTAGGCGCGCGCGTGCTCCTGGTTCGAGGCGATAACGAGGCCGCCCGCGTCCGGCACGGCGCGGCGCACCTCCTCGAGGCGCAGGTCGGCGGCGCGCAGGACGGCGGGGATCCACTCGCCCTTGGGGTCCAGCGCGGTGCGCCAGGCCTGCTTCATCATGTCCTTGGTGAGGGGCTCGCCCAGGCGAGCGCTCACCTCGTCGCCGGCGTTGGTACGCCAGGCCATCTGTCCCGAGTAGGACATGAATAGAACCGGGCGCACGACGCCGTCCTTGAGGGCGTCACCGTAGCCGTAGGTGTAGTCGGCGCGCGAGCGACGGATGCCCTCCTCGTCCTCCTCGTAGGTGACGAAGGGGATCGGAGAGGTGTCGGAGCGGAAGGGCGTGCCCGTCAGGGCCAGGCGGCGCGTCGCGTCCGTGAAGGCCTCGCGCACGCCGTCGCCCCAGGACAGGGAGTCGCCGGCGTGGTGGATCTCGTCGAGGATGACGAGGGTGCGGTAGGCGCGGGTGCGGGCGGCATGGACGGCCGGATTGGAACCGATCTGCGCGTAGGTGACGGCCACACCGTCGAAGTGCGAGCCGGCCACGCCCTGCGAGTTCGTAAAGTCGGGGTCAATGTGGATACCGAAGCGCGCGGCGCTCGACGCCCACTGACCCTTGAGGTGCTCGGTGGGGCACACGACGGTCAGCTTATCGACGATGCCGCGGGCAATCAGCTCGGTCGCAAGCGTCAGCGCGAAGGTCGTCTTACCTGCGCCCGGGGTCGCCACCGCCAGGAAGTCTCGCGGGGACGAGGCCATGTAGCGGTCCAAGGCAGCAGCCTGCCAGGCGCGCAGCCTGCCAACGGGTGCGCGCCGGGTTGTCTCGCTCACTTGTCGGAGCCCTTTCCGCCGTCCGAGAAGGGCCAGTTACGCCCGTTCTTACCCATCGAATCACGCAGCTCCCTGCAGGTGGGGCACACCGGGTACTGCGAGGCGTCACGGGTGGGGATCCACACCTTGCCACACAGGGCGACGACGGGCTGGCCCGTCACCATGGAGGAGTTCGCCTTGTCCTTGCGCACGAAGTGGGCGAAACGATCGCCGTCCCCGTCCGTGCGCTCCTTGCGGGTCTCGGTACGCTCCAGCAGACCGGTCGAGGACGCGGTGGAGGGACCGGAGGGCGCGGAGGGGCCGGTGGGTTCGTCGAGGGCATTACGCATGGTGCCCATTGTACGTGCCTGGGGGTGCTTCCAACGGGTGGCACGCGTGCGCTCGAAGCGAAGAAGCGACGCTCACAATAGGGCCCCGACCTCGCATTCACGAGGCCGGGGCACGGTCGGATGGGGAACCTATCTCACAGGTGTTCCTTCTCCCAGACCTCCTTGTAGAAGTCTGCGAGCTCGAGCTTGGAGGCGGCGGCCTCGTCGAGGAGCACGGTGACATCGGGGTGGTGCTGGAGGATGGATGCGGGCCAGCGCTGGGTCACGCCGCCCTCGATCATGGCCTTGACCGCGTCGGCCTTGCCCTCACCGGTGGCGATGAAGATGTGCGCGCGCGAGTCCATGATCGTGCCCAGGCCCTGGGTCACGCAGTGCGTGGGGACCTGGTCGATGTCGCCATCGAAGAAGCGTGCGTTGTCGCGGCGGGTCTGCTCGGTCAGGACACCCACGTGGGTGCGCGAGGCGAGGGTACCGCCGGGCTCGTTGAAGCCGATGTGGCCATCGCTTCCGATGCCGAGGACCTGGATGTCGATGCCACCGTCGGCCTTAATGGCCTCGTCGTAGGCGGCAGCGCCGGCCTCGAGGTCATCACACCAGCCGTCGGGGCCGTGTGCCGCACCCTCAGGCATGTCGACGAGGTCGACAAGGTTGCGGTGGATGAAGTTCGCGTAGCCCTCGTAGTGGTCGCGGGGCAGACCCACGTACTCGTCGAGGTTGTAGGAGCGAACCTGGGCAAAAGAGATCTGACCGGCCTCGTAGCGGCGCACAAGCTCAGCGTAGAGCTTCAGCGGCGAGGAACCGGTGGCCAGGCCGAGCACAAAGTTCGGCTTAGCGCGGTAGACCTCGAGGATGCGGTCCGCTGCGAGGGATGCGATCTGATCTTCGTCGTTGAAAATTCCAATTCTCATGTGTTTAACCTTACACTGCTGACGTCGATTTGTCAGACGAATCGATGAAGATTTTTCGAAAACGTGTGAGCTGGGCTATCCGTGCAGGGCGGCGACGATTCGCTCGACCTCCGCCTGATCGGTACCGCAGGTCCCCGGTGCACGCATGTGGACTTCGCAGGCACCCGAAGCCGCCACGACCTCGGCAACGTTGTGAGCACGCAGGCCACCCGACACCAGGATGATGATGTCGTCTCCCCCGCGCTCAACAAGCCGGGCGAGAGAACCCGGCTGCGCGACCGCCGGATCGCCACCCGTCGTCAACACTCGGTCGTAGCCAAGTTCCATCAGCACGTCGAGGCCGCGATCCTGGTCCACGACCTGGTCGAAGCCACGGTGGAAGGTCAGCGGCGCATCCTCAGCCACATCGCGCAGGCGCGCAGCCGCATCCACGTCGATCTGCCCGTCACGCGTGATGACTCCGACGACGAAGCCGAGGGGCACCGACGCGCCCCGACCGATCGACGAGAGGGTCACGATATCCGAGGCGATACGGTCGACCTCCTCGCGAGAATGGACGAAGTCCCCGGGGCGCGGGCGCACGAGCACCTGAACGCCACCGGCGGGCGCCACCTCAAGGGCGGCCGCCACCTCATCGAAAGCGGGAGTCAGGCCGCCGCACGACAGGTCGGTGCAGATCTCGATGCGATCCGCTCCCCCGTCGCGCGCACGGCGCACGCCGAGCGCATCTTCCACGCAAATCTCAACAACGGTCACGGCTGCCACCTTTCGTAGCACGTCGAGCCGCCCACGCGGGCGGCCAGGATCGCCGCACCCCAACGGCCACCCGCTCCCCCAAGGGAAGCGCGGACGATCTCGGGGGCGTCACGGAATGTCAGCATCGAGGCAAACTCTTCGCGCAGCGGCGCCAGCAGGTGCTCACCCGCGTGCGACAAGCCGCCGCCGATGATGATGCGTTCGACGTCGACGGTGAGGGTCATGTGGGTCAGCGACAGTGCGAGCGCGCGCACGGCGGTGTTCCACACCTCGGTCGCCACAGGATCGGTGCCGATGCCGGCTTCGATAGCCTTCGCACCGATGTCCTCGCCGGTTGCCTGCTCGTAGCGCCTCGCGATGCCCTTCGCCGAAGCGTAGACCTCCAGACAGCCGCGCGAACCGCAGCGGCAGGACTCACCGCCCGGGAAGACGGGGGCGTGCCCGACCTCTCCGGCACTGAACGTCGCGCCACTCCACAGGCTCTCGCCCAGCATGAGGGCCACGGAGATACCGGTGCCGATGGGCATCATCAGGAAGGAGGAAGCTCCGCGACCAGCACCGAGGAGCCCCTCGGCCAGTCCCGCAGCGCGCCCGTCGTGCATGAGCGCGGCGGGCACTCCCGTGGCTTCCTCGACTGCGCGCGCCAGCTGGACGCCACGCAGCTCCAGGTTCGCCGCATACACGACGGTCCCACTCTCCTCGTCGACGAGGCCGGGGCAGATCAGGCCGAAACCGACGAGTCCCGGATAGGCGCTCGCGCGTCGCGCGCCAATTCGTCCCACCTGCTCGGCCACGGCCTCGCGGCTGGTCGGCTCGTTTCCCTGGGTGAGAATCGTGCCCGACTCGTCGACGATCATCCACTTGATGGATGTGCCGCCGATGTCGATGCCGGCGAAGACCGGCCCCTGGGAATCCTTCAAGGCACTCATGGTTCAACGACCTGTGCATGCAGATCAGGATCTTCCATGTCGGGATCGAAGGGGAACATCGGGCGGTCGATCTTGTGGTGACCGAGGCGGATGAGATCCTGGTCGACGCCTCCGGGGGTCAGCGCCATGAGCCAACCCTTCTGGGTCTCGTACAGGTCGGGCTCCAGGTAACCGATCTTGACAACGACGACGTCCGCGGCCGTGATGTCCACGTCGAGCAGCTCAAACTGACAGAACATCGTGTACTGGTTGCGGTTCGTGGTGACGATGAAGCGCAGGCCACCCGTGCGTAGCAGGGCGGTGTGGCCGCCGATCGGGTCGTCGGCGAGGGCCTCGACCGTGGCGTGCACGCTCAGGGTTCCGGGCTCGCGGGTGTCGATGTGTCCGCCTACCTCGAGATCCACCTCGGCACCCACGCCGGCCTCCCATGCGACCGCGGCCGCGGCGGGGTCGATAATCGAGGCGTAAATGACGTCGAGCGTGGCTTCCTGGACGGGCTTCCACGCGAGCAGGGCCGCGAGCGCAACCGTCACGTCGTCGGCGCCGCCGGCACCCGGGTTGTCGCCGGAGTCAGAGATGAAGAAGGGCTTGGGTCCCTCCTCGGCGGCTGCCAGGCACTCTTCCATGGAGGCGACCGGGGCCACGAACTCGAAGCAGTCGTGCGCGTCCCAGAAGTACTGGCCGATGCGCTCGGCCTGCTCCTTGACGAGGTCCGCATCGTCGCCGGTCACGACGACTGCGCCCTTGCAGCGCGGCTGGTCCGCCCAGGCGAAGCCGATCCAGATTGCGGCGTCGAGGATGCCGTCCATGGCTTCGATGGGGTCGATCATCTTGTACAGGGACTTGGCGGGCTCGATGCGGGTCGAGGTCTTCTCACCCGGCAGCAGGACGGGGACGTGCACGAGGGCCTTGACGGGCTTGGGCTGCCCGTTCAGGAGGCGCATGCCCAGGTTGTAGGCGGCGCGACGGCGCGACTCGAGGGCGTCCTCGTGGGGTGCGAGGCGGTAGCAGGTGAGGATGTCGCAGCCGTCGAAGAGGTCCTGGGAGACGTTTCCGTGCAGGTCCATCGAGGCGCTGACCATGGGCTCGGGGCCGATGACACCGCGGATGGCGTTAATTAGGTCGCCTTCCGCATCGTCCATGCCTTGGACGCTCATTGCACCGTGGATGTCGAAGAAGAGGCCGTCGAGGGGACCGGCAGCGGCGAGTCCGTCGAGGATTTCGGCCTTCCAGGCGTCGTAGGCGCCACGCTCGACGACACCGCCGGGCAGGGCGCGCGAGTGCAGGACGGGGATCCACTCGATCTGGGTGGCCCAGTCCTCGTCGCGCCAGTAGAAGCGGTCCATCAGTTCCTCGCCGCGCGTGACGATGAAGTCGTCGGCCGTCGAGATGTAGGGGGTAAACGTCGAGGATTCGATGTGAATGCCGGCAACCGCGATGCGGGGCTTGGTCATGAGCGATTCTCCTTTGAGATCTTCGAGGGGGTAAGTGTGGAGAGTCCCCAGAGCGCGGCTTCGCGCCCTGATCGAGACGATTCGATCACGAGGTGTTCCATGATCGAGGGGAGGCAGGATTGGTGGAGTGCGGCGCGCACTCCGGCAGTGAAGGCATCGACGGCGGAGAGGGCTCCTCCGACGATGACCCCCTGAGGTGCCAGGAAGGACACGAGGTGGGCGACGCTGTGGCCCAGAAGGGTTCCCGCCTGGCGGATGGCCGTCGCAACTTCGGGAATACCGTCGCGTGCGGCGGCGAGAAGCTGTGCGTTGTTCTCATAGACGAGGCCTGCGGCGGCCAGGTCCGCGCGGATCGAGTCGGCGGACGCGATTGTTTCGAGGCAGCCGACGTTACCGCACTTGCAGGGGCGTCCCGCGGCGTCCTCGACGGGGATATGCGAGATATCCCCGGCCAGTCCACCCTGGCCCACCTGGGGCACGCCCTCCACAAGGTAGGCGCCACCGATGGCGGAGCCAGCCTTGATGTAGATGAGCGTGTCAATGGGGGCGACGCCTTCCAGCCGACGCCGGTACACGGATTCACCGATGGCTCCCGCGCGCGCGTCATTTTCGATGAGGGCGGGCAGACCGCATTGCTCCGTCACGGCCTCGGCAACGTTGATTCCATCCCACCCGGGCATACGGGCGGGGCGGATAACGCGCGAACGGTCAGCGTCCACGGGGCCTGGAACCGCCAGGGCAAGGCCGCCGACCCGCACGCCGGCAGCTTCTTCCTGGCGCGCCACCTCCTCCATGACGGCGTCCAACACCCCCTGGGGGCCTTCCGCAATATCGATCAGGAGGCTGCTCGCGACACCTATTCCGTGCGTGGGATCCGTCAGGGTGACGAGGCCGTGGTGGGCTCCCAGTTCAACGAGAGCAAGAGCGCCGACTCCGTCAGAAGTAACGAGTCGACGCGCCCTGCGCCCGCCGGTCGAAACAGACTCGTCCGCTTCTGCGACTTTGCCCGCCTCAACGAGGCGGGAGACGGCCGCCGAAATCGTTGATGGTGCAAGGCCGGTTTGCTTGACAATTGCGGGACGCGTATCCGCCTGACCGGATCCGATCAGCGTCAGGACGGTCTCATCGACGTCATGCGTGGCCATGACACCTCCTTCATATAGATATGCGGTAACTCCAACGTTACACAGCGCTCATCATCGAGAACACGTTAATTATGCCTCATCGAAGAAAGTGTGGCACTTCTTTCGCCAAAATTCTTCGTTATTTTTTCGCAACATTCCGAATTTTGATCATAGCGGCAACATCGGCCGACAAACTGTCATATGATGTATGCCATCTGGCAGGGTCGACTCCCGTCAGTGTCCCCCGATCAACGTTGATTTGGAGCAGTCATGAATCTCAGTAAGAAGCGGTGGATCGCCACCGGAGCGGCGCTCGCAATGGTCGCCACTCTGGGCCTGTCCGCCTGTGGTGGCAGCAACCGCGCGACTACCTCGGAAACCGGAAAGAACGAGGTCACGATGGCCTCGCGCACCCCGAACTGGATCTTCCCGGTCTCCGCCAAGGGCTACACCCAGGGCGAAAACGGACAGTTCATCCAAGCGATGTACCGCCCTCTCTTCGCCTACAAGTCCACCTCCGACACCCCCTACAAGATCAACCTGCCCAAGTCCCTGGGCACAGTCCCCGAGGTCTCCGAAGACGGTAAGACCTTCACCATCAAGCTGCGCGACGACGCCAAGTGGTCCGACGGCACCCCCGTCACCACCCGCGACGTTGAGTTCTGGTGGAACCTCGTCACCAACAACAAGGACGAGTGGGCCTCCTACAAGAAGGGCTTCTTCCCCGACGGCGCCGAGCTGAAGATCGTCGACGAGCACACCTTCTCCATCACCACCGAGGATAAGTTCGCGCCGGCCTGGTTCGTTGACAACCAGATCAACAAGGTTGCCCTCCTTCCCCAGCACGCCTGGGACAAGTCCAGCGCCGACGAGGCCGTCTCCGACCTCGACCGCACCCCCGAGGGCGCCCAGAAGGTCTTCTCCTACCTGCAGGGCGAGGCCAAGAACCTGTCCTCCTACGCCACCAACCCGCTGTGGCAGACGGTGAACGGCCCCTGGAAGCTCTCCTCCTTCACCCCCGACCAGGGCCTCGAGCTCGTTCCCAACGAGAACTACTGGGGCGAGGACAAGCCCAAGATCGACAAGCTGATCTACAAGGCCTTCACGGGTGACGACGCCGAGTTCAACTCCGTGCGCTCGGGCGCCATCGACTTCGGCTACATCCCGGCCGCTCAGTACAGCCAGCGCAAGGCCGTTGAGGACAAGGGCTACGAGGTCTTCCTCTGGCCCGGCAACTCCATCACCTACCTGGCCCTGAACTTTGCCCCCCAGGCCCCCGGCTCGAAGTTCATCAACCAGAAGTACATCCGCCAGGCGATGCAGAACCTGATCGACCAGCCGACCCTGTCCGATAAGATCTGGTCCGGCACCGCTTCCCCAACCTGTGGCCCCGTCCCCATGCCTGCTGACAAGGTCGGCACCACCGAGGGCTGCGCCTACAAGTTCGATCCGGACGCCGCCAAGAAGCTCCTCGAGGACCACGGCTGGAAGATCAACCCCGACGGCGCCAGCACCTGCGAAAACCCCGGCACCGGCAAGGGCCAGTGTGGTGAGGGCATCGCGGCCGGCGATGCTCTGAACTTCAAGCTCGTCTCCCAGTCGGGCTTCGTCTCCACGCACCAGATGTTCGAAGAACTCATCTCCCAGTTCGGTAAGGTCGGCATCAAGATCGACATGAGCGAAGTTCCCGACTCGGTCGGTGCCTCGCAGGCATGCGACGACGAGACCCCCTGCACGTGGGACATGTCCTTCTTCGGCTCCCAGACCTCGTGGGGCTTCCCCATCTACGCCTCCGGCGAGCGCCTCTTCGCCACTGACGCTCCCGTCAACCTCGGCCAGTACTCCAACCCCGAGGCCGACAAGCTCATCGAAGAGTCGACCCGCTCCTCCGAGCCCGACGCCCTCCAGGCATACAACGATTACCTCGCGGAGGACCTCCCCGTTCTGTGGATGCCCAACCCGTTCTACCAGATCACTGCGGTGAAGAAGACGCTCAACCTGGGCGACATCGACGCCACCGGCGACACCTGGCCCGAGGATTGGTCGTGGTCGACCGAAGGTAAGTAGACCTTCGCCTTGACGCCTCATGGGGCAGGCGCCCGCACCCGCACATGCGGGCGCCTGCCCCCTTACTGTGGAGTTCGCAATGATCCAATTCATTCTCAAACGCCTCGGCCAGGCAGTCATCGTCGTCTTCCTGGTCACCATCATCACCTTCATCCTTCTCCAGTCCCAGCCGGGCGGCGCAGCCCGAGCGGCCCTCGGTAAGGATGCGACCCAAGAACAGCTCGCGGCCTTCGACCATGAGAACGGATACGATCGCCCGATCCCCGAGCAGTACGTCACTTACCTGAACAAAATTGCGCACGGCGACTTCGGATACTCCTACCAGCACAACCAGTCCGTGAACGACCTGCTGGCCGCCCGCCTGCCGCGCACCATCTTCCTGTCCCTCCTGTCCACCATCCTTGCCCTCATCGTCGCGATTCCCCTCGGCGTGTGGCAGGCAGTGAAAAGAAACAAAGCGCCCGACTACGTGGTCACGATCGCGTGTCTGCTCGCCTACTCGACCCCCATCTTCTTCGCGGGCCTTCTCCTGATCGTCCTCTTCTCCCAGGTGTGGCCGATCCTGCCCAACGATGCGCCGCAAGGCGAGGATCTCGCGGTCATGTGGGAGCAGTGGGATCACTTGATTCTGCCCGTGTGCGCCCTCTCGATTGGAACGATCGCCGCCTACGCGCGCTACGTGCGCTCCTCCATGGTGGACAACCTCAACGAGCAGTACGTGCGCACCGCCCGCGCGAAGGGCCTGTCGGAATTCCGCGTTGTCTTCGTCCACACCCTGCGCAACGCCATGTTCCCCGTCATCACGATGATCGGCCTGTACATCCCCGCGATGTTCTGTGGTGCCCTGGTCATCGAGACGCTCTTCAACTTCAACGGCATGGGCTACCTGTACTACCAGGCGACCGGCAGGCGCGACTACCCGATCCTCCTCGGCGTCGCCCTGATCGTCTCCTTCGCGACCGTCATCGGCGCGCTCCTGGCAGACTTCCTGTACGCCCTCGCTGATCCCCGCATCCGACTGGCAGGACGTGCCAAATGACCACAGCAACCGCACCCGTGAGCGCGCCAGCGAAGGCGCGCACTGCCCGGAAGTCGACGAAGCTTCAGGGCCTGCAGGTCTTCATGGAAAACAAGCTCGCTGTCTTCGGCGTATGCCTGATCCTCATCCTGATGGCCTTCTCATTCATCGGCCCCATGTTCTATGTGACCGACCAGATCCACACCGACCTGTCGAACTCGGCGCTGGCCCCCTCCGCCGAGCACCCGCTCGGCACCGACATGGTCGGCTACGACCAGCTCGGACGCCTCATGAAGGGCGGCCAGACCTCGATCATCGTCGGCCTCTTCGCCGGCATCTTCGCGACCACGATCGGTACCCTCTACGGTGCGATCGCCGGCTTCGTGGGCGGCTGGATCGATGCGGTCATGATGCGTATCGTTGACGCACTCATGTCCGTGCCCGTCCTGTTCCTCTTCATGCTGATCGCCACGATGATCCCCCCGACCGTCCCGGTCCTCATCATCATCATGTCAGCATTGTCCTGGCTGGGCACATCCCGATTGATTCGAGGCGAGGCCCTATCCCTGCGCACGCGCGAATACGTCGTCGCGATGCGCGGTATGGGGGGATCGATGCCCCGAGCGATTCGGACGCACATCGTGCGCAACACGATCGGCACCGTCATCGTCAACGCGACCTTCCAGGTCGCCGACGCCGTCCTCTACGTCGCCTACCTGTCGTTCCTCGGCCTGGGCGCGCAGCCTCCCGCCACTGACTGGGGAGCCATGCTCTCCAACAGCCAGTCGCACGTCTACTCGGGCAACTGGTGGCTGCTCTACCCGCCGGGCGTCCTCATCATCCTCCTGGTCCTGTCGTTCAACTTCATCGGCGACGGCCTGCGTGACGCCTTCGAAGTTCGACTGCGCAAGAGGTGAGCACTGAACTATGAATACTCCACTCCTTCAGATCAAAGATCTGCACACCGACATTGAGATCCGTTCCGGCGTGGTCCGCGCCCTCTCCGGCGTCGATCTGCACGTGAACCCCGGCGAAACCCTCGGCATCGTGGGCGAATCCGGCTCAGGCAAGACCATGACCGCCCTGTCTCTCATGGGGCTCCTGCCCCAGGGCGGCAAGGTCTCCTCCGGGTCGATCATCCTCGACGGACAGGACCTCACTCAGCTGCCGCTCAAGGAGAAGCGCAAGCTGCGCGGCACCAAGGTCGGCATGATCTTCCAGGATCCGCTCACCTCCCTGAACCCGACCATGAAGATCGGCCTTCAGGTGTGCGAGCCGCTGCGCGTGCACGAGGGCCTGTCGAAGAAGGAAGCTCTCGAACGCGCCGTCGAGATCCTCAAGCGCGTTGGTATGCCTCGTCCCGAGGTCGTTATCAACAACTACCCGCACCAGCTCTCGGGCGGTATGCGTCAGCGCGTCATGATCGCCATGGCCCTCGTGTGCAAGCCGCGCATCCTCATCGCGGACGAGCCCACGACGGCCCTGGACGTGACGACGCAGATGCAGATCCTCGACCTCATCGACGAGCTGCGCGACGAATACAAGATGGGCGTCATCCTCATCACCCACGACCTGGGTGTTGTGGCCGGTCACACCGATCGCGTTGCCGTCATGTACGCCGGACGCATCGTTGAAACCGCACCGACGAAGACACTGTTCACCGAGCCAAAGCACCGCTACACGAGCTCGCTCATGGCAGCCCTGCCCGAGCGCGCCCTCGCAGCCGGCACCAAGCTCTTCTCCATCCCCGGCGCTCCCCCATCGCTGACCAACCTGCCGGTAGGCTGCCGCTTCGCAGCCCGCTGCCTGTGGGCCACCGACGAGTGCCGCGCGGGCTACCCGGACCTGAGCGGCGACGAGACCCACACCTTCTCCTGCTTCCACCCGGTCCAGGAAGGAGACGAGTCTCCCGCAGTCCTCCAGGGCAAGCTGGATTCCAACAAGACCGACCGTGCGGCCGCGAACGTCCCGCAGATCTCCCACGAAACACTACTCGACGTCAAGGAGGCTTCGCGCGAGTACGAGTCGGCCGGATCGGGCTTCTTCAAGCGCGAGAAGGGCGTCGTCTCCGCCGTCGACCGCGTCTCCATCACGGTGAAGAAGGGCGAGACCTACGGTCTCGTCGGCGAGTCCGGCTGCGGTAAGTCCACCGTCGGCCGACTCATCGCCGGCCTCGAGCCGCCCTCGGGTGGCGCCATCGAACTCGATGGACGCGACCTGGCCACGCTCAAGGGACGCGACGCCGTACGCATCCACCGCGACGTGCAGATGATGTTCCAGGACTCCTACGCGGCGATGGACCCGCGCATGCGCATCGACCAGATCCTGGCCGAGCCCATGAGCATCCAGAAGACCGGCAACGCTCGCCAGATCGCCGAGCGCATCATGGAGATCCTCGAACAGGTCGGCCTGACCGAAGAGATCCTCGACCGCTACCCGCACGAATTCTCGGGCGGACAGCTCCAGCGCATCGGCTTCGCCCGTTCGCTGACCCTCGCGCCCGACCTCATCGTGGCGGACGAGCCCGTTTCCGCGCTTGACGTCTCCGTCCAGGCACAGGTCCTCAACCTCATGAAGGACCTGCAGCAGGAACTGGGCCTGTCCTACCTGTTCATCAGCCACGACCTTGCCGTCGTCCAGTACATGGCGGACCGCATCGGCGTCATGTACCTGGGCCGCATCGTCGAGGAGGGCCCAGCTTCCGAGGTCGTCAAGAACCCGAAGCACCCCTACACGAAAGCGCTCATCGACTCGATTCCCGTGCCCGACCCGGAGTTCAAGCACGACGAGAATGCCATCAAGCTCACCGGCGAGCCGCCGAGCGCCGTCAACCCGCCTGAGGGTTGCCGCTTCCGCCCGCGTTGCCCGTTTGCGGGCGAGGAGTGCAAGGTGCAGCCCATACTCACGGATGAGACGCACCGCGTGGCCTGCCACCACCCGCTCCTGTCGCTGAGCGTGAAGGAAAAGGTGGACGCCTGACACATACGTTCATGCGAGCTCCAAGCGGTGCCCCCGGCCTGAGTCATCAGGCCGGGGGCACCGTCATGCGCGGAACCGAAACCATCCGGTTCCAACGGCCACGAGCACGCCGGGGCGCCACTGCCCATCGCGGCGGCATCATGGCCACAAAGACGCGTGTGGGGCGCGACCACGCGGTCGCGCCCCACACGCTTCGCTGTCGTCAGCGCGTCACTTGGAGACGGCCTTCTTCAGGGTGGAGCCAGCGGAGAGCTTGACGCCGTAGCCAGCGGGGATCTTGATCTCTTCGCCGGTGCGGGGGTTGCGGCCGGTGCGGGCGGCGCGCTCAACACGCTCGACCGAGAGCAGGCCGGTGACCTTGACGGCCTCGCCCTTAGCCAGGGACTCAACGAGGACGGCCTGGAAGGCAGCCAGAGCCTCGTCGGCCTTCGCCTTGGTCAGGTCGGCACGTTCGGCAATCTGAGCGACAAGCTCGGTACGGTTCACGGACATTGAGAAACCTCATTCCTGTTCGTTCTTGGTTACCACTTTCGTGGCCACGAATGACACACTACGAAATCTTCGACGATTTCGCCGACTTTAGGGCAAGATTTCGCGGATTTCACGAAAAGTTTTCGTTTTTTTGCCCAAAAACCGTCAATTCTGTGCCTCAAGTCACCCAAACTTGCCGAATGGTTGTTATTTCACCACCTTCAAATGCGGTGTCACGGGCACGTTTCCCAGTAACAGGAATGCCTCCCACAACCGAGGGCAGACCTCTCTCATAACACCTGACAAACATCGATGGCCAATCGCTCCCCGAGGACATCCGCACGTCCCCCGCTTCACACCCCATCGTTCACGAAGCGAGACGGAAACCAACGACAGGTGACGACTAAGTCCACCACCTCACAACCATCAACGGAGGGACAAAACGCGACATTTCAACCCCGACCTCCAACAACTCGCCCACGTCACACCTCCCACAACAAGGAGAAACAAGATATAACTCGCCACACTTTTTAAATAACTCGTAAAAACTGCTGCCCAATCACAGAGAATGGATGCGTCCCTTCAACACTTGGATAAAGGTCCAGGAGACACAGATGGCATCAAGCCCCTCGTCCGCTCCCCACCCCGTCGATCAAATTCCTCCCTTTGGAAAACTCACCATTCTGGGCATCCAACACGTCCTCGCGTTCTACGCGGGCGCTGTGGTCGTCCCCCTCGTTATCGCTTCCGGGCTCGGACTCGATAAACACACGCTGGTCCACCTCATCAACGCGGACCTGCTCACCTGTGGCATCGCCACCATCATCCAGTCGGCCGGCATCGGCCGTTTCATCGGCGTGAAGCTCCCCCTCATTCAGGGCGTCACCTTCACCGCCGTCTCACCCCTCATCGCGATCGGCGCGGCAGCCACGCCCGCCGGCGCGGACCCCAGGACCGGCCTGGCCACCATGTACGGCTCCATCATCGCCGTCGGCCTCATCGTCTTCCTGGTCGCACCCTTCTTTGCAAAGCTCCTGCGCTTCTTCCCGCCGATCGTCACGGGCACTCTCCTGACGGTCATGGGCACGACACTCCTGTCCGTCTCCGCCGGAGACATCGTCGCCTGGGCCGATAAGGCGGCTGATGATGCAGCGAAGACGGCCTCGACGTACGAGGCTCTCGGCCTCGCATTCGGCACGATCGCAATCATCATCATCATTCAGCGCATCTTCAAGGGCTTCATGGGAACGCTCTCCGTCCTCCTCGCGCTGCTGATCATGACGGCCGTCGCCTTCGCCATGGGCAAGACCGACTTCTCCGGCGTCGGTGAGGCCAGCTGGGTCGCCATTACAACCCCCTTCTACTTCGGCATCCCGAAGTTCTCACTGACGGCAATCATCGCCATGATCATCGTCATGGCGGTCACCGCCGTGGAGACCACCGGCGACGTCTTCGCCACCGGCGAGGTCGTGGGCAAGCGCATTGCCCCGCGCGACATCGCAAACGCCCTGCGCGCCGACGGCCTGTCCACCCTGCTGGGCGGCGTCCTCAACTCCTTCCCCTACACCTGTTTCGCGCAGAACGTCGGCCTCGTGCGCCTGACCCGCGTGAAGTCCCGCTGGGTCGTGACCGCAGCGGGTGTCTTCATGATCATCCTCGGCCTGCTGCCCAAGGCGGCGGCCATCGTCGCGGCGATTCCGCAGCCCGTCATCGGCGGCGCGTCCCTGGCGATGTTCGCGAACGTCGCGGTTGTTGGCATCCAGACCCTCTCGAAGGTGGATCTACGAGACAATCGCAACGCGGTCATCGTCTCTACGTCGATCGGCCTTGCCCTCCTCGTGACGCTGAAGCCCGGTATCGTCACGGTCATGCCTTCCTGGCTGCAGATCATCTTCGGTTCCGGCGTCACCATCGGCTCGCTGACGGCCATCATCTTGAACCTCCTTTTCTTCCACATCGGACGCCCCGCCTCGCCGGACGTGGCCGTGGTGGATGGCAAGAAGATCAACCTGGACGACGTGAACGCGATGGATCGCGACCAGTTCGTGGCGACCTTCTCGTCGATGTTCTCCTCGCACACGTGGCCGGTCGAGCGCGCCTGGGAGTCCCGTCCTTTCGCTTCCGTGTCCGAGCTGCGTTCCTCCTTCGAGGACGCGGTCCTGGCGGCCTCCCCCGAGGAGGCCGAGGAGCTCATCGCGTCCTACACGGACGTCGTCTCCCTGGTCCTCGACGGCGCGGGCGACGAGCAGGCGAGCTCGGATACCTCGTCCCTGTCCGTGGGCAAGGTGTCCTCCGAGGAAGCCGAGGAGCTGCGCGCCCTGGCTGCCGCCTACCATGAGAAGTTTGGTCGCCCGCTGGTCATCTGCGTGGACAACGTGGTGGACCGCAAGCACCTGCTGTCCTCGGGCTGGCGCCGCGTCGAGCACTCCCCTGCTCGCGAGGCTCGCTTCGCGCTCGGCGAGGTCATCGACATCGCCGACCTGCGTTTCGATCAGCTGGTCGCCGACGCGAACCCCATGCGCGCAGCGTGGGACGCTGGTTTTGAGCGCCTCTGAGTAGCACTCAGGGTCTCCAACTGACGAGGCCGGGGCGCGTCGGGCGATATGCCTGGCGCGCCCCGGTTTTTCGTGCCCAGCACAGCCCGCAGCGCAAACTCCTCACCACACTCCGTACTACAGACCCGTCACGAAAAACCCCACCGCACACACTCAGCTGCACAGACGACGAAGCCACCGCCAACACGTCACGCTCTTCGCCCACAGTTCCCACGAGTCGCTCCAGATGCAGATACGCCGAGGGGCCGACCTGACGGTCGACCCCTCGGCGTATCCCATCAACACAGTGCAAGTAGTCCCAGTAAGCTCCTCAGCATGTCTCTCGTCGGCATTACCCGAGCCCGAGTGGCCCGTGCCGTATTCCCTTGTGATGACACCTACTGTAAGAGGCCAACCTTGCGACAACGGCAAGGGCAGCTGAGAAATCCCTGGGATTTTGACCCCGCAGATAATTGGGAGCACAACGAATGTGCGCCCCCGGTCTCCCGGGGGCGCACACGACCTCGTACGAGCTCAATGCCTCGCGTCAGGCATCAGCCGTTCCACTGGCCATTCTCGGCGAAGTAGTACCACTTCCAGCCGATCCAGTGCCCGCCGGTATACATCGCACCCGAATCAGTGCTCAAGTAATACCAGGCACCCCGATCCTGCACCCACCCGGTCATGAGCGCACCACTCGGAGCCATGAAATACCAGGACGACCCATCCTTGACCCAACCAATCGCCATCGCACCACTACCAGGCATCAGGTAGTACCAAGTCAGACCGTCAAGCAACCAACCCGTGCGCATGCGACCAGACGCCGGATCCAGGTAATACCAAGAACCACCATCCTTGACCCAGCCACTCGCCTGAGCACCCGACGCGTCATGGTAGAACCACGCGCCATCCTCACTCACCCAGCCAGTACGCATGTAGCCATCCGCACCGAAGCGATACGTCGAATTGCCGATCTGCACCGTCTGGCTCGCCGGATAGGTCCCATCCGCATAGCGATACCACCAACCAACAGAATCCTTGATCCACGCCCCACCGTGAGGTGTAGGAGCCGGGGTCGGCTCAGGAGAAGGAGCAGGCGTCGGCTCAGGAGCAGGAGCAGGCGTGGGAGCAGGCGCCGGGTCACCCTGGAGGCGAACCTCCTGCTTCACGGGGTTGACGCCCCAGTCCCAGGCGTACAGGTAGGGGGTCACCGGGGCCTCGTCGGTGCGTCCCTGCTTCGCCCACGCGCTCGTAAGCTCCGAGACGGACACGTCGAAGTGGTAGCGGTGCGTGCCGTCGGCCAGGATCTCACCGTCGTCTTCGACGAGCTTGCGATAGTACCACGCACCGTCGGCGTCCTCGTGGAAGTCGATGCCGGCCACGGGCGAGGCGTCGGTGACATCGAAGGATACGGTGCGGGCATCGCCCTCACCGCTCACCGTCAGGTTGGAGATGACGGGTGCGTTCGTGTCCAGCGTGAACTCGTAGCTCATCTGCTGAGTCTGCGAGGACGGGCCGTCCGTCGCGGCCTCAATCGTCAGGGTGTAGCGACCGTCGGGCAGCGCGTTACCCGATTCATCAAACCCATCGAAGAAGGGCTCCTCACCGGAAAACTCGCCCGGCTTCATCCAGCCGGTCTCGAGGTCGTAGAGGGACTTGCGCACGCGGTTGATCATGTAGGAGCGCACAGACTGACCCGCGGAGTTGCGGTAGGTGAGCGTCATCGAGGGGACGGAGCGCAGCATGCCGGTCATCGGCGCGATCTTGTCGGGGGCACCCGCCCACTTGGCGCGCGAGGTGATGAGGCGCTGTGTGTTGATCGCCGTGACCAGGTTCGAGTCCTGCTTGTCTGAGAGCGGGTTGAGCGCGCCCAGCGGGATGGACGAGTGCGCGTTGACCAGCGCGGAACGGTAGACGTGCACGGGCGTCGTCTCGTCATCCGACCACTTGCCGTCGAAGACGCTGGGGGCACCCCAAGAGCCGTAGAAGCCCAGGTAGGGGACGGTCAGGCTCGGCGTCCCGTCCTCGCTCGTGAAGGTCACGGCGCCGTCGATGAAGGTTCCCTTGGGCGTGTTCGCCGAGGCGAAGGCCACGAACTCGGACTCGGGGGTCACCGCGACGCTCACGGTGGCGGTCGACTTTGCGGGGACCGTGATCTGCTGGGCGTCCCCGGCCTCGGACACGCCATCACCGGAGAAGGACAGCGAGATGCCCGCGCCCGCCCAGTTCTGCGAGTGCTCGAGGAAGAGGCCTTCCTCGACCATTTCGGAGAGCGCCTGGCCACCGAGCGTGTAGGTGTGGGCGGCGTCGGAGAGGTTGGTCAGGCGCACCTGGAAGGTCCAGCCGTTCGTCCCGTCGCCGAGGTCGGCCTTGGGGCGGGAGGTATCGGCGGCTCCGACGACGGTCGGGTAGACGGTCGCGGTGGTGGCAGCGACCGCGTCAACGGCACCCGCACCGACCTTGCGCGGCGAGTAGTAGGTGCCGTCCCCCAGCTCAACGTCGATGAGCGGGTGGGCGGTACCCATGAGGAGGTTGGTGACGACGGCGTTCTTCTCCTTGGCGCTCATGCCGGAGAATGCGGGGTCACCCGCGATGCGCTGGCGCACGAGCGCGCTGATGCCGGCGACCTGCGGGGAAGCCATCGAGGTGCCCGACAGGCGCTGGTACTCGTTGCCGAGGTACGCGGACATGATGTCGCCGCCGGGGGCCGTGATTTCGGGCTTGAGCGTCAGGTCGGGGGCCACGCCCCACGCGGAGAACTCCGAGGCCGTCGGGTTGTTCGAGGCCAGCACGATACCGGAGTGCGTGACGGTCAGGTACACGTCCGCGCCGCCCCCGGCGGCCAGCGCCTTGCGGATCGCCTCGCCGTCCTGCTTCGTGATGGTCACCGTGGGCATCGAGGTCGTGGCGCCCAGGATCGACTGGTAGGGCGTGGTCGAGTCGTCGGTGTCGGCGATCATGAGGGCCGCGGGCGTTGACGAGAAGCCTGTCAGGTACGAGGCCTTGAGTTCGTCGGTCATTGCCGTGCCCGTCCGGGTGTCGGTGCCGCCCTTGTCTTCGAGGACGATCGCGTCAGCAAGGCTCAGTCGGTTGGTGCCCGCGTACTTGTCGAGCTCGTCGCCGCCGCCCGCGCCGGCATCGACGACGCGGTAGCTCTTCTCGGGGATGTCACGCAGGCCGCGCACGGCCTCTCCCTGACCGTCGAGCGCGGCGCGGTAGGCGATCTTTCGGTCCCCCAGGGTCACGTAGGACAGGGCCTCCTGATTGTCGACCGAGGCGACGGCCAGCGTGGACTTGTAGGAGGCGGGTTCGCCTAGCGTGCCCGTGTCGGGGTCGGTCGCGAACGGCTTGTTCTGGCCGCTGTTGTTGCCGTACGCGTTGGAGAATGCGTTGCCCGAAGCGGCGTTGACGGTGATTCCCGCGTTGGTCAATGCTTCGTAGACGCCCGCGAAGACGCTGCCAGCGTCGCTGCTCATGCCGGCGTCGTCACCGAGGGAGAGGTTGATGACGTCGGGCTTGATAACGAGAGCATCGTCGAGGGCGGCCAGGAGGGCACTATCGGGCATCGACCCGTCCGCGTCGGAGGCCACCTTGGCGACGACGATCTGCGCGTGGGGCGCGGTGCCCTGCAGGACGTCAGCGTTGGCGGCCGCGATCGCGGTAACGTGCGTGCCGTGGGACAAGTCCTTCTCGGAGTGGGGAACAACGTCAGCGTCGTTGTCGGCGTAGTCGTAGGCGAAGGGGATCTTGCTGTTGACGTAGGTTCCGGACGCCCCATGCGGCAGCTTGCTCGCGAAGGCCTGAACGTCGGCCTGGCTCAGGCGCACGTCGACGCCCTCCATCGAGCCTGCGAAGGCGTCGTGGTCGGTCTGCAGTCCGGAGTCGATGACCTCGATGACCTGACGATCGCCCTTCTGGGCAGCCTCGGCCGCGTGCGTCATCGCCAGGGAGGAGGCGTTCTTGAGGACGGGTGCGCCCGCCCCATCCGCGCTGGTTTCCAGCGGCTTGTGCACACCCTCGATGAACGCAACCTTCACACCCTGGACCTTCTGGATGGCGGAGAGGGCGGAACCGGGAGCCTCGATGGCGAAGCCATCGAGCGCGTTCGTGTAGTCGCGCACGGTGGCGACCTGCGCGCCGGGCACGGCCGCCTGAACCGCCGAGGCAACGCGGGCCTTGACCTCGTCGCGCGTGGCCGTTGCAGAGCCGCCGACCGAGCCCTCCTCGAGCTGGACGATGATCGTCGTCGGGGTGTCATCAGCCGCCTCCTGCGCAGAGGCAGCGTCTGGCAGGGTCACTCCCCCGGCCTCGGCCTGGCGAATGGAGAGGAGCGGATCCTCGACGCGCGTGCCCGTGCGCGCCTCGGGGGAGGCGGCCTGGGCGGGGTTAGCGGGGAGGACACCGCCCGGCTGGGGACTCGCCGCGAGCGCCGGGACGCTCACGCCGGTCAGGGCGAGGGCGGCGGCGAGGGCGAGTGCCGGGGTGGAGTGATGGGACATCAATGGCTCACTTACGTATCGACAACGTGAGGATGAGATGCGCACCGTGTGGCGCGCCGTCCCATTATGCGTAAGTTCTGCCAGTTGTGCAGTATGCATGTCCGCTAGACCATCGTCATGTCCACCCACTGACATTTTGTGCAAGGCAGCGCATAGGCTGAGGGGCCGACCTCGCGGTCGACCCCTCAGCCTATCCCATCAACACAGTGCAAGTTTTCCCAGAAGGCTCCTCGAAAAAGTCTCGTCGGCATGTCCCGGACCCTCGTGGTCCGTGCCGTATTCCCTTGTGATGACATTCAGCGTATCGGGCGAACCTTGCGACAACGACAAGACAACCTGAAAAAACCCTGGGAATTTTAGCGCTCATGCCCCTGACAGACGCCAGGCCGGCGAACCCTGCGTCACGCTGGGTTCGCGGGCCTGGGGCAGGCTCAGAGGTGATCTAGCTGATCAGCTGTCCCGTCTCCGAGAAGGTGTACCAGGTCCAGAAGATGCGCAGGCGACCCGTGGCCATCGCGCCGCTTCCGGTCTTCAGGTAGTACCAGGAGCCCTGTTCCTCGACCCAGCCGGTACGCATGTAGCCGCGCGCGTCGAAGCGGTAGGTGGCCCCGTCGATGGCGAGGGTCGTGTCGGTCGGGTAGGTCCCGTCCTCATAGCGGTACCACCAGCCGCGAGCGCCCCAGGCCCAAGCACCCTGGGCGGGCGTCGTATCAGACGAGGCCTTGAGGGTCACAGCCACCGAGGTGACGGCGTGGGGGTCCTGACGCACGTCGACGCGCAGGGAGACGTCAGCGCTGGCCGGGGTCCACGTGTAGGAGTCGGTGGACGCACTCTCGTCCAAGCTGCCCTCCATCGACGCCCAATCCTGGAGGACCGTTTCGGTGCCGTCAGCGCCGATCTGCACGACGCGCAGCTCGCGTCCACCCAGGGTGCCGCCCTGCGTGGAGACCTTCACGGTCGTCGGCGTGCCCACCGAGCTGGTGAGCGTGTACCCAGCCCCGGCCTCGTTGATGCCCGTACCCGAGACCGCGATCTGGGGGGTCGTGTACTCGAAGAGAGCGGCCGTGTTGTAGCCGACGTCCTTCATCGCTGTTTCGGTGAGCGTCCACGCCTGCGAACCCTTGGGGGCGGCGACGTAAATCTCGGTGCCCGCCTTGAGGTCGTCGGCCATATCAGCGGCGAGCTTGATGTCCTGCGCGGTCGAGGGCAGGACCAGGACGCGGGGCGTGTCGAACCAGAAGGTGAAGCTGGTCATTCCCTCACCAAAGTAGGCGCTGTCGGGGCGCCCGTTGGAGGCCTTGCCCTCGTAGTAGAACTCGCCGTTGTTGCCGCCGCCCACGATGATGTGGCGCGGGGCTGCGGTGTCGCGCGGGGTCATCCACAGTTCCGTGACCTTCGAACCCAGCTCAATCGTGTCCAGGCCGTTGCCGACGAGGCCGCGGGCGACCGTCACCGAGTCGGGGATGACGAGGTCGGTGAGGTTCACGTCGCCGTCGAAAGCACCGTAGCCGATGGTCGTGAGGCCTTCGGGCAGGACGACGCGACGCAGGGACGTGTTGTGCGCGAAGGCTGTGTCGGCGATAGCGACCGTGCCGTCGGGAACCGTCACGTCGGTGTCCATCTTCGTGGGAAGGTACAGGACCAAAGTACGGCCCGCGTCGCCCTTGCTGTACAGGATGCCGTCTTCCACGATGTACACCGAGTTGGCGGGAGAAACGCTCAGCTAGGCGAGGCTGCTCGCTTCCACGAATGCGGATTCACCGATGGAGGCCACACCAGAGCCCAGGTGCACAGACGCGAGGGCGGCGTTATCGGCAAACGCGCCCTTACCGATCGAGACCACCGAGTCAGGCAGCGTCACAGAGACGAGAGTCGAACCGTCGAACGCGTAGTCGCCGACGTCGGTGAGGCGGTTCAGGTCGGGGCGGAAATTCACCTCGGCGAGCGCCTTATCGTAGCGGAATGCGCTATCGGGCAGCGCCGTGGCACCACCCAGATCGACGCGCTCCAGCTTGGGCATGTACCAGAAGGCCGTGTCGTCCATGGACTCGAAGACGTCGGGCAGGGTCAGGGAGGTGACATGCGAGCCCACGAACGCACCCTTGCTCACGGAGCGCAGGCTCGAGGGCAGAGTCAGGGAGGTGATCTGCGCGGAGGAGAAAGCACCCTCGTCGATGGTCGAGGTTCCCTCGGCGACCGCGTAGGCCCCGCCCGCGTTCTTAGCCTGCGGGTAGGTCGCCAGGTGCGTCAGGCCCTTCGTGTACAGGACACCATCGAGGCTCTGGTAGTTCTGGTTCGCCGCGTCAACCTCGATGCTCTCCAGGAGCGGGGTGCGCGCGAATGCTGCGAACAGGCCGTCGGCCTGGACGTTCGGGCCGACGTGGACGGAGCGCAGCTTGTCCATATCGCTGAAGGTCTCAAGGCCTGCCGTCTTAAGAGATCGAGGCAGGGTGACGCGCTCAAGAGGCGTATAGGCGAAGACGCGGTCCCCAATCGTCTCCAACTGCGAGGGGTGCGCGTCGTCGTCCTGGAAGGCCACCTGGGTGAGCGACTGGCCCGCGAAAGCGGAGTCGTCGATTGCGCGAACACTCGCGGGGATCCACACGATCGTCAGACTCACGTCACTAAAGGCGTTCGTAGCGATTTCGGTGACACCGTCAGGGATGCGAACATCCGTTGCAGTGCCCGTGTACGACACGAGCACGCCGTCGGCGTCGATGGTGAAGCCATCGGCATCGGCACGCAGCGGTGAGGCAGCATTGACCTGACCGAATGCGCCCGTGTCGGCCGCAAGCGCGGCAGGGACGCCTACCCCGGTCAGGGACGGGGCACCGGCGAGCGCAAACGCCAGCACAATTGAGTTGCGATGGGACACATGAGACCCCTTCTATTGACAGCTAGTAAGGGAGGGCTCCGTGTTCACAACACGATTCCCGGTGTCAAACATATCCCTTCGGAGGGTTTTCAGATACCCCCTGAGACGCACCTTCTCACCATGTGTTGGTCGATCAGTGAGGATATTTGCACGTAGTACCATGCAACAGCCCGGACTGACAGAGATGATCCGAAGGTGATGAGACCGCTTGCCGCCACCCGTTTTTCAGGGCTGCAAGACACCTTTACGCCCAATCTGACAAATCAAGCAGTTTCCCAAATTACACCCATGAGGAACGGAGTATACCCGGCACACAAGGGGCAGACTTGTCACGAGATCGACCTATTGGTCGAATGATGGATCAGCGGACCACTGCCCTACCCCACTCAGCGTCACGCAATCTCTCACCACCGTCTGATGCCGTATGGCGCATGTATGGGCGAGCAGGGCCCGCGCCCCCGGAGATTCTCGGGGGGCGCGGGCGCAGGGAGCGTCGCTATCAGATCAGCCGATGAGACGTCCCGAATCAGCGAAGTGGTACCACTTCCAACCGATCCAGTGACCACCCGTGTACATCGCACCGGAGTCGGTGCTCAGGTAGTACCAGGAGCCGCCATCCTTCAACCAACCGGTGGTCAGCGCGCCACTGGGAGCCATGTAGTACCAAGACGAGCCATCCTTGACCCAGCCGGTCGCCATCGCCCCACTAGACGTCAGGTAGTACCAGGTAGGACCGTCAAGCAACCAACCCGTGGCCATCCGACCCGATGCAGGGTCCAGGTAGTACCAAGAACCACCATCCTTGAGCCAACCACTCGCCTGAGCACCCGACGCATGATGGTAGAACCACGCACCGTCCTCACTCACCCAACCAGTACGCATATACCCGCGAGCGTCAAAACGATAGACCGAGTCACCAATCCGCACCGACACACCAGCCGGGTACGAACCATCCGCATAGCGATACCACCAGCCGGTGGAATCACTGATCCACTGGCCTCCCTGCGGGGCAGGAGCAGGATCCGGGGTCGGCTCGGGAGCCGGAGTCGGATCCGGAGAAGGCTCCGGCGCAGGCGTCGGATCCGGAGTGGGCGTCGGCTCGGGAGTACCCGGCAGCTTCACCATCAGCGTGCTCGTCAGATACGAGGCGTCACGCACCTGGACGCGCAGGCTCACGTCCGCGGCGGACGGGGTCCACGGGAAGGTCACCGAGGAATCCGCAGCGCGGTCCCCACCGTCCGTCACCGTCGTCCAGTCGCGCACGAGCGTCTCGGTGCCGTCCGCGCTGATCTGCACAGCTCGAACCTGTTGCGTACCGGCGATGCCACCGGCGACCGTCGCGGTCACGTCGACCGACGCGCCGACCTCTCCCGTGTACGTGTAACTTCTCGAGGCCTCGGCGATGTTTGCGCCCGCCAGGGTCATCGACGCGCCCGTGTAGGTGTGCAGGTGCGAGACGTCGATGCCGACCGCCTCGAGGGCCCCCTTGGCGACGTTCCACGCCGGCTCGCCCTCGGCTGCGGCGACGTACACGTGGGTGTCGTCCTTCTTCGCGTCGCTCAGCTCCGGCTCGAGGTCAAGGCGGGTAAGGGTCGAGGGCAGGACGAGGACGCGCGGGACGTCCACGCCGAAGGACACGCGGGTCATGCCTTCACCGAAGTAGGCGCTCTGGCGGCGACCGTTCGTCGGGCGACCGTCGTACACGAAGGAGCCGTCCACGCCGCCACGCACGACGATGCGACGAGGCATGGGAACCCAGCTGCCTTCCATGCGAATCGAGGTCACCTTGGATCCGTACTCGACGAGCTCCAGGGAGTTGCCGACAACGCCGGTCGAGCGCTCCACCGACTCGGGGATGACGAGCTCGGTCAGGGCCGTCGTGCCCGCGAAGGCGTCGTCACCGATGACCCTCAGGCCCTCGGGCAGGACGACCCGGGTCAGCGTCTTATTGTTCGCGAAGGCCGAGGCACCGATCTTGACCGTTCCCGCGCGCACCGTGTAGTCGGTAAGCGTGTTGGCGGCCGGGGAGAGCATCAGGTGCAGGCCGTCATCCGCCTTGCGGTACAGGACGTTGCGCTCGGCCGAGTACACCGGGTTATCGGTGGACACGGTCAGCGTCGCGATCTTGCGGTCGTTGTACAGGGCGGTCTCGGCGAAGGAGGTGACGCCCACGCCGATGTGGAACGAGGTCAGGGCCGTGTTCTCCGAGAAGGCCTGCTCGCCGACCGTGGTCACCGAGTCAGGAAGGGTCACGGAGGATACCGCCGTGCGGCTGAACGCGAAGTCGCCGATCGTCATGAGGCGGTTCAGCTCGGGTCGGAAGTTGACCCCTTCCTTGGCACTCGTGGACTCGAAGGCACTACCGCCCAAGGAGATCGTGCCTCCCAGGTCGATGCTCGCAAGCTTGCCGGCGGAGCAGAAAGCGCAGGTGCCGACCGTCTCGAACTTCTCGGGCAGGGTCACGGTGGTGAGCGCGGAGAGGCGGAAGGCCTCGTCCTTGATCGTGCGCAGGCTGTCGGGCAGGGTCACGGAGGTGATGCCCGCCTTCTGGAATGCCTTAGGCGCGATCGTCGCGACACCGTCCAGGACCGTGTACGCGCCTCCCGTGTTCTTGGCGGCCGGGTACATGATCAGCGTCGAGCGATCCTTGGAGTACAGGACACCGTCCACACTCTCGAAGTTCGGGTTCGCCGGATCGACCTCGACGCTCGTCAGCGCACCGGTTTCCGCGTAGCCGCCGGTCACCGAGGAGGCTGCGACATTGGGCCCCAGCTTGATCGTGGTCAGCGCCGAGTTGTAATCGAAGACCTCCGCGCCGATCGTCACCACGGAGCGCGGAAGCTCAATGGACTCCAGGCTCGTGTTGGCGAATGCGCGGTCGGCGATCTTGGCCAGCTGGGCCGGGTGGGCCTCGTCGTCAACAAAGGTGATCGTCTTCAGCGAGCTGTAGATGAAGGCCTCCAGGCCGATCGAGCGCACCGAGGCGGGAATCGTCACGTGTTCCACGGTGGAACTCGCGAAGGCGCGCTCGCCGATGGAGGTCACGGTGTCGGGCAGGGTGACCTCGGTCGCCGAGCCCTTGTACTTCACGAGGACGCCGTCCTCGTTGATCTCGAAGTCGTCGGCGTCGGCTGCGCGCACCGTGACGGGCACGGACGCGGTCTTGGCCACCCCGGCCTCGGTCGTGACGGTGGCGGTCAGCGTGCCCGAACCCGCGTGATCGCCGGCGGTCAGCGTCGCCTTGCGCGTGTCAGTCTCGGCGGCGACCGTGGCCAGGTCGGCAGGCTCAACACTCCACGTCACCGCACGGTCCTTCAGCGAAGGCGCCAGGAAGACGGACACGGGGGCGCTCTCCCCCACCTTGACGCTCACTTGAGTCTGAGCGAGCTCGATGCCCGCGTCCTCGGAGATCGTGCGCACGCGGATCTGGGCGCTGGCCGACAGGGCCGGGTTGGAGGCGTCGGTCGCGGTGATCGTCGCCTCGCCGCCGGCCAGGGTGCGGACCTCGCCGCTTTCGTTCACGGTGGCCACGGCCTCGTTCGAGGAGGACCAGACGAGGTCGGTGACATTCGCGTTCGTCGGCTCGTACGAGGCGCTCAGCGCGACCGTCTCGCCGGCGACAACCTCGGACGCCTGCGGGGTGAGGGTCAGGGAGGTCATCGGGATCGTCTGGAATCGAATCACCTGGCGGGCCTGATTCTTACCCCAGTCCCACGCGAACAGGTAGGCGGTCGCCGGATCCGAAGAGTCCGCGCGGGCGATGAGGTCGGCCCACTTGATCTCGTAGTGCTTGGCATAGGTGCCGTCGGCCTGACGGTTTGCGCCCACGGCCTCCTTCTCGTCGTAGTAGCGACGCGAGGTCGCAGACTCAGAGAAAGCGATGCCGGCCAGCGGCGAGTTGTCGGTGACGTCGAAGGACACGACGCGCTCGTCACCCTCACCGGTCACCGCCAGGTTGGAGATCGCGGGCGCCTGGGTGTCCAGCGTGAACTCCCAGGTCATCTGATGCGAGACGCTGGAGGGTGCGACCGAGGCGGCGTCAATCGTCAGCTTGTAGCGGCCCGCGGGCAGATCCTTGCCGTCCTTGTCGAAGCCGTCGAAGACCGGGTTGTTACCCTCCTGGCTTTCGATGGGCTGGATCTTGCTGGCGTGGTAGTTGAACAGGGACTTGCGGGCGCGCTCGAAGGTGTATTCGCGCACGACCTCGCCGGCCTCGTTCGTGTAGGTGTAGGTCACCTTCGGGGAGTTACGCAGCAGGCAGGTGCGCGGTAGAAGGCGCGAGGGCGCGTCGGGCAGCGCCGAGCGCGACATGATGAAGTACGCGGGGTCGACCGCGCGCACGTCGTCGATCTCCTGGCCGGCTAGCGGGTTCAGGGAACCCAGCGGAACCTCGGTCGCGGGATTGAGCAGCGTCGAGGCGCAGCCGTGGACCGTGTTGGTCGCGCCGTCGAACCACTTGGAATCGAAGACAGCGGGGCCCCCCAGGAGCCGTAGAAGCCCATGTAGGGCACGGTCAGGTCGGGCTGACCGTCGGCACTCGTGAAGGTCACGGCACCGTCAATGAAGGTGCCCTTGGGGGCGTTAGCGTTCGCGTACGAGGCGAAGGCTGCCTGCGGGGTCACGGTGACGCTCACGGTGGAGGTGCCCTTGGCGGGCACGGTCACCGAGTCGGCAGAGTAGGTCAGGTCGATGCCCTGCCCCGCCCAATTCTTGGAGTGCTCGGTGAAGAGGCCACCCTCGACGATCTCGGAGAGCGCCTGGCCGCCCAGGGTGTAGGTGCGAGCGGTATCGGAGACGTTCCTCAGGGTCACCTGGAAGGACCACCCGTTCGTGCCCTCACCCAGGTCAGCCTTGGGGCACCACGGGTTTTCCGCGCCGATGACGATCGGGTACACGGTCGTGGTCGTGGCCGCGAGCGCGTCCACCTGGCCGGCACCCACGCGGCGCGGCGAGTAGTACGTGCCGTTGTTCTGGTCGATGTCGAGCAGCGGGTGAGCGGTGCCCATCATGAGGGTGGTAACGGTCGCGGCCTTGTCCGCCTCCGACAGGCCAGCGAATGCCGGGTCGTCGTTGACACGCTGGCGAACCAGGGTGGCGATGCCCGCGACCTGCGGGGTCGCCATGGACGTGCCCGACATGGACCGGTAGGTGTTGCCCAGGACGGCGGCGACGATGTTGCCACCGGGGGCAGCGATCTCAGGCTTGAGCTTGAGGTCGGGGGTGACGCCCCACGAGGTGAAGTCGGAGACCGACGGGTTGGTCGAGGCGAGCTTCAGGCCCGCGTGCGGGTTCGAGATGGTGATGGAGCCGGTCTCGGAGGCCTTGATGGCCTCGATGAGGGTGTCCTTCTCCTTCTGGGTGATGGTCACCGTCGGCATCGTATGGGTGGCCTCGATGGTGGCCACGTACGGGTTTTCGCTGGCCTCGGAGTCGCCGATGATGAGGGCGGCGGGCTTGGAGATCAGCTGCGTGATGCCCTTGACCTTGGCCTCGTGGGTCATGTCCGCACCCGTCGCGCTGTCGGAGCCGCCGCGGTCTTCGAGGACGATGACCTGAGAGAGGTCGCCGGGGTGGTCGGCCACCAGCTCGTCGAGGGCTGCCGCGTCACCAATGCCGGCGTAGACGAGGGTGTAGGTTCCCTCCTCGATGTCCGTGAGGCTCGGCACGAAGGCATCCTTGAGGCCGCGGGACTTTCGGTAGACAACCGTGCGATCCCCCACCGTCAGGTAGGGCAGCGCGTCCTGGTTGTTGACCGAGGCAACGGCGAGGGTCGAGCTGTAGGAGGCGGGTTCGGAGAGCGTGCCCGCGTCGGGGTCGGTCGCGTAGGGGCGGTTCTTGCCGCTCTTGTTGGAGTAGGCGCTCGAGTAGGAGTTGCCCGCGGCGGCGTTGACGGTCACGCCGGCGGCGGCGAGGTTCTTGTAGACCTCCGCGTACACGGTTCCGGCCTCGGTGCCCATGCCTGCGTCCTCGCCGAGGGAGAGGTTGATCGAGTCGGGCTTGATGACGACAGCGTCGTCGAGGGCCGCCAGGACGGTGCTGTCCGGGATCGATCCGTCCTGGTCGGAGGCGACCTTCGCGACGATGATCTGCGCGTGGGGCGCGGTTCCCTGCAGGTCGGCTGCGTTGGCGGCGGCGATCGCGGCGACGTGGGTGCCATGCGAGAGGTCCTTGCTGGACTTGGGCAGCACGTCGGGGTCGTTGTCCGCGTAGTCGAAGACGAAGGGGATCTTCTTGTTGATGTAGCTGCCGGTCTTGCCGTGGGGCAGCGTGGCGGCGAGGGCCTCGACGTCGGCCTGGCTCATGCGTACGTCGACACCGTCCATGGAACCGGAGAAGGCCTGGTGGGTGGCTTCGATGCCCGTGTCGATGACCTCGACGACCTGGCGGTCACCCTTCTGGGTGGCCTGGTTGGCGCGCGTCATCTCCAGGGAAGATGCGTTCTGCAGGGCGGGATCGATGGCCTCGGCACCCAGTGCTCCCCCGTCACCCTCGACGACCATGGGTTTGTGGTGGCGCTCGATGAAGGCGGCCTTCACGCCCTCAGTCGCCTTGATGGAATCCAGGGACGAGGCCGGGGCCTGGATCGCGAAGCCGTCCAGCGCGTGCGTGTAGTCCCGCACGTCGGTGACGTCCGCACCGGGAACCACTGCCTCGACCGCAGTCTCGATACGGTCTTTGACCGTCTCGTGCTTGGTCGAGGAGGACAGCCCGAAGACGCGGCGGTACCACGGGATGCCGACCACTCCATCTTCGAGCTGGACGATAATTGTCGTCGGGGTGTCGTCGGAGGGGAAGCTCTCGGGGGTGGTGCTCGGGTTCTCTTCTCCTGACTCGTCGGAACTCCCCGACTGCGGGGCTCCGGAGCGTGCATCGACGGAGGAGGCGGGGGCACCCGACTGGCTTTCCTCGCGCGCATCCAAGGCGAATGCTGCCGGGATACTCACGGTGGTCATGGCGAGGGTGCCCGCGGTTAGCAGCACCAACGCCGAGGTTTTGCGATGGGACATCTATGGCTCACTTGGTTGACAACTGGGTCAGGGATAGGCCGCAGATACGGCACAGCCCAGAGTCTAGGATAGGGTTACCTATCCTTACCGAGAAGCCCCTCTTCTCACCATCCGACGGGCGCTTTACGAAGGCGTATTTTCTACGTAAACTATCCCTCTTAGCATTACCTAAGCAACGATAGTCGCACATTATTTGTGCTGGTGGGGCGAAACAACGAACCCGCCAGCAGGCCCATGCGAGCTCCTTCTGGCGGGTTGTTCTGCGCGAGCCGAGCGCCGTGCGGGCGACCATCAGAGGATGACGGCGGTACCCGTCGCGATGGCGGCAAGCATGCCGTTGTTGGTGCCTGCGGTGAAGTAGTCGACCTTCACGCCGACGACCGCGTTAGCGCCCATGGACTGGGCGCGGGCGCACATTTCGTTGACGGCGGTCGCGGAGGCACCGCCGATCTCTTCCTCGTACTGGGAGGCGCGGCCACCGAACATGTTGGACAGGTTCGCACCGAAATCCTTGAACATGTTGACGCCGGAGATCGCCTCACCGGAGACCATGCCGATGTACTGCTTGACGGGCGCGCCCTCAACGGTCGGGGTCGTCACAACGAGCATCATTCACTCCTTCATAGGGGGCTAACGTGGCAACACTACCCACGATCCCGCGCGGAGGCTAGTAGGACCGCTCGCGCGCACGAACCCAGGGCGCCTGATGCCCCGCTCGTATCGGGACCTGAAACACAATCGGCCACAGACACGGCCGTGCTAGCATCTGAGTGTCATCCAAGTTCAGGGGCGCAGCGACGCGCCCGGCGACTTCTGTGGGGCGATGCCATGAAGATGCACATCTACGGGCCCGGCGGGGAAAGCTCCCCCACCGCCCTCATCATTCACCCGATGCTGTCCTCGGCATCGAGCATGAAGGCTGCGCTCTGCGACCACATGGGGCCCGGACTGCGTTTCCTCGTGCCGGACTTGTCCGCCCACGGGGACGAGGCCTCGGCCCCCTACGTGTCGGCGGCGGCGGAGGCGGCGGCGATCCACGAGTGTCTGTCCTCCCACGGGGTGCGTCGCCTATCGCTGGGTTTCGGGGCGTCGCTCGGCGGGGTTATCCTGTTCGAGCTGCTGCGATTCCCGGACCTCTCGTTTGATCGACTGTTTATTGAGGGCGTGAGCTTCTACTCGGGCGGGCCCGTAGCCCGAGTCGGCGGGGCCGTTCTCAGCCGGGTGATGGTCGCCAAGCACCGGAAAGCTCTGCGCGATCCCGACGCCGGGGCCCTCGAGCTCGCGCGCCTCTACGGCGAGCAGGCCGCGCGCTCGATGGTCGCCAGTTTCTCCACGATGAGTGAGGAGAGCATCCGCGCGATCGTGCGCGACTGCTCGCATGTCAGCCTGCCACCCCTCTCCCCCGCCATTCAGCGACGCTGCACCTTCGCGTACGGGCAGAAAGACTCGGACCTGAGGCTCGCGCGCCGCGTGATCCCGCGGCTCTACCCGGAGGCCGAGCTACGCGTCTGGCCAGGCTGGGGGCACTGCGAGCGTATGAGCCGCGACTCGGTCGCCTACGGGGCGATGCTGCGCGGGGTCTTCATGGAGGGGCGCTAGTCCTCCTGCTTCCGGTTGGGAAAAACGGCGATTGCGCAGGGGATGCGCCCTCGAACGAGGCGGAAGCGGGCCTCGTCGTAGCCCATCCCCTCGACAAACGCCTGGTACGAGGCCGGGGTGAAGTGCTCCTGAAAGCGCACCCCCAGGCGGGACAACAGCCGCGGAATGGGGTTGTTCGCACCATCTGTGAGGCTCACGTAGGTGGGGACGATGATCGTGCCGCCCGGCTTCACGACTCGAGCAAGTTCTCGTAAGGCGTGCGCGGGGTCAGGCAACAGGTGGATGACATTGCCCGCGACGGCCACATCGAAGGAATCGGCAACGTAGCGTAGGGCCGTGATGTCGGCTTGCTCGACGGTGACGTTCGAGTGTGTCGCGAGCTTCTTACGGGCTTGCGAGAGCATACCCTCGGAGTAGTCCGTGGCGACCAGGCGGGCGCACACCGGGGCAATGGCGACGCTGATCGCGCCGGTGCCGCACGCACATTCGAGGACACGGTCATCGGGGCGGATCATGCGCGCGACCGCCTCGCCCGTGCCGTCATAAACAGCTCGGTTGAACGTGTTTTCGAAGAAGTCGTACAGCGGTGCAACCCGATCCCAAATCATGCCAGCACCTCCGTGTGCTTGTGCGTTGCGCAGGCCTTGAGCCATCACGATACAGGAAATGCTACGCCCGAGAAGGCGACGCCGGGGCGAAACGGGGTTCTGCGCACGGGGACATATCCGCGGGGGGACACGCGGATAGGTTATGCGGATACGGATAGGTTATTCGCATGCGGATATGTTAATAAGCTATCCCCATCGTCATAACCTATCCGCATGTTCGTAACCTCTCCGCGTAGTCACAGCCCGCGCACGAATCTGCCTGTTGCCTGCGCTTGCTACTTCCGCACGCGGCGCGCGTGGATGACGGCACCGACGCCGTGGGCGACGAAGCCGAGCAGGCTGTAGCCCACCCCGTAGATGAGGGCGCTGTCGTTGAAGAACAGGTACATCGGCGCCAGGAAACACACGAAGGGCGCGAGCAGCCACAGGAGGC
>ERZ772766.59-NODE-59-length-66818-cov-3.954361_pt1 | contig 66818 bp, 41 predicted proteins | sample MGYA00511379_ERZ772766 | MGnify/ENA primary metagenome ERZ772766 (study PRJEB29015, sample SAMEA2737895) | human oral metagenome | biome: human oral; feature: human-associated habitat; material: dental | place: China | collected 2116 ... | reverse complement strand
CACTGTCGGGCCACCTCTTCTAGCGAAAATAATGCCCAATATACATGCTTTTAGCAAGAAATTGCGGCCTTATGCCTTCCTCATTTTGTCATCTTTCGAGAAAACCGTTCGCATTTAGCTGCATTTTACCTTTCTATTTGGTTGCTGATTCGTCTTTTTCTCACCCCAAATTTCCTGCTTTTAGCCGCTAAAACCCCACTTTTTGATGTATGTTTTACCCCTTTTGAGCCCTGTTCTTAATGGTTCGAAAGGGTTTTGTCTATCGCTTTGATGCGTATTTTTATGCGTTTCGCCTTGCGTTTTGCAGCATTTTGCCTTGCATTTAGCACCAAAATGCCTCGCGTTTTGCACCAAAATGGCTTGCGTTTAGCACCAAAATGCGGTGCGTTTTGCAGCATATTGCAGTGTGTTTTGCAGCATATTGCACAATATTATGCTGCAAACAGCCCAAAAGCTGGTGCAAATTGCAGTTTTATGCAATGTACATTCATTTAGCCTGCATTAACAACTATCCCCTTTTAGCACCCAAACAAACCTTCGCAGGAATCGATTTTTTGCGGTCGAATGGACGATTGGTGGATTGCAAAGGCACTCACAATGTTAAAATTTATGCTAAAAACAAGACAAAATGAGGTGCCCTGGTGAGTGAAGGAGTGGGTGTGTTGGTAGGTTTATGTGTTGGCTACTTGGTGAGTTTGTGCGTGAGTCGATTTATAAGTTTGCCTCTGTTTTTGGGGTATATCCACGTTTTACCACGTATAAATGGTGTATTTATCAAATTTTATCGTATCTTTGTCAAGAACTTTGTACATGAAAGGAGGGCTTAACTTGTTTTCGCAATACAGAGATAGCAACCCCCCTCTTAATTTATAGAAATAAAAAAAGGCAAGACGACTTCAATATAAGTATATATATAATATGTATTATGTCTGTATTTAAAGATAAAACCTTACTGATAACTGGTGGCACGGGCTCGTTTGGAAACGCCGTACTACGCAGGTTCCTAGACTCTGACATTAAGGAAATACGCATCTTCTCGCGCGATGAAAAAAAGCAAGACGACATGCGGCACACCCTGCAAAATCCCAAAGTGAAATACTATATTGGTAACGTTCGCGACAAGCAGAGCGTTGATGTTGCCATGCAAGGGGTGGATTATGTGTTTAGTGCAGCTGCACTAAAACAAGTGCCTTCGTGCGAATTTTTTCCAATAGAGGCTGTTCATACCAACATACTAGGTACAAACAACGTGCTGCTTTCGGCCATTGAGCATGGCGTTAGTAGGGTGGTGGTGCTGTCTACCGATAAGGCAGCCTATCCCGTCAATGCTATGGGCATGAGCAAAGCACTGATGGAAAAGGTTGTTTGTGCTAAGGGTAGGGAGTTGGGCGAAACCTCTAAAACCACGGTTTGCTGCACAAGATATGGCAATGTGATGGCCAGCAGGGGTTCGGTAATACCGCTTTGGGTAGAACAGATGGTTGCAGGAAACCCCATTACCATTACCGACCCGAATATGACGCGCTTTATGATGACCCTAGACGATGCCGTAGACTTGGTTATTTATGCCTTTACTAACGCCAAAAACGGCGACCTCTTTGTGCAAAAAGCACCTGCGGCAACCCTTGACGTGCTTGCGCATGCACTAAGAAAGGTATATGCAAAGGTAGACCCTAAGTATCTGCAAACACCCATTAAGGTTATTGGCACACGTCATGGCGAAAAGCTCTCCGAAACGTTGGTTACACGCGAAGAGATGGTTAGGGCGGTAGACATGGGCAGATACTTCCGCATTCCCGTTGATACGCGCGACTTGAACTACGATAAGTTTTTCACCGAAGGCAACGAGGCCATATCCGTTTCAGAAGATTATAACTCGCATAACACACACCAACTATCGGTAGAAGAGATGGAAACGTTGTTGATGAAGTTGCGCTTTATCAGGGAAGACCTAGGCTTGGAACCACGACAGAAAACAAAAGAAATAAGAAGCGAGTAACCAGCAAAGTCCTAAACTAAACACAAATGAAGATAATGACCATCGTGGGCACTCGCCCCGAAATAATTAAGCTGAGCAGGGTTATTGCCGAACTAGACAAATATACCCAGCAGACCTTGGTACATACTGGGCAAAACTTTGATTACGAACTCAATGAGATATTCTTTAAAGAGCTGGAGTTGAGAAAGCCCGACTATTTCTTGGATGCCGCAGGACAGACTGCCGCACAAACCATTGCCAACGTGGTGAAGAAAACCGATGAGCTGTTGGAAACCGTAAAGCCCGATGCCGTGTTGCTATATGGTGACACCAATAGTTGTATGGCCGTTATATCGGCTAAGAAAAGAAAGATTCCCATCTTCCACATGGAGGCAGGCAACCGCTGTTTCGACCAACGTGTGCCCGAAGAGGTGAACAGAAAGATTGTAGATCACCTAAGCGACATCAACATGCCGTTATCCGAACATGCTCGGCGTTACCTCATATCAGAGGGCATAAGGCCCGAAACCATTATCAAAACAGGTTCGCCCATGACCGAGGTACTGGCTTATTACGCTGCAAAGATTGAACAATCCAACATTCTTGAACATGAAAACCTGCGCGCCGGCGAGTATTTCATCGTCAGTGCACATCGGGAAGAGAATGTAGACTCGCCCGAAAATCTTGACGATTTGCTGCAATCGCTCAACGCCATTACGCAAAAGTACAACAAACGGGTTATCGTTTCCACACATCCCAGAACGCGCAAAAAGCTTGAGAGCATAGGTTTTGCCAACGAAAATCCGCTTATCGAGTTTATGAAACCATTTGGTTTTATGGACTACAACAAACTGCAACAAAACGCCTTCTGTGTTATATCTGATAGCGGTACCATCACCGAAGAGTCGTCTATCATGAATTTCCCTGCCATTACCATTAGGCAAGCGCACGAAAGGCCAGAGGGTATGGACGAGGCAACGGTGGTTATGAGCGGGCTTAAACAGCAGCGAATACTCGATGCCATAGAAGTGGTTACGGCACAACATGCTGAAAGCAAAGCCAACATACACCCCATACCCGACTATGCCGCCGACAACGTATCTACGAAGGTGGTTAGAATAATCCTGTCGTACACCGATTATATAAACCGTACCGTTTGGCACAAAGCATAATAATGGACATGAAGAAGATTCTTTTACTGGGCGCAACCGGGATGGCTGGCCATATGGCCTACCACTATTTAAAGGAAACAGGACGCTATAAGCTTGTAGACGTGGTTTATAGAACGCCGCTAACGCCCGACAGCATCGTGGTAGACGTGAACAACTGGAACAATGTGGTAGAGGTGGTAAAGGCACAAAAGCCCGACATCATCCTAAATTGCATTGGCATTTTGATTGCAGGGGCCAAGAAAGACCCTGCCAATGCCATCTACATTAATGCCTGTTTGCCCCATCGCCTAAAAACACTGGCCGACGAAATGGGGGCTAAGCTGATACACATCAGCACAGATTGTGTGTTCTCTGGTAAAAAAGGCAACTACACCGAGGACGACTTTAAAGATGCCGACGACACTTATGGGCGCAGCAAGGCCTTGGGCGAGATTGTGGACGACAATCACCTTACGTTGCGTACATCTATTGTGGGACCCGAACTTAAAGCCAATGGCGAGGGCTTGTTCCATTGGTTCATGCACCAAGAAAAGCAATGTTTGGGGTATAAAACGGCCATTTGGGGCGGAGTAACCACGCTTGAATTGGCCAAAGTGGTAGACTACGTGATACAAAATCCCATTACAGGGCTTGTGCAAGTGAGCAATGGCGAAGGCATAAACAAGTTCGACCTTTTGCAACTCTTCAAGGAAACGTGGCATAGCGGCATTGAAATCGTTCCCGTTGATAAAAATGGGGTGGACAAGAGCATCGCACGCTCGCAACGTTTAGCCTACGATGTGCCCTCGTACAAGCAAATGCTCGCAGACCTTAAACAGTGGATGGATGGTCATGCCCAGCTATATACGGCCAATTATCCCATGGAACAAGGCCGATGAAGATTGTTGTCGTTACGCAATACTTTTATCCCGAAGACTTTAAGGTAAACGATTTGGTGAAGGGATTTGTTGAGCGCGGACACCAAGTAACCGTGCTTACGGGTAAGCCCAACTATCCTTTCGGAACAATCTTTAAGGGGTACAGGCAATGGGGCATACAGCGCGAACGGCTATTTGGTGCCGACGTGATACGCGTACCCGTCATTCCACGCGGCAAAGGTGGCAGCTTGGCTCTTTTTGTCAACTATTTCTCGTTCATCTTTTTTTCATGTGCGTACGTACTTTTTCACCGTTTACCTGCCGACAAGGTGTTTTGTTGGGGAACGTCGCCCATATTGCAGGCCTACGCAGGCCTGGTTTTAAAACGCCGCCAACGTGTCAACACCTCGTATTGGGTGCAAGACCTCTGGCCCGAAAGCGTTGAGGCCACAGGCAAGAAACTTGGGCCGCGTATGCAGAAGTGGCTCACCAAGATGGTTAGGCAAATCTATGCCAAGATGGATACCTTGTTCTTGCAGTCGCCAGCCTTCAAGCAGTCTGTGGAAGAGAAAGGAAACTTCAAGGCAAAGTATGTGTATGCCCCCAATTGGGCCGAAGACCTGTTTCTCAATAAGGCACTTATCAATAAAGAGAAACATAAGGCTTTGATGCCAAAAGGCTTTATCGTTATGTTTGCCGGCAATGTTGGCGCGGCGCAAGATTTCGATGCTGTTGTGATGGCAGCTGCAGAAACAAAGGCCTGCGCGCACATTCATTGGGTTGTTGTGGGCGATGGCCGAAAACGCGAAGCGGCCCAACGTAAGGTTAAGGCTATGGGGCTGAATGGCAATGTGCATTTTCTGGGGCGCCATCCCTTAGAAGATATGCCCTCGCTTTTCGTTCATGCCGACGCATTGCTCGTGTCGTTGCGCGACGAACCCATCTTCGCCCTCACCATTCCTTCTAAAACACAATCGTACATGGCCTTTGGCAAGCCCATCGTGTCTATGCTCAACGGCATTGGCAACGAAGTGATTGAAACGGCCGAATGTGGTCTTACGGCACCTGCCTCGGACTATCAGGCACTTGCCAAGAATGTGTTGAGGCTTAGTGAGATGTCTGCCCAACAGCTTGAAGCAATGGGCGAAAAGGGCAAACGTTACTATCTGGCACATTTCCAAAAGGAGAAGGTGATAGATACCATCGTTTCCAACCTATAACAACAACGCTACATGAACGAAGTTGCAAAACGAGTAATACAAAATACGGGTTTCCTGTATGGGCGGATGCTCATCTCCATATTCATCATCCTGTATACCACGCGTTTGGTTCTCAACACGCTTGGCGAGTCCGATTTTGGTATTTTCAACGTCGTTGGCGGCGTGATAGCCTTGTTGAGCTTTGTCAGCGCGTCTGTTTCGGCCTCTACCCAGCGTTACCTCAACTACCATGAAGGGGCGGGCAACCTGCTTATGCAGAAGCGCATATTTAATGTAAGTCTTGTACTTCATCTGTTGGTGTCGGCTGTCATGGTGGTTTGCTTACTTGTTGTGGGGTACTTTTGTTTCAAACATGTGCTCAACATCCCTCCCGAACGCACCTTCGCCGCCCAGGTAGTGTTTGCTAGTCTTATCGTGAGCGTTATCGGCACCATCATGACTGCGCCTTACGAGGCAGCCATCAACGCCCACGAGAACATGAAGTTTTATGCCATTCTCGGTGTGGCCGACTCGGTATTGAAGCTCATTATCGCCTATGTCACCATCTATTCGTCGGGCGATAAGCTTATCACCTACGGCTTTCTGATGGCTTTCTTACCTTTCTTTACTTTTGGCGTGTCGCTCATTTATTGCCATAGGCATTACGAAGAGTGTGAGATGGGCATCAAGCGATATTGGGATAAGGGCCTGATGAAAGAATTGCTTGGCTTTGCTGGGTGGAGCTTTGTTGGCACCTCAAGCGCCGTTGTAAGCAACTATGGAGCCGGACTGGTGCTTAACCACTTCTTTGGAACGCTGCTCAACGCCGCACATGGCATCGGCATACAGGTTATCGGGCAACTTATGGCCTTTGCCAGACACATGTTGAAGGCACTAAATCCTGTGATAGCCAAAAGCGAGGGGGCAGGAAACAGGCAGCAAATGATAACCGCCTCGTTGATGGGATGTAAGTTTTCGTACTTCATCTTGGCTTTCTTCGCCATCCCTGCAATGGTAGAAATGCCCTACATCTTGGAGATATGGCTAAAAAATGTGCCGCAATGGACGGTGGTAATCTCTCGTTTGCTGCTGATAAGAAGTTTGATAGAGCATACCACCATCGTTTTTTCTTCGTCTTTGGCGGCAGAAGGACGCATAAAGGCACTAAACAAGTGGGTATGCTTTGTAGAGTTGCTGCCGCTTGTCCTGTCTTATGTACTCTTCTATTTCGGTTTTTCTCCCGTTTGGATGTATATTGTAGGCATTGTTACTTACGGGCTGATGTTCTCGGCCGTACATATCTATTATATGCACGCCAATTGCGGAATGGCCTATTCCGATTTCTTCTATCGTGTGGCTTTACCTGTTGTAGGGCTAACGCTGATTGTGTTCGCGATAGACCTCATTCCGCTTTATTTCATGGCACAAGGTATGCTGCGCCTTGTTATTGTGCTTCTGCTTAGCACGCTTACCTTCTGCGTTGCCTTGTTTTTCGTGGGATTGTCTTCAAACGAACGTGCCTTGTTTGTACAGCTGCTGCAGAAAATACGCTTGCGGAGAAAGAAAGAAAAGAACGATATTGTGTGAAAAATTTGGTGATATGAACCCTTTTTCTTAACTTTGCAAATTAATATCGCATACTTGTATGCCGCCGTTTGTACATGTTAGGCTATTGTTAAACGCCGTACGTTGGCAAACAAAATCGGGGTTGACTGGATTTGACAGCGGGATGAAATGGTATGTAAGCACGCGGAGCGTAGGTGGCTGGCTCCATAATCCCAGTTATCGACAATTTAATTGGCGAAAGAAATTACGCTCTCGCTGCCTAACCGAAGCACAGTAGGTTTTGGGCTTTATTCCGTCACTAGGTGATGGAACGAGACATCGCTCAGAGGCTGTTGTTCCGAAGCCAGCTGATATAGCGGTGCAGAGAAATCGGAAATAGTTTGGCGTGGCCCCGCTCGCCGAATGAAATTTTAGGGGATAAGGCATTGGTTGGTGGTCCAGGTCTTGCCAATGCACGAAAACCGAAGGCTGGAATAAGCGTGTAGAAAGCGTATGGTTTCCCTGTTTGGACGTGGGTTCGAATCCCACCAGCTCCACAACATTTCCCTTTCTTAGGGAAAAACGCAAGTAACGCGTGGGCACAAACAGCATCTTTGCCTATTGTTGCCCAGCAAAACGAAAATTAAACAAACGCTCACTCCTTAATGGGGTGGGCGTTTGCTCGTTTAAGATGGATGCTAAGAATCTTCAAATTTCGCACCATTCTGGGCTCAGTGGAAGATTAGGGGGGAACAAGGGAAAGCCATGCTTACATCCCATTGAGAGATAAAGCATGGCTTTCTGACTACTACTATAACAACAATCAACCATTTTATTTTAAGAGAGTTGGAAGGTTAAGAAAGATTTAACCCCAATCTGTCGTTAGGTTGCTTATCAAACATTTTTAGGTTGTTTCCATCGCTTCCCGTTCATCTTTCTTATGCTTGTCGGCATATTGCCTGTCTTATTCTTGAAGGCGTAGCGGGCTACGTCAAGAGAATAAAACAGGTAAGATGCTCAACAATACACAAAATCTGCACAGGCTCTAACGGCCGATTTGGGTTTAAGTAATGCCTAAAAATCCAGTGGAGGTAATTTTTAGAACCTGCCTTAACAGATTGAGTCTGTGTTGAGGCGTGCGGTTGATAAGACACGCCTAAATGTGTTTAGGCAACTAGGAACGTTACCATTCGATGGCTTGGTCCTCGTCGGGTATTTGTGTATTTATCTGTCGTTCTAGTGTGAGCGTACCGCTAACAGACCAATTAAACTCTGTTCCAGGAGCCGAGGTGTAGTCTACGTAATCGTAACTAATGTTGTTGATGATAACGTAGCGGTGCACGAGGTAAGGCTTCACATCGTCTTTTTGCTCGATAATGTGAAACGAGGCCTGCTTGTTCACCTTCAATTTCAGGTCGTTGTTGGTGGTATAGAAGTCTACCGTGCCTTCCTTTTCGCCGTTAAAACGAGCAAAGACCTTGTACTTGGCACGGTCGGTGCGGCTCTCGTCTATGTCGCCTGCGTAGAAAAAGATGGTCTTATCGTCCACCACATATCCGCGAATGATAGATTTAGCGGTGGCGTTAGCCTCGTCGCCTGTAACGAAAATCTTCATCGTACTGCCCGAATAGTCGCCCGAATAGTCGTTAAAGGGGAAGATGCGGAGCAGCGCCTTGGCGTAGTTCTTACGTGGATGGGCAGTGTAGCCATAGTTTTCGCCGTTTACGATGGTAAGCGGCAACACCCATTTGTTGCTCATGTCGATGCCATTGAAGTTGAATTTTATGTTAAGCAGCCCCACATTCTCGCCCGATGGGATGGTCGTCGTCTCAGGAACAGTGGCATAATCCTTCATGTCGGTGTACCACAGTTCAGTGCGATTTAAGAAACGGGCTTGGTTTAGCACGTTAAGCGTGTCGCCATCGTGTGCAACATGCACCGTGATGTTGTTCTCGTTTTGCAGCGAACCGCTAACGATTACGGGTAGCTTATACGATGAGAGTCCGCTACCCTCGACAAAAGTCTTGTCGACATTGCGCCTGCTGTAAGGCACATAAACATTGGTAACGCCCAATTTGCCAAGCGGTGCGCGGAAACTAACGTACTGCGTGTATTGCTCTTCTTTCCATTCGTCGTTACAGGCGGTAAGCGTGGCGAGTGCGCTTGCGAGCATCGCCGCATATATCGGAAGATGTTTTACTTTCATTTTCTTGTCACTTAAAGGGTAGGTTAATCGTTGTAGGTCCATCCTGGGTTCTGTGTCAGGCGCGAGTTATGTTTCAGTTCGCTGTGGCGGATGGGCCAAAAGTACATCTTGTCTGAGAATGTGCTGCGCAGGTTGTTGATGGGGATAACCTGTTGGAACTCTGCTGCGTGGTTGGCATCCATCATTACGTTGCAGCCATAAATGCGTTGGTTCAGTTCTCGTGGGGCATCTTTCCAGCGGCGCAGGTCGAAGTAACGCTTGCCCTCGCCCATGAATTCAATCATGCGTTCGCGTTTAATTTTGGCGCGCAAGAGGTCTTTGTTGGCATAGACGTCTGTCGAATAGTCGGGCACTCCGCCGCGTATGCGTATGGGGTGTATGCCTTTTTGTATCTCGGCAATGTCGCGGCGAACGTTGTAAGTGGTGCTTTCGTCCCACGAAGGGATGGTGTATGTGCCATCAAGCTCGTTGAGTGCCTCGGCGTAGAGCAATAGTATGTCGGCATAGCGAATGGCGGGTTCGGCCCTGTTCTTGATGTTCTTATAGTCTTCGCGGTCGGGAACGTCGGTGGGATTGACGTACTTTTTCACGCTGATACCCGTGCGGAGGTAGAACTGCGAGTTGTTGTAGCCGTTGCCACTACCGCGATAATAGAAGGTTTGACGGTTGTGGTGGGTGTTTTCGGGATCGCCCAAATACTCCCAAACAGAGCCGTTATAGCCCACCGAGGCGTAGAAACGCGGTTCGCGGTTGGCATATTGCAACGACACGTTGGCGGCCAAGGGCTTGTATTTTCCGCGGCGATAGTCGCGTGCGGTGGTAAATCCTTTGAGACGTTCAGCCCCGTTCCCGCCGTTCAGCTCGCTGTCTTTGCCAGGACAGTCGGTTCCGTCGTTCATATAATAGGCATCTACCATCTTCTGGGTAAGGCCATGTGTGTTCCATCCGCCAAAGTCGCGAGGCATGGAATGACGTGCAAACGACATCATGCTGTGGTTTATGCGTGTGGCATTTTGGTCTATACGCGAGAATATCAGTTCGGGATTGTCTTCTGGAGCAACGTCTCCGTTGAACAAAACACGATAAGACTTGAAGGGGTCGATGTTTTTCCAGCCCGTTGGCCAGTCGCTTTGGGCAAATTGGCAAGTGGAGTCGGCAGGTACGATGGTAGCCGGGTCGCCTGCTGCATCTGTTGTGCTGAACGAGGCGTGATAGAGGTCGTACACACCAAGCTGCATAACGTCTTTACAGGCAGCCGCGGCGCGCGCCCATTTCTCTTCTTGATAGTCGGTGTTGAGCAATGTCCGGCCTTTGTCGTCTACCAGCTGCTTGGCGTAGGCATCGGTGTTACCGTTGGCCAACGGACTGGCAGCGAAAGCCAATGCCAGGGCACGTGTGGCCAGGCAAGCGCCCTTTGTGGGGCGTGCAATGTTTTCGCCGTCGCGCCTAGTGTATTGTATTTCCTTGGCGGCTTGCACCATTTCACGGCTAATATAGTTGGCCACCTCTTCGTACGAGCTGCGCGGCGTGGCTATCTGTTCGTAACTAAGGGTGTAATCAACGCCTTCGTCGGGCATGATTGGCACAGGACCGTAACGGCGGAGCAACAGCCAATAGAAGTAAGCGCGCACAAAACGTGCCTGCCCTTTAAAGTCGAGCCGTTCTTTTTCGGTCATTTCGGTGTTCCTGTAAATGTTGGCGATGAACACTGAGGCCTGATAAATGCCCTTGTAACACATTGTCCAGCCTTGGTTAAAGTCGTTTTCGTCGTATTCGCCTTGCATGAATGTGTTGTACGAAAGCTCGTCAGCCTCCTTTGAGTCGTAGTTAACGTCGCGGTCGCCATAGTACATGTCGTCGGCGAAGGTAAACGAATTGGTTTCTTTCTCCTTGCCAACAACGTCGGCGTTCTCGTCTTTCAAGAACGAATAGGCGTAGGCAAGCCATTGTTGGGAGCGTATTCTGCTGGTGAAGACCTTTTCAATCGTGGTACGGTCCTCAAAGTATTTGTCGGAGTCCAGATAGTCGTTGCAAGCGGAAAAGAGTGTTCCGATGCCCAACGCCAACGTTATCAGGGCAATATTTTTACGTTTCATGTTGTATGTCTGTGGTTATAAACTAATTTGTATGCCTGCCGTAAACGAACGAGTGATGGGGTATTCTTCGCCTCGCCTGCTGCTGTCGAGTTCGGGATCCCAAAGGTCGAAGGCCGACCACGTGATGAGGTTTTGCCCCGAAATGTAGATTCGTGCGCTCTCCAAGTGTATGGCGTTGACCCAGGGTTTGGGCATTGTGTAGCCAATGTCGAGGTTTTTGAGGCGCAAGAAACGGCCGTTGCGTAACCAAAAGGTAGATGCCTGCTCGTTGTTACTATTGCTGCCGTAGCTCAAACGGGGGTAGGGGGCATTGGGATTTTCTGTTTCCTTGGTGCCCGATATGTCTGATGAAATCCATCGGTTGTCGGTTATTCCTTTAAGGATATTTCCCCAGCGGCCATTGCTGAAGGCGTTAACCGTACCGCCGTTGATGAGGAACGTGTATTTGCCAGCTCCTTGGAAGTGGAAGTTAAAGTCGAAACCGCGCCAGCTAATAGAGGCTCCAAGCCCGTAGATGAGGCTAGGGGTGCTGGTTGCACCTATGGCCACGCGGTCGCCATCGTTCACAACGCCGTCGCCGTTAACGTCTTTATATTTGATGTCGCCAGGTTGTACGGTTCCCCAACTTTGCTTGGGCGAATTGCGAATGTCGTCGTAATCGCGGAAGAGGCCTTGTGCAATAAGCCCCCTTTGTTGGCCAATGCGGTAGCCTTTTTCGTACTGATAGGCGTAAACGTTGTTTTCGTCGTCGCGTTCTAGGATGGTGTTTTTACTGTAAGTGATGTTTCCGCGCACCGTCCAGTTTATCTCACCGATGTGGTCCTTGTATTGGAAGTTGCCATCGAAACCGCTAGATTTTACGGCGCCAACGTTTGCCCAAGGGCGACTTTCAAGTCCTGTGATGTCGGGTAAGAAGTTGCGTTGCATGAAGATGCCCGTTCTCTTCTCGTAGAAGTAGTCCATCGTGAGCGAGAACTTGTTGTCGAACGCCACGAAGTCAAAGCCAACATCGGTTTTGCGCGCAATCTCCCATGTAACGTTTGGCGATGCCACCTGCGTGTAGTGCATGCCTGTGGTGGTGGCTGTGGTAAGGTTCGACCCCCAATTGTAGCCTTCTTTAGTAAAGTCGATAGTGTAAAGGTAGGGGAAACGATGGCTTCTTCCCGCATTGTCGTTGCCCACCATGCCCCACGAGTAACGTAGCTTGAACATGTTGAGCCAGGGTAATGCCTTCTTTACGAGGGGTTCTTCGGCTACGTTCCAAGCTAGGGAGAAGGCAGGGAAGAAACCAAAGCGATGGTGGTCGGCAAAGTTTTCGGAACCGTTATAGCCGAAGTTGAAGTCGGCAAAATAGCGTAGGGCGTAGTTATAGGTTATCTGCCCTGCAACGCCTTGGTTCTTTTGGCTGACAGAGTTTTTAATGTCTGTGCCGATATTTTGTGTCTGTATCCGCTCGTCTTGCGTAAAACGGGCAGTAGCACCAAAGTTGTGTTGTTTGTTGAAGGTGCGGTTCCAACGTAGTAAAGCCTCCAAAAACTCGCGGCGCGAACCTTCTCCGCCTGATGTTTGGGCCATGGGCGACTCTTCGAAAAGCTTATCCCAAATGATGTTGCCTTGCGAATCGCGGCTGTTGGCGCGATACATGGCTGGCCAAAGGCGATGGTATATGTGGTTGCTATTATAGGTGTCGTATCCGAACCTACCTGTAAACGAGAGGCCACGGGTAATGAAATCCAGCTTTTGGTCTACCGTTACGTTTGTCTGTATGTTGTTGTCCCATTCTTGGTTGTAACCTGTGCGTGTGGCAGAAACCCAAGGGTTCATTTGATATTTTTGGCGACCGTAGGCCGGAACATAGCCATTGGAATAGAGGACGGGAGAACTTAGGGCGTTGAAACCAAAGAGTTCGCCCCATACATATTGGTCGCCAAGACCTGGACTGTTGCGCTTGTTGAGGTTGCCCGATACGCCCAACTTGATAACCGTTGTGGGCGTAACGTCTATGTCCACATTCATACGATAGTTCCAGCGTTTGAAATTGGCGTTGGTGTTGTACCTGTTGCGCAATGTTTCGTCGGTGTTGTACATGCCTTGGTCTTCTACATACGATAGGGATGCGAAGTAGCGGGCTGTGTTTCCACCGCCACTCAAACTCAAATCGGCGCGATAGCTCATTGCACCATCTTTAAGAAGAAGTTTCGACCAGTCTACGTTGGGGTAGAAGTCGGGGTCCAGTCCCGACCTAATTAGTGCCAACTCTTCGGGTTGATACTGCGGAGGGAGGTTGCGCGTTATGCGTGCCTCGTTGAGCAGAGTGGCATACGTGGGCGCATCAACAAACTTCGGGGTGATGGTACGGGTGTTATACGCTACCTCGCCTTTGGCATTGATGTTTATCTTTCCTTCCTTACCGTGTTTGGTGGTGATGAGAATAACGCCGTTAGCACCTTTCGAACCATAGATGGCTGTTGCCGAGGCGTCTTTCAATACCGAGAAACTCTCGATGTCTTCAATGTTCAAGTCGTTGATGTTCGACCGTTCGAAACCGTCTACTAGTATCATCGCATCGGAACTGGCGCCGAAGGTTGAGATGCCGCGAACCCAAAAGCGCGATGTGCTTTTACCCGGCTGACCCGACGATTGCATGGCGATAATGCCTGGAACATTACCTGCCAAGGCGTTGGTGAAGTTTGATGAGGGGAATTGTTTCATTTGTCCGAGGTCGACATTGGTAATGGCTCCTGTAACGGTGAGTTTCTTTTGCGCGCCAAGACCCGTGATGACAACCTCGTCGATGGTGTTGAGTTTCTCCTCGGCCATCTGTACGTCGATAACCCTTCTGTCGCCTTTAACCAGCACGCTTACGGGTTTGTAGCCCAGGTAAGAGAACACCAGCGTTTGGTATTGCTGCATCTTGATGGTGTATTTACCGTCGATGTTGGTGATGGTACCCAGTCCCTTGGCATCTTTCACGGTGACGCTAACGCCAATAAGGGCTTCTCCTGTGGCGTCGGTTACTGTTCCCGATATTTCCAGCTGTTCTTGTGCTAAGGCGTTAAGCGTAATGCCGCACAACATCCAGAATAATATAAATATCTTTTTCATTGTCTTATGGCTCTATTTGGAGTTCTATTTTTCCATTGAAATGGTGCGTATCTTTCGTCCTTGGGTATCTAGGATGTAGAAAGTGTTAGCGTTTTCGTCGTAGGCAATTCCCGTAGGACTGTTAAAACGAGCCACTTCTCGCAGGTCTCCGTCTTCTGTTCCCCATGTGTTTCCATCGCCAGCTTGCGACGAAGTACCGCGTCCTGCGTATGTGCGGACGATGCCGTCGGGAGTGAGATAACGTATACAGTGGTTACGGTTGTCGCAGAAGTAGAAATCGTACACATCGTCGCGGTTCTCGGCAACGTATTTCTTGTTCTTCACGAAACAGCCTTGGTAGGGTCTGTTTACTCGTGCACCGGTGCCAACACCGTCTACCCATCCGTCGTTTCGCGCTTGTCCGGCCACAACGTATGGTGGGGCAAAGCTCTTGGTGGTTTCGTTATAGTCGGAACGCAGAATGTAATGCTTGTTTATAACCACGATATAGCAGTACTTGCCTGTGGGGTGGATGAAGATTTTAAACTCCCAACTCACATCTTGAATGGTAAACAGCTCCTTAAAGTTGCCGTCGGTCCAGTTGGGATACCATGTTCCGCCGCTTGCAACGGTGTTGAAGTAGTTGTTCATGTCTAGGCGGAAAACCTGTCCGCGCTCGTAACTGTTGAAGTAAAGCTCGCCGTTTTTGGGATGCACGGCGGCTCCGTTGCACTGCTTGTAGGCAGCTAAGATTTGCGATTTTGATGCGTCTGTGAAGGTTCCATCGGCGTTGCGTTTAACAATCCACACACTAGGACTTTGCAACTGGCGGTCGTCGCGGTCGGTGGAGATGAGCATATATTGCCCGTCGTTCGAAAAATCGATGGAGCGTAGTCGGTGGTTGTCGAACTTAGACATAGAGAGTATGGTCTTTACCTCCTTCTTTTCCATATCAAGCGCTTGTATGCCGTGTGCATTTTCATCGTAAACGGCATACAGAATGTTGTGGTTTAGGGGGTCGAAGGTAAGGCATCCTTCGCCGGCATAGCCTGTTGCCGTGTTGAAAGGGCCGTCGTGCCAACCTTGGTCGTCGAATTGGTTACGTACGCCACTGAGCGTTCCCACAACCATTTTTCGTTCATAGTTAAACTTGTTGCTGGCCGTTGCGCTCTGTTCGTTGGCTGTTTTGCCGCCAACAGAGACCACCACCTCGCCCGAATAGGCTTTGGCAGGCACCAAGCAGTAAAGGCAATCGCCCTTAACACTGATGAGAACGGCGCGCTGTCCGCCAATGGTGACTTTGACATTGCCGGTGTCGTTGCCGAAGTTGCTGCCGTAAACAACCAACTTTTGGTCCACTCCGCCCTCTTTGGGGATGAAGTCTGTCACGGTGACAGGTCGAGATGGGTCGTATTCTGCAGAAGAAACGTCTCCATTGTCGCTTCGGCATGCCGACATGCAAGCAACGAAAAACAGCAAGGCTCCCCATGCGAACCTTTGGCCATAGATGTTTAGATTATTTTTCTTCATAAATATATTGTATTTAAACTTTTATTTCTAGTTCCCGGTATTACGCCCTCCCAAAGGGCACTTTCCCGATGTTTAATGTGGTAATTCCATCAGCAAAATTAGTGAGAATTGAATTGTTGAGATAAAACAAACCATTCAAAAGATAAAAAAAACAGGGCATTTGCCTGTTTTTTCTATTGAAAGATGTAGAAAATGAAGTGCAATTGTAAATGTGGCTCGATAGACAATGCATGTGGCAAGTACTTGTTTGTCGGGATTAAAACATCAATTTGAAATAGCCTCGCATAACATCTATTGTTATAAGGAACAAATAGCCGTTGATTGTGCTTTTAAGCCTTTGTAGTGTGATTGCAAAGTGGCTTTAGCACGACTACCAACAAGTTGTAGTGTGACTGCGGGTAAGGGTAGTGTCATTACAAAAGGCTTGTAGGAACAACAGACAGTGGTTGGAAGGCTCGATTGCATATAGTGTAGCGTCATTACAAAAGGCTTGTAGGAACGGCCTTTGTGGTTGCCAGCAGGCAACATGGCATGAAAAAGGCCAAGGTTAAACACAAATGCGTTTGAACCTTGGCCACTAAAAACAATTAAACCTAAATCTTACTTAACGATGAATTTCTTTCCATTACTGATGTAAATGCCTCTTTTAAGTGGGCGTTTCACTTCCATGCCTTGTAGGTTGTAAATCTTACCGTCTTCAACGACATCGCTTTTAACGTTGTCGATGCCATTAATGGTGCCTTGAGAAACCTTCTTGCCGAAGTAGGTAAGGCGGAAGTTGTCGAACACAGCCCAATCGCCGTCCACTTGTTTGTCTTTGGTTACGCCGATGGTAAGTTCGCCTTCGGGGCCAACCTTAATGATGTGGGTGTACACTTTATATAGTCCGCATTCGAAATATTCGGCTGCATCCATCACATCGTCGGGTTGTTCGCCGGCAGTACCGGTCCATCCGATGCCTGGGCATTGGTTCATTCCTGCTGCGATAGAGGGCAGTGCAACCTCGTCGCCCTTACCTTTATATTCGATATAGAGCATGGCATGGCGTGCAGGAGCCGTTCCTTTGGCAACCTTTTGTTGCAAGTTCTCTCGGCTGCCATCGCGATAATAGCCCGTCATGTTTACCTGATAATAACCTTCGGGCAAGTTGCTTACAGTTTGGTTTACCTCGAACGAGTTTAGATAGTATGCTTCGCACACGGGGTTGGTGCGTCTGCCGCGGTCGATAACGCCAAGGTTGGCATCCTTAAAGTCGCCTTTTTTGTCGCTATTCCATTTTTCAAAGAGGTCGGGACGGTTAAAACCAGGGTTGGCAAGCAGGTATGTTGCATCGACAGGACGAGTTTCGGTGGCCGTTGCGAGCAGCGCATCACGTTCGGCCTTGGTAACGAGTTTCCATTCGGCATTGGCATTCTTGGCCACGGCAGCCTCAACAGAAACGGTATTCCAAAACTCCTTATCCATAGCCTCGTCGGCATCGGTGTTGGATTGTGGCGCAAAAGCCAATCCTTGGGCATGGTTGTCGCCCTTCACGATGTTGTAGACGTTGGCCTTGCCTGCGACGGGAACGAGCGCCCAAACAGCTTTGTCTGGAATGTCGGTATAGCCATTATAACCCAGGTAATTGCCTGCTTTACCACCAAAGCGATTGATGGTGAAACCATTTCCTTCGGCTGCAACGGTAAAGAGCAAACCGGGAACGTCTACGGCAGCATGCGTATTCCAATCGGAACCGCCCATAAGGAACTTCTGAGAGGCCACATTATAGAAATAGAATTCGCCTGCACCGGCTTTGGCTCCCTTGTAAATGTCGGGCATCTTGTCGGCTGCAACAATCTTACGAGCCACGCGCAGGTCTACAAGAGCCGCCTTCATGTCGGCATTGGTCGTGGCGGTTTTGGCCACCTTCTCGGCCTTTACCGTGGCGGCATTAAGTTGTGCGTCATTGTTCTTATTGATGTTTTTGCAAATTTCAGTCGTTTTTACCAAGGCAGAATAGTTCTCTGAGCAGGCAGCAACGGCATCGTAAGCCTTTTGTAAGTTAGAGGTTGCGGCGATAATGGCCACAGGGTCGGTAGAGGTGAGGGTCTTGTTGGCTGCTGCAATGGCATCTGTGTATTGCTTGCTCAATGCAGGGGCGACGGCACCTTTAAACGCTTTTGTTGTGGCAAGTATCGCTTTAAGGCCTTTCAGTGCCTCTTCTGCGGTTTGAAGAACTTTCGAACCAAGGTATTTTAAAGAGAAGTTGGAGATTACGCACCAATCGTCGACAACGCCAGCCTCCTTTTTAACGCCCAATTTCAGTGTTCCATCTGTAACGGTAACGGTTATTTCGGGGTTTTGGTAATTGCCCTTCCATAAGGCGCAGTTGGCCTCGTGGGTTGTATTGGGTACGTATAACCCACTATTTTGCTTGTTCTCGCGTTCGGCTTGGAAATTAAATCCCTCTTCGGGAGCTTTTTTCGCACCTGCGTAAAGAGACATGATGGGGGCAGAAGTGCCGTTGGCATAATAGGTGGCGCGAAGTTGTTCGGTGCCATTGATAAACTTGTCGGCACCATATCCGTACATCGTATAATCGCGTGTTTCGCTTGAACCGTCTCGGTAATATCCGCGTACGCTGAACTTATAGGTGCCGTTGGGCAACCCGCTGATTGTTTGATAGAAATCGAATGTTTGCGTGTTCCAGAATTCTTGGACGGTGTTTGCCCTCACAATGTGCCATCCGCCGCGATAAGTAGAATGCTCGGTGTTAGGCGCAGCCGTATAATCCATTTTGAAAAGGTTGTTCTTCGTTACGAGGTCGGGTGCGCCGATAAGCCACGTTACGTCCACGGGATGGTCGGCAGAGGCCTTCGCCTTTGCATCGGCAATACGTTCTTCTCGTGTAACCAGCTGCCAAACGCTGTTCTTCTCCTTATCTACTGTGAGCAGGTTATTGTCTGCCCCTAGCACCAAGGCATCGCATTCTAGCCAATATCCGTGTATGGAATGCATGTTGTCGGCAGGCGATAGCTCCCAATCCCCAACGTTATCGGCGGGCATGTCCCAATAAAGCAAGCCAGCATCTCCAATTTTTTTCGATACGCAGTTGCCTTTGTAAAAGATGGAACTCAACCTAAACGTCTTTGCTCCTGCTTTTTCAAAGGTGATGGGTAGGCCGCGCGTACCCACGTTAACGGCCGTTGCCCATCCGTCTTTCACGGTGTTGTTGTTTTGAAGCCACAAGCCCGTGGCGACATTATAGAGATAATATTCCCCTCCATTGCCGATAGCATGTCCTGGCCAAGGCGTGGTTTGGGCGTTGAGCAGGGTTGCGCTCAACAATCCTAGACCTAATGATAGTACTTGCTTTTTCATAAGTTGTTTTTAGTTAAAATAATTACTCTATGTTCGTTAAGGTTTCGGCATATATCAAATATAGATACAACCCTGCGTGGGGTTGGGTGCTTACACCATATTATATATAGAAACTTGAACTATTCGTTGCCGATTGTTTACGCTGCAAAGATAGACTTTATTTTAAGTACTGATGCGTAAAATCCGTTCAGAGTATAGCAAAAAAGAACCAAAGAGGCTTGTTGGTCCGATTTTGTTATTATTTGGGGTGATTGTCGTACCCTTATCTAAAAGGGACGAGTAATTTTGCAATGTAATCAGAATTAATGTTTAAACCAATACCATAGTATTTTGTTCAATATGAAAAAGCTATTACTTTGTTTGGTTGGTGCGGCAAATATGCTGGCGGCAGAGGCGCAGGGCGGTTCGTTTTTCGAACCTTATCGGCGCACTAGCCTTCGCTTGCCGTCTGTCCCACTGATAGTGAACGACCCCTATTTCTCCATTTGGTCGCCTTACGATAACCTATACGACGGCACTACACGTCATTGGACGGGACAGCAGAAAGCCATTGACGGCTTGTTGCGCGTTGACGGAACGACCTACCGATTTATGGGAAAGGAGAAGGGCCGACTACTGAAACCCGTGGCACCAATGGCCGACATGGGAGCGTGGAAGGCAAAGGTTAGCTATGCAAAACCAGCTGCGAACTGGATGCAACGCGATTTTAACGACAGCAAATGGCAAACACAACAGGCGGCGTTTGGCACTCCCAAAGAATATCCTAACATACGTACGGTTTGGACGGACACCAATTCGGACATCTATATACGTAGACATGTGACGCTAACCAAAGAAGACTTGGCCCGCGACTTGTGGCTGATTTACTCGCACGACGATAAGTGCGAGGTGTATGTAAATGGCGTTTTGGCCATCGAAACGGGCGAAACGTGGGTGCAGAACGAAGAGCTGATGTTGCCTGCCGACGTAAAGCGTAGTTTGCGAGTTGGCGACAACGTCATCGCCTACCACGTGCATAACACCACAGGAGGAGCCAATGCCGACATCGGACTATTTGCCAACGTGAAAGAGAAACACAACAACATACGTAATGCCGTACAAACCAGCTGCGACGTTATGGCCACCAACACTTACTACACGTTTCGTTGCGGCGGCGTAGACCTGCGTTTGGTTTTCACCGCACCTATGTTTCTCGACGACCTGAACTTGCTTTCTACACCCATAAACTACATATCTTATCAGGTTCGCGCCAACGATAAGCGGAAGCATGATGTGCAGATATTCTTCGGAACGACACCCGAACTATCGGTGATGAAGAACACTCAACCCACCATTTCGCGCATACAAAACGTGAACAGCATTGACTATGTGCGAACGGGAAGTGTAGAACAGAACGTGTTGGGCAAAACGGGCGACATCATTTGCATTGATTGGGGTTATCTGATGATGCCCAACGTGAACGGAAACATTACGATGGCCGACCAGAATGTTGTGGAAAGCCAATTTATCAGTAAGGGAACGCTGGCCCAACGCGATGCGCTACGCATCAAGAGCAATAACGAAAGCGAGATGCCCATGCTGGCTTACTTGCATAATTTCGGGTTGACGGAGCGCGATTCTAGCTATATGATGATAGGTTACGACGAAGTTCAAGACGTGCAATTCCTTGGAACGCGCTACAAAGCCTATTGGGCGAAAGATGGGCAGCAGCTCACTGATGCCTTCGAAAACTTCCGCGATAATTATAAGTCGTACATGCAACGTGCGCGCAGATGGGACAAGATAATATACGACGATGCCTTAGCGGCAGGAAACAAGAAGTATGCCGAGACCTTGGCAGCATCTTATCGGCAAACGTTGGCCGCCCATAAGCTGTTTATGGATAAAGATGGCGACCTGATGTACTTCTCGAAAGAGAACAGTTCGGGCGGATTTATCAACACGGTAGACGTTACTTACCCTGCCGCACCACTGCTTTTTACCTATAACACGCAGTTGGAGAAAGGTGCATTAGAGGGCGTATTCAAGTATTGCGCAGACAGTTCGCGCTGGGGATTTCATTTCCCTGCACACGACTTGGGCTTCTATCCCATAGCCGACAAGCAGACGTATGCCTCTTGTTTCCCTGGGGCCAATGGCGATTTTGGCAAGAACATGCCTGTGGAAGAGGCCGGAAATATGGTTATTCTCACGGCAATGACCTGTTTGAGAGAAGGAAAGGCCGACTTTGCCAAGAAGTATTGGGACTTGCTTACGATGTGGACAAACTATTTGGTAGCTAACGGGCAAGACCCGGCCAACCAACTTTGCACAGATGACTTTGCCGGACACTTAGCCCACAACGTAAACCTTTCTGTAAAGGCCATTATGGGAATTGCAGGCTATGCACTGATGGCACAGATGCAAGGAGAGAATGCCACATACCGTACTTATATGGATAAGGCACGCCAAATGGCTGCGACGTTGGAAAGAACGGCTAACGATGGCGACCATTACCGATTGGCTTACGACCGCAGTGGCACGTGGAGCATGAAGTATAATATGGTGTGGGATAAGATGTGGGGGCTTAACCTCTTTTCCAAACAAATGAAACAGAAGGAGTATAGCTATTATCTTACGAAGGCGGAGCCGTATGGCATACCACTAGATAATCGCGAAAGATATACGAAATCAGACTGGGAGATGTGGACTGCATGTTTGGCAGAGAACCAAGAGGGCTTTGCACGCATTGCCGACCTAGTGTGGGAGTTTGCCAACAAAACAAAGAACCGAGTGCCGTTTAGCGATTGGTATTGGGTGAACAGTGGCGACTATCAGATATTCAAAGGTCGCTCTGTACTTGGCGGACATTGGATGAAGGTGCTGATGGACAACTTCTTGAAGAATAAGAAGTTTTCGACAGACATTGAGAATGACCCTCAAACACCCGATGCCTCGAAGAAAGAAGTGGGACGATACGATGTAGACGGACGGCGACTATCTACTCCGAAACGTGGAATAAACGTTGTTCGGTACAAGGACAAGACGGTGAAGAAGGTGGTGGTGAGGTGAGCCGCTGAGCCTTTAAGTTTTTAAGTTGATGAGTTTTTGAGTGCTTAAGTTCTCAACCCCCATAACTATAACTCACAAATTCACAAGCTTATGAGTTTATAAACTCGACAATCCGTGAACTTACAAACTTATAAACTCACAAACTCATCAACTCACGAAGATTTCAATGTAACTAAAAGTTGATAAACCCTATTTATGAAAAAGGACGCGATAAAAAGAATAGCCCTTGTAGCCAATCTGCTGATGTTGGCCGCAGTTGTTCGTGGACAATATACCAACCCGGTCTTAAACAAAGACATGCCCGACCCAAGCGTTGTACGTGCACCCGATGGCCAATTCTATGTTTATGCCACAGAAGGCGGTGGGCTGTGTGTACCTATTTATAAGTCGCGCGACCTCGCCACGCGATGGCGATTTGCGGGTTCGGCCTTCAATAGCTCAACTCGTCCCACCTTTATAAAAGGTGGAAACATCTGGGCGCCCGACATTAATTATATCAATGGGCAATTCGTTCTTTACTATTCGATGGCCGAATGGGGGAAAGAATGGAACTGCGGCATCGGTGTAGCCACGTCTTCTTCGCCTCGCGGAGGATTTGTAGACAAGGGAAAACTCTTTACCAGTACCGAAATAGGTGTGCAAAACAGCATCGACCCTTGTTTCTTTCAAGACGACGACGGCAAGAAGTACCTCTTTTGGGGTAGCTTTCGCGGTGTCTGGGGCATAGAACTGTCTGCCGATGGACTGGCTTTAAAGCCTGGGGCAGAGAAGTTTCAGATTGGTCCGAACCACAATTGGATGCATCATGGCACAGAGGCCACGATGATTGTTAAACGCAAAGGCTATTATTACTTCCTGGGTTCGCTGGGCAATTGTTGCGAAGGAGCCAACAGCACCTATCGAGTTGTGGTGTCGCGAAGTAAAGACTTGCGTGGCCCATACGTCAATAAGCGCGGTAAGAAGATAATGGATGTGGGCGGTTCGTACGAAAGTGTACTGTCGGGCAACGAATTTGTGGCTGGTCCTGGCCATTGTTCGCAACTGATTATCGACGATAACGGTGATTATTGGATGCTTTATCACGGGTTTGATATGGCGGATATAGATGCTGGTAGGAAACTTTTTGTGGATAAGGTGTTATGGGATGCTGATGGCTGGCCCTATATAGCGGGCAAGCATCCGTCGAAAGGAGGGGCGGTTCCCTTCTTTAAAGATGGCGAACTTAGTGGCATTGCTGATGTGGATGCCACGCAAGATACCTACACCGTTGCCCGCGGCGGCGACAATTATTATCAGATTTCAAGCCCCGATAACTCTGCCTTCACTTGGGAACTCTACGCCATAAGCGGCGAAAAGGTAAAGGCAGGCAGAGCCATAAACGCACAAGACTTGTGGCTGAACGATGTGTCCGTGGGCATATATGTGGTAAAGGTGCGGGGAAATAGCGGCAGTGTTAATCAGAAAATCGTAAAGGTTCAGTAGAAATGTCTCTGTATTGAGGTACACATCTTACGCCAGACGTGCAGCTGAACCAACCTAATGCCACGCCCCAAACATCATATTAAGGTGTGGACTAAGAGCAACTAGAAACCTAGAATAGTATTTATTAAAACCAAGAACAATGAAAAGAGAACATCTTTTTAAACGCAGTTGTCTGAATGCAGCATTGATGATGCTGTTTGGCTGTTGCTCGATAGCGTGCAGCAAAGAAGACAACAATCCCACTCCCGAGCCTCCAAAGCCCGTGGAAGTGTATCAAGACCTGAAAGTTTTCCAGCTAAACACGTGGTTTGGAGCAACGCAGGTGAACAACGCCTATAATGGATTGGTAGACGTTATTAACCAAGTGGACCCCGATGTAGTGCTGTTGTGCGAGTTGCGTAACGACCTCTTGTTGAAGAAAATCCCCGATGGCGACGGCGAGTACACACATCGCCTGTGCCAATCGTTAAAGACAAAGCACCAGAAAGACTACTATGGTAAGAATCATGGCACGTTTGTTGGCGTGTTGTCGAAATACGAAATAAAGAGTTTCAAGGTTCTTCCCACGCCCACCGACAACTATATGATTAAGGTAACAGTGGAAGTTCGTGGTCAAGAGATGACCTTCTATTCTGCACACCTCGACTATAAGCACTATGCATGCTATCTGCCGAGAGGCTATAACAGTGGTCCTGATTGGTCGAAACTGCCCAATCCCATTACCGATAGCGAACGGATAATGAAAGACAACCGACTGAGTACGCGCGACGAGGCGATGGAAATGTTTATCGACGATGCCCAAGGCGAGATGAATAAGGGGCGCATCGTTGTCTTAGGTGGCGACTTTAACGAACCGTCCGACCTTGATTGGCAGGCCAACACCAAAGATTTGTACAGTCATAACGGCGTAGTGGCCAATTGGGATTGTTCTGTAATGCTGAGAAAGGCTGGTTTTGTAGACACTTATCGCGAAAAATTCCCCAACCCCGTTACACATCCGGGGTTCACATTCCCTGCCGATAACAAGGATGCCAGTATAGGCCAGCTGTCTTTCTGTCCCGAATACGACGAGCGCGACCGTATCGACTTTGTGTATTATAACAAGTCGCAACCTGTTGAATTGCTGAAAGCCGAACTCGTTGGGCCGTCTGGTTCCATCTATTTTGGCAAGCGCGGAGCCAACGATTCGAAAGATACCTTTATCGAACCAACAGGAACTTGGCCCACTGATCATAAGGGAAACCTTACCACACTTAAAGTTCGCGTGAAGAAATAGGCGCAACATAAGATTGTGTAAAGCATGGTTGTAGGCAACAAACATTAACCCGCGCGCGGCAAGGTGTGGCGTATGGCGCAATGCTTGTGGCTTTGTACCGACACTACAAACGTCTTTGTACGGTCACTACAAGCATCTTGTAGCCCCACTACAAACGTCTTGTACGAACACTACAAGCGTCTTGTACGAACACTACAAGCGTCTTGTACGGACACTACAAACGGCCTTGTACGGATATGTTGCCATCAACTTGTTGCCAAACGTGTTTCTAAAAAACAATTTTTTCTCACATTAGGCAGGTTCTAAAAATTACCTTTGCTGTAATTTTAGCTTTTAGCTGTGCAGGTTTTGCTTACTTCTTGAAGGACCATAGTGGACTATGCGACTAAAAGCGTAAGCGAAAGATGCCAGACAAAAGCAAAAAGACGGTGAAGAGCAATACAAAGAATAAGAATTGAACCTTTGCGGGGAATTTTTAGAACATGCCTTTAACATTAAGACAAAACCACAATATGAAAAGGAATAAACCCACAATGAGGCGTTGGATATACGCACTCTTCATAGCCACCTTGTGTGGCAACATGGCTGCTTGCGGCGATAAAGACGAGGACAACACTCCGAGTTACAACCCCAATGTGCCTGTTACCATCAGCCGTTTTACGCCTGCTGAGGGCAGCGAAGGCCAAGAAATGGTTATCTATGGCACAAACTTCGGACTCGACTCTAAACAGGTAAACGTAACGATTGGCGGAAAGACTGCTAAGCTAACGTACGTAAAGGCCGACAGTATTGGCTGTATTGTGCCCTATTGGACCGAGTCGGGACGGTTTGAAGTGGAGGTGAAGGTGGCTCAACAATCAGCCAAGGCCACTACAATGTTTGCATACGCCAGTCCGTTGATGGTGCGCACGCTGATTGGTTACCGCATAAGCGACGGCGACCCAGGGTGGAACGATGGTAAATTTGGTACGGGCAAGGACGACGGCTCGGCTACTTTCGGCAAGCAAGCCGCCTTTATGAGGTTCGACCCACAGAACCACGACCACCTATATGTTGCATACGAAGACTTCGATTATAGTGGCTATGGTGTGCAACTCTTCGACTTGAAGGCGAAGACTGTTACTACCGTGATGCACGGCAGTAAGTGTTTCGAAGGCAAACGCTTACGTGCAATAGACTTTACGGCAAAGGGCGACATGGTGGTTGCCACCGACCGCGACGACAGCGGAGAGCGTTCTACAAGCGTATGGATTGTTAAACGCAATGCCGACGGCAGCTTTACAGACGAGTCTAAGTGCGAGGTGCTGGCCGCTTACAAGCAATGTAACACAGTAGCCGTGCACCCTGTTAACGGAGAACTATACTTCAACAGCTACGGCAACAACGCGATTTATCGCCTGGACGTGGCCAAATACTATGCCAACGCGTCGGAAACAACTCCTTGGGACCCATATCTCACGGGCAACAACTATGAGCAAATGCTCGCCCTTGGTGCTAGTCGTTGGAACTTTAACATCACCATGCACCCCACTGGCAAGTACGCTTACGTAATAGCACTGAACCAACACTGCATCTATCGTATGGATTACGACGAGGCTACCAAGCGTTTCAAGCAGCCTTACCTCGTTTCGGGGCAGCAAGGTGTGAAGGGATGGGCCGATGGTAAGGGCGACGGCACGTTAATGAACTTCCCCTATCAAGGCATATTTGTGAAGAATGCAGACTACGTGGCACAGGGCAAGGAAGACGTTTACGACTTCTACTTCTGCGATTACGATAATTATTGCGTGCGTTATCTCACACCCGAAGGTCGTGTTCGCACCTTTGCAGGGCGCGGAGCAACATCGGCCATGGGCGATGGCAACACTTGGGGGCCTGATGATGGCGACTTACGAGAGACGGCACGCTTTGGAAGTCCTACGGGCATTGCCTATGATGAGCGCACAGAAACATTCTACGTTTTCGACACCTATTATAAGAGTGTGAGAACTATAAGCCGTTGAAAACACACCTTTAACCATACGTGGTGTCGCCAAATCGTTTTGGTTGCATAACCAAGTGGTTGGCGATGCCATGGTAGGTTAATTGTTTGGCGTCTTTCGCATAGAGAGACGGTATGGCCTGAAGATAGATAACGTCAACTGTTATTGACGATATTCACAGCATAAAAACAACAGAGAAAACGATGAAACGAATAAAAGTCATTCTGCTAGGTTGGGCATTTGTAGCGAACCTTGGTCCGTTACAAGCGCAAGGCTTGTCGATGTCGCTTAGCCTAAAAACGCCAGGCAATCCGTCTGAAACGCGCCAATTGCAACAACAAGGGCAGTGTTGGACGGCCGATGGACCATTAAGCATTGTGTCTTCTACTACGAAAGACGGCGACGACGAACTGCTGACTGTCACCCTCTCGGCGCGCGAAAAGGTGTATTTCCACCTCGATCTCAGCCTCAACACAGAGCTATCGTCTAGCGAGACAGAGTTTTACATGCCTGGTTTCTGGTATCATCGCAACATGCGCTCACCCCAGGAGGCTCCTTCTTTCAAGACGAGTAAGCATTGGAGTTTTAGAGAAGACCGTATGTCTACACCGTTAACTAGTGCTTTTAACCCACACGATGGGCAAGGCATATCTGTATTGCGCGTGTTAGACACACCTTGCGACGTACAAGTTCAGCTAACTACGGGCGAGATAATACTTCCTGGACGCACATCCGTGGGTTATGCAGGTTTCGACGGCGAGGGAAACACCGTGGCCTTAAAGTTTGGCTATCCTTATAAGGAAACTCCCAAACGATATATCCGCAAGTTAACGCTCATAGACCCCGTAACGGCTTTTACCAAGCTAGAAAAGGGTGAACAGCAAACCTTGCGTTGGCGCATACGCCGCTATAAAGCCAATGATTTCGGCAGCTTTGTTACGCAAGTGTGGCAATATTGCTACGACCGCATGCAGCCACAACCCTTGAAAAGTGCCTACACGGGTGCAGAAGTGAAAGCTGCCCTCAGCGATTACTTCCGCCATTCGTTCGTAGACCGCTACCCATTGAAATACAATTCGGGGCTCTCACTTCGGGTTAACGACTGCCTACCGGAAACAGAAATGCAGATAGGCTTTTGCGGACGTGTGTTGCTTAATGCCTTCAACGAGATAGAATACGGTGTCGAAACAAAAGACGAAGAGCTGGTTAACAAGGGACAAGCCATCTTCGACAGTTTTCTGAGCAACGGATTTGGAGAAGGTGGCTACCTGCACGACTTCGTAAACTTCCGCGATGGTTTCCCAAAAGAAAGCGTCCATTCCATTCGTCAGCAAAGCGAGGCTGTGTATGCCGTACTACATTATTTAAAATATGAGAAGAGCCGCGGTCGTCGCCACGTAGAGTGGGAGCGGCGCATACGTACCATTCTCGACAACTTCGTTGCCCTAATAAAAGATGATGGTCACTTCGCTCGTAAGTTTAAGTCTGATGGAACAGATGTCGATGCGTCGGGAGGTAGCACTCCTTCGGCTACCTCTGCATTGGTGATGGGTTGGAAATACTTCGGCAACAAGAACTATTTGCAAGCCGCTCGTCGAACGGTAAGCTATGTGGAGAAGAACATTATCTCGCAAAGCGACTATTTCTCGTCTACGCTCGATGCCAATTGCGAAGACAAGGAGGCCGCCATTGCCTCCGTAACAGCCACCTATTATCTGGCTATGGTTACTAAGGGCGAGGAGCGAAAACGCTATATCGACCTGTGTAAGCAAGCCGCTTACTTTGCCCTCTCCTGGTATTACACGTGGGATGTGCCCTTTGCACCTGGGCAGATGACGGGCGAACTGGGACTGAGAACACGCGGATGGGGTAATGTTTCGGTAGAAAATAACCACATAGACGTGTTTGTTTTCGAACTTCCCCACATCCTTAGCTGGCTGGCTCAGCAAACGGGCGAGCAGCGTTTTAGGGGCATGTACGATGTTATTACATCTTCGCTCAGTCAGTTGTTGCCTGTTGCTAACAACCTTTGCGGTGTGGGTAAGCAGGGCTTCTACCCCGAAGTGGTGCAGCATACCACGTGGGATTACGGACACAATGGCAAAGGATTTTATAACGACATCTTTGCGCCAGGCTGGACAATTGCCTCCCTTTGGGAACTATATTCGCCTAATCGTACAACAGATTTCTTGAAATAATACAGCCGTTTTTCGGTTTGTTTGAATAATTTCGTACCTTTACGCAACAAACTAATGCAAATGAGGAGAATAAGATTGATGATAGCAGCGTTGCTTCTGCTTGTCGGAATGACAGGCAGGAGCAACATCCTGTTCAGACACATCGGCGTGGAGTCGGGACTGTCGCAAAGCACCGTGCTCGCCATTTTGCAAGACCGAACAGGCTTGATGTGGATAGGTACGAAATCGGGACTAAACCGTTACGACGGCACCTTATTTAAATGGTATTACAGCTATCCCGACGGACATAGCCTAGGCAGTAGCTATATCAACGCGCTTTTTGAAGACGCGAACGGCCGAATATGGGTGGGAACAGATTGTGGCGTGTGGATTTACAGTCCATTGACCGACTCTTTCAGCCGTTTCGACAAACGAAGTGCCGACGGTGTGAGCATCACTAACATGGTGAACGTGATAAAAGGTCATGGCGACAAGATATACATCACGGCTAACGAACAGGGAGTTTTCTGCTACGACTTACGTCGCAACCACCTTTCACACTTCCGCTTGAAGGGGTATCCCAACGTTGCAGGCATGGCCATTGGCGACAACGGGGCGGTGTGGCTCGGCCTTTTCGGAGGCGGACTATACACCACCGACCACGCCTTTCGCACGCTTACGCCCTTTCGCACACAAGATGGGCAAACGCCCTTTGCAGGAAACATTGTTTCGGCCATACTGCCCTTGGGCAACGGGCGCTACGCCATTGGCACCGACCGACAAGGACTTTCGCTTATAGATGCTGCACGTCACAGTTTCGAACCCCTAGTAACGAGTGTCGAGGGAAAGGACCTTTTCGTGCGTAACCTCATACTAAGTCATCGTGAGATATGGGCGGCAACCGAGCAAGGCATGCTGGTTTACAACCTAGATACCCACGCCACCCAACACTTTACCTATAATCCCACAGACCCTTTCTCCATATCCGATAATCCGCTTTATTGCCTCTACAAAGACCGCGAGGGTGGTTTGTGGGCTGGTTCTTATTTTGGCGGACTGAATTACTTGCCTGCCATACACCCCGTTTTCGAACGTTTTGTGCCACAAGGTAGCGGAAACGGACTGCATGGGCGGCGCGTGCGCGAGATGGTTATGGACAAGCAAGGGAAAATATGGATAGGAACAGAAGACGGTGGACTGAACTGTATGGAACCCGACAGCGAAACATTTAGCCATATTGCAGCTAGCAACGCCTTCCCAAACGTGCATGGACTTTGCGTGGACGGCAACGAATTGTGGGTGGGCACCTTTGCTTCGGGCCTAAAAATTATTGATACTCGTACCCACCAATTGGTCAAATCGTTCAAGGCCGACGGCCGTTTGGGGTCGCTACACGATAACACCATATTTAGTATAGCGCGTTCGCCCCAGGGCGTAATGTACCTTGGCACCATACGTGGACTATGTACCTACGACGCCAACACCCAATCTTTTGTCTACGATAAGGCTGTGCCGCCCGTGCTCATCAACGATGTAAGTTTCGATTCGCACGGAAACCTATGGCTAGCCACACAAACCAATGGCGTATTTATGCGGCACAATGGCCGCTGGACAAACTTTAAAGCAACCCAATCGGGGCTTACTTCAAACAAGGCCCTGAGCATATTCGAAGATAGCGAAGGCACTATTTGGGTGACAACGCAGGGAGGGGGCGTGTGCAGGTTCAACTTCTCCACTCGCCGTTTCAAACCTTTACAGCAAGGTGTACTTAACAGTACGTCTACGTTTTTCCGCATGGAAGAAGATGGCGATGGTGTGCTTTGGCTTTCGGGCTATGCTGGTTTCGTGCGCTACGACCCCCATAGCGGCGACGTACGCTCCTATAATAACAGCACGATGCTGCTCGACAACCAGTTTAACTATAACTCATCGCTCATCGACAAGCGTGGACGCATTTACTTTGGAAGTCTTAGCGGCATTGTACGCTTTTCGCCTTCGGCATTGAAAAAAGAACAGCGCATGCCCCGACTTGTGGCCACCGATTTATATATAGGTAACGAACATGTAGACAACTTCACAAAGGGCACGCCCTTGGAACAGAACATTGTGTTTACTCGTAAGCTATCGTTGGCCTATAACCAAAACGCGTTTAGGTTACATGTTGTGCCCCTAAGCTATTCAAGGCAAAATTGGGGCGCGTTAGAATACAAGCTCGAAGGGTTCGACAAGAGTTGGCAACCTATGGGCTCAGACTTCTTTATGACCTACGCCAACCTTCCTGCTGGCTCTTATCAGCTAATTGTGCGCATGAAAGACCAAAACGGAAAGGCTTATCCTGGCGAGTATAAGCTAGACATCGACGTGCGCCCATTCTTCCTATTCTCCATTTGGGCCAAACTATTTTATGTGGTTTTGCTCGCCGTTTTGGTGTGGTTGATGATGCGTTATTGGAATCGCCGTGCCGAAACGCGCCGCCGACAGGCTATGGAGGCCTTCGAAACGCGCAAAGAACAAGAACTGTATCAAAGCAAGATACACTTCTTTACCAACGTGGCGCACGAAATACGCACACCGCTTACGCTGATTTTAGGGCCGTTGGAAAACATTCTCAGCACGCAGAAGGTGAAAGACAACGATGTGAGAGACGACCTCAACATCATGTACGAGAATACGCAAAGGCTTACCGACCTAATAAACCAACTGTTGGATTTTCGCAAGACAGAGAAAGACGGTCTACGCCTCAACTTCGAATATTGCAACCTTACGAAACTGGTTACCGACATATATAACCGTTTCCGTTCGGCAATGCGCGAGAAAAACATCAATGCCACGTTATCGTTGCAAGGCAACAACCTGCATGGCTATGTAGACCACGAGGGCTTTACCAAGATTGTAAGCAACCTGATTAACAACGCTGTGAAGTACTGTCTGTCGTATATCTCGGTGACATTGAAGACCGACGATGCACAACTTTTCCTCACCGTGGCCAACGATGGCAACATCATACCTTTGGATTTGCGTGAAAAGATATTCGAGCCTTTCTTCCATATCGACACGGCCGAACACTCTACATCGGGCACGGGTATAGGTTTAGCTCTCGCTCGTTCGCTGGCCGAACTGCACAATGGTCATTTGCGCATGGGCGATGAGGCGGATATGAATGTGTTTGTGCTTACCTTGCCCTTGGTGCAAGAAGTGCCCGTAAGGTTGGGAGGCAATGGAATAGGGGACATAACGCCTGCGAAAACCGAACTCGCAACCACGCAAGAGGCGCAGACCAAACCCTACACGCTGCTGCTTGTAGAGGATAATGTGCAGATGTTGGAGTACGAAAAGCGGTGCTTGGAAAAAGAATACAACATCGTTACAGCCACCGACGGCGAAGAGGCTTTGTTGCAAATGGAGCGTAACAACGTGAACCTTGTGGTTACAGACGTGATGATGGAACCGATGGACGGCATGGAACTGTGTCGTCGCATTAAGTACAACGTCGACCTTTCGCACATTCCTGTAATCATATTAACGGCCGTCACCTCCGAACGAGGTAAGATGGAGGGAATGGAAAGCGGTGCCGATGCCTACATCGTGAAACCATTCTCCATGAACTTCCTTTCTCAAACCGTGCAAAACCTATTGCGGCAGCGCGAGGAAATAAAGAAGATGTACGCCACTTCGCCATTTGTTTCGGCATCGTCTGCTTCTATCAGTCCTGCCGACGCCGAGTTCTTGGAAAGGTTAAAGGCGGCTGTTATGCGCAATATCGGCAACAGCGACTTTAACGTAGACCTCTTGGCGGCTGAGATGAACATGAGTCGTACGAGCCTTAACCGCAAGGTGCGCGGCACGCTAGACCAGTCGCCCAACAACTATATACGTATAGAAAGACTTAAAGCAGCAGCCGAAATGCTTAAAACAGGCGATAAGAAAGTGAACGAAGTGTGTTACAACGTAGGCTTTTCTAGTCCAAGTTATTTCACTAAATGCTTTTACGAACAGTTTGGCATTTTGCCCAAAGAATTTAATAAAGAACAATGAGACATTCAGTAAAACCAATCTTTACGGCGACAGTGCTCGCATGGCTGTCGCTGTCAACCCAATTGTCGTTGGCGCAGGCGTCGACTTACAGTAATCCCGTGATAGACAAGAGCGCGCCCGACCCTACGGTGATACGCGCCGAAGACGGCACATACTATCTTTATGCCACAGAAGATACGCGCAACGTGCCCATATACCACTCCACTAACCTTGTTGATTGGAAGTTGATGGGTACGGCCTTTACCGACAATTCGCGCCCCAAATGGCTACCGAAAGGCGGTATTTGGGCTCCCGACATTCAGCGTGTTGGCGGTAAATACCACCTGTACTATTCTAAATCGGTATGGGGTGGTGAATGGGATGCTGGTATCGGCGTTGCTGTGAGCAATAGTCCTGCCGGCCCCTTTGTCGACCGCGGCTGCATGTTTACAAGCAAGCAGATTGGCATTCAAAACTGTATCGATCCCTTTTATATCGAAGACGGGGGCAAGAAATACCTTTTCTTCGGTTCGTTTCATGGCATTTACGGTGTAGAGTTGAGTGCCGATGGCTTGTATGTAAAGCAGGGCGTTAAGCCACGCAAAGTTGCAGGAACGTTTATGGAGGCAACTTACATCAGGCGGCGTGGGGGGTATTATTACCTCTTCGGGTCGGCAGGCACTTGCTGCGAGGGGGTTCGTAGCACGTACCGAATAACCATAGGCCGCTCTAAGAGCCTTTTCGGACCCTACTTAGACAAAGCTGGCCAGCGTCTGCTCGATAACCATTACGATGTGTTGTTGAGTAAGAACGACAATGTTGTTGGCCCTGGGCACAACGCAGGACTGATTACCGACGATGCTGGCAACGACTATATGTTTTATCATGGCTTTAAGGCATCCAACCCCGATGATGGTCGTGTGGTGTGGCTCGACCGCATAGAGTGGGCCGATGGATGGCCCTTGGTAGCGGGAAACGGGTCTTCGAAGACGAGCACAGCGCCAACAGTGAAACAGGGTAGTCGTGGTGTGGCCACGCGTTCTGGGCTATATCCCAACGATTTCGAGGCCTATGTCAATGGCAAGCGCACACGCCTTTACACGTTGGTTAACCATAAAGGCATGGAGGTTTGCCTGACAAACTTTGGTGCGCGTATTGTTTCCATCATGGTTCCCGATAGGCGTGGCACACTGCGCGATGTGGTTTTGGGTTACGACAACATAGCCCAATATGCCGACTATCAGCATTTCGGGTCGGATTTTGGGGCGGCAATCGGACGTTACGCCAACCGAATTAACCAGGGACGCATCGTTGTAGACGGCAAAACAGTGCAACTGCCCCGCAACAATTATGGGCATTGCCTGCATGGAGGCTTTACGGGTTGGCAATATCAAGTGTACGATGGCAAGCAACTTAACGACTCAACGGTGGAGATGAGCCTTGTTTCGCCCGATGGCGACAATGGTTTTCTTGGCACTGTTCGTGCCACAGTGCGTTATACACTCACGGCCGACAACGCCATTGATATTAGTTACGAGGCCACAACAGATAAGAAAACGGTTATCAACATGACCAACCACTCGTACTTTAACCTCAACGGCAATCCTTCGCAACATGGCGAGAACCAAGTGCTTTACATCAATGCCGACCGCTATACGCCTGCCGACACTACCTATATGCCTACTGGTCAAATGCTGAAAGTTGCTGGTACGCCTATGGATTTCCGCAAGCCTACGCCGTTAAGTAAAGACATCAACAACCAACGCTTTGCCATGACACGCAATGCACGTGGGTTCGACCATAACTGGTGCTTGAATACTTGGCACAACGGACAACCCGACGAACATGCTGTGGCGGCCTCGTTGTACAGTCCTCAAACGGGAATTATGCTGCAAGTTTTTACCAACGAACCTGGCATACAGGTTTACACGGGTAACTTTCTCGATGCCTCTTTTGCTGGTAAGCATGGCTATCGCTACCCCAAGCATTCGGCCGTGTGCCTAGAAACGCAGCATTACCCCGATAGTCCTAACCGTCCCGAATGGCCTAGCGCATGGCTCGAACCTGGTAAAAAGTATAGTAGCCACTGCGTGTACAAGTTTTCTGTGCGGTGAAAAGGCTTATAAGGGTGAAAGGGTGAAAAGGTGAAAAGGTGAAAAGATGACTGTGCCTGCTGATGGACGAGTTGGTCTAGTATAACTAGAAAGCCTAGTGGACCTAGGGGGACTAGTATAGCTAGAAAGACGAGATAAGAATGCTCCCCCGACTGCTTACTAAAAGCCAAATGCTTGCCCACTTGTTAACTTGCCCACTTATTAACTCGTTCCCTTGTCAGCTTGTGATTGTTTATTGGTGTATGAAACTTCACCGATATATAAACAATCACAAGCTGTTTTTAATTTATTGCTGTCTGGTAAACATTTCTTCTCGGCCTACTGTTAGAGAGTAAGGAATAATAATGGTCATTTAAAAGGTTATTCATTGCGCCTAAGCTTATGAGTTCATGAGTTTGTGAGACTATAAACTTAACAACTCATAAACTAATCCACTAATATACAAACTTAACAACTAATGAATTCATAACCTTAATAACTCATAAACTCACCACCTCATAAACTAATCTACTAACTTATAAACTCACAAACTTATGAACTCATAACCTTAATAATTCCCCACCTCACCACCTCATAAACTAACTCACTATTCCTTTGGAGTAGGGGATTTCCTTTCGTGTTTAGGGAAAAACCTTTTGGCAGGGCTTATAATTGGGCTAACTTTGCAAATGTAAAAAGGGAACAAAGGCCAAAAGGCTATCCCCAAAGAGGCGGCCATAGGCTACCCCACAAAGACAAAGAGAGAGACAGAGGACCAAGACTGAGCTGGCCTCCAAAAAATTAGAATCGAGTTATAAACATCTTTAAAAAGAACCATTATGAAGAAGCTATTAATAACCCTGCTTACTCTGCTGGCTTTTGCTTATCAGGCTAAGGCGATGAGTTTCGAACAAGCGCGGCAACAGGCCCTCTTCCTCACCGATAAGATGGCGTACGAGCTGAACCTCACCGACGACCAGTATGAGGCTGCTTACGAAATAAACCTCGATTACTTGCTTAGCATCGACCATTACGACGACCTCTACGGCATCTATTGGCGCAGGCGCAACCAAGACTTGGGTTATATACTATACGATTGGCAATACAGGGCATACTGCCAGGCCAATTACTTCTACCGTCCGCTTTACTACGACACAGGTTATTGGCGGTTCCGCATATACGCTCGCTATCCCTATCGCGACTATTATTACTTCGGTCGCCCCGTATTTTACAACACTTACCGCGGCAACAGCGGTTGGTATAACGGGAGCAGCAGGTACAGCGGAAGGCAATTCGGCGGAGGGCGCAGCTATGGCATGCGCGATGGTTTCCAACGTGGCGACTATGGACGCGGATTTAGGTTTGGCGGCTTTACCGATAACAGCTACGACAATTACGGCTATGGCTACGATGCACCGCAAAGGTCTTACTCTGGTCGCGACTATGGCACGTACAATTACAATTATCCTAGCCAGTCCAGGCGTTCGGGCGGCAGCCGCTATGGTTCGGGGCGCGATTTTGGTTATGGCGAAAGTTGGAATGACGGTTACGAGCGTCAAAGCAGCACGCGGAGTACGGCACGCATAAACCGCGATTACGACGACAACTTTGGCAGCGGAAACTTTGGGGGCGCACGTTATTTCAGCGGCTCTGATGCAAGTGGCTCGGCCGAAGTGCCCAACAGCAAGTTCAGCCCTAGCCGTTCGCAAGGCTCACAGCCTTCAACATCGGGACGTTCGTTCGGTGGAAACACAGGTGGTTCGTCTTTCAGCAATACGCAACAAAGCGTAACACCATTTAATTCCACACGTTCGCAAGGTGGTTCTACCCCTTCAACTTCCGGTCGTTCGTTTGGCGGTGCTAACAATAGCGGCACAACATATACGCCACAACATAACAACACAAACTCCTCGAACACCAACTCTGGCGGTGTGCACTTCGGGGGACGAAGATAAAAACAATTAGGTATTAGGCGGGCTTTGCCATAGGCCCAGTATGTTAAGGGGATGCGGGGAAAGTAGTCGACTGGATGTTGGCTTATTCCCCCACTACATCCCATAACATAGGCAAAAGATTGAATAAGGATTGAATCTCAAATCAGGTATAGCATTAGAAAGTAAAGATTATTCAGGAAACAAAGAAAGAAAAGAGAGTTGTTAATGACAACGGGATGCTTTGTGATAAAGCATCCCGTTTTTGCATCTTCCTGGTGTAAGTGGAAACCTTATAGTCAAAAAGAAAGGGTTTCGAAACCAACCAATCGGGAATTGATGGTTAGAAGTAAATCCACCCCTTCCTTGTATTCCGCGATGTTTTCAAGAAGGCTCATCACAGCTCGCCTGGGCTCCTTCGTTCTGCAAATTCTATTTCCCAATTCCATTTACTTTTGACCATAACATGCCACAAGAGGGTGATAGAGAAAAACATTTGCTACCTCTACGCCATCAACCATGTGGGCAAGGGCGCAAAGACTAGGCATGCCTTAACATTTGTCGTCGCCACTCCACCCGCCTTATGTTCGGCTTTGGGCAAACCATCACGGCAGGTTGTAGGCAAAAGGAGCAGGTTGTACACCTAGGTAAAGCCTCTCTCTCTGGCCACCAGTTGTAGAGATTTCGAAAGGTAAAAGGCTTAAAAATGTGAATTTATGGCGATGTTTCACGTGAATTTATTTTACATCAACAAATGTGTAAGTCAATCTTTACCAATGTGCTGCGCGTCATCTGCTACATCGGTTTTGTAAAATAGGGTCTTCTCAGTATTGTAAAATAAAGGTAGTTATTGACCTTGTGGGGCGGTTAGTGAAGGATGTGTGGTGAAATCTTCCAATCACAAACAGGCATAACAGCGACTATAACCCCGATTTGTTGTTTGCGTTTCGACATCGGAGGTACCATGTACACAACCATTTGGGCTGAAAACAACTAGCAAAGAGCGTCTTCAAGCCATGCACTTCTGCTGCATACCTAAACTTTACGGCCACAAAGCGGTGAGATTATCAAATAATATTGTACCTTTGTTACGTGCTTTATACTCCAAAAGGGGTGACGTTGTTTGGCCTTGCCAATTTGCTTTGGCCATCTGGCAGAAAGACCCACACTGTACACATTGAAGTGATAAAGCCAAGATAACTTCTTCGAAAACGAGCAAAGTTTAACTGATAATGAGCGAAAACATCAACAAGGGAAAAAAGAAAAAGAAGGGTAAACAAAAGGTAAGGAAAAGAATATCCCACCAGGTGATGCCCAAAGGTATGAACTTGGAAGACTGGCAGGTGGCATTAAGAAGGCAAGTGGCCAGAGAAGAGCGGCTGCTTGTTGCTGCCGTAGACGACAAGCTGCAGCCCGGAGAGTACATGGTGACCAATCCCAAAACCGAACAACAGTATAAAGTTGTGTACCGCGGGGCAAACAGCCAGTGGAATTATTGCTCGTGTTTTGATTTCCGCACGTCTCAACTTGGCACATGCAAGCACATAGAAGCATTGAAACTCACGTTTGGCGGGCGACGAAAAGTGCACAGGGAGCTGCCGTCCTACTCTTCCGTGTACATCGATTACAGGCAAGGCCGCCAAGTGCGCATACGCATCGGCTGCGACAACAGCGAGGCATTTAAGATGTTGGCGAACGATTACTTTGACGAGCATTTAGCGTTGAAACCAACAGCTTATGCCCATTTCCATGAGTTCTTGGCCAAGGCCCGAGAACTCGATGCCGGGTTTAGATGTTACCCCGATGCGCTGCAATACGTTGTTGAACGCCGAGAAAACATTGAAAGGGCGGCATGGGTTGACGCTTTGGGGCAGGAAGATTTCGACTCTCTGCTGCACACCCGCCTCTATCCTTATCAGGTTGAGGGCATAAGGTTTGCCTTAAAGGCAGGCAAATCCATCATCGCCGACGAGATGGGATTGGGCAAAACCATTCAAGCCATCGCCACAGCGCAGATGTTAAGGCGCAAGGCTCTGGTGGGAAATGTGCTCATCGTGTGTCCCACATCGTTGAAATACCAATGGAAACGCGAAATAGAACGGTTTACAGGCGAAACAGTGCACGTTATAGAGGGCGACTTGTTGGCCAGATGCAAACAATATGAAGGTCAAGAGCCCTATCGCATCATATCATACAACGCATTAAGCAACGATTTGAAGCTTCTCAAAAGCATAGAGGTAGACATGCTGGTGATAGACGAGGTGCAGCGACTTAAGAATTGGAATACGCACATCGCCAAAGCGGCCCGCAAAGTGAACGCCCAATATGCCGTGGTGCTATCGGGTACGCCTTTGGAAAACCGCTTGGAAGAACTCTATTCGGTGGCCGAACTGGTAGACCAATTCGCACTTAGTCCTTATTATAAGTTCAAAGACCGGTACATTATGCTCGATGAGAGAGGTGCTACCGCGGGCTATCGCAACCTGAACGAATTGGGCGAGCGCATCAAACGTTTCTTGATACGGAGGCGCAAACGCGACGTAAACTTGCAAATGCCCGAAAGACAAGACAAACTTTTGTTCGTACCCATGACTAAGCAACAGATGGTGCAACACGATGAGGCGCGCTGGCATGTGTCGGTGCTGTTGAAGAAATGGCAGACCATGCACTTCTTGTCTGAAACAGACCGCAATAGGCTGATGAAACACCTCTCGCAGATGCGCATGCTGTGCGACAGCACCTACATATTAGACCAAAAAACGCGGTTCGACACAAAAGTAACCGAGGTGATAAACATCGTGCGCAATGTTATAGAAAGCGGCGACGAGAAATTGGTGGTGTTTAGCCAGTGGGAACGAATGACAAGACTGGTGGCTAAAGAATTGGAAAAGGAAGGCATCGGCTTTGAATATCTGCATGGCGGCATCCCCTCGATACGCCGTAAAGACCTTGTAAACAACTTTATGGACGAACCCCACTGCCGCGTTTTCCTCTCTACCGACGCGGGAAGTACCGGGTTGAACCTGCAAGCAGCCTCCATCGTGGTGAACGTAGACCTGCCTTGGAACCCTGCCGTGCTTGAACAACGCATCGCACGTGTTTACCGTCTGGGGCAGAAACGAAACATACAGGTGATAAACCTCGTGTCGGCAGGCACGTTCGAAGAAGACATGCTGGATAAATTAAAGTTCAAATCCTCTCTCTTCGAAGGGGTTTTGGATGGCGGAGAGGACACCATCTTTGCCCAACAAGGCAAGTTTGACGAGATGATGGCCGAACTAAACAAAACGATGGGCAGCTCGGCAGACACCCACACTGGCGAAAGCCCCATTGACAACGATGAGCAAGAGCAGGTTGTGGGCAATGAAACGATGGAAGACAACGCCCCCGAAACAAACGAAACGGAAGTGTTTGACGTTGACGATTTGGCCGAAAATGAAGAAGAAACGCGCAATAACGAAGAAAGCGAAGCACGCGCGCACACCATTGCCAACAACGAGGGCGGAAACACTAATGCAGAACGTGCAAGGGAAAGCAAAACACCGCAAGGCGAGTACGATAACACAACGGCAGTCACTAATTTTGATTTTGGCACATTAACTGATGATGAAACAGAAGACGATGCTGCCGATTACGAGGGCAATACTGTTGAACACGAAGGCGAAACGGCCGAGAACAAGGGCTTTGGACACGCAGACACACCCAAGAATGCGGCAAAACGAAACGCCAATGTAACGCCCACTCATGCCCACAGCAGCCGCAGCGCAAACCCATCTACGCCCAAAGAGTTGGTACATGCAGGGCGTACGTTCTTCCAAGGGCTTGCAGACACGCTTAAGTCGCCAGAGGCAACAAGGCAGCTGGTGGAAGAACTGGTGGAAGAAGACCCCGAAACGGGAGCGACCCATATCAAGATAGCCATACCCGACAAAAAGAGCGTGGAAGTTTTGCTGGGCTTTTTCGGCTCGCTGCTTGCCGCCAATAAGTCGCAAGAGGCAGACTAACGCCCTAAAAGAAGCAAACTAACGGCCTAGAAGAATCAGGCTAATGAGATCCTTAAAGAGGCAAACCAACAAGCCTAAAAGGCAGAAACAGCTGCAATGCAGGCTGCTATGGCTGCAAGAAACGCTGCGTAAGACCGCCGTATTCGTCTATGCGGCGATCGCGGAAGAATGGCCACCAACGGCGAACTTGCTCGCTGTGAGCCAAGTCCACGTCTACAATGGCGCGCTGTTCTTCGGTGTCGTTGGCACGGAAAAGCAGTTCGCCTTGCGGACCAGCCACGAACGAACTGCCCCAAAAGTTGATGCCTGGCGTTTGTTGCGAAGGGTCTGGCTCAAAGCCAACGCGGTTAACTGCCACCACAGGCAGGCCGTTAGCCACAGCGTGTGCGCGCTGTATGGTTGTCCAAGCCTCGCGTTGGCGTTGCTGTTCGGCCTCATCGTCGCTGGCTGCATAGCCAATGGCGGTGGGATAGATAAGCAAGTCGGCTCCGCGCATGGCCATCAGTCGGGCTGCTTCGGGATACCATTGGTCCCAACAAACCAGCACGCCCAATCGTCCAACGCTTGTGTTGATGGGTTCAAAGCCCAAATCGCCTGGCGTAAAGTAAAACTTCTCGTAGTAAGCAGGGTCGTCGGGGATGTGCATCTTACGATAAATGCCTGCCACGCTGCCGTCTTTTTCCATCACCACAGCCGTGTTATGGTAAAGCCCTGGTGTTCTTTTCTCGAACAGCGAGGTAACAATCACCACGCCATGCTCCTTGGCCAATTGGCCAAAAAACTGTGTTGACGGACCAGGAATGGGTTCGGCAAGGTCGAACACGTCTACTTGTTCTTCTTGGCAGAAGTACAACGAGTTGTGCAGTTCTTGCAGAACGATGAGTTGTGCGCCCTCCTTGGCCAGCTGAGCAATGCCGTTGGCCAGTCGGTTCATGTTGTCTTGTATGTCGGCCGTGTTGTGTTGTTGTATTATTCCTGTTCTAAGCATTTTTTCTTTGTCGTGGTTTTATGGGTTATTGGCAATAACGCCTTGCGGAAATTGCATGGTAAGGCAGTGCAACGACCCGTGTTGTTTGATAACGGTGCATGCATCTATGCCTAGGGTTTCGCGGTCTGGGTAGGCTTGGGCGATGGTTTGCAGCGCCTGTTTGTCCTTTTCGGGTTGTGCGTAAGTGGGGCAAATAACGGCTCCGTTGATGATGAGGAAGTTGGCATAGGTGGCAGGCAGACGTTCGCCCTCGTCGTAAATGGCATCGGGCATGGGCAGGCGCAGCAGTCGATAGGGCATGCCTGTTGATGTGCGGAGGCCCATTAGCTGGTGTTCTAAGGCCAAAAAATCCTCGTATTGCTCGTCGTGGCTGTCGTCGCATCCCACATATAGCAGCGTATTTTCGGGTGCTGTGCGTACAATAGTGTCGATATGCCCGTCTGTATCGTCGCCAACAAGGTTCCCATGGTCAAGCCATACCACGTGTTCGGCCCTCAACGTGTCTTTCAGCCGTTGTTCAATGTCGTCTTTTGTCATAGGTTGGTTGCGATGCGGAGCCAGCAGGCATTGCGATGTTGTGAACACCGTTCCCTTTCCGTCGCTTTCTATGGCGCCGCCTTCAAGAACAAAGTCGTTGTGGCTTTCAAGCGTTCCGTTAAGCATTCCCTCGTGATATAGGCTTTGGGTAATGGCGTTGTCTTTGTCGGCAGCAAACTTCTCGCCCCATCCGTTAAACCTAAAGTCCAGCAGCGTGTTCTGTACTTTAAACCCATTGTTGGTGTTGTTGCCCGTAAGCGTTATGGCGGCATGGTCTCTGGCCCACGTGTCATTGGTTTCGCATTGGTGAAACAGCACGTTGCGCAGGCGTTCCATGCCTAAGTTTCGCATAAGCGTGGCTTTCACCTCATCGGTGTCGGGGGCCACGATAAGCACCTTTTCGTGTTTGGCTATGGCTCGTGTAAGCTCCACAAACACCTTGGTTATGTCGGGCAAAATGGATGCCCAGTCGGTTTTTGCGTGCGGCCAAGTAAGCTGCACGCCGCTTTGCTCGTGCCACTCGGCAGGTAAGTAAAGCTTTATGTCGATGTTGTTGGATGTTGCCATATTTATCTTTCTCCTTCGTTTTCATTGCAAAGATAGCGTAAAAAGCCAACAAACGACACGTTTGTGAACTTTTCTTTGTATTTTTGTAGACAATTCATTACTTTATTGAACTTAAAGAACACTTGGCGCGAACCGTGCCTGGCCATACCGGCGCATAGCCTTGTGTGCGTATGCGCACATTGCCTAACCTTCGCACCATAACACATTATATAATATAGTATGACGGTAGAAATGAAAGACGCCAGTCTTGCGTTAGAGAGTAAAAGCCTGTTCCACAACCTTTCGTTTGTGGTTAGTGGGGGCGAGATGCTTTGCGTGATGGGCGAGTCGGGATGCGGAAAAACAACGCTCTTGCGATGTATATTGGGGTTTCAGCCCCTTGACGAAGGTTCGGTTAGCATTGGCGGAACAGAGCTAACGCCCCTCTCTGCGGAGTATATGCGCAGTATGATGGCCTATGTGCCACAAGAAGTGAACCTGCCTTGCAACACCGTGGCCGAACTTGTGGCTTTGCCCTACCAGCTACGGGTAAATCGCGACAAACGATTTTCTAAGGAGGCACTGATGGACCAATGGGTGCGACTGCGATTGGACGAAACCTTATACGATAAGCGGATGGCCGAAGTGAGCGGAGGCGAACGGCAGCGCATTATGCTCTCGATGGCCGGATTGTTAGACAAGAAGGTGTTGCTGGTAGACGAACCAACATCGGCCTTAGACGTTGACAGCGCATTGCTTGTTGCGGGCTATCTGCAAAGCTTGGCCAAACGAGGGGCGGCTATCATCGCCGTGAGCCACGATAGGGCCTTTGCAGGGCAATGCGATAAAACCTTGATGCTTAAACTAAACAATCAGTAACCCCAAACACGGCTTTATAAAATGAATATATCCATCATCGGAATGCTCTTGACATTGCTCTTGGTGCTTGTTCCGCTTTACTTCTTCCATTATTTCAAAGTCCCTCTTATTCGCTCTACCATCATCTCTACGGTGCGTATGGTGGTGCAGATGTCGCTTATTGGGCTTTACTTAGAGTTTCTTTTCAGCTACAACAGCTGGTTAATCAACGTGCTTTGGTTTGTGCTGATGGTGCTTGTGGCCTCGGTAACGGCAGTAAACCGCACTCGTATGCGCATGCGGCTGATGCTTATGCCCATTGCCGTAGGTTTAGGCGTGGGAGCTTTTGTGGTGTGCATGTATGCCCTTTTCGTGGTGTTGCGCTTGTATAATCCTTTCGATGCACGTTATTTTATACCCGTTGTGGGCATACTGCTAGGCAACATGCTTGGGGTGAACGTGCTTTCGTTGAGTACGTATTATCATGGCTTGCAGCGCGAGCGGCAGTTGTATTTCTACCTTTTGGGCAATGGCGCAACGCGTTTGGAGGCTTTGACACCCTTTATTAGGCAGGCCATAGAGAAATCTTTCATGCCTTGTATTGCCAATATGGCAGTGATGGGGCTGGTTAGTTTCCCCGGAACGATGATTGGCCAGATACTTGGTGGTTCGGCACCCGATACGGCAGTGCGTTATCAGATACTTATTTCGTGCATCACTTTCTGTGCACCCATGCTCTCGCTTATGGTTACGCTTTACATTGCCCATCGTTTCTCGTTCGACAAGCATGGCCGTCTTCTTGATGTTTTAAGGGCTGACTAATTGGCAGTGTCACTGCGGTTGACCTAGGTCAACCGCGTTGATGTGTGTCAAAGAAACGGCCTTAAAACGCCATTTTTCTACATAATTGTTTGCGCACACAGTTTTAGGCCGTAACTTTGCATCACGTTTAGCGAATATCGCTTAAAGTCTTTAAAAAGACATATTCAGGATAACGCGATGTGAAGATGCATCGAACAAAAACATTAGGATAATTAAATTAGAAAGGAATAAAGTTATGAGAAAGATGGTTAAGAAAATTGTAATGAGCGATAAGTTTAACAAATACTGTGTAAACGTGCTCAAAATGTACAATTACGGTCGTGTAAACGTTCCCGTATAAAAAGAAAATTCATAGGTTTAAATATTAACGAAAGTGGTCGTTGCAACGTCGAAAGGCGTGCAACGGCCACTTTTTTTGTGCTTGGTAGCAGGGGTAGGGTGCTTGTTGGCTGTATTTGTAGTGTTTTAAAAGGCTAGCAAAGACTAGAAAAGCTAGCATAAATAGTATAACAAGAAAGCTTAGTACAACTAGAAAAGCTGAGATTGCGAGAAAGCCCAGAAAATCTAGTATAACCAGAAAACCTAGCACAACTAGAAAAAACAGGAGGGTTAGAAAGCCCAGTAAATCTAGTATAACTAGAAGTCTAGCCCAGCTAGAAATACCTGTGGAACTAGATAAGCGTACCGGCTTAATACGCCAAATGCTTGTTGGTTGGTAAACTTATCATCTAGTTTGCTCAAACCTTTGTCACGTTTTCAGCATAATTTTTAACACAAAAAGAGCCCTTGCCGTCCACCAATCGTCCACCTTGCCGCAAAAAATCGATTCTCGTGGAAGTTTGTTTTGATGCTAAAAGGGGGTGGATGTAAATGCAGGCAATATGAATTTGCATTGCATAAAACCGTAATTTGCATCTGATTTTGGCCCATTTGCTGCTAAATGCAGTACGTTTTGGTGCTAAATGCAGTGCAATATGTCGCTAAACGCAGTGCATTTTGGTGCTAAACGCAATGCGTTTTGGTGCTAAATGCAAGGCATTTTGGTGCTAAACGCAAGGCAAAATGCTGCTAAATGCGAGGTGATTTGCATAAACATCCGCATCAAAGAGGTAGACAAAACCTCTTCGACCCATTAAAAACTTGGCTCAAAGTGGGCAAAAAGCACTTCAAAAAGGGGGTTTTTAGTGCCTAAATGCAGGTTGTTGGGGTTGAAAAAATGGCAAGTCGGCAGCCAACTAGAAAGGCAAAATGGTGCTAAATGCAGGTGGTATTCTTAAAATTGGACTAAAAAAGAAATGCACAAGGCCGCAAATGGCACCAAAAAGCCTGCTTTTGGGCCTTTATTTTTGCTAGAATGGAGTGGCGGATAGAAGGTATTTTGTAAAAAATAAATACTATATTAAACCCCCTAATCGGTGATTAGAAAATAGTCGAAAGCCGGTTTTTAATTACCGATTGGGGGTTGAAAGACTGACGGATAAGGTCTAGGGGGATGCCCATTTGGGCTTGCTGGCTAGATGCCTACTTGGGGTTAAATAGCTAATGTTCTGCTTTATTCGGACTTGAAACGGCGGAGAAGTAGGGTTTTGTCGGTGGGCGAATAGAACGTCCAAGCAGGGGTTACAAGGCGTGTGCCATTGGCTGAGGGACTGAACCATTGGGGAAAAATCTCTATTTCTTGTGCCGGCATGAAACTTTGAGCCAGCAACACCACGCGTTCCCCTTTCTCGTTCTCGGCCACATCAACCACAATTTCGGCGTGTCCAGGAAAACCGCCCTTGATAATCACGTCGCCAGCCTGAATATCTGCTGCCCAACAGCGACCAATGGGCTTGAGTTCTTGGCTTAACGAGGCCGTGCCTGCATACTGAAACACGAGGTTGAGGTATTTTCTAAACGATTGGTAGCCATAGTCGGCCTTCTGTGTCTTTACCCAAGCTTTGTTGTTGCGTATGCGATAACCCTGCGCCCATTTGGCATATTCGGCCTTAAAGCCATTGGTAAAGTTGAAGTTTATTTTGGCGTATTGCCGCGTTTTCCATAGATACGAGGCTCTAAGAAAGATAATGGCGTCGGCACATTGCTCGTTAGCGTTTTTGCCAAAGTCCATATCTACAACTACTCCTGCGTATTTTCGCTCTTTTACCTGTCCGTTATAGTAGTGCAAATCGCTGTCCGCGGGCTTTAAAGGCAGGTTACGCAGAAAGTGTGCAAAGCTCCCTTCGGTCACTTCTACTCGCTTATATCCTTGCGGAGCAGGAATGCGCGCTGCTAGATTGTTGGGCACTGGTTGTTTCTTGTGCTCTGTTTTAGCCTGCATGTGCTTGCTGTTGGTTTGCGCGTTACAAGCAGTCAGTGCGGTTAAGGCTGCGATTATCAGCAGCGTTAGGGTTCTAGTATGTTGCATAATGCAGAGTTCTTGGTGATGAGCAGGCGAATGGCATGCCTGATATTGTTTGACATAACGCATGCATCGCGTTTTTATTGTTCGGGTTTGGGGTGCTTTGAGTGTTCATGTTTCTTTTGAATAAGGAAGGGCAAAGAAAGGAATGAAGCCACTTGAGGGTAGGAAGGTTTGTGTGTGGAGTGGGGGCTAAACACCGCACTCAAGCTATTTGTGCAAGCAAAAGTGTGTAATGACCTATTTTTAAAGGCCAATGTTTCCCAACAGCTTTTGCAGCAGGTTTCCGCCTGTTCGTACGATATGGAAGTCCACTGCTTGGTTTTCAATTGCTTTAATCTCTTTCGTGTTGAAGCGACAAAGTGCCTTTTGGCGTTCCAGAGTGTCGCGTGTGGCCGACAAGTCTAATATCTGTCCTTTCAATGATGCATTGGGTGCTTGCAGATGGATGGGCAAGCTGTGGGCTTGAAGCATCCGCTTGTCTTCAAATTTCAGCAGAAGGGTTAGGTCTGTGCTGTCTTTCGAACCTTGCAGTTCAGCATGATTCACGATAGCGATGCCCGTGTACACTTGTCTATAAGGCAGGAAATAGGCCACGGTAAAAAGGCAAAGCAGCACTAAGGCAATGGTGGCGATGCCATAACGAACAAGCGAAGGGGGTATCTGGCCTACGATGCTGCGCACCTTTTCACTGCGAAGCTCAAAGCTTCGTTCTTGTTTTTTCTCGTCTTCCATATCAGTTTCCCAGTTCTAGTTGGTTCTTTACAAGTGCAAAATATTTGCCGCGCTTGGCGGTAAGTTCTTCATGTGTGCCCACTTCCACAATCTTTCCTGCGTCCAACACCACGATTTGGTCGGCATCTCGCACGGTAGACAGTCGGTGGGCCACCACAACGACGGTCTTGCCCTTGTAAAACTCGGCAAGGTTTTCGGTAATGGCACGTTCGTTGTTGGCATCGAGCGCATTGGTGGCTTCATCGAGAAACACGAACATGGGATTTTTGTACACCACTCGGGCAATGAGTATGCGTTGGCGTTGTCCTTGGCTGATGCCTTGCCCGTCTTGTCCAATCATGGTGTTGTAACCCAGTGGCAGTGCCTCTATGTAATCGGCGATGTTGGCCACGCGTGCGGCTTGGCGTATGCGTTCAATGTCGGGGTCGTCGTCGCTGATGGCGATATTCCTCGCAATGGTGTCTGAAAATAGGTAGCCTTCTTGCATCACTGCGCCGCATTGACTGCGCCACCAGCCCAGGTTAAACTCGCTCAACAGCGTGTCGCCCACCCGAATGCTGCCAGACAAGGGTTCGTAAAAGCCTAGGAGCAGCTTAACCAGCGTGGTTTTGCCGCTGCCGCTCGCTCCCACAATGGCCGTCACTTTGCCGTTAGGAATGGAGAGATTGATGTCGGCCAATATGTCGCGCGGGCTGTATAGGTCGTATTTAAAAGAGAGGGCATCTATCATAATCGAGTGGGCGGCGGGTGTTTCGGCAGCGTAGTCGCTATTTGTGCGTGTGGCGTTCTCTTCATTGGCCTCTGTGTGTATCTCGTTCATGCGGTCTAGGCTGATGCTTACGTCTTGCCACGAGTAGATAAGCCGTATGAGTTGCTCCACAGGGCTGTTCAATTGCCCGATGATGTATTGCACGGCGAGCATCATGCCCAGCGTCATGTGTCCTTGAATAACAGCTGTAGCGGCTAGCACAGTTATGAGAATGTTCTTTACTTCGTTGATGGTGATGCTGCCAGCCTGCTGTACTTGTTGCAGGTTAAGCGATTGCAGGTTAACCTTGAAGAGGTCGGCTTGCACGTCTTCCCACTCCCATCGCTTCCGTTGTTCGCATCCTTGCAGCTTAATTTCTTGCATACCGTTAATGAGCTGATAGGTTACGTTGCGGTTGCGCCCTGCTTGTTCGAAGTATTTGTAATCTAGTTGTCTGCGCTTTTTAAGAAAGAGTATGATCCATGCTGCGTAAACCAATGTGCCTAGGAGGAAAACGAGGAAGATGCCTAAATTATAAACGGCCAACACCACTCCGAAAACAAGGAAAGTGAAGAAAGAGAAGATCAGGTTGAGGCTGCTTGACGTGAGAAACTGCTCCACGCGGCGATGGTCTTCAATGCGTTGCAGCAGATCGCCCATCAACTTGGTATCAAAAAACTTCATCGGCAGTTTCATCAGCTTAATGAAGAAGTCGGAGATGAGCGAGATGTTGATGCGCGTGGATATGTGCAGAATTATTTTCGAGCGGATAAAATCGATGGCAGTGCGACTGAACAACAGCATCATTTCTGCCAACAACACGAGCCAAACAAAGCCGATGTCTTTTCCACCGATACCCGTATCGACGATGGCTTGGGTGAGAAAGGGGAACACTAGCTGCAACAGCGAACCCAAGAGCAGGCCTAATATTAGCTGGGTGAAGAACCGCTTGTACTTCCTTAGATAGCTCCAAAGAAACTTGGCGCGGTTTTTTGTTGGCACGCTTTCGGTTTCTTTCTGCGAATAAAACAGTTCTGTGGGTTCGAAAAGCAGTGCGATGCCTTTCTCTTCATCGTTAGTTTTGGTGCTGGTCCAATGTTCGCAAAACTCCTCTTTCGAATAAGTGAGCAGTCCTTTGGCTGGGTCGGCCACGTATATGGTGAACTTTTCCTTGCCACGCTTCCTTATCTTATACACCACCACAAAATGGTTTTGGTTCCAATGGACAATGCAAGGCAGCGGCACTTCGTTTACCAACGTGTCGAAACCAAGCCGTCCACCCACGGTTTTAAGACCAATCGTCTCGGCAGCCTTGCTGATACCGAGCAGCGAAACCCCGTCTTTGCCCAAGGAGCAAAGGTGACGTAACATGTCGCGGTCTATTTTTCGCCCGTAATGGGCAGAGATCATCGCTAGGCAGGATGGGCCGCAATCCATTGCGTCGCGCTGAAAGAGGGCAATCATTCAAGTTAGTCTACGATAACAAAAGGCCCAGTAGAACCCGCTTCTTTTCTTTTGTGTTATCATTGTACAGACAATAATGGTGATCTTGTGCTTCAAAAAGTATTCTTCGACATCCGCCTCCACAGATAGGAATTAAAAAACAATGGCGACAAATTTGATCCGCTAGTTTACTTTTCATCCATTTGGATTCTCCTGAATTCCATTGTATACTTCCGTCTGGTTTCAGTTCTCCTAGTTTTCTGTCCTCCGTAAAATCCCTAGCATTGCATTTGAAGATGCTGCCGTCGTAATTAATAAGGCACTCGTTCTTCTTATCAGCATAGCAAGAGTTCACAAACGCCATTTGGAGATCTTTGGGAAGACTTCTCATTCCTAACTCAACAATTCCTTTTCTTATCCGTTTTAGCTCCTTTTCAATTTTTCTCTTTTCATATGGGGTGCGTTTTATATCACCATCTTGCCAAACCTGATTAAGTGCAATTGTGATTTTATCTTTGTTAGTAAATGTTGCCAACCTTTCTAATGCGGAATAAATCCCCCACAAGTTATCTTTGGTGTAATTAAATCTTGCTATAACTTCTATTTCATTATTTATGGCGAGTTGTATATTGGAAAGAATTTTATCGAATGAGCCGCCTAATTGGCTAAATCTTGTTTTATCGTGATTTTCTTTGTTGCCATCAAGAGTTATTTGTAGACTTGCAATACCAAGAGTGCTCATGTCAGCGATTATTTCTTTCGACAAGAGAAAACCATTGGTCGTAAAATGGATGTTTGCTTTTATGTTTTCCTTATTCTCATTTAACTCAAGAATAAGAGGTTTGGCTATTTTTCTGTAATATAGCAGCGGTTCTCCGCCAAAGAAAGACAATGTGAATTTCTTAAGTGATTGTTCTTGACAGATAAGTTTAATGTGCCTTTTTATAGCTTCTAGAATTGTTGCGGACATGACAGACCCTCTATGTTTGTTTTCAAAGCAGTACCAGCAATTAAAATTACAGTCCAAGGTGGGATTTATAATTAAATGGTATGAATCTCTTTTAAAATCAGCATTGTATTCCATTTCCTTGAGCTTTTCATATTCGTCTACAGAATCGTCAATAATAATTCCTTTATTTAGGAATGCAATATATAGCGTTGGATGAAGAGAGTGCAAATCTTTTACGGCAATTCGTTTTGTCTTATAGAACAATTCTTTTGTCATGATGACATACCCTAAAGTTATAGTATTGCAGAATACTATATGGTTCTTATATGGTATAGGGATGTTATAAAAACTGTATTTCATAATGTATTTCTCTTTGTAAAAGGATAGTCTACCTATCTATAGAATCGGTAGGCTATCCATTGCTTTTTTTAATTAAATTCAAACCTTATGGTTTGAACACTTTACGTACAAGCACAGCGGCAACGAGCTCCTTCATACACATTGACGTTGACGTTCTTGTTGCAGTCGGAACTTTCTGAATCGTCTTCGTTCTCATTTGCGACGAAGCCACCATGCATCAATCCTAATTCGTCACATGACAAAACGGATATTTTCTCAATAGCACGATCTAATTCGTTCATAATCGTTAGGAGAATTTGATTATACCTACTCATTGTTGGCTTTTCGGTTTCCGGCATTAGAGCCTAGCTCTATTCTCTGTTTTATGTATTTTTAAAGGTGAAACCGGCTGTTTTGATGTTTTAAAGCGATAAGAAATTGTAAGCATAAAACTTCGTAATGCCGATTGTGTCCAAGTCTTGTTCGCAATAAAAGGATTTGTTGTCCATGTTGATGTATGATTCTTGCGAATTAGATTGTTAAATAGAAATCCAATGACCCATTTGTTGTTCTTGGAAATATAGTGAGCCCCTATTTGTGATGTAAGCCGTCCACTAATTCTACGAGTTTGCATAATCCATGGTGTTGCGCCATTCATATTGATATTGGCTTCTATGTTTGATGTTAACTTTAATGTGTTGTGGAGTGATACATATCCTTGTACAATATCCTTTTGGAGGTATCCGTCAGGAATATATATGTATTGTATTCCAAAGTTGGTAGATAAATTCCAAAATGAGAAAGGCTTGTTATTACTGCCTAAGTTAATACTGAACTCATGTCTGTTAAGCATATTCTGATTGGTAAGGCAAATAACACTATCTGAAACAAAGAAATTTTCTTCTATAACTTTATGATGTACGCGGTATGCAGCGGATAACGAACACCAGGTATTTGTATACGAAAGATTAATTTCATCAGTTTCTTGTGTTTTCAAGAGCGGATTTCCTACAAAATAGAGAAAATCGTTAACTTTAGTCTTATAATTTGTAAGCAAATCGAATGATGGGCGGAATAAATATCTAGAGTACGATAATACAAGTTCCTTAGAATTACTTAGGGTATAGCTCAAAAGAAATGAAGGTAACCAGTTGGAGTATCGTTGTGAAATAGTCTGTTTTTTCCCATGCAAAGAGGTTCTTTCTAGTCGTAATCCACAAGTGATAGTTACTTGTTTCCAAGACTTGGACAATGAAAAAAATGAAGCAGTTAGTGTTTCTCTATATCCGTATGTTTCGATGTCGTCATGTTTTAAATCCGTTTCATGTATATAGTCACTTGTACGATTTGTCACGTTTGCCTCAATGCCAGTATTGAGTGATAGACCTGGTTCAAGTTTAGAACTTAGTTCGCTGTTCACAAAAAACAATTTGTTGGTTGCCCTGTTCTCGCTATCTTCTTTCCTAGTAGTCTTTGTTAAAATAAAATTAGTAATAGTTTCTTCAGACTCATTTTCTTTGTCGTGTAAGTAATTAATTGATGTTTGCAGTGTGTTTCTTTTGTTTTTAGATGTCCAAAGGTGAGTTAGTTGTATCAACGACAGTTTTGTTGTTCTACTTATAAGAGTGTTTGCAGTGTAGCGAGCATATTTGTCTGTTCTGTACCCTTGAAAGAACTCGTTTTCTTGTGGTTTCTTGTCGTTTAAGGTAAAATTGTTTTCAATTTCGAATGAAAGGCGGTGTTGCCCACAAACTCCACTTGCCCCAAATGTCGCAATGCAATTATTGGATATTAAGTTTCCATCAATTGTGGATCTTTGAAAGGAAAAGGGCTTGTTGGTCATTTCGTAAGTAGAATGGTGTTTCAACCCAGTCTTTGTCCCATTTTGTGTGGAAAAATGGGCGTATGCTTGCCATTTATTATTACCATATAGTACAGCAAGATTGCCATTTTGTAGCACTGATGTGTTTAAATCGCAATTAAAAGGTTTACCCAAAATAGAAAGTGTATTTTTGGCTGATAGTGTAATTCCTGTTTGAATTCGTTGATATACATTCACAACTCCACCTGCGGCTTCGCCTGAACTAGATGCTGTTCTTCCGAAAACAACTTCTATTTTGCTAATATCAGCTGCATTGATTAGTGATAGTTGATCATTTGCATTTACTTTCTTTATACCATTGATTCTTACTTCTGCGGGTTTCCCATCTATAAGCACTTGTTTTCCTGTAACCTGTATTCGTGGTATTCTTGCAAGTGCATCGTAAGCAGTGTACATAGCTATTGATTTTCCTAAGCCTCCGTGTTGCACATAGAAAATCATTTTCCCTTTCTCTGGTTTAATGGAACTGGCTTTAACTATCACTTCACCTAGTTGGCGGCTGTTGTTTAATCGGATAGCCTTTTCTAACATCTGTGTATGCGCGTCTATAACAAATTCTTCTTGATAAACTATTTTTCCCAAAAAACTGGCAACAAGTCGATAAGGTATGTTATAAGCACCTTTAAATTGTGCCATACCTAAGCTGTCAGATGCACAATAAGCACTGGGGGCTAGTGTATCATTCATAGTGTATAAAATACAATTCACGTTCTCCAGAGGTGTTAGGTTGACACTATCTGTACAGACAACTTTAATTGTTGGCTTCATTGCAAAATCAATCTGTGCGCAAAGTCCACAACTGTATGAAATGTATAGAGCGAGTATGTAAACCATTCGTAAATCCATATAGGCTAAGATAATAGTGGGTAAAATAATGTTTGAATGTCAATAGAGTTTGGTTTTATATGATTTATCGACAAGTATTTAGAGAAGATCAAATGGTTAGTAACACTTTAACTTTGTGTATAGTTATATATGGAAGTGTTGTTGGTTTGTCAAACTTCCTCTACAAGGATTGTCATTTCTTTTTATCGATATCGGTTGAAACCTTATAATTTGCAATTTAAAAATAGACACATTTCAAGTAGAGTTCCCCTTGTTCAACCTTGGAAGATTGTGTTCTTTGAACAATGCATTTTTGCAGATTTTGGCTATTCAGTAAAAATATCGTATTGTGATATTCTTCCACAATTTGAATTAATAATTCCTGTTTGCGGTTTAGTTACTTTACTTGTTGTTTTTTTGTTATAAAGGTATGCCACATCCTCCTTGCAGGGGACTCTGTGAATGCATGTTAATATGCAGTAAATTTACTAACATTGTTTGTATAATCCAACTTATTTGTGTTAAATGTTGTATATATTAGGTTGGTTTGTTCAATGTGCCTTCTTAATAATGTGTAATCTAATTTCTCCATACAGGTGTTTATTTTGCGAATCTGGAAGTGTCGTTCTCGTTTTTGTTCACTTTTATTTGTTTTCCATTGTTGCTTATGCTATACGTCATAGACAAACGGATGCATTGCGTGTTAGGGAATGTGAGGCGAGTGACACTAAATCTCCCATAATTGTATAAATGTTCCCCTTTCAGTTGATTGAATGGGTCTTCTATGGTAAGCGCAAAAGCAATGTCCTTGTTTTTAGGCAAAGCATATTGCATTCCCATGTCTATGCTCATCGTTCCTTTTCTCCTTTCTTGCAATAGGTTGTTGCGGGTTTTGAAGAAGGGATTGATGAATATGGCAAAGTTGTCGGTTGGCTTATACGAAAGATACAGGTTACCATTTGCGAACCAATTATTCTTGCGATTGAAAGTTGATGGGAGAACATCGTATGCTAAATGGCTGAAACTGAGATTTCTCAAATAAAGATACAACGAACCGTTCAGCTTTCCTTGGATAAAGGAAAATGGAATGGAGGCATCGGCATATATGGATAGCAGGTTGGCATAATTTTGGGGCTTGGTGTATCTTACTCCATCGTTATCAATATTATAAGTATTTCCGAAAACATTAGACCTTAATCGTGTTCCTATACTGACAACCACGTGTTTAAACAGCAGGTTTTGTATCTTGAAGTCGTATTGCATGGACGGCTTTAAGAAAGGATTTCCAACGCTATATTCATTGTCGCTATAATAAGTAGCACCTGGAAGCATGGAGAAATATCCTGGACGTGTATTCTTCATCGTGAGATAAAGCGAAGAGCTGAAATTGTTACTCGCTTTCCAGTCGAGCCTTAGATAAGGAGCAACGTTCCATTCTTTGCTCCTTGAAATAGTATTAGCCACTAGATATTTATAATGTGCATACTCCGTCCGCCCCCCAAGTACAGCGACAGGTCTTGAGTGAACTTAATTTTGCCCGACATGTACAGCCCCATGATGGTTTCCCACATTGAGAAGTCAGAGCCATTCTTCGACTTAACGTTTTCGTTCATTTTAGAAATGTAGTTCTGGTTGCCGACAGTATACACAAACTTAGGTCGTTTTAAAGTGTATTGGGTTTCTATGATATGTCTATGTCCATCCATTGTCTTGTTGGTATTAACCGAGTTTCCCAAGCTATTGTTTACGGTTTGGGCATAGTCGTCGCTACCAGCAAGCAGGCCGTATGATATTTTGAACTGGTGTTTCAATGTATCTGCCGAAAGATACTCGATGTTTGTGGACAACAAGTCGGTCCAATCATTGATTACTCTCTCTGTAAGCTTATCTAGAACAGCATCTGTATTGTAAAGCTTCTTTGCCCTTACACCGTGAAGCGTCCACATAGTAAGACACAAAATAATTTAAGCTCCCTTTTAAGAAGCTCGGCATCCAGCTCATGTTCAACACTCCGAAATAGGCATCCTTGTCTCTAGTCGCTTTCTGGTTAATCAATTTCTCGTGTTGCTCATAAGGAAATCTTTCCTCTTCCTCAGATTTGAGTTTAGATTTGACGTATCCAGCAGTTGCACTTCCTGACAGATTGCCATGCCTGGCTCGTATGTCAATGTAATCGCCCCATCTGAAAGCGTTGTTACGTAGAAGCGTTCCGTGGATAGTGTTGCTGATGTTGTAGCCGCGTGTTTGCATTTTCTTTGTCTGCAACTCAATTGTTGCGTCTTCACCAGACGGCCTATTCTCTGCGGTTGCCATGCTCTTTATGAATAATCGCTTAAGATTAGCGGCAGGCATCGACTTAAGGTAAGTGAGAAGAATGCCCATTGGCATCCTTTGTTTCACCCCATCGATAACTACAAGGGGCTCGTTACCTTGAACTGTTATGGCATCATGAGAAACAACAACGCCAGGAGCTCGCTTCAACACGTCTAACACATTGTCGTTGTTGCCTAATCTAAGCTTCTCTGTGTCTATTCCTATCTTCCCGTCTGCAAGCGTAATCGCTTGTTTGTATGCAGAAACTACAATTTCATTCAGTCCAATCACGCTCTCTTCCAGCGCTATTGGCTTTTCAAACGTATGATTGGCCGCCACAGCAGTGTGAAATGTTTTATACCCAGCGCAACTAATTTTCAAACGCAGCGTGTCATTTTTGTGTAAAGAGCAGTCTAAAACAAAATACCCCCCCTTCTTTACTAAAGGCGGAAACGATTGTCTTAGTCGTGTCTAATGGTGAAACGCCAATAATGCTAGCGTATTCAATGGGCGTATTTTTCTCATCCACAATCTGTCCAGAGATGCTCTGTCCCCAGCTAGGGAATAAAGACAACAATAGGGAGAGAAGAAGAAAGATGGTCTTATGCATATGATCTATCGCGTTTACTAGTTCTGGCGTTAAAGAAATGAATGAAAAAGAGTTAATGTGAAAACATTACTCCTTTCTACATGTAAGGATGTCTGCAGGGCGAATGTATGTTGTCACCTCACCACTCCCGCATCGTTATCGGCATTATCCATTTGTTTTTGCAGGTTGCGCACTTTTCCTTTCCTGAAGCTATATCTAAGGGAGAGCTGCACAAGGCTATCTTTATATTTGGCAAACTTGTATGTGGTGGCACTGATTAGTTCGCTATTCATTGTCGAAACCGTGGTGGCGGTCGACATGAAGGGATTGTTTACGCTGAGGGTGAAACGCAAACGGCGGATGTTATAATAGGCGCTTAGTTGCAGGGTGGGTGCTGTACGCGTCTTTGTTTCGTTGAACATGGTGGTGATTGCCGAACAGAAGTTGGCCTGCATGCCCCATGTGGTGTGGTCGTAGGTGAGGGATAGGCCACCAATTATGTCCGTATAGGTAGTGAAAAAACTTAATCCGTTGTTGATGTAGCGGTTGAGTGTGAGCCACCCGGATAGTTTAAAAGCTTGAGAAAAGAGACTCTGACTGGCGTAGAGGCGCACTTGCAAATGGGTGAAACTGTGTTGGTTGGACAGCGTATAGACGAACATGTTGGTCGCAGCATCGTAGATGGGCGGGTTGTTGGTAAAAGGATTGGCGCTGTATTGTATGTTGGTGGCGATGCCGACCATGGTTTCTTGTTTGCGAAAGCTGAGCGAAAGTTGGTTGATATAGGCTTGGTAGGGTTTGAGGTGTGGGTTGCCTTTCCGCAATTCGTATTCGGATTGCGTTTGAACGAAAGTTGATAACATGGCTAGTTGGGGCTCAACGGGATTGATGCCAAGGTAATATTGCAGCCTAAATGCCTTGGAAAGCGAGTAGGATAGGGCGAGAGAGGGGCGGAAGAAATGGTAGTTGGTCATAAGACTATCGTTCTTTGTGCGGTAAAACGAGTAGCCGCAACCAACCGAATAGCTTAGTTTGCCCAGCGTCCCGCTTAGTTCTATGTAGTCGTAATTGTTGAAATTGAGTAGGGATGTGGGGCTTGTTCCGTTGGTTTCCGCGTAAGTGTTGTGGGTGTCTGATAGGCGATTGTATGTTCCTAGGCTAAGGTTGTGCCACTTAGACAAGGGTTGCTTGAAGACAATCTCGCCAATGATAGACTTGTGTTGGCCGTCAACATCGTAGGCGTTGGCGTATACTGGTGATGTTGGGGCGTGGTAAGTCTTGCTGTAAGCCCTGCGATAGTTGCTGGCGATGTATGTACCCGTGAGGTTGGCCAGCAGGTTTGCCTTGCTGGCGAATTGCTTATCGAGATACAAGTCTAACGAAACGTTGTGGGTTCTGTCCTTGGTGAGCAACTCTTCATAGAAAAATGGCGCACCATTGTGTTGTACACGACTTGACGAAACGTTCTCTGGACGATAAGACGCGGTGTAATTGGCCATGACGTTGAAAAAAGAATTGCGCTCGTCTAGCAGTTGGTTATACTCCAATTGTATGCTGCCGCCACGCAATTGGTATGTCCTGTCGTCGCCTTGGGCGTTAAGTGTCATATCGCTTGTGGGGTAACGAAAGGTTTTATTGCTGTTGGTGAACACGCCACCCACATTTTTATAATGGCTGTTTGTCTTGATGGATAGTTGGCTTTTCAGCCCAATAAGCTTAAAATAGGCGTAGGCATTGCCCTGTTTGGCAGTTAGGGCGTTGGCGATTTGCACTCCGCCTTGCATACCTTCGTACCCTCGTTTGGTGTGAACCAATATCACTGCGGCCACGCCATCGCCGTAAACGATGCCTGGGTTGTCGATGTATTCCACTCTGGCGATGTCTTGTGGTTGCAGGGCAGCAAGGTCTGACAGGTTAGAAGGCATGCCATTGATGCGTATTTGCAGTGCACCGCCTTTCTGCGAAGATAGCGTTCGGTTCATCAAGTCGAATTGAAGGTCGGGTAACGCCATGCGTTGCAGCACGTCGTAGGCATCTGTGCTTTGTCGCTTTATTGCGTCCGAGGGGTAGAAAACCCACCTGTCGGCTTTCTTTTGTAGGTTGGCCGATACCATAACTTCATCCAGTTGCACGGTGTCGGGCTTTAAAAGAAGTTCGCCTAGGTCTATGTCTTTGTTCAATTCCACGATAGTTAGCAGCATAGGCTTATAGCCCACGCTGGTTATGCGTAGATGATAGGAGGAAGGAGAGAGGCCGTTTAAGGCGAATTTACCGTTTTCGTTACTCGCGATAGCGGCTTTTGCACTTACTCCATCGGCTGCTAATAAGGTTATTTGCGCTGCCTTTATGGGCTTTCGTGTTGTGTTGTCGCTTATCTTTCCGCTAATGAAGAAACTTTGGGCGCAAACCATCTGTATGGCGCACAGCAACACGAGGCATAGCTTTTTGCGGAGCGAGAGGAAAGCTTGTGCCTGCGAACGGATGACGTTCTTCAACATGCAGTTGTCTGTCTTTTTTGTGTGGGTCATTGTAGTTGCTGCTATTATTCAACGCCTGTCTTCTGGTCAGAACTCTTTAAGCGGCTATCACGTTTCAGCTCTTTGGGGTTTCCGCTTTTAAAGGTATAGGTTATGTCTAGGCCGAAGGCTCTAGCCGTGAGATAGTTGGTTTGCGAACGCGAGAAGTGGGTGAGGTTTTGTTCGACCAACAGCTCGTTGTACTTTTGGAAAGGCGAGTTCATTACTACCCTTGTATTAAGCGAGCCCTTAAAGAACGACTTGCTGATTGCTAACGATGAGATGGAGAAGGCGTGCGATTTTGCCCATATCTCAGCAGGGTTTTTGTAGTTGCCGTACTGCAAGGCGATTGTCCAATTCTTCTTTAATAGTACGTCGCACATCAGCGTTAGGTTGTATGCGGTGTTGGTTTTGTCCCAAAGTTGCTCGCTTTCTTGATTCTTATACCAGTTGATATTTCCAGAGAAGGTGAGCGAAAGCAGCGCTATGGGACGGTAATTAAGGTAAAGGTTCGCCCCCAAGTAGCGTGCAAAGACTATATTTTGATATTGGGTGATAAGCTGTTTTGTGTCGGCATTGTATCGAGGAAAGGCCATAATGGGGTGGTTTATCCACTTGTAATGCAGACTGTAAGAAAGAAACAGCGTGTTGGAGTAAAGCAAATATGATGTTTCTAGCGTGTGGGTGTAGGTGTCTTTCAATTGTGGGTTGCCCTCGGCTGCTAAGTATTGCGACACAATAGCCTTGAAAGGGTTGAGCATGAGTATGCTTGGGCGCATTACGCCCGTATTGTAATTAAGCGACAATGAAGAGCTTTTGCCCTGATAGTATATGCTTGCGTAGGGTAGGACATAATGCTTTCGGTTAGTGAAGTTGTACACCGTTTGTTGTGGATATTGCATCTTTAAGTCGCCATATTCCCACCTTAGCGAGGTGTCTAGGGTAAAGTTGCCAACACCAAGCGAAATAGATGCGTAGGCAGCCGATACGTTTTGTGCGTATTTCAGCTGCTGTTGTTGTAGGCTTTCTGCCACATCGTCTACCCATTCTCCGTCTTTCAGCAACTTGTTCGAAGATTGGATGTTTCCGTTCCGTAAGGTTTGCTTACCGCCAACGAGCAGTGTTGTGTTGTCGTTGTTAAGCAAATTAAAGTCAACCGACAGGCTATGCTCGTGCAGTCCGCCGTTGGTTTTGCGCCTGGTTCTGCGCTCGTTGCCAAGCAAGTCGTTGTAGGTCTGGTAATAATGTCTCACGTCTGGGTTGTAAGTGTATCGATAGCCTACCACCCAATGCTCGTCTCCGGTGTTGCGAAAGAGGTTTCGATAGATGACGTTCGCTTCGGCAGTGCCTGCCGTATTCTTGTTTTCGGTGTCGAAAGTGCTTTGTAGTGGTGCTTGTCCTTGCTCGTTAAGGGATTGTTGCCACAGCGTGTTCAGGTTGGTTTTTTCTATCAAGGCGTGTCCGTCTAGGTACAGTGTGTTCAGCGTGTCGGGCCTCCATTGCAGCATAGTTCTTACGATATGTTTCTTCCAATCGCCGTCGCCAACGCCTTTACCGTTGTATTCTTTCCATTGAGAACCTTGCGCATACCTGCTCTTTGACGCTATGGGCTGCTCTCGTTGACCATCAAGAGCGTAGCTATAACCCAGCGAATAGTCTATGTTTTGGTACGTTCCCATGAGGTTGAGGCCTGCATTGGCTCTTGGTTGGGTGTTTGCCCCGGCGTTAAGGGTTAGGGCATAGTTGTCGAAAAGCTGCTGATAGGTAACGATATTGATTATCGCATCACCCACATCGCCGCCATAACGGGCGTTTATGCGATCGATAACTTCAATCTTTTTCACCGTGGTAACGGGGATGGATTGCAGTACGGCCTTGGGCGAAGACTGCGCAATGCGGTAGGGATGCCCATTGAGAAAGATTGAGAAAGAGGTGCTGCCCTTCACCGTAATGTTGTCGTTGGCATCTACATTCACCAACGGAACGCGGTTAAGGGCGGCAAGCAGGTTGGTGGATTGGGCGGCAAGGTCTTTCGATAGGTCGTATTCCAATCCGTTGTGTGTTATCTTGATAAGACGTTTTCGCCCCACAACCGATACTTCGCCCAATACGTTGGCATTGACCGATAGGCTTATGTGCAGCGTTTTGTCGGTATCGAGTGTAACGCTTTCTTTGTGATTGGTGTAGCCCACATTGCTAAGCCGCAACTCGTAAAATCCTGCTTGCAGCGGAATTACGCACTTGCCGATGGAGTCGGAGTAACATATCAAGCTGTCTTTCGCTCCGTTAACTTTGATGTTAACGAAGGGTAGAGGTTCTCCACTAATACTGTCGCTCACGATAAGGGTCAGCTTTTGCTGTGCCTCTGCCTTCTCAACATAAACCGAAAAACAAAGGAACATGAGCAATAGATATGTATTTAATGTTTTCATTTGTCGTTGGGATAAGGAATGAAACGGGAGTGTTGATAGCCTGTTCTTTGTGCAAGACGCCCTAAATGCGATGTTTCTGCATCGCCGTTGTCGGTGCACAAATGGTTATATCATGGGATGCAGGAAACCATTCCGCATCTTTCTAGGCGTGCAGCTAAGGGTTACACCTTGCAAATATATGAATTTTCTCAATATGTTCCAAATTAAATTTCAACACGTTTACCGCGCCAATGCCTTAACCCTCATTGTATTTGGCGTTTTTGAGAGTGTGCCTTGCTGCCCATTCCTGTTGTTGGTAGTGTTCGCTTTCACTGGTGATGGATGGCTCTTTTGTCGTTTGGTGTCAGTAAGGTGGGGATAAATGTGGCTTAACATAGCTATTTGAAGTATAGCCTGTGTTAACGAATGAAGGCATAATGATTTTGTAGTATGAGCGAGTTAGGCTGCCGCTTTGCACCGTATTTTCGGCTTTAATTTGTTGTTGCTGCATTATTTTGCTATCTTTGTGGTATAAATTTCGACTTTGTTTGATGGGGGTAAATGTCGCATCAAACAAATCTACTTACTATGTTTATAAACGAAAGATACAATTGAACAGCATTTATGAAATCAAGAAAAGTATATAGTTTGGCGTTATTGGCGTTCGTCTGTTTGGCGGTTTGTGGCTTGCAGCCATCTAAATGTAGCAGGCAGTTGAGCGGTATGCGTGCCTATCAGGAACAGGAAGGCGGGCAGATTAATTCGGAAAACGAGAACGCCATAGATGCAGAAAATAGGCAAGGGAAAACGGGGAATAAGACTATTAATGGGCTAGAAGTGCCAGGAAAACTGACCGACAGGCCTGAACAGATATTGAAACGAGTGGCCTACACGGCATCGTATAACAGCGACCTGCGCATACCTAATTGGGTGGCGTGGCAGCTTACGGGGGCTCATACCGAGGGAAAAAACAAGCGGGCGGGCGTTAAGTTTCATGAAGACACGGATGTGCCGATGCCTAGGGCCGTGGATTTTGACTACGTAAGGAGTGGTTACGACCGCGGACACCTTTGCCCATCTGCCGATAACCGATGGGATGCTACTGCGCAAGAACAATCGTTTTTGCTTACGAATGTATGTCCGCAAGACCATAACCTGAACGTTGGCGATTGGCACGAACTGGAAAACCTCTGTCGAAAGTGGGCTAAAACGTATGGCAGCATTTATATAGTGGCGGGTCCTGTGCTGTTTAAGGGGAAACATAAGACCATCGGAAAAAACAAGGTAACGGTGCCAGAGGCTTTCTTTAAGGTGGTGTTGTGCATGGAGAAAAAGCCCAAGGCCATTGGCTTTATTTATCGTAACGAGTCGGGAAATAGGTCTAAAAGCTATTACGTGAATACCATCGACGACGTGGAACGCATCACAGGCATCGACTTTTTCCCTGCTCTGCCCGACAACGTGGAGAACGAAGTGGAGGCAACAAGCAGCTTGGAAGATTGGTAAGGGGGCGGTAAAGAATGCTGAAAGTTTTGCTTTTAAGGTTTTAGACGGGGAGGTGTTTGAGCGTTTATAAGGGGTAAGGGAAATAGTATTAGCTTTGTTTGTTAGGAGTTAAGGCGATAACTTTTTTAGTTTTGAGGATGCTTTTTTGTTGCGGGAAAAAGAAGATTTGTGCTACATGAAACAGTTGTTTTATGCGAATTAATTAGTAAATTTGCAACACTTATGAAAACTTGAAGTAAATATGAAAACGAGAAAAGTATTTTATCTGGCGTTATTTGCCTTTACTTATTTGTCGGCCTTTGGCTTGCAACCCGTAAAAAGCGGCAAGTCGAAAGTGGGTGTGCAACCTCTTCAGGGACAGCAGGTAGCTAAACAGCTGCTGTATGAAGGGGAAGACAGTGTTCGAGATACGGTTGTGCACAAGTGTGCTTGGGTGCAGAGGAAAGGTTTGGGGCCACTTGAAGTTCCTGGAAAATTAACTGATAGACCCGAACAACTGTTGAAGCGCGTGGCTTACATGGCATCGTATAACAGCGAACTGCGCATACCCAATTGGGTGGCATGGCAATTAACTGCCGAGCATACAGAGGAAACCAACGAACGTAAGGGCATTAGCTTTCAAGAAGACAAGGAGGTACCCAAACCAAGAGCTGTTGATGCTGACTACGTAAAAAGTGGCTACGACCGCGGACACCTTTGCCCTTCGGCCGACAATTCTTGGGATGCAATTGCACAAAAGCAATCGTTTCTGCTCACTAACATTTGTCCGCAAGACCATAAGCTGAACGTTGGCGATTGGAAAGAGTTGGAAGGCCAGTGCAGAAAATGGGCTAAAAAGTATGGTTGCATCTACATTGTTGCGGGCCCTGTGATGATGAAAGGCGAACATAAAACCATCGGAAAGAATAAGATAACTGTTCCAGAGGCGTTCTTTAAGGTGGTGCTGTGTATGGAAGGTGAGCCAAAAGCTATCGGCTTTATCTATCGCAACGAAGGAGACAACCGCCCTAAAAACTATTACGTGAAGACCATCGACGACGTGGAACGCATCACAGGCATCGACTTTTTCCCCACTTTGCCCAATAAAATAGAGGACGAAGTGGAGGCAATGAGTAGCTTGGACGATTGGTGAGAGCTGGTAAAGGCCTGTTTTTTAGGCGGTAAAAAGGAACTTGTTGGGGATTTAAACCCTTAGGTTTTGAGTTTTATGGACTGGTAGTTAGGCGAGTCCGTAATGTTTTGGCGTGCGTAAATTATTGGTGTTATTCCGCTATGTGCTTGGTTTTTGCATGCGTAATTTTCGACACTTTACCATAGAGAGTGTTGCTTTACGGCTGCCCTGCATTACGATTTTTCCCAGCTTAGGTTGTACTTTTGGGCTTTGGGCACTCGTTAACAGGATGACTTGTTAACTAACCCCCTAATATTTTGCCGTATCAATAGAAATTAGTAACTTTGCACTTTAATAACATAAAGCTAATTTAGCGTGAAAATAAAGGAAGTGCTACGTGCCCTTGAACAATTCGCGCCCCTGCCCCTGCAAGAAGGATTTGATAATGCCGGCTTGCAGGTTGGATTGACAGAGGCGGAAGTATCAGGGGCTTTATTGTGTCTTGACGTGACTGAAAAGATTGTGGATGAGGCTGTGGCCAAGGGCTGCAACTTGATTGTTGCACACCATCCGCTTATCTTTCGTAAGCTGGCACAAGTGTCGGACGCCAATGCCGTTCAGCGAACGGTGATGAAGGCCATCAAGAACGACATTACCATTGCTGCCTTGCACACCAACATTGACAACGCTCGTGGCGGCGTGAACTTTAAGATTGCCGAGAAGATGGGACTGCTAAATGCAGACTTTTTCGGGGCGCGAAAGCGTGTAGAGGCCTTTAACGAGAAGGGCGAAAGCGTTAGTGTTGAAGGAGCTTCGGGCGTGATGGGCGTGTTTGAGCAGCCTTTGGCAGCCGACGATTTCGTGATTTTGCTCAAAAAAACGTTCGATGTGGAGTGCGTGATGTGCAACCAGCTGTTGCGCCGGCCTATCAGTAAGGTGGCCATTTGTGGCGGTTCTGGATCTTTTTTGTTGCCAGACGCCATCGCAGCTGGGGCAGATGCCTTTGTAACGGGCGAGATGCACTACCACGATTACTTTGATCATGAACAGGAAATACAAATTGCCGTGATTGGACATTACCAAAGCGAGCAGTTTACCAACGAGATATTTAAAACAATAATCGAGGAAAGGTGCAAGGGCGTGAAGTGCATTCTGACGCAGACCAACACCAATCCCATCATCTATTTATAAGTTATGGCAAAGAAAGAAATTACCGAACTGTCGGTGGAAGAGAAACTTAAAGCGCTCTACCAGTTGCAAACAACGCTCTCGGCAATTGATGAGAAACGTGCGCTGAGGGGCGAATTGCCCTTGGAAGTGCAGGACTTGGAAGACGAGATTGAAGGTCTGAATATTCGCGAAGACAAAATTCGCAGGGAAATTGACGACTTTTCTAGGGCTATTTCGCAGAAAAGGGCTGAAATAGCTGAGGCTGAGGCTAGCGTGGAACGCTATAACCGACAGCTTGACGAGGTGAAGAACAACCGCGAGTATGACACGCTGAGCAAGGAAATTGAGTTCCAAACGCTTGAAATAGAGTTGTGCAACAAGAAGATTAAGGAAGCACTGGTGAAGATTGACGAGTGCGAACGCGAACTGAGCGTGACGGGACAACAGATATATGACCGCGAACGCGACTTGCACCAAAAGCGTAATGAGCTGGACGAGATTATGCTCGAAACGAAAGAAGAGGAAGAAAAACTGCGCGATAGAGCACGTGACTTGGAGACGAAAATCGAGCCGCGACTGCTGAGCAGCTTTAAACGTATTCGTAAGAACGCACGCAACGGATTGGGTATAGTGTATGTTCAACGTGATGCTTGTGGCGGATGTTTCAACAAAATACCGCCACAGAGACAGCTAGACGTGAAGATGCACAAGAAGGTTATCGTCTGCGAGTATTGCGGACGCATTATCGTAGACCCTGAATTGGCTGGCGTTAAGAACGATAAGTCGGCTGCTGCCGAAAAACCTAAGCGCAAACGCGCCATCCGCAAGACAAAAGAAGAGACGGAATAAGCGCGGGGGAGTGAGGACTTGCGCGTGAGGATTTTATCGTGAAAGCTTGGTTGTCTAGGTGCTAGAATGTTCTTACTAGGCATTAGCGTATTTTGATTTAGTCTGCCAGCGCGTTAAAAATCAAATCTATTCCATGCAGTTCTGCATCTTTTTTGGGCAGGCAACTTATGGCGTAACCCAATAAAAATGTAAGCATCCAATATTCGCCGTCTTTTTCCGATATGTTTTGTTTCCTATCTTTGT
>ERZ772766.58-NODE-58-length-67405-cov-49.662613_pt1 | contig 67405 bp, 68 predicted proteins | sample MGYA00511379_ERZ772766 | MGnify/ENA primary metagenome ERZ772766 (study PRJEB29015, sample SAMEA2737895) | human oral metagenome | biome: human oral; feature: human-associated habitat; material: dental | place: China | collected 2116 ... | reverse complement strand
TCGAGGACGCGCCATGCAATGTCACACTTAGGCAGTTCTGCCAGTCCTGCGTTCGCCCATTTCCCATTTGGAGGTATTGGAATCTCGGTCTGTCCGATTTCTTCAAGCACGGCTCTAAAATCAGCGCCCTTGTTGCTCGAGAATGCCCCAGGTACGTTCTCCCAGACAAAAAAACGGGGACGTCCTGTCCGCTCCCGCAGTCTGTGAAAGATGTTAATGGCTGTTTTGAATAATCCACTTCGTTCCCCTTCCAATCCTTTCCGTTTTCCTGCAATGCTTAAATCCTGACAAGGAGAGCCCGCGCAGATGATGTCTACGGGGCTCAGTTCGTCGGGATTGATTTTTGTGATGTCTCCAAGGTGAATGATCTCGGGAAAATGCTTCTCTGTAATACTACGGGGGAAGGCTTCGATCTCACTTGCCCATATAGGCGTAATCCCTGCGTGCTGTGCTGCGAGGAGACTTCCCCCGATGCCGTCAAAGAAGCTGCCTAGGGTTAAAGGTTTCTCCATTTTATTTCCTTCCTTTTAAAAATGTGCTTTCCACTGCACTTCGCCACCATTAACCTTATTGTCTTTCAGATCATAGTGCAGTTCTAAGACAACAGAGCGGTCTTTCTTATAGTTGCGCTGAAGGCTGATGGGGATGTATGCTTTGTCGTCATGGACACCCACACCTACTCCCAGTTCCCAGTTGCGGTAGGTGTTGATTTTGTAGATGCCGACGGGAACGTCTTTGTTCTCCGGCTGCTCCGCGACAACGGTTTTGTCTGTCTTTGCGAGGGCTTCAGGCGGGAGCGTAGGGTCGTTCCTATCGAGTTTTTCTTTCACGGTATGGGCAACACTACCCCCTGCCCCAGAAAACTCGTTGTAGACGGTCTGAGGGCGTCTCAGGCCGCTTTGTGCATCCGAAATCATCTCTGCTGCCGCATGGGCATTCGGTTTGTTGATCTTGAGTTCGTTCCGAAGGACGTTCTCATTCGTCGCCTCTTTGGGTGTCATGATGGCGGTGTTTTCGATCTGGTTGTCTTTCTGCGTGCTCTTGCATCCATAGACACAAAGCACAACGGCAAGGACGGCAAGACAAACAAAAAGAACCGCCCGCAGGCGGCCCTTCTTGATCTTGCTCCATCCCTTACGTATAAAGGATATTGGCATCAAAACTCTTTCCTCCAATCTGTGCACTGTCGGTGTACTGCCACATGTAGCCTTTGATGTCATCGGTGCTGCCCCACTCGGCATTCCACACGGCGCATCCGAGGCTCCTCCAATCAATATAATTGGTAAGCCAGTGATAGCTGGCGTAGATGCCACAGTTCAGTCCGAGGGTGTCGATGAAGGCTTTGCACATGGCGGTCATCTCTGCGGGGTCAAAGGCGAAGCCCCTGCGTGCCTTGTACTGGTCTGCATCCTCCATGTCATAGAACACGGGAAGTTCCAGAAGGACGCCGGCCTCGTCGATGATGCGGCGACAATGGCGTGCCTCCTCACGGGCCTGCCATTCGTTCAGGCCATAGCCGTAGTGGTAAGCGCCGACAAGAAGCCCGACGCGGTGCGCCTCATGGACGTTGCGTCGGAACATCTCATCAATGCCGGTGCGCCCGTAGGTACACCTGATGATGGCAAAGTCATATCCGGCCGCCTTCACAGCGTCCCAGTCGACCCACCCATTATTTTCGGAAACATCAATTCCTCGTTTCATTTTTGTTGTCTCCTTTCTCGATGATGTTCTTTTCGTCTGCTATCTGTTTAAGCTTTGTCCGCAGGAACGCAGGGATGATATATCCATAGCCCAGACGGTCAATGTTCTCTACAAGGCTCAGTCCTTCGATCAGGGCAAAGCCTGCAATCACCATATCCCTGAAGAGATCAAGGCTCATAGCGGTGTCAAGGAGGAAGCCAATCAGAATACAGACAAAGATACCTGCTTTTTTAAAGAGCCCTCTGGAACCGATCGCAGAACTCAGGCGGTGCTGCTTCAGTCCGACGGCTACGCCTGTGATGACATCAAGACACATCAGGACGGCAAGGGCCTCGATGGAGGCGTCAATACCGCCAACAGCTTTGTCAAAGCAGGTGAAGCAGATGCCGAAGATGGCGCCTAAGGTCAGTTCTGTGGTGGACCAGAGGTTTTGAATATAGTGTAGTATGGTAGTTGTCCTCCTTAAAAAGTGATTCCTAAAATCCGTTGAATTAAATGCTGTTGTCCCGTCGTATGTAGCGTCAACTGTACATATTTAGAACCATCCCTTGCAAACGTAAGCAGGGATGAAGCCGTTCCATCAAAAATAACAATGGAACCTTTGAGGTAGCAAAGGGCATTAAAAACTCGCGCAGAAAAGGTATAATAAAGTGGGATTGTGTAACTCCCTATCCCCTTACTAAGAACTTCTATAAGGTAGACATTTGCTTGTGACCGTCCGGTGGGAGGCAGGGCAGCAGCCGTATTTACCTTTATCTTATCAAAGTATGCAGGGTTGTTCCCTACCTGAACTTTCGAGTTCCCTGCAAGAGGAAATTCCCAATCTATGGGGTTTGTACTCCATGTAGTACGCATTCTCTGTATAGGGACAAGTTCGAGGGCTGCTGTTGTCATTGGATTCAGTTTCTGGAATGTGACCGCTTCATCTGCAATGTTCTCGGTTTTGACAAGACCATCCAACCCCGCTGAAGCGGCAGCCTTCTTAGCACTCTCAGCGGCTGCAGCGGCTGATGCACCGGCGTTGTTGGCACTGGTATTTGCACCCTGAGCGGCCTGCTTCGCGGTGTCTGCGGCGATCTCTGCTGCATCTCTGAAATCCCTAGCTTCCTCTGAGAGTTGGCGCGTTGTATCGGTGTACTGAGCGGCTGCATGCTGCATGCCCCTCACGAGTGTTTCGGAGGTCTTTGCATTATTTTCGCTCTGCTTTGCATTTAGCTCACTTATTGCAGCACCCTGTGAGTTGTTTGCCGTGATGTTTCGATCACGCTCAACATCCTCTGCTATACCTGAAATATTCTTCTCAATACGACGCAGCTCATCAGCACGGACTACACCAACGCCGTCGAGATATTCAAGGTTCACAGCATCTGAAGGCGCTGATGGTGCTGCTACGTTCTTGATGCGTTTGCCGCCTGCCTGCCATGCACCGTCATCGGTAAACATACCGCTCAGGAAGATGGCATCATTGTTCTCCTCGGCGACATGCAGGAGCTGTACGCTCATTTTGTCGAGCTCAGAGGCGAGCAAGATGCTGCCGTCATTGAAGTCCACAAGGCTGCCGGTTGGTGTCTGCCGATAGATGCAGATGGTGGCCTGCTCGCTGCCTGCCGTAGTTAGTTTAACGGTCTGTCCCTCGACGGTATAATCCTTGTTATATGTAAGGGGGGTGGAGGTGTTGCCTTGATCGTAGCGAACTTTGACAAATTGTTTACTGAGATAAGGAAAAGGGAAGGTATATGTCTCCTTCCCTCCTTTATAGAATACGGTTGCTTTATTTTGCATGTTGTCTCCTTATTTCTTAGGTCTCTTGTCGGGATAGCCGCTGCTCCCGATGACATGATCGATGTAGGTCATGAAGGGGATGAAGCGCGGGATAGGCAGGAGATTGTAAAGGGCCCGCAGATCACGTTTTGCCGCATCTCCCTCGATCATATGGTAACCGCCATAGAGAGCACTGAGGGGAATCCCGAATGCTTCTTTGACGGCAGGAAGCTGAGACACAAAGTCTCCGGCAATGTCTGCATCCGTCCTCTCCTTCTTTTGGGAGCCCGAGCGGCTGACGGTCGTACGGATGGTTGTGTCTCCGGACAAAGCCTCATAGGCATCATTTACGAAGGACAGTGGAGATGTGAAGGCTGATCGCGTTGCGGCAAGACGCATAAGCACCCCGCCGTCAAACATACGCTTATAGTATTCCTCGGCTTTCTCATCCATGCCTGTTGCCTTCATTGCTGCATAGACAGCCCCTGCACGGAGCATGTATGCACCCAGATTGGTGGCAATCGACATCCCGAAAGCAATCATGTCATCCAGTTCTCCGGCGGTCATCGCCCGAAGGGTCTGGGCGTTGATGGCACGCAGATTGTAGTCTTTGAACTGGAAGAGCATACGTGTTCCCCAATTAAGATTTTTGAGAAAGCTCTTGTTGCCCTGCTTGGTTCCTGAGACAATAGCACGTTCTGCCTGCGCCTGTCCCATTCCTACAAATTTGAAGTAGCTCTCCGGGCTTTCCTTCAGCCACCCATCCATATCAAGATGCGTGATGTGGCCGCTCCCGTCTCTCTGAATTGCCTTATTGAGTTGTGTCTTGATGGTCTCTGCCATCTCTTCAGACACATGGGAGGCTTTGAGTTTTGCCTTAGAAAAGGGGTTGCGTCCTTTGCTGAAAGTTCTGCCGCCGGCCCACTCGATTGCGTCTGCGATATAAGCAGCTCGCATATCGCGGTACATAGAATCGGTCATCTTTGGGAGCATGTTGAGTGTAGAGGTCACCTTTCCGAGCTTCTGGACACCATCAGACAAGCCGATCAACAGCTTATTGCTGATGCTGTTCCGCTCGGTGAGAGCATCGCGAATGACACGGTCTTGATAATTGATGTTCCAGACTTCGGCTTCCAATGAACGGCCGAACATATGACGTTCTGCGTCACGGAAGGCCTCTGCGGTCACTTTACCGTGCTTAATGTCTGCTGCGAGATCACGAAGCATCGGGACAGCACCAAAGATACGTCCCGCACCTCCGTAACCGATCGCACCTCCAATCTCCCCAAGCTGTGCAAAGCCCATGTTGGCACCGTTCTTGACATAAGAAAGGGCAAGTGCAAGACGTGCAAGTGCCCCCAGTTTCCCCATGGCATCTTCACGCGGACGCATGCCGCGCAGTTCCATGATAGATTCTTCAATCTTCTTATAATCATTCAAGGTACTTTTATTGGAGTTGCCTGTCCGAACGCTTGTGTCCAGTTCCTTCTGAATCTTAGCAAGGACTTCCTGCAGGTGCTTTTCGCTGTGAAAGACGTTCTTTACGGCAATCTCTCCGGCGAAGCGCTGCATGTTCTTCTGTATGATATTGTCAAGATCAAAGTCACGCAGGTTATTGTCAAAGGAGAACTCAAATTCATTGTTGGTTCCCTTGTTGAATTTCATGACACCTGAAGTGTCCATAGGGATGCGGGACTGCAGGAAGTTCAGCTTACCGAGCTGTCCAATATTCGTCCGGGCGATCGGGTCAAGGTTCGTCTGCAGATGATGCTTCACGGCTTCATTCACGCGGGATTCAAGCCATTCCTCCACTTCTGCGTCGGAGACGGCTTCTTTTTTTGTCTCCACCGGTTTTAGCCCCTTCTCTTCCCGCTCTGCGTTCTTCTTTACAATCTCAGCGTTCTCCATGCGAATGTCACGCATCATCTTTTCGCGAATGACATCCTTCTTGGCAAAAGCACGGATGTATTCAGAAAGATCAGCTTCAGCATCCTCAAAACGGTTGTAATGCGCTAAGAACTGCTCGCGCAGATCATTATCGGTCATGCGCCATAGTTCGTGATCTACTTCATACCAATCAGGAGACACAAGATCATTGGTACGTGCACCGAAATAGCGGGCACTGTTCCTGCCAATCTCAATTTGCTCCTGACGGAAGTGGTGCAGAGCATCGACAGCTCTTTCGACCTCTTCGGGGACATCTTCGAGCAGGGATGCTTTGTTCCCGCCATACTTTGCATTGTAGTGCAGCATCGTCATCTTATCGAAGGCGAGCTGTCCTGCACGGGGACTGAGTTTCTTATGCTTCAGAACCCAGTCTTTGCGTGCATCTGCCATCGCAAGGAACGGTTTTGAAAGCCGCCGAATAATGTACTCTTTCTGCTCTTCGGCGGGGAGTGTTGTCACATGTCCGAGACCGCGACCCCTCGGGTCTGTCCAGAGCTGTGCTGCATAACCTCTAGCCGTGTTCGACGGAGAGTTGAGCATAAGACCAACAGGCCCTTGTTCAAGATTCTTTGTCACCCTCTGCAAGATCCTGCGGGCACTCTCGGGAACATGTGTCCCAATATCAGCTTGCGTGCGTGTCGTAATGGTTGGTTCAAGGGCGTAGAAGTCAGCCCAAAGCTGCGGGTTGAGCAGGTTGTCACGGGAGAACTGAACCCCGGCAAAGGCGCTTGTGCCGTCATCATTGAAGTAGAAGCCGTGCCACATACGCTCTTTCTGCTCTGCCTGTGCTTTCAAGAGGTTCTTAACGTCGTCGCGGGATAGCTTAATGTTGTAGCCGCTCCCTCCGAGGGCTTTGTTCAGCCCTCCCTTGATACGAGACACAAGGGCAGAGGGAAGCATATCCTCCTCTACGGCGTGTGCAAAGACTTCTTCGGGGTCTTGTGTGTCATACTTACGGCGCAGCTCATTGAAGGCATGCCCCTCTTTGTTCATGTTCTGCCGAACCTGATTCATGAGGGAGGCATATTCCTTTTGGCCGAGGCTGTCCGCAAGGCCCGCATGAACACCAAACTCATGTGCAAGAAGGCTCTCAACATGGGCGGTGTTCTTGATGTTGTCTGTGATGAGAACGGTGTAGTCCTCATTGGGAACATAGAATGCTTTGGCGTCTTTCGGAATCTCAATTCCTGAGATGCGTGAGACAGCAGCACGGGCTTTCTCATAGGTTGTTGCAATGACGCGTCCATTTTGCTCGAAGCGGTCATAAATCTTGGAACCAATTTTCTTGCCGAACTCTGCATCATGAAGCGTTTTCATGTGTTCAATGGTCTCGCTGTGTATCTTTGCAGGGTCGATATTGGCAGCTTCCATATAGGCTTTTGTCTCGGCACGGTCGGCCACCTCTGCGACCTCTGCGGTGAGGGTTCTGCGTCCGCGGAGAGAGGACAAGGCCTTCCCTGCTCCGACGCCTGCTAACGACAAGACAGTTCCGGCGAGCATGGCAGCCCCAATATCATAGGCATAGTTGACATCTTCCCCGCCGAAGCGGTTCTTCAGGTAGTCATTTGTCGCCATGGCACCTGCAATCGGAGCATTCATCTTTGTCAGTTCATAGCCGGTCTTAGCGGCGATCTGTGCAATCTCACGGGCTTTGCCGACGTTGCGGATGGCGTTGCCGAGGCGTCCAACCATTTGTGTTCCTTTGATAGCACTGCCCATCGGAATCAGATTCAGCGGGTCAAGAAGATAGCCTGCACCGCCTGCAGTCCACACGGGGAGTTTTGCAAGGATGCTGTCATTCTGCTCTTTCCATTTCTCAACAAGTACCTGTCGGTTGCGGTCAACGAGCTTTTGATTGACGAGCCAACGGATTTCCTGACTGTCTCGCCCGTTGAGTAGAATAAACTGCTGTGCGTCTTTATCGCCGGGAAGCGCCTGCTGCACATAGTTGACATCCTCCTGTGTGACAGGGTCTTTCTTCTCGAACCACCATTTACCGCTGTGGGCGATACCGCCCCAGACATACTGAAGAGCGTTGGCGATGCCGGAAGTGGTAACGGAATCAAGGAGATTGGTTGCCATTGCTTCAAAGGTGGATGCCGGAAGCTCTGCGTCCGTAAGATTGTCTCCGAATGTATCATCATCCATGTTGCCATAGAAGCGATAATTGGTACGCGCTGCATAACCCGGCTCAAGAACATCCGTAAGGAAGTCACCTGTATACCCCTGTTTTTGTGTCTGAGGGTCACGATTGTCGTTCCCAGTGAAGTCAATGTCCCAATGTGCATTCTCGGAACCTTCGTTTTCATAATTACATGACCAACCGTTGGCATGACAAAATTCAATAAAATCTCGTCCCGCCTCAGACTGAGGTGTGATACCGGCTATGACAAGATCAGCTTTATCCCCTGTATGATGACTATGCTCACCTCCGCTGTGTGTCCACCGCTCAGCACCTCCGGTGATAAGTGTCACCTTCCCATACATATCATTGATATAATGGCCTATCTTATTCAGTCCATAGATGGAGTGAGGCTGCAAGCCTACGGAATTTTCATCAGCGTAGAGCGCAGTGAGATAGTTGTCTCCGGGATGATTGGAGGCGAGTACAGAAAAGTCTAAGTCGGTCGAAGAATAATCATCAGAAACGGTGCTTCCTCTTTGTGCTGCCTCTTCTGTTCCTTGCGCCATGAAGGCTTTCACTCCACCGAGATAATTGTCATAGCTATCTCCAAAGTACCCCTCACGTTGTAATTGGGCGACATAATCCTCCGGATTCTGTATTCCTTGGATACCAAATTTACCGAGGAAGCCTGTCATGTAATCCGTGAAATGTTCCATGCTGTCAAAGTGCATATACCCCCCATTCTCGGAAGTTACACCCGCATAGTTATTATCCTCTCGGGCCAGTTGAGAAGTTCCGTCGGCCGATTCATGCCTAAACTGAGCATAGACAATATCGACCGGGACATTGTTTGCAGCGGCAACGCGGGAGGCTGCCTCAAATAAAGTCATGTTATCTCCTTTCTTAGTAATCGAAGTAGTCGTCTAGAATAGAAGGGTCATCGTAGCTGTCTGCGTTGTTGTACTGTTTCGGTACCGAACGCTGAGCATTAATGTTATCCATATCTAATGGTGTCTCCTGCTCCTCTCCCGGGACATCTTTTGTATATTGCTCAACCCCTGCTCTGCGTATATCATCAACCGAAACTGAAGCACGTACGCCTAGAATATCACTGCTGATGTCAAAGAGACGTGTATTGGGATTGAAGGTAAGTGTTACTCCCTCTGCGTCTGCCGTAGTTGCATTACTCCCTAACGTACTCCAAATATAAGTATCTAACCCCTTCTTGAAATAACGGGCATTATCATCTGTGCCCATATTGTAGTAGACACTCTTCGGAAATACGCTGTAATGATAAGTTCCATAGTTCTGACGCACAATCTGGTTGATAGCACTCTGTGCTTCCTCCGGTGTGCGCCCCGCATCAAGGAATCCCGTCCATATCTGACTAAGCTCACTCGCAACAAAACGGTTGCAGTTATAGCCAAAATCTGCCGTATCTGAATAATTTCCAAAGTTGGCAACACCATCAATGGTATAACCGGCTATATTACTCTGGCCCTGCGATACATGTGCTGCATGCAGTTCGGGATTTTTTGAGACGGTGTCACGAGACTCTGCATAAAGGCGCAGCCCTTGTTGAAAGCCCCATTCACCCCCACCGAAATTATCCGTGAAGGTTTTGATCGTCCACGCTTCTTTTGCAAGGCTTCCCCCAAAAGTGTGCTCAATCGCCGTGGGATTTGAAGCAACTGCCTCAACAAAGCTCATAAGCTCTGCGTTCCCCCCGATGTTGACACCCCCATCATCTGAGGGGCGTATCTGTGCAATGGTACTGGCAAGGGAATCCGAGATACTGCCTCGTAAATCTTTGAGTTTGGAGTAGTCCATCATTCGAGATACACCCTCCATATCCCCATTTGTTACCATCTGCTGAATCATAGGCAGAGCAACGCCGTAGAGAGCATCCTTATCAAAGGATAGAGCATTGATGGGTGAACCATTGACGACGGTACTTCCCTGTCGAATTTGTGACAAAATAGACTGAATCTCGGATGGGTCACTAATAGTGCCGTTTCCTTTTCCCCCGGCCTTACGTCCTCGTGCGCGTGCTGCATTATAGCGCGCCTGACGTGCAACATTTTCGTCATGTTCCACAAGGGAGTTGATCTGTGGAATGAAGCTATTACGCTTCCGTGCCAACTCAGGGTCAGTGAGGCGCAGTTCCGCTACCTGTGCCATCGCCTCTTTCAGTCCTGCACGTCCCTTCTTCCGCATGTCTTGAACCCAGTCGTAATCTTCCTGCGTATGAAATTGTCGATCATATTCACTTGCAAGGGTCTTATACTGCATCATGTCAAGAAGCTGTGAGGCTTTCATCTCCGTACCGTCAAAGTTTGTTTGGATGGTGATGTTGTCCATCATCTGCGAGAGGCGTGTGCCGTCGATGTGGCCTGTCTTGATAAATTCCTCGGAAAAATCATTGAGGAGTTTGGCACGGTACTGCGCTGGGAGACCCATCAGGCGTACATTATTGAAGATTTCCTGCACGCGCTGTGTGACAAGTCCATTGGTCTTTAAAAGCTCCGGGGCCTCCTTAATGACATCTCCGAGCTGACTTTGCACGGATGCCATTGTTGTGGTGACTTCATTCTCGTAATTCTTCTTCTCCCATGTCGCCATGAGGTTGCCCATGTTGATGAGCTGATTTTCATTGAAGCCTGTCGAAAAGGCGGTCATGTTGACGGGAGCACTGTCCCCTTCAAGGTTCTCTTTCTGCCAGTCTTTTGCGAACTGATTGTAACGATTGGCCTCTTCCTGTGCGGTTCGGGCCGGCGTTAAGGCATACTTTTCGTCATACTGGTTCTTCATGACGGTAGACAAAAAGCCGCCGCGCAGGCGCTCAGCATTTGCCTTGAAATAGGGGTTGCTGAGGCTGTCGGCAAAGCCCTCCTGCTGTGCGGCATCAATGGCATTGAGTTTCCGAATGCTCTCTTCACTCTCGCCTTGAATCATCCGCTGTGCCTCAATGCTGCCCATGTCGCTCATATAGCTTTCGTGCGACACACGATAGCTGCTGAGAGCGGCTGAAAGCTGCATCATGTTCTGAGAAAGCTGCTCGCTCCGATTAAAGGAGGCGTTGATCAAAGAGGGGGAGACACCTGCGTAGCGTCCGACGTAGCCGGCATCGGGCTGCGGTGTGAACTGCCGTGCGGTGCCGATCGCCCCTGAGATTGCTGTTGGCATTTATTTCCTCCTTTTAAAAGTAATTGATGGTTTGTTTGTCTTGACTGAACGGGTTTGGCACGTCAAAGGTAAACTTTGTCTGCTTCGGACTGATGGGGCCGAGGAGATTGCTGAACTGGAAGGGCTGATAAGCTGTCTGGTTGAGAAGCTGAGAGACGAATCCCACAGAAGAACTACCCGCTAGCTTGTTGTCTTTACCAATGCCCGCCTGAGCACGCATGAGGTTGATTTTCTCCTGTTCCTGCCGTGCACCAAGGTACGCCGTACCAAGAGACACAAGGGTTCCGAGGAAGGACGGTTTCTGTACTTCTCGAATGGAACGTATCTGTGCCCTTGTATTGAGGAGTGCTGCTTCCTTGTTAAGATCAATCTCGTTGCTCCTCTTTTGATAATTGTCTTTGACGCTCTGTGCTGCTCTATTGGTGTCTGCCTCGCTGCTGCGCATGAGGAGGGAGGCGGTACGCCCACCCCCGGACAATCCCTCATTCACTGCAGCATTGACGGACGAAGAAAGGCGTCTGCCCTGCATCTGTGTGCGTTCCAGTTCCTGCACAGTTGCTTCAAAGATGTCGCGGCGCTCCTGTTCAAGGTTCTGCAGGTTGTAATTCATGCTTTGAATCATACTGCGGGCTGTCTCGCGGTTGGCTCTTCCCTGTGCTTCGAGTGCCTTATTCTGGGAATAGACACCCAGAAGCGAAGAGCCCAAGGTAAATGCTACACCCATGTTTACACTCCTTTCGTTCTGGGCACAAAGCTGCCCTTCCACATGAAGCCAATCAGCGACACGGGGAACGGCATATTCGATTCAATGGTCAATTCATAAGCGGTATTCAGCGCTTGTACGGGGATGCGGAAGCTCCCTGTGTCAAATGTAACTGCTCCAAATACCATCTGACCGATCTCTTTATTTGTCATTGTATATGTATAGGTGTGATGGTGGCTTTTGACCTTTACCACAAAGGCACCTGTTTCACTGTAATTGAGGTCGATGCTGCGAATCTGCAGGCGTCCGTTGGTGACGGCTTTCAGACCACCGCTGCGATCTTCCTGCCTGATGTAAATGGTCCCGAGCTGAATATGGAAACAGTAAGGAATACCTAAGACAACAGGCTCTTTTGTATGGTCTCCTGTCACATATATCTTATTGCCTTCTGCGAGTTCACTGCGTGGAACGACTTCATATTTACCGTTTGGAAGTACATAGCCCACTGCATCTATATCCGTAAGGCTCGTACAGTCGTACTCCTGCAGGATGTTATATTCTGTGCAGTCGAAGGCTTCGTCGTATTTACCGTGCTTGGCAATTAGTTTGCTGTCCAGATACACACGATATGGTTCCTTCTGCGGGAAGTCTTTTGTATTCTCAGTGAAATCCATCCGCTCTAAAATATGCTTTCCCCCGCGATCTAGGAGAACATACAAGGAAGATGATATGAAGAAAGCCCCATAGACCTTACCGCTCATTCGCCATCTGCTCCACGACGCCTGCACGCGCTGCTCATTCAAAAAGAGGTATTTATAAACATAAACAGAATGTGTGTCTCCCTCTGTCAGAAAGAGCATGATATTCTCGTTCGTATTTACGACCATCTGATAGACACCGTTCGGGATGTAGCTCGCTACATGCGAGGTGATGTCCTGTGCGTTTTTGATGTCTGCAATGTCTTGTACGTTGTAATACTCCTTAATAGAGGTATACTCCGCACGTTCCGCGGGAAAGTAAAGGTTCTTCCCGGCGACGATCGGCCGGCAGGTCGGTGATGCGTTGAAGCCTGTGACCTCCACAAGAGCACAGTTCTTCGGAGACAACACAGTATCGGAAGAAAGCGTGAACTGCGTTGTGTCCGAGAAACAATAAAGGCTCTGATTGAAGGGAACGGCAAAGTTGAGGATGTTGATGCGCGTGGTTGTTGTCGGCACGTCGATACAGTCAGTATCAAGAATGTCATTTGCGGTTGTCATCCAAAAATTGAAGTACTCTGCGCTCTCAGAGAGGATGACATTCTCCCCGCTGAGCACACCGAGGCGGTTGCGGTAGAAGAAAATGTCATTGAGGGTCTGATTGATGAAGGACGGAAGCGGATTGCTGTCCTCATCCCCTGCGGTTCTCTTCCCCCACTCTTTACGGCAAAAGGTAAAGCTGCCGTCACTCTCCCGGATAAGGGCGTGGGGCATGGTGGAGGCATCAATCGCTATGGGGATATTGGGGGCGGCACACTCCTTCCAGACACCTTCAGACGCATCATAACTGACATAATAGCTTCCTGCGTTGTTTCCCTTCGGGTCTCCGGCGACTTTGACAACAAAGCCGTCGGGAGCGGTCTCAGGGAGCAGGGAGAATTTCTGAATATGACCTACGGTGCCGATAAGCGCCTGATTGTTGAAGCCGTCCTGCGTCGCAATCTTTTTAGTGCCATGCAGCCGAAGCCATGTGTTGCCAACATCTACGGTAAGGCCTGCCTTTCGTGCTTCCTCGGCAAGCCTTGTCGCGATGAAGTTGGTGTCAATCATCTTTGTGTGGGACTTATCGCTGCCGTCAGGTGTCTCATAGGAGGCGACAAGTTTGTCGTCTGCCCAAATGCGATAGGTGCGGCCGTACTGTCCCTGCTTGACATGGACAAGAGCCCCTTGTATGTTGAATGCATCGGGGGTTTTCTCAGCGGTCATTTTCACCTTGACGTTTCGATTCAAGATGAATGTGTGGTCCGCAATCGTGATTACGCGAAGGTCTTTCCTCGGATTGGTGACGTTCAGATAGGACGGGTCATCTTTGATGGTGATGCTCTTCTTGCTCCCATCCAGACCGAAGATGTCCAGATGGCCGTTGTAAAAGTACATGATGTAGCGCTCGTGCTCATCGCGATTGATGAAGTGCATGAGCGGTGTATGTGTCTCCCCGATCTTATCGGAGAGGTTTGCCAAAAAAACGGTGGGCGGTCGTTTCTGCAGGCCGCTCGCTTCTGTGGAAAAGCCGTTGATCTGCTCTTCAAGCTGCTCCGGTAGACGCAGAATCGGCGGCTGCTGAGAAATGCCGGAGACAAGGTTCTTGATCTGTTGTGAGTAGAGCATCAGCTTCTCTCCAATACCGGCGAAACGCCTATATAGTTGAGCATGTTGTAATCCCCCATATGCATGTCATAAGACACAATATCTTGATAGGCTTCCTGTGCAGCATACGTAAGGTCCTGTGACAAGGAAGCATCTCCCATGAAATGTGCTTGGAATGTCAAAGCAGCCCGTGCCGCGATGTAGTTGCGGAAGCAATCAGGCAGGTCATCAAAGTCAATCGCCATAATAGCGCTGAGTTGAATGTCGTGTGTAAATGTATAAGTCTGCTGCACGACATCAAAGAAATAGTTGTCTCGTTTGGCGTATGTCCCGCCGTCTGTTGCTTTGAATGATATGATTGTAGGAATCCACGGAATACGGCTTGTGAATGCTTCCGGCGAGAGCGTCAACGCATAGGTGTTGAAATCCCATCCCTGACGCTGAATGTCTCGGGACACACGGTCCATGATGCGGACGGCATTCGCTACATCAACGTCGATCTCCTCATCAATGGTGTTCACGGGGTCTGCCCCAATGGAGGAGAGGATTGTGTTGATGGCATCAAGTTTACTGGTCGCTGTGAGCATTATGTCTTTCCTCCTTATAAAACGAAGTTAGGTATTGAGTTATAATTGCAAAGACAAAAGGGAGAGGAATCTCCCCTCCCTCCTGCTTATAAAAGAGACGCGCTCACTTCTTCTTGACGATGCCGAGGAATGCACTCTCCGGACGAAGCCCGCCCATACCGACAGCCATCTTTGCAATAAGCTGGTCGGCCTGGTACTCGATTCGCCTCCCTTGTTCCATAGAGAGGTCCTTCAGCTTCAGGACACCGACTGCCGTCTTGTGGCAGATGACAATGGGGTTCTTGTCTGCATAGGCTGCCGGGAACACATGCCCATCGCCCTGCATGACGTTCGCGTTGTCATCGCCGCCGCGCGTGATGTGCGGGCACTCAATGACATCAAAGCCCGCGAGGCGAATGACGTTGCCCTCGGTGATCGAACCACCTGCGCCATAGTCGCGGTTGAGGAACTCAAGTGCGGATGCAAGTGCCGAGTGGAACTCCGGTGTGATGTAGGCGTAGCGGTCGCCTGCCGGTACATAATTCTTCGCCATCTTTGCCTTTGCTTCGAGCAGTACCTGATAGATGGCACTGCCGGTGTCGCGGTCAATCCCCGGGTTGCCGGCGATGGTCTTTTCGATGACGCCTCCGAGGCCGTTGCCTGTAACATTCTCCTGCGTGTTGAGCGCTTCCTTCGCACACTCTGCAAGGACGGAAGCATCATAGCTGAGAGCAAGGGCGTTGCCGAGCTCAGTAGCATACGGCGAGCGGAAGTCATAGTGCGCGATGAACTCATCCAAGTCAAAGATTAACGTATCCGCTGTGAGCAGACCATCAAGCTTGATGACACGCTCGGACTGCTGAATGTTCTCACGCTTGTCGTCAAGGCTCTCACCCGCCTTCAGGTAATGTGCCTTGGTGCGGCCAAACACAGGAAACTGTGCACTCTTGCCGCTCGAAATGGAGCGTTCAAGGGCATGCCCATGCGTGACGGACGCCTTCTGGAAGGCGGTGAGGGTTTCACCCGCAAAGACTTTGAGGGCAAGGGCAAGCTTCTTCTCTTCGGGGGTGATGACGCCGCGGTCGGCCATCGGGTTTGCAATAGTTACGTTTGCCATGTTGGTATCTCCTTCTTTCTAAAGAAAAGACAAAAAAAAATAAGGCCTCCCATGAGGGAAGCCGATCGGCTGAAGTTAGAACAGGCTGCTGTTCTGCAGCTTGCGGTAGACCTCCTGCGTGAAGGCGGGGTCGTTCTGGTAGCGGGGGTCGGACATATCCTTTGTCATCTCCGCTGTGGTTCGGTAGCCCGAAGGCGTCCCCGCTCCGGTCTGACCTGCCATGACGCTCGGGTTGTTTGTCCCAAACTGCTGTGTCATCTGGGCGCGGAGGCCATTAACGGCAAGCTGAATCTGAGCAAGGTTGCCCGTCTGAAGGGCGGCGTTGAATCCGTCAATGACGCTCTGCGGCTGCGCAGATATATACTGTACAAGTTGTGCATAGGCATCTTCCCCGCCAGCCATCTGTTTGACCTTCTGCACGTAGCGGTCGGCCATTGCGTCAAGACCGGCAATGTAGGCATCAACAACGGCCTTTGGATAGCCTGCCTTTTCAAGCGCTTCCAGAGACTTTGCACTAAGCGCTCCATCTGCGTCATACTCAGCGGCGAGAGCATCAAAGTCGATGCCGTTTTTTGAGAGCTCAGACTTGACCTCCTGCTCGGCGGCCTGCTGTTTCTGAAAGTCCTGTTCGAGGTCTTGTGTCCCATCCGTGGGGGTCTCAGGCTGCTGTGTCGTCGGGTTCTGGTCTGCCTCAGGCTCCGAAATGCTCATGTCCTGTTTTTGTGTCTCCACAATAACACCGGCACCGGTCTCCTTGACAGTCATATCCACAGGTGCTTCCTGTGCCTGCTTATCTTTCTCGTCGGTATTCTGTTCTGCCATATATCGTATCTCCTTTCTCTGTTGTTATTGCTGCTGCATTGCTTGGGGAACAAGCTGCTGTGCCATCTGCATCTGCACCGCTTGTTGTTGTTCCTGCTCAATCTCCTGCTGTGTCTTGACAACAGAGGACGCATCAAGTCCGAGTGCGGTTGCAATCTGAGACAGTATCTCGTTTTGCTTAACAGCTGTCTGGAATGCCTCAGGAAAGACCTGGGCATAGCGAATGAAGGTGTCAAGTTTGGCAAGGTCATGTCCCCGCCCGAGTGCCTCTATCCCTGTGGTGATGGTCGGTTCTACACCACGCGCACCCTGCGGCAGATCAGGAATAGCGCCTGTGCCTGTCATCTGGTTCATGAAGCGTCGGACAAGCGGCAGCTGCAGTTCCTGTGCAAGGATGCTGTAAATGTTGCCGACAGTGTCCTCAAGTTCCCGTGCAACATAGCGAATCTCTTCAGCGGTGACACGTTCGGCATTGCGCTGCACGGCACTGTTGAGCAGGAAGGCATAGGAAAGGCGTGCCTCAATGCTCTGTACTGCTGCCGTGGTAACCTGTAAATCACCGGTCTTATTGATCTGCAAGGCCGTAATATCTTCCGGGCGTCCGCGTACGAAATCACCCGGCTTCGCTTTTTGGAGTTCGCTGATTCTTGTTTGTGCGTTAGGATTCACCAGAAAGATGATGTTGCTTGCGATGGCGGCCACCTCGGTCACTGACTTACTGAGGGCTTCAAGCGCCTTTAGGTCTCCGAGATATTCGTCCACAAAGCTGCGTCCGTAGGATTCACCATCCATCTTCCGCAGCCTGAGAGGAATCCACGGGCTTGCATCCTTCGGATAGGTCTGCTCAGTGCCGGAGATGATATTGTCTCCCACCTCCTGATAAGAGCGATAAACCCCCCCGTCAAGATAGGTATGCGTATAGACATCATAAGCCTTATGCGGCTCTATGTTGTCTCCCTCAATGCAGCGCTGTGCCTCAGTCGGGAGTGCTCCATAAGCAATGCTTTCCTTTGTGACAATCTCGGTCGTATTGCCGATGCCGTCGCGGGAAAGACAATAACTGTTCAGACGATAGAGCTTCATCCCGCCTTCCTTTGGCGGCAGGAACAAGAGGACATTGCCGGCAAGAATAAGCTGCGTCATTGCCTCATTCATGGTAACACGCATTTGGTGCGATTCCATGTAGTTTGTGATCTGACGCTCAATCTTACTGAGGGCGCTTTCCCATTCCTGCACGGTCGCCGGGTCATCCCCGAGCTGCGTTCGTACCTCGTCGCCGAGAGACAAACGGAAGAAGGGGGCGTTCGGTGGGAACAAGGCAAGCATGAGTTTGCTTGTGAGGTTGTTGACGCCGCGTGCTCCAATGGACTGGTATGGCGTCTCATACTTGGTAGAGCTTGTGTCACTCTCCTTCGGGAATGCCATTGGAATCGTCAGCTCAGCACACTTTTCGGCGCGATCGGTGTAGACCTTACGCGTGCTTTCCAGTTTTGCATAAAGCTGCTTTGCGGTGGTCCTCTGTCCATCCTGAGGGGTGCTCATATGTTAAGCCCCGTGGAGCCGCCTCCTGCTGTCTGTGTGTTCGGATTTACCAGAAGGCTGCTCTTGCCACGCTTCTTTTTCTTAACGCTGCTGATCTCCTCTCCGGCACGCTGCGCCGAATCTGCGGCAGGTGCGGCGGGCATGGCGGCCGGAGGTGCCTGCTGCACAACTGTGGTACTGCCTCCCCCACCGCCAAAAATACTTCTAAAAACTCTTCCTACTCCACCCATTCAGTTTCCTCCTTTGAAGATGGATTCGGTCGGGACAAGAAGGCTCTCAATGCCCCGACGCTTCTTGTTGTCTGTGCCTCCCATGAGGGGGGCGTTCGGGTCTGCACTCTCCGTAGATGCAACGAGATCGCGCCCAGTAATGGTTGGCTGCTGTGTGCTTGCCTGCGGGATGGATGGGCTGAAGATGGATTTCAGCATGTTACCCACGAAGCCCATCGTTTTCCTCCTGCATAATCTGAATCTCTTCGAGGGTCTCAATGATGCTGTTGATACCTGCGATGCTGCCGAGAATACGCTCGGCCCGCTTCTCCCCCTCGATGTCATGTACGATGTTCTGCAGGCTGAAACGCTCGCGCAGATACTCACACAGTTCTTTGGAGACATACGGAATGTCCCGCTCCATGTTGTCTTTCATTAGGTCGTTACCTCCTTTACATAAGTGCTGCACTCCTGCTGATAGCCGTACTTTTTATAGCCGTTGCCGATGAGTGCATTGTTCTCCTGAAACATGTTACCTGTGATGATAAGGCTTGCCCCATAGCTCTCTGCAATGCGTTCAAGCTCTGCTGCTGCATGACGCTGAAGACCGTGGACACCGTCGACTGCAAGGACGAATACCTCAGTGCATACGAGATGTGGGGTCCACCATACATGCCCGATGTCAAAGGCAAGGATGCCCTGAAAGAAGCCGTCCTCGTAAAATTTGACGATCTTCCGCCGGCTGCTCATGTCATAAAGCTGCGTGAGTGTGTGCTCAATATAACCGAAACGGTCCATGAGCCATGAGACCTTTTTTTGTCTCCAACGATGCAGGGTGTCCCGCAGGACGATCATTTCGTTTTTAGTGAGGGTGTTGCGGGCGGTGTCCACAGGCGAACCTCCTTCTTCTTGAAGTCATAGTCAGAAGCTCTGAGGATGCGGGCAACACGTGCCTGCACGAGGGCGTCATTCTCGTTCAGCCCCTGCTTTTCAAAGGCTTTGACAACAGCATTCCATGAACAATCCTCATCAAGGATGCGTTCTGCGTTCACTGCCCCGACCTTCGGGCACCCACTGTAACCATCTGTTGTGTCTCCCGTGAGTGTCTGCGTAAGGAAATTCCGATCTGCCTCCTCCTCACTGATGTACTCGTAGACATCCCGCAGGAAGTCATAGTGATAGCCGGGAAGGGTTCGCATGTCTTTGTCGCCAGAGATGATGATGCATTTGTCTTTGTTCTTCTCCATGGTGGCAAGGATGCCGATGCAGTCGTCTGCCTCCAAAGAGGGGCGCAGATAGACCGTGCCTTCCTCCTGCATCCAGTCCACAAGGCGCCAATAACAGAGCGGTTTTTGTCCTTTGCGATGGGCCTTGTAGGTAGGAAGTACATGGCGACGGAAGTTATCGTCGCGGTCGGAAAGACACAAGAGGATGTCATAATCTCCGGTGTATTTATGGCGGTCAAGGGCTGTCTCGACGGCGGCATCCAGTCGGCTCGTAAAGTTCGCCTTGACCTCCTCGAAGTCGGCAAAGTAGCTGCTGATGCCACTCTCCCACTCAGCTTCGTAGGTGGCTGAAGCACATGCCATGAAGGCAAACATATCAGCGTCGATCAAAAGTTTCAGCCGCATAGGAGTACCACCAATACGCCGCAGAGGAAGTAGCTGAAAATGAAAAAGAGGGCGTCATTCGGTCGGATGGGCATAGGCGTCCTCCTTCTCTTCATTTATGCGGAAGGCGTAGCTATCGACACGTGCGCATACGTTCTCGCAAGAATCACACACAAGTTCAAAATAAGGCTTGCCCGGCTGTGTTACCACATGAAAGGATATGTTACCACAGGCGCATTTCAAAGTCAGGTGGGTTTCGTCTCTCATTCTGCATTCGTCTTTCATTCTACATGTTCCTTTCTTTCTTGCTTTTTCCCGGGCTTCTATAATCTGCTCCGGAGGAAGGACGATTGGTTCTTTTATACGTGGGACGCACATGTTATGCCTCCTTTCTGACATAAAGCCCACATCTGCATGCCTTCATTTCCCGCATGTAGCGGCAGGGGCAGATGGTGGACGCGCTGTGATTCGGGAGGCAGGGGCAGTAGGGTGCACCATGCTGCATTTCATTCCTACCGAGTTTCTCAAGGATTGCTACAGTATGCTCGGCGTCGGGGTTGACCCGCATGCCGTACTGACGGGCATTCCTCTCAGGTTCATAGGTACTGTTGTAGTCTGGTGTCTCAATCATGGAATGCACAACTCCTTTCATGACAATGGGAACAAGGGGCACTAATGCGTCCGAATACTTCGGGGCAGAGGTCCACAAGGTGATGCTGCAGAAGCTCTGCAAGCTCTCTGTGCTCTGCTGTTGCTCTCTGGCAGAGACGTTTCGGAAGGTATTCGAACCATGCCCGAAAGTTGCCGGTGACAACAAGATGGTAGGTGATGCCCTTCGGGAGGATGTAAGCAAGATCATCCTTGCGATAACCCTCGCTCGCAAGCTGATGGTACCGATGGAGTGCCCCTCTGTTCTGAGCATCTACCTGTAAGATGCCTGTCTCATGCAGATCATCCAAAAGCGTCCCCCTGCTGCTCTGCACGGTAAAAGACAAATGCCGGTGCCGTGTAAGCTGCAGGAGGACGGTGAGGCTGCATGATACTTCAAAGGAAGCATAGGCATGCTCTAAGACACTGAGGTGTCCTGCCTCGATAATATGTTTGATAGTGGCATCGGTTGCTTCTCGTTGATAACACTGCCCCGCAGCTTTCTTTAAGAGCTCTAAGGGCTCGTGCGTCGCGGAGATAAGTTCAGCGGTGGGCATGACGTATCACCACATTCCCATGATCTGTGTAGGCGATGAGACGCCCGAAGGTGTCATGAAGCGACATAGGCTCATGTGAACAGGACAGGAGGCGGCGAAGGGCACGCTGCTTTGAAGAGTAGATTGTGCAATAGATTGGCCCGTCTCCGCTGAAGATGACGTGTGTCGCCTTGTGTTTCTTAGCGCGATAGTCACTGTAAATCATGCACGCCCTTCTTTCGGCCGCTTTGGTTTTTCTTTGAGATCAATCCAATGGCCGCAGGTGCAGCGCACAGAATGAATTGCGGTGCCGTAAAGCCGGAGAAGGGTCTTACCGCATCGCGGGCATTTCAGGTCTTTCTTAATCATATGCATTCACTTGTCCTTTCATAAAGCAGCAAATTCCGCTTCAAGCTCTTTCAGTTTAGCTTGACACGCCTCACTTATTAAGCGGTGAAAATCATCTGTTAAGAACCCTCGTGTGTCATTACCTACTATATAGGTGGTTTGGGTGCATAAAGCATTTTGGATGTCCTCTACATTGGAGATTTCATCTAAAATAAACTTAGCTTTTCGATGTGTCTCTATCGTCATAAACATTCCTCCTAGTGGCACTCGGCCCAGTTCTTTCCAATCTTCCCATCAGTATCAAGCTGCATGCGGAAGCCAAAAAACTCTTGTGTCTCACGCATGGCGGCTTGTGCCTCCGCGACAACAGTCTCTGCAATCTCAGGGGTGCGGCAGGCCCATTGCCCTTCATCGTGAATCCACGCCATAAGGGCAAAGTCTCCATCCCACCCGTGTCGTAGCCCTCGCTCAATAAGGCGCTGCTCGGTTAAGACAATCCACTTCTTGCAGATCAAAGCACCTGCTGACTGAAGCAGCAGATTAAGAGCAGAATGAGGACTGCGCACATGGAGTAGCCGTCCATCGAGACCGCGAAGGTAGTGCCTTTTCCAATGGACAATTCTGCCTTTATCCGTTTCGACAAGAGCGTTTTGCACAGCGTCACGAAGCTTCTTGATGGCGGGGGTAGCGCGCAGAAATCTCCGTTTGATGGTCTTTCCGTCATTTACATCTCCTTTGATAATACGTCCGATCTTGGCGTCGCCTGCTCCATAGAGGAAGGCATATATGCTTTTACATTCCACAGAGGTCGTTAATCTCTGCGCGTTCTCTTATGAACTGCTCTATGTCACCATAGAGAGTAGACTATCTCATAGCACCGAAATGCTCTCACTGCTTCCCATCACTTAATGGTACTCCCTTTCGGGATAGTCGTTACACGTTCCCTAATAAGGGCTTCGCACGGTATTGTCTCTACGCTGAGAGAGGTTCACCGTTTTCAATGAGTTTATAGACCTCCATAGTGTTAAAGGTCTTTGCCTGGTTACGCTCGGGCAGTCCTGCCGCCTGTTGATTCATGGTGTGTATGTCGCCGTTGAGGATGGTGTGAGCATACTGTCCACCATCGTAAGGAGACATATAATGCGCGAGACATCTCAGCTCCAACCCGCAGGCATCTACACCCGCCTGTGTCCAACCTCCGGCATGAAAAAGCGCCCTACATTCCTTGCCGTAGGGACTGTCTACTGCAGGAACTTGGGCGACGTTGGGGTGAGAATGGGCGGCCCTGCCAGTGACAGTGCCGTTGGTGATGACATGTCCGTGAATACGCCCGTCCTCTCTCACCTCTTTGAGCCATGCATTCGTGCCGTCAGCGAGTTGTCCGAGACGCTTTCCGATCAGAAGGGCTTCCTCCATGATGGATGCAAGGGAACGGACCTCCTCAGGTGCACTCTCATCCTCTTTGATGAAACGAAAGGTCTCATCATCAATTTTAAGACGATACTGTTTATAATCGCTACACTCCTCGGGGGTGTCGTAGAGGTCGGGATTATCGGGGTTGTATGTGTGAAGCTGCCGAAAGACATACTCAATCTGTTTGCGGCTGTTTGGATTGAAGTCCTTATAGCGCTGAATGGGAACGCCTTTCTTGTAACCGAGTTTCTTGTTATCCCTCTTTGGGATAAATACTTTGTCCGGAAGAGGGGGGACGGCTGCGGTAAGCTGCGCCAAAAGGACAGCCTGTCGCTCCCGTAAGATGCGTTCAAAGTTCTCTGCTCCCTCGCGGTCGAAGGGGAAGCCGTTGCGTTCCTGCTGCGCCATGAGCCATGCAACTTCATGCTCTAGTTCTATGGCACGTTTGGAATAGTTTCCTTTTGTCAGCCGCTTATAGAGGGCAACGGTCACCTGCACGTCCTGTTTACAGTAGTCAAGCATCTCAGGACTGTAAGACTGCCACGCTCCTTCCTGCTCTCCGTACTCGCCCTTGTACTCTCCGAGGCGATAGCCCCATGCTTTGAGGCTGTGTTTCTTGTAGAGTTTCTTCGGAAGCTTGCCAACTCTCATCAGCCCTAGATCGCTTTGCTCTAAATTGGAGTAGATCAGACGAGACAGAATGAGTGTGTCAATAACAAGAGGACGCTGTTTACGAGAGACAACAAAGTAGGGATAAAGCTTACTGAGGGCAGGAATATCAAAGTTGATAATATTGTGCCCACCGATCGGAACACCCTTCTTCAAAGCATCTATAAGGCGCTCTACACCCTGATGAACCTGAGCAGGACCATAGCCGTCAATGACACCTGTGTCGGTGTCGTAGATTGCCATACAGTGCAGTACTGTGGTCTCGTCTAAGAGACCGTTGGTCTCAATGTCGAAGAGGAGCATAAGCTCACCCCTTCGTCATGCGAATGTTGAGCTGTACTATCTCACGCATGAGGCTGTCCTGCTTCAAATGAATCCGTGTCTCTGCGACTTCCAGTTCGTGCAGAAGGCTCCTGCGAATGGAGATGCAGCGCCGAATATAACCGAGCCGAAGGTCTCGCATACACTCGTACCAATGAAGAAGAATCTCGCAGCATTTCTCACAAAAACGAATCATAAACATAATCATCTCTCCTTTGTGTCTGTCAGTTATGTATCTTAGATGTAGTATCTCCAGGCCGCCTCCTGCTGTCTGCCGTCTGAAAAACTGCTGATGCGCCGAAGGTAGCCAATGATGCGGGTGCCATAGTCAAGGTCAGTGCTCCCGCAATGCCTGCATGTGTCCCGCGTCTCAGGGTCGATCTTGCCACAGGTGTTGCAAATGGTGCATTTCGTATTGGTTGTCCAATAGGGAACGCCATTCTTGCGGCAGAGGTCGAAGATAAGAAGGGCCTGATTGAGGGACATGAGCTGCTCCAAATTAAGGTGCAGTGCGCTTCCCCCATCGAGGTGACTGGTGATCTCCTTCCCATACATCTCGATCTTGTCAAGGATTGTGAGCTCCCTGTCCTCTACGCGGTAGAAGTAGGAGTTGTAACAGTCGCGCTGTGCAGGGAAACCTGCCTCCCTATCCCATTTAGCATTTTTGATGCCAAGGTTCTCAGCGGGGACAAATTCGGTGTTGAATCGCTTGCTGTATTTCTGCAAGGCTTCTTTGTTCTTTGCCTTAAATACGGCAAGCAGTTCGGCAAGGAATGTCTTGTAGCCTTCATTGTTGCTGATGTTATAACCAAGGTGCTCTGCTGCCTCGACGACGCCGTTCAGTCCAATGGTGAGGAACTGTTTAGAGATGTCCATGTAGCCCGCTGTGTAGGCGGGGAGAAGTCCTGCGGTGATGTAATCCTCATAGACAGCGCGAGATGCGAGAAGATACATATGAACGAGGTCAATCTGAGCGTCAAGGCATTCTTTCCAATCCTTACCATTCTCTCGTACGGCGCGATGGAGGTTGATGGTGATGACCTGTGCGCTGCCTGTGACGACGCCTCCGGCACCGAGAGTGTAGCTGAAGGTGTTGTCTGCAAGTTCGTTGCGGAGACGGCAGCAGGATGCAAGAGAATCAACGCTGTCGCTCATGTAGACAAAAAAGCTGAGACCCCTGCTCATGAAATTTGCACAGTTCCAACGGAACGCTTCATCGGCGAAGCCGTCCTTTGTTGTGAGGAGGCTTGCGGTAAGCACTGGGAAAGTCAAAAGCTCTTTCTGTCTCTCCTTGCGGAACCACTCCATGAAGAAGAATTGCAAGTCCCTTGTGCTCTGCATATCAACCTGTGTTCCGTCAGGATAATAAAAGGCTCCAAAAAGCTCCTGCATGTAAGGTGCATCAAGAACGCTGATGTTCCAGAATACGGATTGATCGCCCCTCGCGGATGCCGGCTGATTGAGAGCATAGACGACACCTTGAAGTTCCTGTTCAATCTCCTTCTCATGAGTTTCAAGATAATCTTTGCCGTAGGTCTTACGGGCAAAGTAGTCAAACATATGCAGGAACTCTACCGTTGCAACGGCACCGGCGAAGTTGCTCGCAATCTGATAGACAAGATTCACGAAGCCGCCACAAAAGGACTGAAGATTCTTCGGGGGACCGGAGACGCCTCCGAGGCTCTTTGTCCCATCCAATAGAAAAGGATAGAGGCTGATGGAGGCACAGTAAGGTTTGAGACTGGTCTCGTCATGGGCGTAAATGAGGTGATTCTTGATGTCGCGGATGTAGCTGTTCGCTATGTCCCCACCAAAGCGTTCGCGCAGTTTCGCGCATACCATGCGGCGGTTGATCTGGATGGTGAGAGGCTTGTAAAGCTCTGCCTCCAAGGTGGCAAGTGTCTTATGTGTGACGTTTGCATTGCTGTCTACCTCGCTGCCGGAAGCTGCGTTAGTGGCATTGATGTAGTTATCTATAAAGGACTGTCTGTCCTGAAGCTGCTTCAAGGCTAGCTGCATAATGCTCCTTTCTGTTTGTCTTGAAAGAGGTAAGTCCTGTCATGGAAACGCGTATGGACACAAAGGTAGGTGTCTGTCCTATCCATGCATATGTACTCCTCTACCTCATAAAAGCGTTGGTTGGTCCGAGGGTTATCTAGTCCCCCGTATTCTTCCTTGTAACTCCCTGTTTTCAGCCATGAAATACTAGCTACTTTTGCAATCTCTTTGTCATACTCCTCATCATCTGAACCGGAATAAAGACAAACAGGAAGAATACAACTAAGACGCCGAAGAAGTGTAACAAGGTCATGCTTGCTGATACCGTTGGTTGTCCCACCCATAATAAGGATGGCATTCGCCCCCTTCGTCATCTGCTCCTCGGCAATGCCCTCAAGCTCCTCAATAGGTGTAAGGGCAAGCACCTGCTGTTTGCTGAGATGCGGACTATGGCACCCGGCACATCCCTGCGTACAGTTGCCTAGTTCAAAGTAGACGGCAATACGCCCTGGGATTTCGTTCAAGGAAATACCACTCGATATGAGTGGAACTAGAATGGACATTCTGCATCTTCTCCTTCCTGTACCTCCTCTACGTCGAGGGGGTCAATCTCTTCTAAACGATTGGTCTTTTTGTTAAAACGTACTTTATCTGCGAGGCCTGTGTTGCCTGTGAAGCGGCACTTCAGATCACGCAAACGTAAGGTGTTGCGGTCATCTTCACTCTCTGCCTGCTGATCACGCTCTAAGGCGAGGATGGTATCAGGGAGTTGTTTAAGGCTCCCACTACCACGAAGGTCATCCAGTGTGATGGTGCCTCCCTGCTCGAAGGGGCAGGACTTTGTGTCGGTCTTGCGGAGGTGGGAGACAACAATAATACCTGCTTTGGTCTCCTCTATGAGGCTCCGAAGGGCTGTCATAAGACGATCAATGGTTCGGCGCTCATCCACCGAAGTATCATCCATGGCGGTGACAGCGATGGTGATGTGGTCTAAGACCACAAAATCGCATCCACCGGTGACAATCATGTAACGAATCTTGTCAAGGAGGTTGTCGCTCTCGATGCTTCCGAAGTGGTCGTAAAGCAGGATGCCTCCGTCACCAAACACCTCGTTGTAGTGCTCCTCGATCTCAGTCTTAGTTTTGTCATTCCACATGAGATGCAACGGCTTACTGAGATGGATGGACATAAGGTCACGCAGGGTTTTCTTCGGGGATTCCTCTAGCATCACCATGCCAACCTTCAGCCTGTCTCGCATATGCAGGGCATAAGCAAGCTCCCGGGCCATTGTGGATTTCCCGATGCCGCTCCCGGCGGTGAGAAGCAGAAGCTCCCCCTTTCGGATGCCGTGTGTCATGCGGGTCAGTTCGGGTGCCCATGGAAAGGCATAACTCTCTATGTCTGCATCATCTGCAAGGAGTGTACTGAGCATGTCCTTTGCATTGTGGATGCCGTCAGGCCGATATTCTTCAGCGTTCCATATAGCCGACACGATGTAGTCAGGGTGTCCGGCAAGAAGGCATTCGTTGGGGTCTTTGAGCGGTAGATGTCCGATCTTCAGACGGCCCGGAGGCAGGATTCCGCTGAGCTTCTTGACTGCCTTTTGTCCGGCTTCGTCCTCGTCAAAGATGACGACGATCTCCTCGAAGCCTAAAAGCCAAGCAAGGTTCTCACGGAATATCTTATGTGCGCTCTGACAGCCGAAGGGGACAGACACAACAGGATATTTGTTCCCCTGCACCTGCGACACGGTGAGGCAGTCAATCTCGCCCTCTGTGATGACGAGCTTTCGCCCGCTGTGGAAGAGGTGCTGCCCGAAGAAGCGATGCTGCTTCTCGCCTAAGACACAAAAATTTTTGTCTTTGTCCCGGGTCTTTTGGAAGATAATGCGCCCCTCATCACCGTAGTAGTTGGCGACTTGCAGGGGGTTGCCATGATTGTCCCGTGTGCATGTGTAATGGTATTTACGGCAGGTGTCCTCGCGGATGCCGCGTGCTCTGAGCGCACGATACTCCATATCTCCCATTGGGATAAGTCCCTTGGGCATGGGTGCGTTCCTCCTTCCTCCTCCGGTCGGCGTCCACTTCTCACAGACAAAACAAAAGGTATGGTCTGTGTACTCTGTCATGCCGTCGCTGCTCCCGCAGTCAGGGCAAGGCAGATGGGCATTAATGATGTCTGACATAACCCCTCCTAGTAGACGGGTGTGACGTTGTGCTCCCGTGCGATGGTGTCAATAGCGGCACGTTGGAGTGCTGTGCTCTGCCCCTCAGGTGCTCCCATAAGGAGGATGCAGATGCTGTCCTGCCATCCCTCAATGGAGGGGTCGGCGTGCTGCGTAACGGGAATGCCCGCCTCGGCTCTGCCATCCGGGTGGATGATGTAATGAAAGCCAACGCTGAACCACCCGTCTCGCATGACGTGCTTCTCGTACTCGTCGAGCGGGATGTCAGCCATACTGTAAGTAATGTGGATTCCTTTGGTTACATCACGCTCCTTAAATTGTAATCTCTGCGGGTTCATATTCACTTCTCTTTCTTTTTGGTCTTATTCATCAGCCCTGTTGTGTCCTTCGTTGGTTCAGCGAACCATGAGGCAGGGATAAGTTTTGCTGCATAGCGAAAGCCATGCTTCTCACACCAATCTGCATAGGTTGTGCTGCTGCCTTTATATAGCTTGTGTTTAGGGCTGCTGAATACGAACCGTATGTCAAGGTGCGGATATTGTTTTTTGATAAGCAGATGTTTCTGCCGATCGGCGGTCTCAAAGAGGCCCTTTGCCTCAATAATGATGCCGTTGGATAAGACAAAATCAGGGGTGTAGGTGTGGACGCTCTCGGGGATGGTATAAGACAGCTTGCACTGCTCGTAGACCTCTTTCTTCTCAATGGTTTTGATCTGTGCTGCAATGCTGTCCTCTAATCCTGAGCGGTGTCCGCGGGAGGGCTTATAGCTATACCTCCCGCCCGCTAGTCTCCTCAGAAGTCGTCATCCTCTCCGGGAGCCGCCTCGTCATCGTCGAAAGGCGTAGGCTCTGCGGGAGCCTTGTAGGTGTAACCCTCCTCCACAGCGAATCCAAGGGAATCGCCGGAGACAGAACCCTGCTCACGGAGTTCAATAATCTGTACACCCGTGAGGCGCAGAGACACACCGTAGTTCTTGTCATTCATCCAGTACGGCATGAGCTCATATGCGATGCGTCCGCGCGTACCGCTGCCAATGCTCGTCAGCTCGGCACCAATCTCTTTATTGGTGGCGTCAAAGATGGGGACACGGCGCACCCAATCCCCTTTTTTGGTCTGGATGACGCGCTGCATTTTGAACTTGAAGTACTCCTCATCCTGATAGGTGCTGAGACCATTGGCATAGTCGTACTTGTACTTGTGCTTTTTGCCTTCCTCGCTCTCCTTGAACTTCTGCCACTCTGCATCAATCTCTTTGAGCAGGCGCTTCTTGTCGGCCGCGCTTGGCTTGAAGGAGACGGAGAATTTGCCGGTGTCCTTGCCCTGAAATTCCTCGGTGTCGAGGAGGTGCGGGAAGTTGAACTCCCCGATGCCGGTCGTGCCGGTCTTGTAGGTTGTCTTTGCCATAATGATGTTTTCCTTTCTTGCTGTGGATTATTTTTGCGAAGAGATTTTCTCTTCTCCTTGTGTACCACCTGCGGGAGCCTTGCCTTTCCGAGGAGGTACACGACCTTTGTCCGTATAGACAGCGAAGCTGCCATCCTCAAAGTGAACACGCACTTCACTCGGATAGGTTGTTTCGTTAAAACGAGCCACCGGATAGATGAAGTCTGTCCGCTGCGGGTGCAGATGCCGTTTCTCGCATCGTTCAGCATCGGACTGCAGAGCAAACTCCTCCTCGCAGCACTCACATACATACTTTTCAATCACTCTCATAACGTCAGCTCCTCTCCTTTTACACTCTGATGGAGCCACACGGCATACTGCAGTATCTTTGCCGTCTCCTTGGTAGGGGCATCTTTCTTCCCGAGGCGGGAGACATACTTGATGATGTTGCCGCGTAGGAAGCCCTGAAAAGCCTCTGTACTCATCTGGGCCTGCATAAGCTGAATAGGCTGTACTTCACCCTGATAATGTTTGTCTAAGGCTGCCATCATCATGCCTCCCCAGTCGAGCCAATACCGCCGGTACCGCGTTCAGTCATTTCGAGCTCATCAATCTCCTCAAATACGACAGGGACGTTCTGCTCAATGAGGAACTGAGCGATACGAGTGCCGGCCGGTAGGTGAATCCCGGAGCGTCCAAGGTTCTCAATAATAAGTTGCACCTCGCCGCGATAGTCGCTGTCAATGATGCCAACATGATTGGCAAGCCGGAGGTTCGACTTTGCTCCTACGGAGGAGCGCAGGAACACCTTCATGTGGCAGCCTTCGGGGATGGCAAAGGCAAGCCCGGTACGAATGATGCTCGGAAAATCCACAGCCTTGATTGGGGGGATGTAGGTATCCTCCAAAATAGCAAGGTCAAAGCATGCAGAACCTGCCGTCTGCTTCATAGGCAATCTAGCAGCAGGATGCAGCCGGACGACCTGCACGATTTTCGCCATGTTGGGGTCATCGGGGAGGTCTTTGAGCTTGACAGAGAGATTCGGCATGTCGGGTGTTGGTGTGGATGTGGTTTTCTTCTTGGCAGGCATAGAAACGCCGCCTCCTTTCGTGATAGAAAAAGACAACAAAAAAAAACAAGAGCCTCTCAGGAAGAGAGACTTTAGTTGACTAAAGGATATGAAGTTGTTGGAAAGACAAACAAGGTATTATATATTATATATAAACTTATAAGCCTTTCTTTTTAGGGTAATAATAGTAGTAATTGTTAAGGTACATCTTGAAGGTGTTCTGAAGATAGATCAAAGCGTCTTTCTCTCTGACTTGTGTACCACCTTAGAGAAATATTAAAAAGGTGCTTTTCTAATCATTACGCAAAACAAAAGTCTGACTTCTTGACTTCTTCAAGGTCTAGTTTTCCAAACTTCGGAAGCTTCGGAACCTTATCAGTCTCATTAATGAGATAAGAGACCTGCTCTAAGAAGTTCGCAAGGTGGTTCTGGTCTTTATAGAGATTAACAAACTCCTCTCTGATCGTCCGGAAGAGGCTTCCGGCATGTGCTGCATCTGTCCCGAAGCTGTCATGAATCATGAGAAAGTTTCGATTTCCTTTTTCATATTCACTGTTGACAACTCTCTGCAAATGTGCTGCATCCATGCTGTGAATGAAGTTAGGGGCGATGCCCTGTGCCTGTTTTTTACCGTCAATACAGACACCGCTTTTTTTCTTCTTTGCAGCTTTTTTCTGCTCTTTTTTATCTGCTTCTTCGAGATGCACCGTTTTTGTGTAAAATCGCACACGTGCCTTGTTAAAATGCAGACTCAGTGTTCTTTGATAGGTTTCAAAGTAATTTTGTTGTACAGGAAGACCGTTCGGGGTCGTCCATGTCACAACTTGGTTGTCTTTGCAGATTAATTTTGCAATTTTTTGGAGCCATGCCATACCCTCGACAGCTTTAACAACAGTCTCCCTAACTGCATTCCAAATCAAGTCTGCCATATATACTGCTGCTTGCTCCGGTGAAATGAACGGGCTGTTGTCGGGGTGATCTAAGACAAAAGGGTTAATAATGTCCGAAAGAAGGTTCTCCCGGAAGCCATATTGTTTGCTGCCATAAGCAAGGGTCATGACGCTGCGTTTGCATACTTTACGCGTGATGCCGTCTTGTGCATACTTTAGGCGGTTAAAGACAACCCAGTTTTGTGCTAGGCTCTTTGTCCCGTAGACTTTGCGGGGGTTTCCCTCGTTGTCTGTGACAACATTTCCCGCTTTGTCATATTTTAGGGTGTCCTCGGTGCCTGTCTCCGCATCCTGCAGTAGTACAAGGTTGACCTTGTCAGCGACAAGGCTATAAATATCCTGCACCTGATCGGAAGGTCGGAGGTTGACTGCTGCTCCTCCAATCTCATCCCGCAGCAGCCCGGAGAAGTGCTGAAGGCCGGAGCAGGTGCCATCGAAAGCGACCGGGAGGGATGACAAAAAACCTGCGGCGGTGCCGTGCTGTGCCTTGTAGTCAAGGAGCTTCTTCCACTCCATACAGAACGCTAAGAACTCCATCGGATAATCGTTCTTGGCGATCTCAGACCACCATATACAACCGAGCGGGTCGGAGGCAGACGCAAGAATATTATCCTTGTTGTCATCAACCCACTGGATGCGCTCAGCGAAGGTGAGCTTGTCCCGGCCGGCTAGGTTCGCCCCGTGGATTGCTAACCACTTTGTGTCATCATCCCCGGCGAGGGGCGTAGGCTCTGCAAAGAGGAGCAGGGCTTTTTGAATGTCATCGCCCTGCGGGTTGATTGCCGTAGGGATTGGATAGCAGCGACCCCGGTAATCAATGTTCCACGGAAAGTAAATTTTCTCATACTGTGAGAATTTCTCAGCGGTGGTGAGGGCAATCTTGAAGCGGAGGGCTTTGCTTTTGCGGGCTTCCTCCTGCTTATAAATTGCTGTCATCTTCCGCTTATGCTCCCGCAGTTCCTCTTCCGGGGTTCCTTCGGGTTTTTTAGGAAGGTTTGGGATTGGTTCTGTACGTGGGACGCCTCCGAGCTCTCCCCCACTTGCATATATATCTTTTAGGACGCGCAGGATGTCTTTGTTGATAACAAAAGCGGTTTCTTGGAGGGCGTTGAGAACACTATATATTTTGTCGAGGTTGACGGCATTCAGCTTCCGAACATATTCAGATACAAAGCTGTTATTATATCCTCCTATTCGAATAAGTTGCACGCCGAGCATTGCCGCCCCGTAGTAGCCCCCTTCATATGGTGTGGACCACGGGCGCGGAGGAATGATAGTCGGAGGATATTTAACAGCATTCGCTATCATGTTACCTTCATTCTGATTCCATGTGGTCTCAAACCATTCTGTCATAAACAATGCCGGTATTGATCGCGTTCCAATCGTAATATTTTCTATGTAGTAGTAATTACTTCCGGCAACGATCATTTCTAGGACTTTAGCTCCTAACGCTAGTTCGACCGGTTTACTCCATTTAAAACCGGCAAACCCCTCTTTATGCATACGATTAACGGCATACACAATCCGATAGGAGTTACGTATACGTTTTTCAATTCCTTTTTCCATGGAGAACCGAAGCTGTGTTACATTAACATCTTTGGTCTCTTCCGACCATTGGTAAAACCGTTCTATTGCAGCTTCTTTGCAAATTTCTTGTCCAATCTGATAGGCTACATTAGAGATCGTTCTGTTTTGGGGATTCTGTGTCATAAAGACACAATCTATCGCTTTGCTAAGTCCTGATAAAACAAGGATATCTTCGAGCCGTTCTTCATCCTTCGCATAAATGGATAGGAGGTCTTTCATTGCGTTTAACCAGGGACCTTGTGTTGTCTTTTTAGGAGCTTTAGCGTTTGCGATCAGCACTTTAATGTTGTTTCGGCAACTTTGCCATGTATGCAGCATTAGTTTTTCCCCTAGTTTTCCTTGTCCGGCTTCCCCCGCTAGACGTGCGGATTCAAGAGATTTCAGCATTGTTTGTTCTGCTTCATTTTTTGCGAGGGCTTCTAGTTGAAGCTGATCTTCGTATAAGCTTCCAAACTGTTCAGCGTAGTTTTCAAAAGTATTTTGAGTAACCATTAGATAACCTCCTGTTATTTTTCTCTGACTTATGTACCACCTAGAAAAAGTACGTACGTTCTAATTAAGGTATATAAAATATAGACGTTCTTATCACCTCCTTTCACCTAATCAAAACGTACTCTATATTTATTTTAACAATTTTTTAGGGGCAGCATCGGGATTGCCCCTGCAGCAAGGTGGCTATCCTTGCTTCCAACTCCTTAACATACGCGTTCTGCTCGTCATAGATTGTGAGCACGTCTAACACGAATGCATCTAACCTCTTATACTCTGCGGTTAGATAGTCATACTCTGCGCGGGTGATGGTTACTGTCTCTGACATGGTTACATTCTCCTCCTTTGTGTCTATGTGGAGAGGAGACACAAGGACTTGCGCCTCCTCCATCTTCAACAGGATTTAAGGTACTGGAAGTATTCGTATTCGGTCTGTGTTATCTCTATGAAACAGCCTGCTTTACGGCCCTTCTCCGTTGTCACTGGGAAGTAAATGCGATACTCTTTCTTCCCCTTATACATAGCAGGCTGCACATTTGCTTTTCCGCTTGCTTGCATCGCTTCAATCCACACGGCGCGCGTCATTACCCCGCCGCCGCAAAGATCATTCCCCTGATAGCGGAGGAGACGATCTAACACCTTGACAATACGCCCTTTCTGCATGGGTGCCATCCCATCCGTGAATCCGTGGAAGCGTTGCCGTTCGGCTTCTGCAGCGGCTTCGCGGGCTTCGCGTTCGCGGGCTTCTCTTTGGCTGACCCAATGCGACACCTGCGCCGGCAGTACCTTGTGTATGTAGTCCTCTAAGTCTGCGGATGCGCCGGTCTGAAGCCCGTCCAGGTAATAAATTGATGCGTTTGGACTAGGGCGTTCCCCGTCTACCGTTTCTTTCACAAGGTAGGCAAGCCCCCGGTCCATGCTGCCGTGAAACCCTTGCAGAACTACGACCTTCCGGCCTTCCCCTTCATATAAGGTTTTGCCGAGGTATGTATTACCTGTTGTCCTAAGGCGATCAGCGGCGGCTTTCAGTTCTTCGAGCGTGTACATAATACATTTCTCCTTTCACAGAGAGGGAGACACAAGCACTGCTGCGCCCCCTCTTCCTCCGGTTATCTCCTATGTGTCAAGGGCCTCCTGCCATTCATCCCTGATCAGCTCGATTGTCTCTGCATCATAGGTGATTGCGTCGCATTCCTCTTCGTAGCGTTGGGCGACAAAGTCGGAGCAGTCTATAAGACGGCCGGCAAGGAAGATAACCACTTGGACTTGAAATATCTCCGGGCTTGCGAATGGGTTCAATGTCTCTCCCCATTCATCTTGAATGTTTGATACAACATCGCCTAGATTATGAAAGTGTTCGCCTATCCATTCTTCAGCAGCCCACGCGTTGCAAGTGATGCTTCCGGTTGCGTTCTCACTTTCGAAAAGGTCCAACGCAAGATCAGAAACGTAACCTTCCCGGCCCTCCATGTCGTCGAGATTGTCAATCATCATAGAAAGGACGGACTTTTCAAGGTTGTTGAGATAGGTTTTCATGGTTGCATTTCTCCTTTTTGATATGTCTGTTCTAAAAAGTTACTCTATCTGGTTATGCACTTGCAAATTGCGCATCAGTGCGATGGACACCGGTTTTTGCACAAGGAGGAGACAAATAACGCTGAATCCTCCTTGCTATCCCGGCGATGGTGCTATTTAAATCTAGCTACCTACCCCGTATTCGCGGACGATCTTATCTAGGTGAATGCGATGCCCCCGTGTGATGAAGTATGGATGCCCCGCGGTAGTCATATTGATGTTCGCCGTCGTCATGCGGCTATCAGGTTGCCCATCATAGAACCACATGAAGCGAATCTTATATTCCTGCTCGTCGATGTTATAGACCTTGAGACCGTGGAACGCCGATTCGTTGTACGTCCCGATGTGACCCATTTCAAGATATTCTTTGGTGTACTTCATTTTTATGACCTCCTACTCCGCTAGGTTGATTGATCGGCTTAGAGTGCTATCCAGTAGGATATGTAACAGTACTGCGTGCTGTTCCAGTTAGGTTCTAGCTCCGTGAAGCCTTCCCCGAATCGTCCGGAGTAGGGTTCGTAGTAACCCTTAGAGGCCGGATGTTCCGGGTTGGGTGTCACCCGGCTAACATAGCCTTGTTTAAGGCTTGTGTGGCTGTACCGGCATTTGATGCCGCGAATCGTGCGTGTTACTGTCTCCATGATTCAATCCTCCTCCTTTAGCATGTGTGCGACTGTCTCCGTTACAATGTCCCGGAGGTCCTCTAACTCTTCTAGGGTTTCTTCTCCCGCTCCGGTGTGGCCGGCTAACGTGTAGGCTGCCCCTACAAGTCCGGCGATCCATTTGAGATTCGCCTTTCGGCGGTCACGAAGGGCGCTGTTTTCCTGTTGTAACTCCTTGATAACTTCCCAATATCCGGCGGCTTCCGCGTCGTACGCGTCGCGCTCCTCTTTCAGTTCCGTTACGCGGGCTTCCAGTATTTCGTTGTAGAGGCTGAGACGTTCCATTTCAGGGTTGTTCATGATGCATTCTCCTTTTCTTGTTGTGACTTGTCACTACATACAATCTTAAAATTTTTTGCCTTCAGGGCTTCGTCCCTGTCGGCGATTGTAGAATATCACAACATGTCATAACATGTCAATACCTTTTTTTAAAAATTTTTCATGATTTTTCGTGATACGTCACAACACCTTGTGCTATAATGGGTTCAAGCACTTAAGGAGGTGACAAAAAAATGAAAATATATGACCGGGAAGAAATGAATGTGTTCTATCAGATAAGATTAGACAAAGAGACAAAAAAGCGATTTATGGCAATTTGTAAGCAGAAGGGTTATAATTCATCTGCGATCGTCCGGAATCTAATGTTAGATTGGATAGCCGACGAGGAAAATAAAAAAGGCACTAGATAAGACAACAAAAAAACCCTACACGCTGCAACAGTCAATAAGCTGCATTGTGTAGGGCGTTGTTTTTCTATTTTAATAATAAGTATGGTAGAGGTGTAATGCTATATTCTCTATAATACCTTTAGCGGGATACCATTTTTCATTATATTCTTTAGTGTCCACCCATTTATTTTCTTTATAGTTCCATAGGTATATTTTCTTTTTCTGAAATTTAATATCTACAACATCACCATTTACAAGTATAAGGGAAAAAGCCATATCTTTTTTGATTTTAGAATATGTTTCTTCTTCTTTTATATCAGCGCTAATTGTAACTAATGTTTGATTATATTCTTCTATGTATGTAGGCTTCCAATGTATTATATTATCACTATCATAGTAATATTTTGTGTTATTTTCTTTTGCTATATATTGCCATGTTTCGGCATTACATACATTTGCACATATACATAACACCAATAGACACATAACACTTATACGCTTTAACATTTCTTCATCCTCCTTTAGTCATCTTTAAGGCATTTTTAGTATACCACAAGTTATCTATAAGTGTACAGTCTCACTTCTTTATATTCTTGTCTCCCCTCTCACAGCCGTTTTAAGGCTGTCTTTTTGTGTGTTTGGTAGATTTATATGCGATGAGTATTTTAAGACGTTTTAGAGGTATTTTCGGGCGTTTTAGAGGTGCTTTAAGGTTGCGTGGAGGTTGCCGGATGTTATGTAACCTTTTTGTCTCCCTAAAGCATAGTAGTATAGTATGTTTTATATGTCTTATACAGATAGTTTTTCTAAAACATACTAAGCCACTATGTTTTATTACGAAAACGCATAGATACCTCCCCGCACCCTAAAAGACACATATGTTCTTTATTTAATCTTATAATTTGTAATATCCTTTAGTATACTAAAGCAAATTTTTAAACCCTGCCCCATCTAATCCTTCAGACAACAATTATTTTTCAAGACACAACAAGACAGCGCTTAACATAAGCACCCGTGCGCCTATTGACGCCTAGAGATACAAGCGTTATAGTAATCGTGCTAGGATTGCTTCAGGCAGCCCGGCGTGATCTCCGGATTCATTAACGTGCGCCTATACGTATGCGCGTGTTATCGTAGGGTTGGCATAGGGCAGCCCGGAGCTGCCGGCGGGTGACCTTCATTGACGCGCACGCCTGTGGGATGCCCGGGTGCGCAGGCCCGCACGGGGGACAGCCGGCTCGCCGCCAATCCATATATGGGCACGAATTTATTTTCAAATTTTCAACTCTGAAATGGGGAATGTATTATGTCTGGTAAACGGAGACCAAAGGGGGAAGGCTCGATCACTAAGATGCCTAACGGTAGCCTCAAAATGACTATAACCCTCGGTGTAGGGGCTGATGGTAAACAGAAGCGGCGATCAGTCACCGCAAAGACAAAGACAGAGCTGATGCGACGTGTCGCTGAACTTCGAGTACAAGCAGGCCTTTCTACACATACAGACAAATTATATTTTAAAGAAGTAGTCGACATCTTCTTAAACACTAAAGAAGATACACTTACAGAAGGTACACGTCTAAATTATAACTTTGCTATAAAGGCATTGTTTGAGCCCCTCTATCAGTATCGGATAGACAAGATCACTCCTGAGTTAATAGATTTCGTCATTGACAAAATAACAAAGCGGGATGGCACTAAGATGAATCCAAGTACCATAAGGGCGCTAAAGGACAAACTAGCAGCCGTTATGAATTTTGCAGTAGCCAGAGGTCTACTCAATGTGTCTCCTCTTAAACATACGAAGAAGAGACAGTTTCCTGTTAGACGTGTAGATACCTTAACACTGCCTTCAGAAGATCAACTGAAGCAGCTCTTAAATGAAGCCCATGAGTATGATAAAAAGACAAACAAGGATGTCATTCAGCTCTATCCCCTCTTTTTACTTGCAGTTGCCACAGGGATGCGTATAGGTGAGCTTCTTGATCTTGATAGAAAGGACATTGATCTTGAAAGGTATACGATAAGTGTTCACTCTCAACTTACGCGCTTTGGGAGTGGTAGTCCTTTAAAGACAGCAACATCAAGACGAATTATTTATGTGCAGCCTGATATACTTATGGAGGTGTTAAACAACATTCCTCCCTCCCCTGTCTCAACAAAGCTATGGAGACAAAACGGGGTGCAAGTCAAATACGAGACAGCGATCAGACGTATCTATCGGTTTCTTAAAGGCTGTGATTATTTACCAGAGCATTTTACTTTTCACTGCTTCAGGCATTATCATGCAACTCAACTCCTTTTGAAAGGTATTAACCCAAAAGAAGTGTCTAAGAGGTTGGGTCATGCTTCTATAAAGATCACGCTTGATCTCTATGCCCATTGGATGCCTGAAATGGATGCACAAGCAGCAAATAGTGTAGGCACTAACTTTATTTTGTAGGTGCTTATAAGTGCTTATATGTAGCGTTTCCATAATAAAATTACATACAAAGGAAAATACTTATACCAGTAGCCTTAGGTTTATATGGTATAAGTATTTTCATTTATCTGTAATTCACTTGTATCACAATTTTGAACAGCGGACAATTTTTTTCTTACGCAAGCAATCCGCCGTCGACGGTGTAGATACTCCCTGTAATCCATGAGGCTGCGGACGAGGCAAGAAATACGATCACAGCGGCAGCTTCCTCCGGTCTGCCGATACGCCCCATCGGATAGATATCTGCCATCTGCCGCAGCTGCTCCGCATGCGGCACATGCGGGGAGAGCTGACGCTCCGTGAGCGGCGTCAGAACATCGGCCGGCGCAACAGCATTGACACGCAGATGCTCGTGTGCCGTCTCGCGTGCAAGCGAACGCGTAAAAGCAATAATTGCTCCCTTTGTCGCCGCATATGCCGCACAAAAATAGTTGCCGCGCAGCCCGGCATCAGAAGCGACATTGACAATATTGCCGTGGGCTCTGCGCAAGTGCGGCATCGCTGCCTGCGTCAAATAGATCGTCCCCTTCAGGTTGGTGTCGATCATTTCATCCAGATCTTCTGCAGAGAGCGTCTCCGCAGCACCTTCCATATAGATGCCTGCAGAGTTCACGAGAATATCCAATACGCCGCACAGGCGGACGGCCGCATCCACGGCTTTGCGGCAGTCCGAGGGGCTGCGTACATCACCGGCAAAAAAACGGACGCGCTCTTCCGCCGAGAGTACAGCAAGCGCATGGTTCCCTCTTTTTTCGTCACGCCCCATGATCATCACGCACGCACCTGCGCGCAGAAAGGTCTCTGCGGCAGCGAGGCCGATGCCCGACGTCCCGCCCGAGATCAGCACTGTTTTTCCAGCAAATGCATCAGCGGCAAAAACGGTCTTTTCCATATGCATCTCACAACATAAAAACTGGGTCCCCCGGAGGGAACCCAGTCGTCTTGGAGTCTCAGTTCACAGAATCCTTCAGAGCCTTGCCAGCCTTGAACACAGGGTTCTTCGAAGCCGGGATGTTAATCTCCTTACCCGTCTGCGGATTGCGACCCTTACGTGCCTTACGCGCCTTCACCTCGAATGTTCCGAAGCCGATGAGCTGAATCTTGTCGCCCTTGGAAAGTGCGCCCTTCACCGTCTCAAAGACGGCGTTGACAGCCTTTTCTGCGTCCTTCTTCGTGAGACCTGCCTGTTCTGCTACGTTTGCGACCAATTCCTGCTTGTTCAAAGTAGCGTCCTCCTTTAAGATATTCTCCATTTCCTCGGCGACCACATAGGGTCGCTCTGTCATGAGAGAATTTAACAGAATTACCTAGAAAAATCAAGGGGGAAAATAAAAAAAAAGCGTTTTTTTCGTAAAAAAAGCGTTTTTTTTAGCTTTTTTCCCAAAAAATAGGGGTATATGGAATAAAAAGCGTGGTCAAATGATCAATATCTTCCTGCCGATCGAGTTCAAAAAGCGGCACACGTCGAATCTGTTCGTCCGGGAGAGAAAGATGGTGCAGATAGACAACTTCCTGCATATCGGGAAAATGCTCCATCAGCAGAATTTTCAAGTCGGAGGCAAGTTCGCGTGAATAGAGCTGCGTGATAACAAGATCCTGCGCGGGAGGTGATGCAATCGTATCCTCATCCAATGCGTCGACAATCGAAAGCCCATGCACCGGATCGATGCCGAGGGCAGCGAAGAGCGGTTCCAAAAAGCTCATGCCAGGCAAAATTTCAAGAAGGATCCCTGCCTTCATTGACTTTTCACGCAGGAGCTGTATCGTACGTTCCGCAACGAACGGACTGCCGGGCACAAGATAGAGGATGTCCGTTTCTTTTGTGCGCACGAGCAAATCATTTGTGATCGCTTCATAGAGCTCGTCGAAATCCTTGGCGGCATCGTAAAAAGCGTCGTACGTTTCATAGGAAATATTGGCCTCATCAAGCGCCGCAGCTGCCGGATGAATGCGCGTCCGCAGAAGGATATGCCCAGCCTCCTCGATGCGCGTCCACGTCTCGCGTGTAATCAGGCCTGCTCCGCCCGGACCGAGTCCTGCTGCGGTCAATTTTCCCGTCACGTCGTCCCCTCCTCGCATGCCATCTGCACAACTTCGAGCGCCGTATCCAAAATTTCCTTGCGTTCCTGCGGCAGGAGGCGTATCCGATAGCCGTCTCCCTCGGGCAGAGGACCGATGCGTCGGCCAAACGCGCGGTCAAGACGCATGAGCGCTGGAAGCGGCAGCTTTTCTCCCGCAGGCAGAACAAGATCGAACGTTTCTCCCTTGACAGCAATGCTGCGTGCGCCGAATGTACGCGCGTAGTTCTTAATACGTGCGACATCGAGCAGGGCAAGCACGGGCGGACTTGGCTCGCCGAAGCGGTCGATCAGCTCATCCAGCAGACTGTCAATATCATCGTTCGTGCGGACAGCGGCGATCTTCTGATAGATCTCAATCTTATGCATGGCATCTTCGATATACCCGCCGTCAAGATACGCCTCCACAGGCAGATCAATGACCGTCTCCACAGGCGCTGCCGGCGGTGCCTCGCCCCTCTTCTTTGCGACAGCCTCCTCCAACAGCTTGACGTACATCTCAAAGCCGACTCCTGCGATATGCCCATGCTGCTGCGCGCCAAGAAGGCTCCCCGCGCCGCGGATCTCAAGATCGCGCATAGCAATTTTAAAACCGGAGCCGAGCTGCGCGAATTCCTTCATCGCCTGCAGGCGCTTTTCCGCCGTCTCGCTAAGAGCTTTATCGCGCCGATAGGTAAAGTACGCAAATGCCATTTTTGCCGAACGCCCGACGCGCCCGCGCATCTGATAGAGCTGTGAGAGACCGAAACGGTCGGCATCGTAGACGATAATCGTATTCGCGTTGGCAACGTCAATGCCGTTCTCGACAATACTGGTCGCGAGCAGGATGTCATAATGCCCCTCATAAAAGTCCATCATCACCTGCTCCAGGATATCTTCGTTCATCTGCCCGTGCGCGGAGGCGATACGAGCCTCCGGCACCAGCCGCATCAGATGTTCGCGCATGCGATCAATACTCTCTATACGATTGTAGATAAAATAGACCTGCCCCCCGCGGGAAAGCTCACGCTCAATCGCGCCGCGCATCATCGCGTCGCTGCTCTCCACAACATAGGACTGAACGGGCAGGCGGTCGGCCGGCGGCGTCTCGATGATGCTCATATCACGCGCGCCCGCAAGCGACATATGCAGCGTGCGCGGGATTGGGGTTGCAGAGAGCGTCAGCACATCCACTCCCGCTGCAAATTCCTTGATCTTCTCCTTCTGCGTGACGCCGAAACGCTGTTCCTCGTCCACAATCAAAAGGCCGAGATTCTGAAACCGCACACGTTTTCGGTTGAGAATCGCGTGCGTGCCGATAAGGATGTCCACGCGTCCGCGCGCCACGTCGCGCAGCGTCGCCGCCTGTTCGCGCAGACTGCGAAAGCGGCAGACGACATCCACCTTCGGAGCAAATTCTGCGAAGCGGGCAGCAAAGGTCTGGTAGTGCTGCTGTGCCAGAACTGTCGTCGGCACAAGCACGGCAACCTGAAATCCATCCATCGCCGCCTTAAATGCCGCGCGCACAGCGACTTCGGTCTTTCCGAAGCCGACATCGCCGCAGAGCAGACGATCCATCGGCTTCTCGCTCTCCATATCACGCTTGATCTCCGCCACCGCACGCAGCTGGTCGTCCGTCTCCTGATAGGGAAACGCCTCTTCAAACTCGCGCTGTCCCGCATCATCCGGCGTGAATGCATGTCCCTTCGCAAGCTGTCTCTCCGCATAGATTTCGAGGAGCTTGTCGGCGATATCCTCCACGGATTTCTGCGCCTTCGCGCGCGCGCGCGCCCAGTCTGCAGTTCCCATGCGGTGCAGACGCGGTACGGATCCTTCCGCCCCGATGTACTTTTGCAGGAGCCCGACCTGATCCGTCGGCACAAATAACTTGTCGTCGCCTCCGTACTGAATGTGCAGATAGTCGCGATGCACGCCCGCGACCTCGAGGGTTTCGACACCGATATATTTCCCGATGCCGTGCGAAACGTGAACAACGTAGTCGCCAGGCGCGATCTCTCGAAAATGGCGAATGCGGTCGCCTGCGGGTGCCATGCGGTGCAGCTTTGCTTTATGTCGTCCGAAAATGTCCTGTTCCGTGAGCACAGCAATATGAGATGTGCTCAGCTCAAAGCCCGCGCGCAGTGCCCCGGATGCAATGCCGACTGCGCCATCCTGCGCATCCCCTTCTTTGCGCAGGATGACCGCAGGGAGATTCCATCCGGTGAACATCTCGCGGATCAGATTCGCCCGTTCTCCGCTGCCTGCGAGCACCAGTACGCGCGTTTCATCCGCAAGATAGCGGCGCAATTCGCTCTCGAGCAGGGAAAACTGCCGCTGAAACGCCGTCATCGGCATCATCTGAAAGCCAATGAGAGCCGCCGGCGCACAGGAAGGAACCGCGCGGTTCATCAGTGAAGCAAACAGCTCGTGCCCCGCCGCCCCCGCTGCGACAAGCTCCTCCCATGAAAAGCTGCGCGCAGCACGTGCGGCATCTTCCTGAACGGCATCCTGAAGTGCCGAGATGAGGCGTGCCGGCTCATCGAACACCGTTACGGCACCTGCGCCAAGGTAGCTCAAAAAGCACGCCTCCCCTTCATCGTCCGCTGCGTGCAGCGGCATAACGGAAGCCGTGCTGATATTTTTAATAGAACGCTTGGTCAAGACATCGTATTCGCGCATGGAGTCGATCTCCGTATCGAAAAATTCGATACGGAGGGGCAAGAGGGCATTGATGGGAAAAATATCGACAATGCCGCCGCGCACACTAAACTGTCCGACGTGCTCGACCTCCATCACATGCTCATAGCCCAGAGTATCCAGCCGCGCCATCAGGTCCTCATGCGGGAGCATCATCCCGAGGCTGAGAGTAAGCGAGGCACGCGCGAACTCCGCTGCACTCAGCCCTCTCTGCGCGGCTGCGCCGATATCCGCAAGCACGATAATCGGCTCGCGCCGTAAAAGCCGCGCAAGGATATTCATGCGCTGTGCCGACCGCTCGAGGCCCTTTGCTGCACCGGGCGCAGCGAAGTCGATACGGTCCAGCTCCGGAAGTTCATAGATATCCGCTTCCGGCAGGAGTGTGATCAAATCCTCCTGCCACGCACGCAGAGCATCACGCCCGCTTGTTATGACGACAAGAGGACGCGGCGCGGCATCATAGGCGGTAGCGACGGCAGCATGCTTCATAGAGCCGGCAAATCCATACGCGAGGATTCGCTGAGGGGTATCATCCAGCACCTCCGCAAGCTGACGCACAGCACCGTCCGTACGCAATACGGAAAAAAGTGCGTTCATTTCGGAGCAGCTGCAAGCGCCGCGCGGACAAAGCCGGCAAAGAGCGGATGCGGATGATTCGGGCGCGACTTCAGCTCCGGATGGAACTGCGAGGCGACAAACCAAGGATGATCCGCAATCTCCACAACCTCCACGAGCCGATTATCCGGACTCGTCCCTGCAATGCGCATCCCTCTCTCTTCAAGCTGCGCACGATAAGCATTGTTGAACTCAAAACGATGCCGATGCCGCTCGCTGATTTCTGCTGATCCGTATTCTGTACGCGACAGCGAAGGTTCTCTGAGCGTGCAGGGATATGCACCAAGGCGCATCGTTCCGCCCTTTTCCTCCACATCGTGCTGATCTTCCATCAGCGCGATGACGGGATGCGGCGTCTCGGGGACAAACTCCGTGCTGTGCGCGCCGGAAAGCCCCGCGACATTGCGGGCAAACTCAATAACCGCACACTGCATCCCCAAACAAAGCCCGAGGAATGGGATCCCCTTCTCGCGCGCGTATTGGATTGCGCGGATCTTGCCCTCGACACCGCGGTCGCCGAAACCGCCCGGCACAAGGATCCCCCTGCACCCGACAAAGAGCTCGTCAAGATCCGTATGCGCCTCCTCCAGCTCTTCGGCGTTGATCCATGCGATTTTTACCTGCGCATCGTTCTCAATGCCCCCATGATGGAGTGCTTCCGTCACCGACATGTAGGCATCGGGCAGCGCGACATACTTTCCGACGACGGCGATTTTTACCCTCTTCGCAGGATGATTGATCTTAAAGACCATCTTTTCCCACGCCTCCATATTGGAGGGGTCGAAGTCCATTGCCATCTTCTCGAGCACAATGCGGTCCAGTCCCTCCTGCTGCATCATGAGGGGAACCTCATAGATTGTCGATGCCGTACGGTTCTCAATGACGGCATCCGCATCCACATCGCAGAACAGTGCAATTTTCTCCTTCATATCGCGCGGAATCGGCTGCTCTGTGCGGCAGACGAGGATATCGGGCTGAATCCCGATGGCGCGCAGTTCCTTGACGCTGTGCTGTGTCGGCTTTGTTTTGAGCTCGCCCGCCGCGCTGATGTAAGGAAGGAGCGTTACATGGATGTAGAGAGCGTCGTTCTTGCCGACTTCCTTTTTGACCTGACGGATTGCTTCCAAGAACGGAAGACTTTCGATATCGCCGACGGTCCCGCCGATCTCCGTGATGACAACGTCGGCGTTGTCTGCCTTCGCCACATCGTAGACACGCTGCTTGATTTCGTTTGTAATATGCGGAATCACCTGCACGGTTGAACCGAGATAGTCACCGTGGCGCTCCTTATTCAGCACAGACGAATATACTTTCCCCGTCGTGATATTCGAACGCTTCGTCAGATTGATGTCGATAAAGCGCTCATAGTGACCGAGATCAAGATCCGTCTCAGCCCCGTCATCGGTGACAAATACTTCGCCGTGCTGATACGGGCTCATCGTTCCCGGATCAATGTTGATGTAGGGATCAAATTTCTGAATTGTTACCTTCAGTCCGCGATTCTTGAGCAGGCGGCCGAGCGATGCCGCAGTGATGCCCTTGCCGAGAGATGAAACAACGCCGCCCGTGACGAAAATATACTTTGCCATGCCGTTCCTCCGCTAGACTTCAATCAGTTCTGAATGCTCTCGAGCTTCTTCTTGCGCGTGCTCTCCTTCGTGACAGCAGTCTTTGCTGTGCCGGAGGAGGAACGCGAGGAGGAACGCTTGACTTCGGGAGGAACCCATTCGGTCAGCCCCCATTTGCTCTCTCCCTCATAGTGAAAGCGGCTGTCCATATTGAGCATCGTGTAAATCTCAGAGATTGCCATCGCAAGCGACTGCACCGGCTTATGCTTTGCCTCAATCACCTCTTGGATCAGTTCCTTATAGTGAACCGGAACTTTCTTCTGCGCGAGGATGTGATAGGCGACGTCAACCTCCGACATGCGTTCATAATCCATAGATATACTCCTTCCAAGCAAAACAGTTACATCTTTTCCGGCGCAGATACGCCAAGGACCCCGAGGCTGTTGCGGATCACGCGCCCCGCTGCCGAGACAAGGGCAAGGCGCGCAGATGCAAGCGCCGGTTCTTGACCGATGATACGGCACTTATTGTAAAACGAGTGGAATGCACCCGCCAACTCGTGGCTGTAGCGTGCGATGCGCTGCGGCGCAAGTTCTGCTGCCGCGCGTGCAATCTCCTCGGGATAAGCAGCAATCTTCTTAATAAGGGCAATTTCCGTCTCATCCGTCAAGAGTTCCAGTTCTGCCCCGTCCTTCGCCGCAATTCCTGCTTCATCCGCTTGACGGAAGATGCTCGAGATACGCGCATGCGCATATTGGATGTAGTAAACGGGATTCTCGTTGGTCCTCTTCTTCGCAAGGTCGAGATCAAAATCCAGCTGGCTGTCGAGCGAGCGCATGAGGAAGAAGTAGCGCGCTGCATCGACGCCGACCTCCTCCATCAACTCACGGAGAGTCACGGTCTCCCCCGTCCGTTTGCTCAGCTTTACGAGCGCGCCGTCACGATAGAGGCTCACCATCTGCAAAAGGAGCACCGTCAGCCGTTCCGGATCGTCTCCGAGTGCCGCAATCGCCGCCTTCACGCGTGCAACATAGCCATGGTGATCGGCGCCCCAGATATTGATCATGCGCCCGTAGCCGCGCGCATATTTATCTGCATGATAGGCAATGTCTGCCGCCAGATAAGTAGGTACACCGTTATCGCGAAAGATTACGCGGTCCTTGTCATCCCCATAATCTGTCGAACGAAGCCATACAGCGCCGTCCTTCTCATATGCCGAACCGCGCTCAAGCAGGACATCGACCACGCGGCGCACGGCCTCCGGATGAAGCGTGCGCTCGCTGAACCAGCGATCAAACGTCACGCCAAAGTCCGCAAGGTCCTCCTCGAGTGCCGCGAGTTTCTCTCGATAGGCAAGGTCCTGGAAGATCTGCAGGCGCTCTTCCTCCGAGAGCAGGAGATACTTGTCTCCATCACGGTCAATAATGCGCTGTGCCGTATCCACAATATCCGCACCATGATACCCGTTCTCCGGGAATGCCGCCGGCTTGCCGAGGAGCTCCAGATAGCGTGCATTCACAGACACAGCGAGGAGATTCATCTGGTTGCCCGCATCATTGACGTAGTACTCACTGTTCACCGCATAGCCCGCTGTACGCAGCAGCTTTACCAATGCAGAGCCGACCGCTGCGCCCCGTCCGTGCCCAACGTGGAGCGGCCCCGTCGGATTGGCGCTGACGTATTCGACCTGAATGTGCCCCGCCTCCTCCTGCGCGGGCAGCTGCCCATACTCCTCTCCCGCAGCAAGTACGGCACGCAGCGTATCGGCGAGCACGGTCTTTTTAAGGTAGAGATTGAGGAAACCGGGTCCTGCGATCTCCGCATGATCGAGCCAATCGCCCATGAGATGCTCTTTGATTGCCGCTGCGATCTTCTGCGGGGGCTGACGAAAGACACGCGCCGACTGCATGGCAAAGTTTGTCGCAAAATCTCCAAGCTCTTTTTCCGGCGGCTCCTCCAGAAGAATACGCGGCAATGCACCGCTCTCCGGCAGTTGTCCCTCGGCTTTCGCTGCCTCCACGGCGCGCATGATCGCCTGCTCAATCTGCTGTTTGATATCCAACTTGACTTGATCTCCTTTATATTGGCTCGATTCTTATTTCCAGCATATTATCGCTTTGGCGCACACCGTCCACATAGAGCGTGTAGAAAATATACACCTCCTCTGTGCCATCCGGAAGCATGCGCGCACGCAGACGGCGCGTCACCGTTGTGAGCGCGATGGTACCATACGGCGTACGGTAGCTGCTGGGGTGCTCCTGTCCCGCGGCAAATCTCTGTGTATGGCGGACAACGCCGCTGCGCCGCAGCATCACCTCAGAGGTGCCGACCCGCAGCATCGTCGGGATCATCTCCCCCTCGATGGGCTCCGTATCGTCATAGCTCACATAACGGCTCTCTCCACGCAAAAAACGCCGTCCCTTGACGGACAGCGCTATGCGGCTCTCCTCGCCGGCAGCATCCACCTGTCGCCCCGTGAGGAAGACACGCACCTGCTCCGCACCCTTCATCGAATTCTCCCTCCGATAAAAAGTGTCCGCATCACCCTAGTTCTGATCGACAGCAATATCCAGCTCCACAAGCTTGCCGCTCAGGTCCATCTCCACGACGAGGTACTGACCGTCGCTGATCTTTACCTCAAAGTCACTGCCGACCGTCAGCGACGGTGTCGAAATATCGACATCGAGACCGAGTCCTGTAATATTCGTCGCCGTATTTGCCGTCAACATGTTGCTCAGTTCTGAGATCGCGCTCTGTGCCATCTCGTCAAAAGACTCGACCGGCATCCCCATCATCATCGTAGATGCGATAAACTTTGCCGTATCCTCACTCATATTGTAGACAACATTCCCGCGAATCTGCTTTGTAAATCCCACCAGAACCGATACGCCGAGACTCTTTGCCCGAGCGGAGGCAGCGTAGAGCTTCGTCCGCGTGGGCTCTGGAAAGCCCAGCATCGGCATCACCGTTATAAAGGCATCCACAAAAGGATTGATCAGTTTTGCGTCCATCGATTACTCTCCCTCTGCAAAGCCCACATTCATCTGCACCATTCCGATCGGCAGGTGCATGCTGACACAGAACGTCGTCATGCGCGGGCTCACAATATGTACCTGTGCTCCGCGAATCGTGCCCGGAGGCGTCAAGCGCAGTTCTTTCCCCTCAAGTACGTTGTTGACCTTTGAGACTGCACGGCCCGCGATAATATTCGCGGCCTCCTCCACAGCGTCAACAGCCTCGTCATCCCTGAGCGCCTCTATTGAGGAACGCCCGAGCATATGCATCGCAAAGGGTTTGAGCAGGGCTTCGTCGACATAAAAGATCGCGCGGCCCGTTGTAAATCCGGTAATGCCGATAATAACCGCGGCACCGCTCACATCGAGCGAACGCGGCTTATACGAGGAGATCTCCGTCGCGCCCTTCATATGAAGGAGCCCGGCAATCCCCTCTTGGAGCGCACGTTCAAACGGCTTGGCGTAGAGTTCTCGAAACGCGGACTCCTGGCTCGCTGATACCTCGCACACGAGATGAAGCGTGTCCATCAGATCGAGTTTTGATACTGGCTTTTGCAGAAATGCACGAATCCCGATCGCCTTCCCCTGCGTGATGAGTTTCAGATCCTTCATCGCACTGATCATCAGAATCTTCGCATCCGCATATTCGGCAAGAATGCGTCTGCTGCATTCGAGTCCGTTGGCATCGGGCAGATTCATGTCCATCGTCACGACATCAGGACGCAGCTCTGCATAGAGCTTCGACGCCTCCACAGCGTCCGCCGCCATGCCGCAGACCTCAAAATTGGTATCCCTTAAATGCTCAGCGATCATCATGCGGCTGATCTTGGAATCATCCACAATCAACACCCGCAGTTTTCCCATACAAGCTCACCCTCTTTTAAGGATTATTTCATGTATTCTCTATTATACACGAAACAATTGCTTTCGTCACATGTTTTTTGGAAGGACCTCTATCCAATATCCGTCCGGATCCTCGACGAAATAAATGCCCATCTCTGCATTCTCGTAGCAGATAACTCCCATCGCCGCATGTTTTGCACGGGCCCCGGCATAATCATCCGTATGAAGTGCAAGATGAAACTCCTTCTCCCCGAGATCATAGGGCTCTCTGCGCCCATGCAGAAAGGTCAGTTCCAACTCAAAGTCCGTCACGCCGTCCCACAGATAGACCAGCGTAAAATCCGGCGTCTCCATGCGCCGCTTCTCGCGAAAGCCGAATGTCTGCTCATAGAACTCCATACTGCGCGCGAGATCGAGCACATTGAAATTCACGTGCGTAAATGTAAATGCCATTTTATCCTCCCGTCCAAACAGACATAATGTCGAAAAAACGCCGTGCCTGAACGGCAAGCGCAGTAAGAACGATCCTCAGCCGCTGCGGTTCACGCGATCAAAGAGCTCTGTAACTTTCGCCGGCGGTTCTGCATCCATTTTGCTCACCGTATAGATCGCCAGGAAAGCGAGCAGAACCCCTGGAACAATCTCATAGAGTCCCAAGAGCGCAGCCTGTTTCCATATGAGCACGGTAATGCCGCCCGTCACAATGCCGGCGAGCACGCCGCGCTCCGTCACGCGCCGCCAAAAGAGGCACATGAGAAGCGCGGGGCCGAATGCCGCGCCGAATCCCGCCCACGCATAGGCCACCATATCCAAGATAAAGTTATCCGGACTGAGTCCGAGGTAGATGGCTGCCGCTGCAATTGCGAGCACCGAGAGTCGGCTTACCCAGACCAACTCCGCCTGCTGCGCTGCGGGGCGAAAGCTGCGCCGATAGATATCCTGCGCAAACGCTGATGCGGCGACGAGCAGCTGCGCCGACGCCGTACTCATGATCGCCGCGAGCACTGCAGCGAGAATCAACCCCGCTGCGATTGGAGGAAAAAGCTCCTCTGCCATCACGAGGAAAACGGTCTCTGCCGCAGTCCCCTCCAGAGGAGTCTGCAGATAGACCGCACCGACCATGCCGACCATAAGCGCTGCTGCAAGAGAGATGATGACCCATGCCATCGCAATGCGCGTCGCCTGCGGCAGTTCCTCCGCATGGCGGATGGCCATAAAACGCACGAGGATATGTGGTTGTCCGAAGTAACCGATCCCCCAGGCCATCAGCGAAATAAACTCGATAAATCCGAGCGTCGAACCGTCTGCCTTCGTAAGCGGCGCAAAGAACGAAGCGTGATCCCGCGCAATTATCTCCGCCGTCGCCGTAAATCCGCCCAGCATCATGGCCGCCCCGATCGGAACCACGAGGATAGCAAAGAACATCATCACACCCTGGATGAAGTCCGTGCGCGACACAGCGAGAAAGCCGCCGACGAGCGTATAGAAAACGACGACCCCCGCACCGAGGAGGAGCGACGGCACATACGGCAGCTGAAAGATCGTCTCAAAGAGGCGGCCCGCCGCCACGAAGCCGGACGATGTATACAAAATGAAAAAAATCAGGATAAATACCGCAGGGATGACGCGCAATGCCCCTGAAGAAGCCAAAAACCGATTTTCAAAAAAATCCGGCAGCGTCAGCGAATTATTTGCCAACTCCGTATAGATGCGCAGGCGTGCCGCGACAAAGTGCCAGTTTGCCCATGTCCCGATGATGATGCCGAGCGCGATCCACCCTGCGTTCAGTCCCGCAACATAGGCAAATCCCGGAACGCCCATGAGCATCCACCCGGACATATCCGATGCTTCGGCGCTCATTGAGGTGACCCATGCGCCGAGCTTTCGATTCCCGAGGAAATAGTCGCTCATATTGTGCGTGCGGCGATAGTAGTAAACGCCGACCGCCATCATCAAAAGCATATAGACCAGAAATACCATGCTGATTTCAAGCTGTTCTGCCAAAGACAAGTCTCCTCCAGTAAAAAATATGTCGTTTATTATACGGGATTTTTCGGCGAAAAGCAAAAATATTTCAGGCGTACTTGCCTCTTGACAGAAAAAAGCCCCGCATGCGCGGGGCTGCACTCCGAAAGGTCAGTGTCATTCCTGCTGCTCAAACAGCGACTTGTCCACACCACAGAGCGGGCAGACAAAATCCTCCGGCAGATCTTCGAACGCCACGCCGGCGGCAAGATCGTAATCCGGATCTCCGACAGCCTCATCGTAGACCCAGCCGCAAACCGTACAAACCCATTTCTTCATGGAAAGCTCCCCTTTCATAATGAATACACAGACACAGCGCCAGCATATAATACACAACAGTATTGGGATATTCGACTTATATACAAGTTACTACCCAATAACTATTATTATATTACAATATTTTTTCTGTCTTGGCTAGGGGGTGCGTAAAATTTTTATAAATTTTTTTCGTACCGATATTCCGTCGGCTTAATACCCATGTGTTTTTGGAAAATCTTGCTGAAATAGCGTGTATCCTGATAACCGCAGGCAGCGGCAACAGTGTAGATACGCTCATCACTTTCGCGCAGCATGCGGCGCGCGCGGCGCAGGCGGCAATCAGTAAGATAAGCACTGAAAGAAGTGCCGCAGCGTGCAAAAAGCTTGTGCAGATAGCTGACGCTGAGTCCGAGCCCCTCTGCCACCTCACGCGCAGTAATCGGCTCCGCCATATGCTCCTCCATATGCCGCATGGCACGCAGGAGGTAGCCGCGGATCGGTTCCTCCTGCGGCAGATGGAGGGATCCAGAAGACTCCTTTACGGCCGAGGCACCGCGCAGACGCCTGCGCCTCTCGTCAATATGCGCTGCCGCGAGCTTCACCGCTGCAGCAAGATCTTCATCATCAATCGGTTTGAGCAGATAGGCGCATACGCCGAGTGCAATTGCCCGCTGGGCATATTCGAACTCGCCGTAACCGGACAGAATAATATACTCTGCCTCCAACTCCTCACGCAGACGTGCGATCACATCGAGCCCTGAGAGTCCCGGCATCTTGATATCCACAATGAGCACATCGGGACGATGCTCACGGGCCAGCAGAATCCCCTCCATGCCGCTGCCTGCAGCACCGATCACTTCGGCACCGAAATCTCCCCACGGCGTTAAGCGAACAATGCCCTGCCGCTGCATGGGCTCGTCATCGATCACAAGCACCTTAATCATAACGAGGAACCTCCTCCCAACATTTCAGCGTCAGTATTGCCTCTGTCCCCTTTCCCTCCGCGCTGTCCAAGGCAATCCCGCAGCCCCGGTCTCCGTTCAGCATGGCGCGCATATGCACGTTATAAAGTCCGAAATGATTGTCATCCCGCCGCGCAAGCACTTCCCTCTGACGCTCCGGCGAGATCCCCTGTCCGTTATCCTTCACGCGAAAGACGATATGATCGTCCTCGCAGCGCCCCGTAATCGCAATACGTCCGCTGCTCTCTGCACGCTCTATTCCATGCTGTATCGCATTTTCAACGAGCGGCTGCAGGATCAGTTTCGGTACATAGTATCCGCAGATTGCGGAATCCACGCGGATATCAACCTTCAGCCGCCCGGCAAAACGCCGCTGCTGGATCTTCAGATACGTACGGAGAAAGACGAGTTCCTCTGCGATCGTCACATACTCCTTCATGCTGACAGAGGCGCGCAGCAGTTTTCCGAGCTGGACGGCAATATCCGCAGCACCTTCATTGTCGCCGAGCTTGGCGCTCCACTTGATCAGATTGAGCGTATTATACATAAAATGCGGCCGGATCATCTCCGTCAGCGACTTGACCTGTGCTATGCGCAGAGTCCGTTCCCGCGCGCGGTTCTCAGCAAGGAGCGTTCGGATATGCGCAATGAGATTGTTAAACGTGAGCGCGAGCTCACCGATCTCATCACTGCGCTGAATGTCAACCTGCACAGAGAAATCATCCCGGCGGCGCACGCGGCGCATTGCCGTCGTCAGCGTATGCAGCGGGCGCCAAAGATGACGGCTCAGTCGGCGGGCAAGATATGCCGTCAGACAGAGTGCAATGACATCCGCTGCGACAACGAGGCGAAATAGATAATCCAGCGGCGCAGGATCCATGCGCTGCCGCAGATGCACCTCAAATCCCGTATTGGGCGAGGCGTATGAATTGTCACGGAATGTCCTCTCCCCCTCATGAGGCGGGGAAAAAGCAGGGGGAAAGCCCTCGCGGTGACGATTGAGCATATCCATCATGACATAGCCGTAGCGATCCGTCAGGATAATCTGCCCCTCATTGCCGTCCTGCACACGCTGGATGAGTGGGATAAGAGCCTCGTACCTCATATCGATAACGGCAAAGCCGAGTGGTTCTCCGCCCCGCCGAACGGCATATGCCATCGAGAAGACCGTATCCTTCTGATCTGCCGCATAGCGATCGGCAGCCAGAGCGACCCAACCCCGCTCCTGCATTGCTCGCCCAATGAGGCCCCAGTGCAAGTTCTCCGGCAGATGATAGGCACGCGGCAGATCATCCGTAGCAATGATCTGGTGTCCGTCGGCTGAGATCAGATAGATCGCCGCCTCGCCGGATCTGCCTGCAAGGGCCGCGTACAAGTCGCTGTAAATGTGTTCGGCCTCCGTGCGCGTTCCTCTCAGAAACGATTCCGTCTCATCCCGCGCAAGAAGCGGCTCAATCATCTGCTGATAACGCAGCATAAGATGGTCGATTTCTACAGAGATTCGCTGCACCTCTGCATATCCGCTCCGCTCCTGCATCGCCTCATACATATGATCGGCTGCATAGAGAATGACCGCAGAGACCACCAGCAGCGGCAAAAATCCGCCGGCCAGCAGATAGATGAGCAGTCTCTTTTGATAGTTGATACCGTAATGAAGCATCATAAGTTCAAAGTTCTATTTTCCCACCCGCAAGTCTGCGACAAACAACAAGAGAAAGAACCGTCGCCGCCGTCAAGATCGTCGCAAGCGCCGCCGCCGTGCCAAAATGCGCTTTGCTCGTAACCTCGTTGAAGATCGCCACAGAAATGGTCTGCGTTCCGCCCGTATAGAGGATCAGAGACGAGCTCAACTCGTTCATTGTCGCAATCCAACTCAAAATCGCGCCCGACATGACGCCGGGCAGCATCAGCCGCGCCGTCACCCGAAAGAATGTTTTCACCGGCGTCACGCCAAGGCTGATCGAAGCCTCGTCCACACTGCGGTCGATCTGATACAGGATGCCGATGCTTGAGCGCAGCGTAAACGGAAGTTTTCGGATCACATAAGACAGAATAAGGATAAATGCCGTCCCTGTCAAGGGGAGAGGCATGCCGTTGAATGTCGAGGACAGCATAATGCCGAGCACAGCCCCCGGAATCACATAGGGGAACATTACCATCATGTCGATGAGCGTGCTCGCGCGTGACTGCTCCCGCACAATCAGATATGAAATCAACAGCGCGGAGAGCACCATGATCGCAATGGCGGAAAGAGAAAACAAGAAGGAATTAAGAATTGCATCGGACATCTTTCCGAACGCTTCTGCATAGCTCTCGAATCCAAAACCGGGAAGAAAGACCGGCCCGCTTGTCTTGACAAAAGATGTTACGGCAACCGTCAGCTGTGGCAGCACAGCAAGAAAAGCAACGAAGTAAATCCCCAGCGCAACGAGAACGCTGCGCACGCCGGAGAGTGTCTTTCGCTTCATCGGGCGAAGGCCCGACATCATGTAATCGCGTCCGGCGAGCGCCTTTTTTTGAAGCAGCAGAACCAGCAGTGCAAAGACGACGACAACTACGCTGAGAACATTTGCAAAAGCCGTATTCCCGGCCCCAAGCTCGCTCATGTACGCATCGTAGATGGATACCGGCAAGACACGAAATCCCTCGCCGATGAGCGCAGGCGTTCCGAAATCCGCAAGACTCGTCATAAAGACCATAAGTGCAGCGGAAAGAATTGTCGGGAGGATAAGGGGAAACGTGATCTCATGGAAGCGGCGCCAACCGCTTGTACCGAGATTCTCCGCCGCCTCCTCCAGTGAGGCGTCCATGCTCTGCAGCGCCGCCGAAACGTAGAGATAAACATAGGGAAACAACTTGAGCGTAAAGACGAGTAAAATCCCCGAAAATCCATAGATAGACGGCAAAGAGAGTCCGAGCGTATCCTCGGCAAACCGCGTAAAGACGCCCGCACGCCCGAGCAGTACAATCCATGAGTAGGCGCCGATAAAGGGCGGCGAGAGCATTGCAAGAATGCAGAGGTGATCGACAATGGATTTTCCCATAATGCGATAGCGCGCGGTAAAGTACGCCATGGGCAGGCCAATCAAAAGGGCGAGCACCGTCGCCGATGCAGACACCATGAAACTGTTGAACAATGTATGCAGATAATATTTGCTCTGAAAGAATTCGGCGTAGTGTGCAAAGGAAATGCTCCCATTCTCCATCACAAAGGAGCGAATCAATAAATGTGAAAATGGATAAACGATAAAAAGCAGGATTAAAAGGATGGCGAGAACCGTAACGGCCGTCCAGAAATTCAGACGATCCAACGGATTTTCACGCAAATGGAAGAGTTTCATGAGAGGGCCTCCTTCCCATCCTCCGTATAAAGCGTCAGCGCTGCAGGCTCGAGCGTGATGCCCACCGTATCCCCAATATCGTAGGCCTGTCCCCCGCGTGTTCGATAGATCTTGCTGATCAGACTCAGGTCATCCGCGAGGGCAATCTCATACTCGTCATTCGTGCCGAGATAGGTAACGCGGCGAACGGTCCCGCGCAGGGCGCTCGACTCCGGCGAGACAAGCCCCACATCCTCGGGACGCACAGAGATCTTCAGCGGCCCCTGATAGCCGCTTGAAAGTCCGCCGGAAAAGGAAAGTGTCCCCAAAACATCAAACGATTCCGCTTCTGCCTTTCCTGTGAGGAAATTGGACGTTCCTATGAAGTCTGCAACAAACGTATTTGCCGGATGCGTATAGATCTCGCGTGGTGTGCCGAGCTGCATCACGGTTCCCGCCTGCATAACCGCGATCCGATCCGAGATTGCAAGTGCCTCCTCCTGATCGTGCGTTACGTAGATCGTCGTGATGCCGAGCTCCTTTTGGATACGGCGAATATTCGTCCGCATCATGAGGCGCAGCTTGGCGTCCAAATTCGAGAGCGGCTCGTCCATGAGCAGGACATCGGGACGGATGACGATTGCGCGTGCGAGCGCCACACGCTGCTGCTGCCCGCCGGAAAGCTGGGACGGCATCCGATCTGCAAGGTTCTCAATTTGCATAAGGGCAAGCGCTTCCGCTGTACGCTCCTTCTCCTCTGCCGAACCGGCATCCCGCGCGCGGAGTCCGTAAGCAACGTTATCCGCAACAGACAGATGCGGAAAAATAGCGTAGTTCTGAAACACCATCCCCGTATTGCGGCGATGGGGCGGGATATCGTTGATGCAACGGTCACCGAAAAAGATCTTTCCCCCGTCGATTTCATTGAAGCCCGCAACCATGCGCAGCAGCGTTGTCTTCCCGCATCCCGAAGGTCCGAGCAGCGTAAAGAACTCGCCGCCCTCAATGGAGAGGCTGATGTGATTGACCGCGCAAAAATCACCATAGCGTTTTACCGCATCCTGTATCCGAACAGACAAACTCATAATACACAACCTTTCAAAAGAAAAACCGTCACGCACTGTGACGGTCTTGGAAGGGGAAAATATGGGAATGAGGGGATGGGGGAAATGGGGATTTATTTGATAACCGCGGCGCGCCATTTGCTCAGGAACTCGTCCTTAAAAGATACGGCACGCTGGGTATCAAACGGTGTGTAGCGAATCTCCGACACGGGGCGAAGAGACGCGGGAGGCTGAACATCAGTGCGCGTTGAACGCCGCTGGTAATTGCCGAAGCGTTCATGCACCTGCTTGCTCATAACGAAATCAAGGAATTTTTTTGCATTTTCCGCGTGTTTAGCGCCTTTGATGATGCCGATGCCGCCGGATGAAATCGCAGTTCCCTCCGCGGGATAGACAATCTTCATATGTGCGCCGTTCGTAATATATTTCAGTACAGGCTCTTCAAAGGTAGCCGTAATTGCATACTCTCCGTCAGACAGGGCTTTGATCTGGGCCGCTGAACCGCTGATGATCTTGCCGTCCAGATTGTCGACGAGCTGTCCGATGACGGCGGTATCGCCGCCAAGTTTATCCATCATCGTGAGGAGCACCGCGTAGGTGGAACTCGACTTTGCCGGATCCGCCAACGAGATGCGTCCGCGGAATTTCGGATCGAGCAGATCCTTCCACCCCTTCGGTGCATCCGCCTCACTGACGAGATCAGTGTTATAAGCGATGACATAGGGATCCATCGTCACATTATAAAAGACATTGTTCTCCCGAACGAAATTCGGATCGATCGCAGCTTTCTCCGTTGATTCATAGGGCTGCAAAAAAGGTTCCAGCGCAACGTATGCATCAGCTGAACCGCCCCACATGATATCGCCGAGCGGATTCTCCTTCTCTGCACGCACGCGCGCCATCAGCTCGCCTGAGCCGCCCGCGACAAGCTGCACCTGAATCCCGGTCTGCTCCTGGAATTCCTTAACAATCGGAGCAGTCCAGTCGTCCGTATTGCAGTTGTATACGACGAGAATATTGTCCTCTGCCTTGGATGACTGCTCCGAGCCGCCACAACCCACAAGCACCATCAACAGGGACGTGAGCACTGCTGCGGCAAGCGCCGCTTTTCGATGAAAAAGCACGGGCAAGACCTCCTTAAGCACAGTTAATATTTTATTTTTTGTTATTATAGAATTATCAGAACCAAGTCGCAATTAGACGATTCATCATTTTGGTATGACAATCCTATCTTTTATTGTTTCCCACGAAGTTGACGCTGCGCTTCAAAGAAATAGTAGACAGCTTCCGCAGAAGGGCGATTCATTCCGGGGGCTTTGAGAAGTTCATCGATCGAAGCCGCCTTAATCTTGTCAATCGTTCCGAAGTGGTTCCACAGACTTTGCCGCCGCTTTGCCCCGATCCCGACAATATGATCAAGGACGGAGACAAGGTTGCGTTTTCCGCGCAGCTTTCGATGGAAGGTGACGGCAAAGCGATGCGCCTCGTCGCGGATGCGCTGAATGAGATAGAGCGCTTGGCTGCGGCGCGGCAGTTCGATCGGTTCGGAGTTTCCCTCCGTAAAGACAAGTTCGAACTGCTTGGCAAGACCGACGACAGGAACATTTTTATGTCCCGCCTCGTTCCGAATGATCTCGAGTGCGGAGGAGAGCTGCCCCTTGCCTCCGTCGATGATAATAAGATCGGGCAGCTCCTCCTCCGGAAGGCCCACATAACGACGCGTTGTTACCTCACGCATAGAAAGGAAATCGTCGGGCTTGCCCTCGGCACTCCGAATTTTAAAGCGGCGGTAGTCGGACTTCTTTGGCAGACCGCCCTCAAAGACGACCATGGAGGCAACGGTCTCCTGCCCCTGATTGTGCGAGATATCAAAGCACTCCATGCGGTACGGCGGATTTTTCAGACCGAGACGACGCCCAAGCTCCTCAACCGCACCCATGGTCTCTGCATCGGCGAGACTGCGGCGCGTCTCCTCATCGGCGAGAAATTTCTCCGCATTGTCCGTCGCCATTACGACGATATCATGTTTCGTTCCGCGCTGCGGCGTCAGGAGAGTGACCTTTCCCCCGCCCCTGCGCTCTGTGAGCCAGCGTTCAATAATCTCCCGCCCCATGCCGTCGATCGCATGCGGAAGCAGAATCTCACGCGGAACGAACGTCGCCTGATTGTAGTACTGCTCAAGAAAGGCGCGCAAAATGTCCGCATCGCTCTCCTCCTCGCTCCCGCGCAGATGGAAGTGCTCGCGTCCGATCATCTTGCCGCCGCGGATGAAAAAGATCTGCACACAGACACCCATCGCCGCGCGTGCCATGCCGATCGCATCCTGATCGCCCGCTCCGGTCACGATATTCTGCCGCTCGGCAGCCTTGCGCACGGCGGTCAGCTGGTCGCGCAGACGCGCGGCTGTCTCAAAGTGATACCCCTCTGCCGCCAGATCCATGCGATGCTCCAGCTCCCGCTCCACATCGTCCGTCCGTCCCTCGAGAAAAAGCAGGACCGCATGGATCATCGCACGGTAATCCTCCTCCGTTACCTTCTCTACACAAGGCGCGAGACAGCGTTTGATATGGTATTCAAGACAGGGACGGTCGGGCATAATCCTGCACGTTCGCAGAGGAAAAAGGCGCTTCAGGAGCTTTAAGCTGTCCCGCAGCGCCGTCACATTCGTATAGGGGCCGAAGTAGCGCGCACCATCACGCAGAACGCGCCGCGTGATGAAGACGCGCGGGAATTCCTCCTGCATCGTCACTTTTACATAGGGGTAACTCTTGTCGTCCTTCAGCCGGATATTATAGCGCGGCCGATGTTTTTTGATCAGATTTGCCTCAAGAATCAATGACTCGACTTCATTCGCTGTCATAATCGTCTCAAAGTCAGCAATGTGCGAGACCATCGCGCGCACTTTCGGCGCCTGGTTCCGACTGCTCTGAAAATACTGCCGTACACGGTTCTTGAGGACAATGGCTTTGCCCACATAGATAATCTTCCCGCGGGTGTCTTTCATAATATAGACACCCGGAGAGTCCGGGAGCAGCTTCAGTTTTTCTGCGATTGTATCCGTCACAAGTTAGTGTCCTGCTTTCATCCGGTTGATTGCGCTGAACAGAGCCAGGATGGACGAGGTGATGATGTCCGTGTCCGTACCTGCGCCCCAGTAGACCTTGCCGTCCTCGCCCGTGATGCTGATGTACGAGATGGCGCGCGAGGTCTGTCCGATCTCCAATGCATGTTCGCTGTATGTCAGGTTCGTATAGCGGAGGCCAAGATTTTCCTGCAGAGCATTTGAGATCGCATCAAGACGTCCGTTGCCGCGCGCCTCATAGGTACGCTCCTCGCCGTCCACTTTGAGATGGACATCGCCCGTACGCGTGCCATCCGGCTGCTTTTTCAGATGGAAATCCGAAAGTTCGAATGGAAAGCCGACATTGACATAGGTATCTGTGAATACCTTGTAGATCTCATCCGGCAGGAGTTCCCTGTGTCCGTTGTCGGAGACGGACTTCACACGGTAACTGAAATCCTCGCGCATCTTCTTCGGCATACTGATGCCGTACTGCTGCTCCATGATATAGCTGACGCCGCCCCTGCCCGACTGGCTGTTGATGCGGATCACGTCACCATCGTAGGTGCGCCCAACATCCTTCGGGTCGATGTAGAGATACGGCAACGACCAATGCTTCGGCTTGTTCTCGTCCCAATGCTTCATCCCCTTGGCGATGGCATCCTGATGCGAGCCTGAGAATGCGGCAAAGACGAGCGAGCCGGCATACGGCTGGCGCGGATTGACCTGCATGCGCGTCACCTTCTCATATACCTCTACGAGATGCGGCAGATCAGAAAAATCAAGGTTCGGATCGACGCCGAGGGCGAACATATTCATAGCCACCGTGATGATGTCGACATTGCCTGTACGCTCTCCATTGCCGAAGAGCGTACCCTCGACGCGGTCCGCGCCGGCGAGCAGCCCCAGCTCCGCATCCGCTACGCCACAGCCGCGGTCGTTGTGCGGGTGTAGGGAGAGGACAACGCTGTCACGATACTTCAAGCGCTCGTTGACGTACGAAATCTGCATGCCATAGACGTGCGACATTGACATCTGCACTGTCGAGGGCAGATTAATGATGGCCTTGCGGTCGGGCGTCGGCTGCCACACATCGAGCACGGCATTGCAGACCTCAAGCGCATACTCCGGCTCCGTCCCCGTGAAGCTCTCGGGCGAATACTCGAATCGGTAGTCTGCCCCTGCCTCCTCCGTCAGCCGCTTGAGCAGCTGCGCGCCGTCCACGGCGATCTGCAGGATCTCCTCCTTGGAGCGGCCGAATACCTGCTCACGCTGCGCCGCAGAGGTCGGGTTATAGACGTGTACGATGGCATTCTTCACACCGCGCAGCGCATCGAATGTCCTGCGAATGATATGCTCGCGTGCCTGCGTCAGCACCTGCACCGTTACATCGTCTGGAATGAGATTATCCTCCACGAGGCGGCGCAGGAATTCATACTCCGTTTCCGATGCGGCAGGAAAACCGACCTCGATTTCTTTGAACCCCACTCGTACGAGGAGATCGAAAAACGCCAGCTTCTCATCGAGGCTCATTGGAATGATGAGCGCCTGATTGCCGTCGCGCAGATCGACCGAGCACCATATCGGCGCCTTCTCCGGTGCATCTTTGCGCAGCCAGTCCAGACGGATCTCGGGCGGCATATAGTATCCCTTGGCATATTTCGTGTGGTTCATGATCGTTCCCCCGTATTACAACATTGCATCATCTGAATAAATGTAAACAAGAAAGTCCTCCGCCGCTTATGTGTGGCGAAGGACGAGCCTACCTTATCCTAGCGTTGTGCTATCTTACCATATTCACGAACAGTTTGCAAATCCCACAAGGGTTGCGTTGAATTTCTCAATCAGCTTCTCGGGCTTATAAGACTCCTTTGCCTTGCGCAGTCCCTCGATCCCCATATCCTCTTCGCGGTTGATATAGGTAAGATGGCTCCACGCGTGCTCCACGAATCCCTGATTGATCGCGGGATATGCGCCGCGCACCTCTGGATCCGCCTTCTCCACATGAATCACTGCCGTATCCGTATTCAGCTGCTCGCCGAACGTAAAGGCAACCACGCGTCCATCCAAGAGGATCGCTCCGCCTTTCAGGCCGAAATCTGCGAAATTATTCAGCACCTCGAGAATCGCCGTGCGCTCATAGTCAATGAACAGATCGACTGTACCGTCCTCCTGGCGATGCTGCTTGTACCAACTGTTCAGCTCCAGCTTGCACTGTGTCACGATCTCGTCCGTGATCGGCAGGAACTGCGCGTCCGGGTGCTCCTTGCGGAACGCATTCAGATGATTCTTCTTCGAGTGCAGCTTACGCCCCGAGAGACTGATGAGCTTTTCAGACAGATACACATAGTCATAGTTGTCGCGGTCAGCGACTACTTCGAAGTTCGCGCAGTCACAGCTGCGGAGAAAGTCCGCGTAGCCGCGCTCCATATCGTAGATGTGAAATGGCTGCTCTATCTCCTCGAAGTACGCGAGCAGCTTCTTCGTCGCCTCCGGGTAGCGTGTGGGATCACAGAACGGCTGCAGCGCCGATACGCGCGCTTTCCACTCGCTCACAACATAGAGGACACCATCCTCCTCCGCCACATGAACATGGAACGGTTCGCGCCACATGTAGAGATTTGTAAAGTTAAAATGCGAATTCTCATAATAATTCGCACGAAAATATCGATCAAGCAGAGGCTTGTCTTCCTTCGTCAAGGCATGAAATTCGATCTCTCTCACCTTCCATTTGGCATTCTAAAAGTTCTCCTGACGGTTTCATTATAGCAAAGCCGTCAAGCCCTGCTCATGTCATCATATATCAGACCTTGCTGAGAATTATCTCCGCTTCTCCATTGAGCATATAGCAGCCGAGACCTGCTGGCAGGAATGCACTCTCGCCCTTTCTCATACAGATCTCCCCACTGCCGGAACGCAGCACGAGACTGCCGGAGAGCATCGTCAGACATTGGAAGGAATCTTCTCCCGCCATAAGCGCGCATTCTCCCGTGACAGCGAGATGATATACGGTAAAATAATCACATGCACCAAGCAGGCGCACCTGTACGCCTGCAAAGATATCGACGGACACTGCAGAGGAGGCTCCCGAGACGGCGGGAGTCAGACGGGTCACATCGAGAGCCTTCTCGATGTGAAGCGTGCGCGGCTTTCCGTCGGCACCGACGCGTCCATAATCATAGACACGGTAAGTCGCATTGGAACTCTGCTGAATTTCGCAGATGAGGATCCCCCTGCCGATCGCGTGCAGCGTACCCGCAGGGATGAAGAACACGTCTCCTTTGTGTACCGGCACGCGGCGTACAACCTCGCGCAGCGTATTGTCTTCGATGCGGCGGCGAAACTCCTCCCGCGTGAGCTCATGCTGAAATCCATAGAGAATCTCTGCACCGGGCGCACAGTCCACAATGTACCACAGCTCTGTCTTTCCGTGCTCTCCTTCAACACGCAAAGCGTACGCATCGCTCGGATGCACCTGCACGGACAAATCATCGCGTGCATCGATCAGCTTGATGAGCAGCGGGAAATACGAAAACTTCTCCGCATTTTTGCCGAGCACGCCCCGGCCTTCTCCCGCCAGCCATTTCTCGAGCGTCTGTCCCTTCGCCGCACCGTTTGCAATCACGCTCTTGCCGTCCCGATGACAGGCAAGTTCCCAACTCTCGGCGACCTTCGTCAGCTCTGTCTCTTTGCCGTATTCTTCTTTCAAACGCGTCCCGCCCCAGAGATAATCCTTCAGCGGCGCGATCAGTTTCATCGGATATCGCATAGGTCACTTCCTTCATTTAAGTTCTGCAATATATTCCTTTATATCATATCCCATGAAAAATCGGAAGTCAAAAGCACTCTCCGACAAATGGTGATTGTTCCCCGCCGCCGTCTATGGTATCATAGGAGCGCCTATAAGAATCTCTGATCTGAAACGGAGTGATTCATCATGTCGCAAAAGACGATTGATACGGCAGAACGACCGCCGCTTCTGACCACCATCCCCCTCTCCCTGCAGCATCTCTTCGCAATGTTCGGCTCAACGGTGCTCGTGCCGATCCTCTTTCACGTCAACCCCGCGACCGTACTGCTGTTCAATGGTATCGGCACGCTGTTCTACCTCATCCTCTGCAAGGGGAAGATTCCGGCCTATCTCGGTTCGAGCTTCGCGTTTCTCTCCCCCGTCTTTCTTGTACTCTCGGAGTACAGCTATGAGGCGGCGCTCGGCGGATTCATTGTCGTCGGCGCGGTCTTCTGTATGGTCAGCCTTATCGTTCATGCAATCGGAACCAGCTGGATCGACGTCATCTTCCCCCCCGCCTCGATGGGTGCGATCGTCGCCGTCATCGGGCTCGAGCTCATGCCGACAGCAGCAAATATGGCAGGACTTACAGGAGAAAATACGGATGCCACCGTCATCTTTGTCTCGATTGCAACACTTGCCGTCACCATCTTTGCCTCGATGGCATTCCGCGGCTTCCTCTCCATCATCCCCATCCTCATCGGCGTAGTCGCAGGCTATATCATTGCCTTCGCCGCGGGCATTGTCGACCTCTCGCATGTCGAGAGCGCGCCGTGGCTGGCAATACCGACCATTTACACGCCGGAATTCGACCTGCGCGCCATTCTCATCATTCTGCCCGCTTCCATCGTCGTCATCGTAGAACACATCGGACATCTCATCGTGACAGGCAACATCGTCGGACAAAATCTTGCAAAGGACCCGGGGCTTGACCGCTCCCTCCTCGGCAACGGAGTCTCGACGATCTTCTCCGGTCTCTTCGGCTCGACGCCAAACACCACCTACGGTGAGAATATCGGCGTCCTTGCCATCACGAAGGTCTACTCCACATGGGTCATCGGCGGCGCGGCGATCTTCGCCATTCTCCTCTCCTGCCTCGGCAAGCTCGCAGCGCTCATCCAGAGCATTCCAACGCCCGTCATGGGCGGCGTCTCCATGCTGCTCTTCGGCGTCATCGCGGCGTCCGGCATCCGCATCCTCGTCGAGGCAAAGGTGGACTACAACAACCCGATGAACCTCCTCCTGACCTCCATCGTCATGGGCGTCGGTGTATCAACGGCCAGCCTCACCATCGGCACCGTCACGCTGCGCGGCATGTCGCTCGCCACCGTCATCGCCATCATTCTCTCTGTCTCCTTTCGCATCATTCTCGCCCTGCGCCGCCAAGGACAAAAGGAAAGCAAATGACGGAGATCCTCGTCACGTTGCCGGAGGGCACGGAATGCCCCGCAAGGGCCTATCTCAAGCGTGAATGCGGAATTTCTTCGGGGCTTTGGAAGAGAATCAAACACAGCGGAACATTCGCCGTGAACGGCATGCCCGTCATCGCCGCGCGCACCGTTCTGCGCGCAGGAGACATGATCTCCTATGAGCTGCCCGTCATCTCCTCTGTCATTCCCGAACAGCTGCCGCTTGCCGTTGTCTATGAGGACGCCGACCTGCTCGTCATCGACAAGTCCGCGGGACAGCTCGTTCATCCTACGACGAAGGAGGCGCACGGGACTGTCGCCAACGCAGTGCTCGGTCTCTATGCAGCGCGCCGTACTCCCCTCAGCTTTCATCCCTGCCACCGCCTCGACCGCAACACAACAGGCCTTTTGCTCATCGCAAAACATCCCGAAGTGCAGTATCAGATTGCAAGGCAGGATACACTTACGCGTGAGTACCTTGCGCTAATCAAAGGAATGCTCTCGCCGGAGAAAGGGTGCATCGATGCGCCGATCGCGCGCGCCTTGCCGAGCATTATTCTGCGGCATGTTGCACCCGACGGTAAGCCTGCGCGCACACATTACCAAACGGAGCAAACAGACGGTACACATACACTCCTCCGCCTGCGTCTCGAGACAGGACGCACACATCAGATCCGTGTTCACCTCGCCCATCTGGGGCATCCGCTGCTCGGTGACGACCTCTATGGAGGAAATGCCGATGAAATAAAACGGCATGCACTCCACTCCGCGCGCCTCACCCTCTCGCACCCGCGTACACAGAAAATACTCGTGCTCGAGTCTCCCCTCCCGCCGGATATGGCGCGCATCGCAAAGCAGCTGCGCTAAAGAAAAAACACCGCAGACCAAACTGTCTGCGGTGTTTTTATGCTGCATGCAGGGCTTACTTGCCCGTACCGAACCACTTCTGATAGATCTTGTCGTATTCGCCGTTGTCATGGAGTTTCTTGAGAGCCTCATTGATCTTCTTCTGAAGCTCGACATTATCCTTCGCCATCGCGATGCCGTAATCCTCTGCCGAGAGTTTGTCATCGAGCGACTTCACGCCGACAGCCTGGCTCTGATTGATGTAATAGTCGTTAACCGGGCGATCGTTGACGACGGCGTCTACGCCGCGTGCTTTGAGCTCTATAAAGCAGTCCGCCGGAGTGTTGAGCTCAGTGATCGTGACGCCCTCCATCTCCTTGACCATCTTTGCGCTGGTCGTTCCAATCTGAACGGCGACCTTATGCCCCTTGAGATCGCTGAACGACTTGATGTTCTCCTCATCGCTGCGAACGACCATCGTCAGACCCGACTGATAGTACGGATCGGAGAAGTTGACGCGCTCCTTGCGCTCGTCATTGATCGTCATACCGCTGATGATGACGTCGATGTTCTTTGCCTGCAGTGCGGGAATGAGCCCGTCAAACCCAATGTTCTGAATCTCTGCTTCACTGCCCATCTCCTTCGCGATCGCGCGGATGAGATCCATATCGAAGCCCTGATAGTCCTTTTGTCCCTCATCCTGGAACTCAAACGGCGCAAAGTCAATCGCGGAGCCCACGCGGAGCACCTTGCTCTCCTGCTTTGCCTGATCGTTGCTGCCGCCGCAGCCGACGAGCGCGAGGCTCACGAGAGCGCCGGTCAGGACGAGTGCCAATTTCTTCAGTTTCATTGGGAAACCTCCTCATACATGGTAAAAAATCAAAGGAGGGATGCTGCAGCAATGTGCAGCAATCCCTCCATAGAAGGAAGCAAAGCCTCCTCAGAACTCCTTAGAAATGTGCTGCGCGCTTCGAGTTGAAGCAGTCGCGGCAGTACACCGGACGATCTGTCTTCGGCTCGAACGGGACTTCCGTATCCTTGCCGCATTCGGCGCAGACCACATGGAACATCTGACGCTCGCCGCTCTGCTCGTCGCGGCTGCGGCGGCGCTTGTCGCGGCAGTCACGGCAACGTGCAGGCTCATTCTCAAAGCCCTTCTCTGCATAGAACTCCTGCTCTCCGGCCGTGAATACGAAGTTGTTGCCGCATTCCTTGCATACGAGTGTCTTGTCTTCAAATGCCATTCTTCCACAATCTCCCTT
>ERZ772766.57-NODE-57-length-67895-cov-9.117851_pt1 | contig 67895 bp, 85 predicted proteins | sample MGYA00511379_ERZ772766 | MGnify/ENA primary metagenome ERZ772766 (study PRJEB29015, sample SAMEA2737895) | human oral metagenome | biome: human oral; feature: human-associated habitat; material: dental | place: China | collected 2116 ... | reverse complement strand
AGCCCCTCCCAAGATAAGATCTCCCTGAGACTATAAGTCTCCTAAAGATCCGTTGAAGACTACGACGTTGATAGGCTCCATGTGGAAGTGCAGTAATGTATGTAGCTAAGGAGTACTAATAGATCGTGAGGCTTGATCATACAACGCTCAAGTTATTTCTAGCACTCAAGTTTAGTTGAAGCTAAAGTTTTGACTTTAACGACAGGAAGAAAATTATTTTGCAGGATTGAATGTAACCGGTTTTCCTGACGGTCATAGAGCTGTGGTACCACCTGAAACCATGCCGAACTCAGAAGTGAAACGCAGTATCGCCGATGGTAGTGTGGGGTTTCCCCATGTGAGAGTAGGACACTGTCAGGGTCTTATCAGGCCTCCGTAAAACGGAGGCCTTCTTTTTTGAATCTGTGGCGTAATGTAATGGACAGATTAGGTGTTAAAAGCTGCTGCCACCTGATTTTTTTAATGCTTCCTCAAGGAGAGGAGGCTGATGCAGTTTTCTCGGGGTTCGCTCCATCTCTGGAAGTAGGAATGAACGGTGCGCCATTTGGGGAAATCACCCGGCAAGGCACGCCAGGCACGACCGGTGCGCTGCATATAGAGGATGGCACAAAAAACATCGTACAGGTCCACTTTGCGCGGTGCTGTGCGTTTACGGGCGCTTTCCGGCAGGGGAAGGAGGGGCGCAAATTGCTCGCGAGTGATATCGTTTGGGTAGGTTTTTCTGTTCATATCGATAATTTACAGCAGAGACTCTTCGTACACGACAAAAACCTGCCAAACGGCGTCGTTACCGGCCTCGCCAAGCAAAAAAACCTCCCCCCGTGGGGGAGGGGTTGGGGAGAGGGCGGTAAAAATTTTCGCGTAGCGGCAACAACTGCCAAGCGGCATAAACGCTGAATCCGCCAAGCGGCGTCGTTGCGAGGATTTTTGTCGTGTACGAAAGCAGAGACTATGAACACGTTCTTAGAAGTTGACGAACTTTGGACTTTCGTTGGCAGCAAAAAGAACAAGGTATGGCTTATCTACGCTCATGACCGTGGCGGCGGCGAGATAGTAGCTTATGCCCGGGGGAAACGGGATATTGCCACGGTTAGGGAACCGGAAACGCGTTTAAACAGTCTAAAGATGACTTATGATAAGTGGCAGGTTTTCGCTGAAGTATTTGACTGTGAAAAATCGAATATTGGCAAGAAATATACGGTGGGAATTGAAGGCCATCATCGCCGTCTGAGACACCGGATCAGGCGGATTGTAAGGAAACCTGCTGTTTTTCAAAGAAATTGCTCTACCACTTCAAGGCCTTTAATCCGGCTTTTCACGACATCAACTGTGGCTTTGTCTAGCCCGGCATACTTTTCAGGCCACCACCGAAAAAATCAGGTGGTTGCCGCGCGTCGCAAGCGGGGGTGCCATGAAGAAACCACTTTCCTGATCGTTGATGCGCAGAGTGTGAAGAATAAGGATGCCGCCATGGAAAAAGGCTGCGATGCCGGCAAGAAAGTGAGCGGCATCAAGCGACACCTAGCGGTTGACACGCAGGGTTTGCCGCATGCCATTGCGGTGACGACGGCGGATGTTACGGATAGAAAAGGCTGCCTGATGGCATTGGAACGTGAGCGGGATAATCCTGGCGCGGTGCAAAAAGTCCTTGCCGACGGTGGTTACACAGGCGAAGTATTTGCGTCGTCGGTACAGGAGTTGATTGGTGCGGAGGTAGAGATTGCCAAACGCAACGAATTGCATCGGTTTAAGGTATTGCCGAAGCGGTGGGTGGTAGAGCGCAGTTTCTCTTGGCCGGAAAAGAACAGATGGCTGTGGAAAAACTGTGAGCGTAAGCTGAGTACCAGTCTGCAAATGATGGTTTTGGCTTTCTTGAGAGTCCTGCTGCGGGAACTGTGAACATGTTCTTACGGCTACGCCACAACGTCCACCGCCGCCAGTGCTTTGTCAAATACCGCGATGCCGGCATCTGCCGCGCGCGCTTCTTCGCTGAGGATGCGGCGGTATTGTTTCGCGCCGCGCACGCCGGGAAAGAGGCCGAGCAGGTGGCGGGTGTAGTGCGCGAGCGCTTCGCCGCGCGCCAGCGCTTCGACCAGCAGGGCGCGGATGGCGGGCAGCGCGTCGGTGAGCGTCCGCGCAGGCGCGCCGTAAAGTTCATCAACGCCTAGCAGCAGTTCGGGGTTCTGGTAGGCGGCGCGGCCGAGCATGACGCCGTCCACCGCCTGCAAATGGGCGCGGCATTCGGCGAGCGTGCTGATGCCGCCGTTGATGATGATGGTCAGCTCCGGAAAGCGCCGCTTGACTGCATGGACCAGCGGATAGTTGAGCGGCGGCACGTCGCGGTTGTCCTTCGGGCTGAGGCCCTGCAACCACGCTTTGCGCGCGTGGATGATAAAGACGCGGCAGGGGCTGCGCGCCGCCAGCGTTTCGACGAAATTGAAAACGCTGCGTTCGTCCTGTTCGTCAATCGCGAGGCGGTGTTTGACCGTGACCGGCACTGCGCCCGCCGCTGCCTGCATCGCGCTCAGGCATTCGGCGACCAGCGGCGCATCCGCCATCAGGCAGGCGCCGATACGGTTGTGCTGCACGCGGTCGCTGGGGCAGCCGACGTTCAGGTTGATTTCCTGGTAGCCGTAGGGCAGCGCAATTTCGCAGGCGCGCGCCAGCGCTTCCGGCTCGCCGCCGCCGAGTTGCAGGGCGCAGGGCGCGTCGGCGGCATGGTGCAGGTGGCGCGGCACGTCGCCGAAGAGTAGCGCGCCGCTTGTGACCATCTCGCTGTACAGGAAGGCGTGGCGGGAAAAAAGGCGGTGCAGGGCGCGGCATTGCGGCGTCGTCCAGTCGAGCATCGGTGCCACGCAGAAGCGGTGCGGATTTACGGGTTCAGATTGCATACATTCAGGAAAATAGCGGAAAGGCGCGCATCTTGCGGGCGCGGCGGTAGCGCGGTCAAGCGGCTATAATGCGCGCCTTTTATCCACAATCGAAAAGCATCATGACCGATACGACCATCCCTGACGTGCAGGGCAAACCCGATACCCGTCACATCGCCATCAGCCGCGTCGGCATCCGCGACATCCGCCTGCCGCTGCGCGTCGTCAACAAAGACGGCAGTACGCAGGACACCGTCGCCACCGCCGAGATGACCGTTGCCCTGCCGCATCACCAGAAGGGCACGCATATGTCGCGCTTCATCCATCTGCTGAATGAAACCGCCGTTATTGATCCCGCCACCTTCGCCGCGCTGCACACGGAAATGCTCGACCGCCTCAAAGCCGAAGCAGGCAGCATCGAACTCACCTTCCCGTTTTTCATCAAAAAACAGGCGCCGGTGAGCAAAACCGAAAGCCTGCTGGATTACCGCGTGCGCCTGCTTGCCGACGGCAGCCGTGCGCAATGTGAAGTGCGCGTGGAAGCGACCGTCGCCGTCACCAGCCTCTGCCCCTGCTCGAAAGAAATCTCGAAATACGGCGCGCACAATCAGCGCTCGCACATCATCATCAACGCCCTCTACGACCCCGCCGCGCCCTTTGCCATCGAAGAGCTCATCCGCATCGGCGAAGAAGAAGGTTCCTGCGAAATCTGGGCGACGCTGAAGCGGCCGGATGAAAAATACGTGACCGAGCGCGCCTACGAGAACCCGAAATTCGTCGAGGACATCGTGCGCGACGTTGCCGCCCGCCTGAACGCCGATGCGCGCATCCAGGCGTATCGCGTCTCCTCGGAAAACTTCGAGTCCATTCACAACCACTCCGCCTACGCGCAGATCACCTGCGACAAACGCGTATGACCATCCGCAGCTTCGTCCTGCGGCAGGGACGCATCACCGGCGGCCAGGAACGGGCGCTGGCCGAACACTGGCCGCGCTACGGACTGGACGTGGATGAAAACTTGCGTGTGGACGCGGCAAGCCTCTTTGGCGACGCACGCGAACTCATCCTCGAAATCGGCTTCGGCAATGGCGAGAGCCTTGTCGCAATGGCAGCCGCCGCCCCGCAACAGGGCTTCGTCGGCATCGAGGTGCACCGCCCCGGCGTCGGCCACGCGCTGATGCTGGCGGCAGCGGCGGGCATCAATAACCTGCGCGTCATCCGCCACGATGCCGTCGCCGTCATCCGCGACCACGTGCCGGACAGCACCCTCAGCCGCGTGCAAATCTACTTCCCCGACCCCTGGCCAAAAGCGCGGCACCACAAGCGGCGCATCGTGCAGCGCGCCTTCACCGACCTCCTCTGGCACAAACTGCGCGCGGGCGGCGAAATCCACTGTGCAACCGACTGGGAACACTACGCCGCATGGATGCGCGACGTCTTCGCCGGCGATCCGAAATGGCAGAACCTTGGCGGCGATGACGGCTTCGCGCCCCGCCCCGCCTGGCGTCCGCAGACCAAATTCGAGCGGCGCGGCGAGCGCCTCGGCCACGGCGTGCGGGATTTGCGCTACCGCAAGAAAGAGGCATAAAAGAAAACCCGCTGCGGCGGGTTTTTTCATGCCGTTTGCCGGGGCCGGTATTCACCGCCTGCTGCGTGTTCATAAGGAAAACGGCAGGCGAACGCCTGCTCCTGCTCCGGGAAAATGACGCACCAAAAACAGGACGGGCTCATGGACGCGTGCTGTCAGCTGCCTTGTGCGAGGGCATCGCGAATGAGGTGGTAATGGTCGTCGTGGAAGCGGTCGCGACGTAAAGCGGTGAGCGGGTACCAGCAGGCTTTGGCGGCGTCATCCGCCGCCTGCACGGGCGGCAGGGTGCCGTCAAGATGGTAGCGGTGCACATGGGTGATGACGCGGCCGATGGCGCTGCGGTCGGGGCGGTCGGCGGTGCGTACGCCGATGAGGGCGGCGGGGTCAAGGCGCAGGCCGGTTTCTTCATGAAGTTCGCGCAGGGAGGCGGTGAGCAGGGTTTCATCCGGATTCAGGAAACCGCCGGGCAGCGCCAGCAGGCCGCAGCCGGGCTGACCGCCGCGCTCGACGAGGAGGATGTGGCCGTCGCAGGTGATGAGGTTGTCCACGGTGACGAAGATGGGCGGGTAGGGGCTTGCCGCCCAGGATTGTTTGTAGTCGTGAACGTAGCGGGTTTCTGCGGCGACATAGCGGTAGGCGGCGGTGCCACGGAAGGTGTGCAGGGCGGCTTCGACGGCAGGCGGCAGGGCGGGTTCATGCCAGTCTTCGCCGTCAGTGAGCAGGAAGTAGCGCTCGCGCAGCGGCGTGGCGCTGAGGTCGCGGTAGCGCGGCGCGCCGAGATAGCCCCACTGCGGGAAGAGACGCAGATAGTAGGAGCTGGCGTCTTTTTCGTAGCCGTAGAGGGCGACGGTGGCGTCCGCCGTGCCGCGTGCGGCGAGGACGTCGGCGACGGTGCGGCTGACTTGCGCCACCCAGCGCCCGTCGTGATAGGGGTCGTCATGGATGGGGCGCAGGGTAATGCGCAAGTTTTCCTCCGCCGTCAGGGCGGCGCGGATCATCGCTTCGCGCTCGGCAACCGTCCACGGGTTGCGGCTGCTGCGCGCCGCGTCCGCCGAGCCGCAGAGGATGATGAGGTGGTCGGCATGGGCGAGCGCGCCTTGCACCATGTGCAGGTGGCCACGGTGGAAGGGCTGGAAGCGGCCGATGTAGATGAGAGTGTCGTAGTGGGGCATGGGCTGTGTCGGTTGGGGATGAAGGGCGGCATTGTATGCCGCCGGGGGCGGTTTGGTGGCCCGCTTGCGCCGGCCCGCAAAGCAGGGGAGGCGTCTTTTCTTCCCGCCCTGCGGCTTGGGGTGCCCCAAGCGGTGTTGGGGCGGCGGTTTTAGGCGAAGTCGAGGGTGTAGGGGCTTTCCGCCTGCCACAGCGCCTGGTCTTCCTGCAAGTCGGCGCAGGTCAGCGGGTGGGCGGCGAGGTAGCCGTCCGGGAAGCGCAGGCGGTAGGTGTCGCCGAAGCGGCGGATGTCCGGGTAGTCGATGGCGGCAATCGGGTTGCGGCTGCGCTGGATGAGGACGGCAAGGCGCAGGGCGAGGGCGTTTTGCCAGACCCAGGCGTGGTGCGCTTCCGGCAGGGCGGCGATGTCTTTGTCGGGGATTTTGCGTTTTTGTGCTTTGACGAGGATGGCGGCGATGTCCTGCATCAGGCGCGAGTAGCCCGGCATGTCGGCGTTTTTCAGGATGTAGGCACCGTGTTTGTCGAGGTCGTGCCGGGCGATGGCCCAGCCGATTTCGTGCAGGGCGGCGGCGTAGCCGAGGAGGGGGGCGAAGCGCGGCGGGGTTTTTTCGGGCAGCTGGCGGTTGAGGTGGGCGGCGAGGGCGGCGACACGTTCGGCCTGGGCGGTATCGACGCCGAAGCGTTGTTGCAGGGCGTGGGTGGTGGCGTCGCGTTCGTCGCGTTCGCCCTGCGGGTCGTCGCGGCGCATGAGGTCGATGAGCACGCCTTCGCGCAGGGCTTCCTGGCTGACGATGGCGTCTTCGATGCCGAGGTGGCGGTAGAGGGCGGCGAGGATGGAAACGCCGCCGGTGAAGCCGTAGGCGCGCGCTTCGTCCACGCCGAGCTTTTTCGGCAGTTTGTCGGCGCTGCCGATGTCGGCGAGTGTGTCGAGGAGGCCGTCGAGGGCGGCGCGGCTGATGTGGTCTGTTTTGAGGACGCGGGCGATGGCTTTGGCGGTGCCGCTGCTCAGCACGACGCGCTGCCAGGGTGCCTGGTCGAGGTAGGTGCGGATGTGCGGTTCGATGATGGTGCCGGCGTAGTCGCGGGCTTTTTTGATGGCGGCTTTCGTGATTTTGCCTTTGGCGAAGTGGCGGCGCGCCATGTTGGCGCAGCCGATGGCGAGCGAGCGCAGGGTTTCGGGGGTGCTGCCTGCGCCGAGGATGATTTCGGTGGAGCCGCCGCCGATGTCGATGATGAGGCAGCGCTCGCTGATGTGGTTGTGGGTGCTGACGCCGAGGTAGATGAGCACCGCTTCTTCGCTGCCGCTGATGATTTCGATGGGTTTGCCGAGCGCGGCTTCGGCGGCGGCGAGGAAGGCGTCGCCGTTGGTGGCGACGCGCAGGGTGTTGGTGCCGACGGCGCGGCAGTTTTCTTCGGGGATGTCGGCGATGCGCTGCCCCATTTGGCTGAGGGCGGCGATGCCGCGCGCCCAGGCGGCGTCATCGATACGGTTGTCGTCGTCCAGCCCTTCGCCGAGGCGCACCATGTGCTTGATTTTGTCCACGACGCGGATGCCGTCCGTGTCGGCAGAGGCGATGAGGAGGTGGAAGCTGTTGGAGCCGAGGTCGAGGGCGGCGTAGGTGTTCCGGTTCATGGTTTTTCGGTGGTGATGGCGATGATGCCCACGAGGTGGGTCCAGTGGAAGGTGCTGCTGATGGTGGGGATGTACCAGGTGGAGAGGGTGCCGTCGAGGTAGAGCGCCTGTTCGCAGCCGAGGTGTTGCAGGGCGGCGGCGAGGCGGTAGAGGCTCGGCCATTCGCCGTCGAAACCGTAGTTTTCGCTGAGGATGAAGTAGAGGCCGCCGTCGGCGGTGGTGCAGACGGCGTTGCGTTTGTGCGGGCTGCTGTGGGTTTTGTTGAAGCGGCGGTTGATCTGGCCGTCGAGGATGAGGAGGGGGCCGGACTGGAAGGCCCATTGCGGGCGGTGGTTGCCGAGGCGGTAGGCGGCGGTGGTCTGGATGCGGGCGCGGCCGTTTTCTATGTAGAAGACGCCGTTCGGCTGGAGGTGGAAGTTGCCTTTGCCGTTACGGGTGTTGAGCGGGACGAGGGTTTGCCCGTTTTCAATCCAGAGGCCGGCCGGGGTGTCGTCCGCGCTGTAAATGCCTGCGTTGGTGAGGAAGGCGACGTCTTTGCCCGCCGCTTCGAGGTTGCGGCGCAGGGTGCCGAGGCCGGCGTAGGCTTTGCCGTCCGTCCCTTTCCAGTGCAGGGTGAGGCGGGCGGGGTCGGCGCGGTAGATGCCGTAGCGCACGTTCTGGTAGGTGATGTTGGCGTAGGCACCGCCCGCCGCCAGCGGTTTGAGTTCGGGCATGGCGGCGCGGGCGGTGAGGGTGAGGCAGGCGAGGAGGAGCAGGAGGAGGGGTTTCATGAGGGGTACCGGGCGGGAAAGCGCGCGAGTGTTCGTGATGCGGGGCGGTTTCAACCCACTGCGCATGATGCGGGCGGTGGGGCAGGGCGCGCGCTACGGGTTGGGCGCTTGTTTTTTGCGGTAGTGCAGGCGGTTGTCTTCGGCGGCGGTGATGATGATGGTGCTGCCGGCGGGCAGGTTTTCGCCGCTGATGGTCCACAGGCTGTCGCCGATTTTCAGTTTGCCGTAGCCGTTTTCCACCGGGGTGTCGAGGGTGTATTCGCGCCCGATGTACAGCGCGCCGCGTTTGTTGAGCAGCGAGGCGGCGTCGTTTTTGTTGCCCTGCCAGCGCCGCGCCAGTTGCCGCCAGAGCAGGATGGCGATGAGTGAGAGCACGGCGAAGATGCCGCCCTGCCAGTGCCAGTCGAGGCCGGGGGCGGCGAAGGTGATGATGACGAGGGCAAGCGCGGCGAAGCCCCAGAAGAGGAAGAAGAAGGAGACGGTCAGCACTTCAATGAGCATGAAGACGCCGGTGAGGATGAGCCAGTTCCAGTATGCGGGTTCAAACATGGGATTTTCCTTGTGGTTGGGTCAGTCAAAGGGCGGTTGCCAGTGGGGATCACGCCAGGCGGCATAGCAGAGGGCGATGTGCGCAGCGGTGGTTTTGCTTTCGTCCAGCGGCGGCAGGTCGCCTTCGCCGAACCAGGCGCTGGCAAGGGTTTCGTTGTTGGCGCGGAAGGCACCGCCCGTCGCGCGGCAGAGGATGTGGATGTTGCAGATGGTGTGGGCATGCGGGCGCGGGTGGTGTCTGGCGTAGTCCTGCACGGCGATGAGGCGTTCGGGGATAACGTCCAGCCCGGTTTCTTCTTTGGTTTCTTTGGCGGCGTTTTCGCCGATGCTGTGGTTGATATCCGCCCAGCCGCCCGGCAGCGCCCATTGGCCGTCGTTTTCTTGTACAAGGAGGATTTGGGCGGCGTCGTTGATGATGGCGGCGCGCACGCCCAGTTTCGGGGTCTGGTAGCCGGTTTCGTTGCAGAAGAGGTCGCGGATTTTGGCGGCGGGCAGGTCTGTGTGGTGGTGCAGGATATCGGCGGCGATGGCGCGGATGCGGGTGAAGCGTTCAATGTCAAAGGGGTCTTTGCTGTACGCGAGCCCCGCCTGGGCGAGGCTTTGCAGTTCGGTGGCCCAGTCGAGCCAGGGCGGGCGGGTGTTCATGGGGCAATCCGGCGGTAGCCGAGGTGGTGCATCCATTCGCGCAGGAGCAGGATTTCGGCGGCGTAGGCGGCGCTTTCCGGCAGCGGCGGCAGTTCGCTTTTGTAGCGGTAGCCCGCGAGGACGGCGTAGGCGGTTTCCAGGGTTGCGCTGCCGATGCTGCCGCCGGCATCCTTCGGCAGGTCGCCGAGCGGGAGTCTGCCGCTGACGGTGAGGGTGTCGCTGTCGTGCAGGGTGTCGCGCAGCGGCGAGATGCCGTCTTCAACGCGCATGATGGCGGTTTCCCAAGCGGCGTCGTTTGGCGGGTAGGGGGTGAGGAGGCGGGCGAGGTCGGCGTGGCGGACGGTGATGGGGGCGGCGTCAAGGTCGAGGCGGGTGTTCATGGCTGTTTGTCTGTCTTGTCGGCGGGTTCGGGCGGGGTCAGGCTTTCCGCCAGGGCGGTCTGGGCGTCGCGCGAGCCTTCTTCCGCCGCCTGTTGCAGCCAGTGTTCGGCCTCGCTGCGGTTTTTGTCCCAGAGGTAGTTCATCAGGGTTTCTTCGGCGGAGAGGTGGTGCTGGCCGGCGGCTTCGCGCAGCCAGGTCAGCCCGGCGCGCCGTTGCACGGGGTAGGGGGAGTTCAGGTATTCGAGGCCGAGGCGGTACTGCGCTTCGGCGTTGCCCTGCACCGCTTGCTCTTGCCAGCGGCGGATGGGGGCGTCATCGTCATCGTGTGCAGTTTCTGCCGCCCGGACGGGCAGGTCGGTGATGGGGATGTTGATGGTTTGGGTGGTGTCGCGGCGGAAGAGGCCGGGGTTGTAGAGGTAGAGGGCGAAGGTGGTGGTGCTGATGAGGACGAGTGCCGCCCCACCCAGCAAGCGGCTGTAATACCAACGGTCGCGGTTTGTCGGGTTGTCGGGCGGGATTGGGGTCATTGTCCTTGTCCGTGGGTGGCGCGCAGGTAGGTGTCGCGGGCTTTTTTCTGCCAGATTTCCGCCTGCACCGGGCTTTTTGCGACGCACTCGCCGCTGCGGTACAAGGCGGACAGTTCGCCGCTTGCCGCCCAGTCACCGCCGGCGGCGGCCTGTGCGAGCAGTTGCCGGGCGACGGGGCAGTTGCGCACGACACCGTCCCCGCGCAGGTAGTGATAGGCGAGGGTGTTTTGTGCGGCGGTGCTGCCTTTTGCGGCGGCGCGGCGATACCAGTAGGCGGCCCGGCGGCTGTCGGCGGGGATGCCGATGCCCTGGTCATAGATGGCGGCCAGTTCTTCGATGGCGGGCAGCAGGTCTTGTGCAGCGGCGCGGCGGATGAGGCTGATGGCGTAGATGCGCACGGGCGGCGACGGGCTGTTGTATCGCTGCATTTCCGGGGCGTCGTAGGTGATGACGCCGTCCGTGCCGTAGAGGGTGATGCGGCCGAGGTGGTATGCGGCTTCGGGCAGGCGCTGGGCGGCGGCCTGTCGCAGCAGCGCGCGGGCCTTGTCGCGGTCGGCGGCGACACCCGCGCCTTCCAGGTAGAGGACGGCCAGGTTGTATTGCGCTTTGCCGTCGCCGTCTGCGGCAAGTGCGGTGTAGATGCGCGCGGCTTCTGCCGCATCCCCCCGGTCAAACGCGGCTTTTGCCGCTTCCAGCGGGGTTTCTGCCGCCGCCATCAGGCTGAGGGGGAGGAACAGGCCCAGCACCGGCCGTTTCATGCATGTTTGCCCGGTGTCTGTTCGTTTTTACCCTGTTTGAACATTTCGGCGATGCCGCCGAGGGCGCCGATGATGCCGCTCGCTTCCATCGGCATGAAGACGGTTTTTTGCTGCTCGCTTTCGGCGAATTTGGCCAGCGCGCGCACGTATTCCTGGGCGACGAAGTAGTTGATGGCATTGGTGCCGCCTTCGGCGATGGCTTTGGAGACCATGTCCGTCGCCCGCGCTTCGGCCTGCGCCTGCCGCTCGCGCGCCTCGGCTTCGAGGAAGGCGGCTTCTTTGCGCCCTTCGGCTTCAAGCACCTGCGCCTGTTTCAGGCCTTCGGCGCGCAGGATTTCCGCCTGGCGGTGGCCTTCGGCTTCGAGGATTTGCGCGCGCTTGATTTGTTCGGCCTTTTTCTGCCGTGCCATCGCGTCCACGAGGTCGGCGGGCGGGGTGATGTCCTTGATTTCGACGCGGGTCACTTTCACGCCCCAGGGATCGGTGGCGTCATCAATGATGGCGAGCAGGCGGACGTTGATGGCGTCGCGCTGCGATTGCAGGTCGTCGAGGGTCATCGAGCCGGCGACGGTGCGCAGGTTGGTGGTGGCGAGGTTGAGGATGGCGAGTTCGAGATCATCCACCGAATAGCAGGCTTTGGCGGCGTTCGTTATCTGGAAGAAGACGATGCCGTCCACCGTGACCTGCGCGTTGTCTTTGGTGATGACTTCCTGACGCGGCACATCCAGCACCGTTTCTTTCATGTTCACCTTGCGGTCGGCGCTTTCCCACAGCGGCACGATGAAGTGGAAACCGGGTTCGAGGGTGCGGTTGTAGCGGCCGAGACGCAGCACAGTGCGCTCCGTGCCCTGATCGACAATCTGGATGGCACGACGGCCGAACCAGAAAGCGAGGATGATCAGCACGATAATGAAGATGGTGCTGCCGCTAAACTGGGAGGCGAGACCGCTGGGCATGATGAGCTCCTTGTGTTGGTGAAATTTGTGGAAATTATAGCCGTTTCGCCGCAAGCTGACATGGGGAACCGGATAAGAAACAATCGCATCCATGCGGCTGTTACCCTATAATCACAAATGCACACCCGTGCCCATTTTCCCCCTTGCAAACAAAAGGTTCCCCATGAAGAAACTGCTTCTCGCCGCCGCGCTGACCCTGAGCGCCATGACCGCCCACGCCGACCTCACCGCCATTGACGTGAAAGGCCGCACCGTGACCATCCCCAAGGCGCCCGAACGCGTCGTTCTCGGCTTCTATTACGAAGACTACCTTGCCGTCGGCGGCAAGGACGCCATCGACAAAGTCGTGGCACTGGCGCTCTCCACCTGGAAAGACTGGCGGCCGCAGCAATATGCGCTTTATGAAAAAGCCCTGCCGAAGCTGAAAGACATCCCCGACATCGGCAACACCGAAGACGGCACCTTCTCCATCGAAAAAATTATCGCCGCCAACCCCGACCTCGTCATCCTCGGTGCCTGGAACTACGACGCCCTCGGCGAATCGGTCAAACAGCTGGATGATGCGGGCATCCCTTACGTCGTCCTCGATTACAACGCGCAGACCGTGGAAAAACACGTAACCTCCACCCTCGCCCTCGGCACCCTGCTCGGCCAGGAAGCGCGCGCCAAAGAGCTGGCAGACAACTACAAGAACGCCTTCGCCGACATCGAAAAACGCATCGCGCCGCTGAAGCCGTCGTCGAAAAAGGTGTACGTCGAACTCGCGCAAAACGGCGCGGACACCTTCGGCAACAGCTACGGCGACGGCATGTGGGGCGCGCTCATCACCCAGCTCGGCGGGCAGAACATCGCCAAAGGGCAAATCGGCAGCTACGGCCCGCTCAGTCCCGAATACATCATCAGCGAAGCGCCCGACCTCATCTTCCTTGCCGGTTCCGAATGGTTGAACAAGCCGCAGGCGGTGGCGGTCGGCTTCGGTGCCAACGACAAAACCGTGAACGAACGCATCGCCGCCTATCTCAAACGCCCCGGCTGGGCAGATCTGCCCGCCGTGCAAAAAGGCGACGTCTTCGCCATCTACCACGGCGGCGCGCGCACCCTTTCCGACTACGTCTATGCCCAGTACATCGCCAAGCAGCTCTACCCGGACGCCTTCAAGGACGTTGACCCCGCGCAGAACCTGCGCGATTACTACCAAAAATGGCTGCCCATCCCCGCCGACGGCGTGTTCATGACGCAGTACCACAAATAACCCCGCCGCCTGCACGGCAACGTGCGGGCGCATCCAGCACCGCACCGGAGAACCCGCCCCATGATGACCCTCTGGCTGATCCTGCGCGACAGCGACGGTAACGAAACCGCCGTGGAAGAAGACCTGCCCGGCCTCTTCTTCGCCGAAGAAACCCTGGACGACCAATGCGACGCATTGGGCGTCACCCGCATCAGCGAGTTTGTCGATGGCAGCGAAATGGTTGAGGATATGGATGATTTTCTCGACAGCGACGAATTTGCCGCCAGCCTTGCCGACTTCATCGCAGAAAACGGCCATGCCGAAGAGATGAACGCGCTGGCGGATGAAATGCGCGCGGATCGCAGCCGTGTCGAACCCGAATGGCACGACCCGCAAGGGCTTTTGCGCAGCATCCGCGCCCTGCGCGCGCATTACACCGCCCACCCCGGCGGCTTCGACGAAGCCGATGAAGCCTGCGCCCTGGAAGACGTGCTGGACGACATCGAGAAGCTCGAACCCGTGCTGCAACAGGCCGTCGCCAACGGGCAAACCGTGCACCTGCGCCTGTTGTAGAAGTACCAGAAAGCGGGCTGTGGCTATGCAGGCATGCCTTCTTATGCGGTCTGACCGCTCGCGACAAGGGTACTGGCGAAAGCCACAAGCCGGAATCCGGGCCGGTGCGCCGGATCACGCCGCGCCTTGCTGTGGATGTATCCATTCCGCGTGACCACCCCAAAGCATCAACATTCAGGAGCTTTATCGTGAACAAGACACTGGGCACCGCCCTGCTGGTATCCGGCACCATGATTGGTGCCGGGATGCTGGCCATGCCGCTGACCTCGGCGGGCATCGGCTTCACCTTCACCGTCGTCCTGCTGCTTTCCCTGTGGGCGCTGCTCACATACAGCGCGCTGCTCTTCGTCGAGGTGTACCAGACGACGGAAAGCGACGCCGGCATTGGCACCCTCGCTGCCCTCTACTACGGCCACGCCGGACGCATCATCGCCACCACCGTGATGTTCATCTTCCTCTACGCCCTGCTCTCCGCCTACATCAGCGGCGGCGGTGAAATCCTGATGCAGGCGACGCAAAACTCCGGGCTGGTCGGCGATTCCGGCATTTTTGCCAGACTGGCGGCTTCCGTCCCCTTCCGGATACAGGGCGGCGGCAACATCGTCAGTGCCATCCATGCCCTGGAACTCGACAGCCGGCCGGTCATCTTCGCCGGAATCTCGCCCGAGACCACGCTGAAAATCTTCATCGGCATCTTCACTGTCTTCTTCGGCTCCTTCGTCATCATCAGCACCAAGGCGGTGGACGGTTTCAACCGCCTGCACTTCTTCGCCATGCTGCTGGCGCTCGTCGTCGTCATGTGCGTGATGTTCCCGAAAGCAAGCCTGCATAACCTCACCGCAATGCCGCTGGATAACGCCCTGATCATCTCGGCTGCGCCCATTTTCTTCACTTCCTACGGCTTCCACGGCTCCATCCCCTCGCTGAACAAATACCTCGAAGGCGACGTGCGCGCGCTGCGCATCGCCATCATCGGCGGCTCGGCCATCACCCTGTGCGTCTATATCCTGTGGCAGCTTTCCACCCACGGTGTGCTGAGCCAGGCCCGGTTCACCGAAATCCTCAAAGAAAACCCGACCCTCTACGGCCTGATCGAAGCCAGCCGGCAAATCACCGGCAGCAACATCATCGCCGGTGCCGTGCAAATCTTCTCCGCCCTCGCCCTCATTACCTCCTTCCTCGGCGTGGCGCTGGGCCTCTTCGACTGCGTCGAAGACATGCTGCGCAAGGGGCTGAACATCAAGGCAGGCCGCTTCCTGCTGGGTGCCATCACCTTCCTGCCGCCGGTGCTGTTCGCCTACTTCTACCCCGACTTCATCGCCGCGCTGAGTTATGCCGGGCAAATGTTCGCCTTCTTCGCGGTGGTGCTGCCGGTCGGCCTCGTCTGGAAAGCGCGCCGCCGCCACCCGCACCTGCCCTACCGCGTGCCGGGCGGCGACATCGCGCTTATCGTCGCCCTCATCATCGGCATCATCGTCGCCATCATCCCCTTCTTCGTGCAGGCGGGATGGCTGCCGCCGGTGGTCGGTTGATTCATACGCGGCAACCACCGCCACAAAAAAGGCAGACCTCACGGTCTGCCTTTTTGCCGCCCAAGCGGGCTGTTTAGCCGTTGATGTTTGCAATCAGCGCGTCGGCGAAGCCGCTGGTCGAGACTTCGGTTGCGCCTTTCATCAGGCGGGCGAAGTCGTAGGTGACGGTTTTGGCGGCAATCACCGCCGTAAAGGCGCGGTTGATGATGTCGGCGGCTTCCTGCCAGCCGAGGTATTCCAGCATCATCACCCCGGAGAGCAGCAGCGAGCTGGGGTTGACGCGGTTTTTCCCGGCGTGTTTCGGTGCGCTGCCGTGGGTGGCCTCAAAGATGGCCAGCCCCGCGCCGATGTTCGCCCCCGGCGCGATGCCGATGCCACCCACCTGGGCGGCGAGGGCGTCCGAGAGGTAGTCGCCGTTGAGGTTCGGGGTGGCGATGACATCGTATTCCGCCGGGCGCAGCAGCATTTGCTGGAACATGGCGTCCGCGATGCGGTCTTTGATGACGATTTTGCCGTCAGGCACCACGCCGCCGTGTTTTTCCTCCACGTCTTTTTCGCTGATGGTCTGCGCCGGGAATTCGTCGCGCGCCACTTCGTAGCCCCAGGTGCGGAAGGCGCCTTCGGTGTATTTCATGATGTTGCCCTTGTGCACCAGGGTTACGCTTTTGCGCTTGTGGGCGATGGCGTGTTCGATGGCCATGCGCACCAGGCGTTTGCTGGCAAATGCGGAGATGGGCTTGATGCCGAGCCCCGCGCCCTCGAAGAAGTGCGCGCCGAATTCGTGGCGCAGGAAGTCGGCGAGCTTCTGGTTTTCGGCGCTACCCGTGGCGTATTCGATGCCCGCATAGACGTCTTCGGTGTTTTCGCGGTAGATGACCACATCCACTTCTTGCGGGCGCAGCATCGGCGAAGGCACGCCGGGGTAGTGGCGCACGGGACGGACGCAGGCGTAGAGGTCGAGCGTCTGCCGCAGGCTGACGTTGAGCGAGCGGAAACCGCCGCCGACGGGGGTGGTAAAGGGGCCTTTGATGGCGATGCGCAGTTCGCGCAGGGCATCGCGGGTGCTGTCCGGATAGTAGCTGCCGGTTTGGGCGTAGGCGGCTTCGCCGAGCGGCAGTTCGACCCAGTGGATGCGGCGGGTGTCGCCGTAGGCGCAGGCAACGGCGGCCTCCCAGACACGCCGCGCCGCCTGCATGATTTCCGGGCCGATGCCGTCGCCGGCGATGCAGCCGATGCGCGGGTGATTGGGGACGTGCCATGTACCGTTGTCGTAGCGGATGTGTTCGCCGGAGGTTGTCGTAGTCGTCATGATGGACTCCTGGGGTTGGGGGTTAGAGGTGGGGATGCACTTTCCACAGCATATGGGCGGCAATGATGAGGAGATAGAGGCCGAGGGCGCGTTGCAGGGCGCTATCGGGCAGGCAGTGCGCGGTTTTCACACCCAGCGGCGCGAGGCTGGCGGTGCCGAGGGCCAGCGCGCCGACGGCGAGCAGGGGGAGGAGGGTGCTCAGGGTAAACATGGCTTGCTAGCCGCAGTCCCAGTTGTACCAGGCGCGCGCGAAGCGGCGGGCGGTGAGGTCGTCCGGGTCGATAAAGAAGGCGCCGACGCCGATGTCGCCCCAGCACACCTCCACCCCTTCGCCGACGCAGGAATCAAGCTGGAAGAGGAGGACGGAAGCGGCGAGGCCGCTGTGATAGAAACGCGGGTCGGTCTGGGTGAAAAAGGCGTGACCGTCGAGATGGCTCGTGCCCTGTTGCGCGAAGGCGGCGTTGATCACATCGCTGTCGCAGCGGTTCAGCCATTGTCCGTATTCCAGGTCGTAGAGCGCGGCAAAATCGGCGGTTTCGCTGAGGAGGTAGTGCGGCGCGGGCGGGGCGAAGTGCATGGCGTATTCGGCGGCGGCGGGGTGATACCACTCTTCCCCCTGCACTTGGTCGAACAGCGCCTGCTGCGCCGTGCGATCCAGCGACGGGACGGCGGTGTCGGCGAAATAAACACAGCGGTAGCCGCTGCTGTTGCGCAGGTCGTCGAAATCCTGCCCCAGCACATCGTCGTAAGCATCAATATAGAAAGCGAGAATGCCGTGCGGCGGCAGAGCGAGCGCCTGCGCCGCGCCATTGGGCAGTTCGTCGAGGTTAATTTGCGCCAAAAGCGCCAGCGGCCGCCCTGCGGCATTGACGGGGCAGGATTGATCTTGCGGCCAGTAACCGATGCCGCCGACGCGTGAAGCGGTGAGCGGCAAATCATCGGCCACGCGCAGATGGTAAGAGACGGAGGGGCGCGCCGTGGCGCGGATTTGCGTGAGTACGTCGGCGGGAAGGTGTGGCTGTAACAGGGCGATGATGTCGGTCATTGAGGCTTCCCGGTTGGGATGTGGGATCATTGTAGGGCAAGGGGGTGTTTGTTTTTCTGTGGCGGGGGTGTGGCAGGCGGTATGCCCCGCCTGCGGGCGGTTCAGTCTTTTTCAAATTCGTAGAGGAAGTCGATGGCGTTGCCGTTGCCGCCGTCTTTGCCGCCTGCGCCCGCGCTGGCTTCAACGCTGAAGCGTTTGTTGATCTGGTAGCGGGCGATGAATTGGGTCGCGCCGGTGAAGAAGTTGCTTTTCATGCCGACGTAGATGTCGGCGGTGAGGTATTTGCCCGCTTTGAGGCCGCTGACGCCGAGGTCGAACACATCCAGCCCCGTCTGTTTGCCGATGCCGCCGCCGGGCAGGATGCCGCCCAGCGACAGGCTGGCGGCGGTTTGCAGGAGCGCTTCGTTGTCCATGGTGCCGTCCGGCGATTTGCCGAAGAGGAGGTAGGAGAGGATGGCGGAATCCGGCATTTTCGGGGTGGAGGTGAGTTTCAGGCGCAGGCGGTCCAATTGGCCGGTGATGGCGGCGCCGACCTGGATGTCTTTGTTGTCGATGTTGCGCAGGGCGAGGATGTCGATGGTGGGGTTGGCGATGCTGCCGCCACTGTAGGTGGCGCGGCCGTGCTTGATGTCGAGTTCCTGGCCGTAGAGCTGGTAGATGCCGCTCGCGACTTCGATGGTGCCTTTGGCGGTGAGCGGGCGTTTCGGGCGCTCGCTGATGGTGATGCCGCCTTTCAGGCGGATGTCGATGTCTTTGCTTTTGAAGTACACCTTGTCGCCCAGGGTCACGGCGATGTCCGCCTTGAAGGGCACGGGCGGCGCGGCCGCCAGGCGTTTTTTGGCGGCGTCTTCTTTGCTTTCGCCTTCCCCAAGCACGACGACGTCTTCAGAGATGTCCACACCGCTGCTGGTGTCGGGGATGGAGATGTTGGCTTTGGGGACGTGGATTTTGCCCTGCACGTCGATGCCGTCTGTGGGGTCGATGCGGATTTTGAAGTCCGGGCTGATGGTGATCTGCATTTTTTTGCTGTTCGCAATCAGCATGTTGCGCCCGTTCAGGCGCAGGTCGAGGCGGGTGGGGGCGAGGTTGAGGCTGCCCGTGGTGTCGAGGTTGCCGTCCGGGGTGCCGATGTTGCCGTTGATGTCGATTTGCCCGCTGCGCGCGGCGCTGAGTTTGAGGCGGATGTTGTTGAGTTCGGTGGCGTATTCGGGGATTTTCAGGCTGCCGCCGTCGAGTTGCAGGCTGCCGCTCGCGACCGGGGCGCGGACGGTGCCGCCGAGGTTGAGGGTGCCGCTGACGCGGCCTTTGAGTTCGCTCGCTTTGGGGATGAAGGCGCGGTATTTGCCGATGTCGGGCAGGTTGAGGCTGATGTCGCCGCTCAGGTTTTGCCGGCGGTAGTCGCTGATGCGGGCGTGGCCGTTGATTTGGCCGTTGTCGCCCATGTCGATGGCGAGGGTGCTCTCGGCCTGTTTGTCGGTGAAGCGGGTGGCAAGGCGCGCGGTTTTGAGCGGCAGGTTGAGCGGCGGCTGGCCTTTGGCGCGGATGGTGATGTTGCCGGGTTTGAGTTGCAGGTCGGCATCGCCCCGGATTTGGCCACTGGCGCTGCGGGTGAGGTTGCCGTTGCCGGTGAGGACGGTGTTGAGCGAGACGCTGGCCGGCAGGTGTTTGCCGAGGCTTTTCGGGTTGATTTCGCGGATGCGGTAGGCGAGTTCGGTTTGTTTGTCGTGTTTGAGGTCGAGGCAGAGGCTGCTGTATTGGTCGGCGAGGCAGAGGTCGCGCACGGCGAGGTTTTTCGCGCCGAGTTGCAGGGCGGCGCGCTGTTGCAGGCGCAGGGTGTTGTCGTAGGCGGCGAGTTCGAGGGTGCTGAGGTCGCCGCGCCATTGGTCGGCAGCGCTGAAGCCGCCCTGCATGGCGAGTTTGAGGTTGGCTTCGCCGCCGGTGGTCGCGAGGTTGAGGCGGTGGTTTTGGTAGGTGCCGTCGGTGGTGAGCTGGATGCTCTGCCAGCGCTGGCCGCCCGTTTGTACGCCGCCGAGCCGGATGTCGTTGCGGTAGCTGCCGCCGGGTTTGTGCGCGGTGTCGAGGTCGGCGTGCAGGCTGGCGATTTTGTGCGCGCCCCAGGCGAGGTTTTTGCCGCTGAGTTGGCTCCGGATGGTGGGGGTTTTCAGGCTGCCGCCGAGTTTGCCTTTGCCGCTGAGGCTGCCGCCGAGGCCGGGGTAGAAGGCGGCGAGTTGTCCGGCGTCGGCGGTGTAGTCGAGGTCGAGGGTGTCGCCGTGCAGTTTGCCGCCGGCGGTGAGGTGGTTGTCGCCGAGGCGCAGGTCGAGGGCGGTGAGGTCGAGGTTTGTGCCGTCGAGTGTGATGGCGGCGTTGCCGCTGAGCGGCTGTTTGCGCCAGTTGCCGCGCAGTTTGGTGATGCTGGCGGTGAGGGTGGTTTTGTGGTCGCGGTAGCCGCCTTTGCTCGCGAGTTCGGCGCTGATGCTGCTGTTTTGCAGGGCTTTGAGCAGCGGCCAGTCGCCGGGGTGCAGGTTGTCGGCAGTCGCGCGGGCGTCCCAGGCGACGTGCGGCAGGTAGTCGGCGCTGCCGGTGAGGTGGAGGTTGCCTTGCAGGCTGCGGATGGCGAAGTCGATGTTTTCGACGCGGTGCAGCGGGTCGAGGGTGGCGGTGCCTTTGAGGGTGAGCGGCGGGTAGTGTCTGCCGCGCGCGTCGCCGCTGATGCTGACGGCGAGGCGGTTGTAGGGGCCGGTGAAGCGGGCGCTGCCCTGTTTGGCGGCGGTGATGGGGCGCTGTTTGTCGCCGACGGTGAGGTTTTGCCAGTTGAGCTCGCCGTCGAGGGTCGGGGCGAGGAGGTTGCCGCCGAGGTGGACGCGCGCCTTGATGTCGCCTGCGATGATGGGCACGAGGCGTTCGAGGGCGGGCGCGCTGAGGTCGAGGTCGAGGTCGGCGCGCTCCGGCGCGGCGCTGCCGTTGGCGCGCAGGCTGTTGCCGGCAAGGGTGAGTTGCAGGGCGCGGATGTCGAGGCGGCGGTTTTGGTAGTCGAGGCTGCCGCCGCCGCTGACGGGGTGGTTTTGCCAGCGGCCTTTGAGGTTTTCGATGGTGAGGGCGGCGCGGCCGTCGCCGCCGTGGGTGGTGATGTCGCCGTCGAGTTGCAGGTCGAGGTTGGTGTTGTATTTTCTGCTGTCGATGTCGCGGATGCTGAGGGTGCCGTGCCAGGCGGGGCTGCCGCTGAAATCGGCGTCGCCGCTGTATGCGACGCTGCCGCCGAGGGCGGCGAGGTTGAGGCGGGTGTTTTTCAGGGCAACGCCGTGGATGTCGGTGTCGAGGGTGAGGTGCGCGGGCGGGGCGTCGGGGTGGTTGTAGGCGGCGTCGAGGGTGGCGTGCAGGGCGTCGAAGTTGCCGCCGAGGGTGAGGCTGCCGTCGCTGCGGTGTTCCCCGTAGGCGAGGCCGTGCCAGGCGAGGGTGCCGTGCAGGCGGCGGTTTGCGAGGTCGATATTGCCGTCAAGGTCGATGCCGCCCGCCGCCGTGCCGCCGAGGGTGAGGCTGAGGCGGGGCTTGAGCAGGCTTTGTTGCCAGTCGAGGGCGAGGGTTTGCGGCGGGGTGGTGAGCGGGGTGTCGCCGCCGAGTTTGAGGGTGAGCGGGTAGTCGTCGCGGGTGGTGAGGGTGGCGTCGAGGTCGAAGCTGCCTTTGTCGGTACGGGCGCTGCCGCGCGTGGTGAGGGTGCTGTCGCGGTAGGCGGCGGCAAGTTCGGCGGTCTCGATGTGCAGCAGGGGTTTGTTGGCTTGCTGAATGGTGATGTTGGCGAGGTTGAGGCGGTCGAGGTTGAGGGTAACGGGCAGGTCGATGGCGGGCAGTCGGGCGGGGATGCCCGCCGCTTCGTCGTTTTTTGCGGTGTCGCGCGCCGGCGGCAGGGTGATGCCGGCGTCGCTCAGGGCGACTTCTGCCAGGTGGATGTTGCCGCGCAGCAACTCGCCCGCGCGCAGGTCGAGGTGCAGTTCGGCGGCGCGGATGTCGAGGCCGCCGCCGCTGAGGTGCAGGTTCTGCCAGCGCTGGCTGCCGAGCAGGGTGCCGTCGAGCTGGTCGTAGCTGAGGGTGTAGGGGGTGAAGCGGTTGATAAGTTTGGGCAGTTGGCGGTAGCCGCTGGAGGTGCCGAGCAGCCAGTAGGCGAGCGCGAGGGTGAGGAGGAGGAGGGTGAGCAGGGTCAGCAGGGTGCGCTTGATAAGGCGACACCAGCGGCGGGGGCGGCGCGGCGCAGGGATGGGGGCTTGCTCGGCGGTGGTCGGGGTGGTGGTCATGGCGGGTGTGCGGTTGGTTGGGGGTGGGCAGGTCTCGCGGGGCGGTTATAGCGGGTTGCCGCTGTCGAGTCTTTTCAGCGCGTCTTTCGCCGCTTGGAAGTTTTGGGCGGCGGATTTTTCCAGCCATGCCCGCGCTTTACCGTAGTCCCCGGCAACACCCCGCCCCGCGAAGTACGCCACGCCCAGGGCGGTTTGTGCCGCAGCGTCGCCTTGTGCAGCGGATTTTTCGTACCACATCAGGGCTTTGCCACCATCCTGGACGACGCCCTGTCCTTTGCGATACATCCGGGCAAGTTTAAATTGCGCTTCGGCATCGCCCGCTTGCGCCAGTTGTTCGTATTTTTGGCAGGCGGTGCTGTAGTCACGCTGTTCGCAGGCGGTGTCGGCGGCTGTCAGTTCGGCTTCTGCTTCCGCTTCACTGAGGGCGTGGGCGGTGGCGGCGAGGAGGGCGAGCAGGCAGAGGGCGGTTTTTTTCATGGCAGTCCTTGTGTGTGAGCGGGGTTTCAGTCGTGCAGCCAGTCTTCCCATTGCAGTCCGGCGATGCGTGAGAATTCGCGCACGTTGTGGGTGATAAGGGTGAGGCGATGGCTGAGAGTTTGCGCGGCAATCAGCAAGTCGAAGTTACCGATAGGTGTGCCGAGTCGTTCGAGTTCGGTGCGGATACGGCCTGCTCGTTGCGCATCTTCGGCGGTAAAAGGAAGGACGGGGAAAGGTAGTTTTTCTATATTGCGCAGGTTTTCCGTCGTTTTCATACTTTTATAAGCACCATAGTAGAGTTCCATTAGCACGATGCTTGATAGGGCAAATTGTTCGGGTGGGCTTTGTCGCAAGCGTGCGGTCAGTTCGGGATGGCGCTTGTTCAAGGCAATGACGCTATTGGTATCCAGCAAGTATTTCATTTGAAGGTGTCCCCAAAGTCGCGTTCTTGCGGATGTTCCCGCTGCTCTTGTTGCAGAGCCTCGACGGCGGCAATGAAGTCGTCATCAAACGGGGTCAGGTCGTCCAGCCATGCCCAGCCGTCGCTGAGGGGTTCGAGGATGACCTGGTTGCCTTCGCGGCGGATGCGGACTTCGTGCCCGGCGAAGCGGTATTCTTCGGGCAGGCGCACGGTCTGGCCGTGTTCGCTTTCGATGAGTTGGGCGGTGGTCATGGCGGGTTTCTCCTGGTTGTGGCGGGTAGGTGCGCGGTTGTGCCGCTTGGCGGAATTTGAAGGCAGGCGGGAAGCCGATGTTTATCCCGCTTCGCGGTTGGTGTCGCTTCGCGGATTTAATTTGCCACCCTCTCCCCAAATCCTCCCACACGGGAGAGGGGTTTTTGTCTTGTGCAAGCGGGAAAGTCCGCAGTCATCCTGCTTGGCGGGGTTTCCCCTTCCGGGCTTCGCAAGCGGGGGAAGGCTGTGGTTGTCCGCCTGGCGGTTGTTCACGCTGCCGCGCGGTGGTGGTCAGAGGTCGAGTTCGGCGCCAATGCTGATGTGCAGGCGGATGTTGTCGCCGTATTGTTTGTCGAAGCCGTGCCCGACGTCCACTTTGATGGGGCCGACGGGCGATTGCCAGTGTACGCCCGCGCCCGCCCCGACGCGTATTTTGAAGTCATCCACCCAGGCGTCGCCGCCGTCCACGAAGGCTGCTACCGCCCAGTCGGGCTTGAAGTAGTATTCGTATTCGAGGCTGCCCACGCCGAGGTAGCGCCCGCCGATGTTGTTGCCTTCGCTATCGCGGGCGCCGATGTTTTCGAAGGCATAGCCACGGATGCTGCGGTCGCCGCCTGCGAAGTAGCGCAGGCTGGGCGGGATGCGGTCAAAGTTGTCCGTCCAGCTGGCGCCGAGGCCGGCGCGGGCAATGAGGCGCTGTTTTTCGCCGATGCTTTGCAGGTAGCGCGCGTCGATGTTGCCCTGGACAAGGTTAGCGTCCGAGAGCAGGGCTTTGCCGGCGGCGAGCAGGCCGAAGCGGAACTGGTAGCCGTCTTTGGGGTTCAGGCGGTTTTTGGTCGAGGTGTAGGTCCACTGGCCTTGCGGGTAAACGAGCAGGGTTTTGCCGTCTGTCTGGCCGATTTTGTATTTTTCCCAGGCGGCGACGAGGCCGTAGCGGTGCTCCCAGTCGCCGAGGCGGAAGTTGTAGCCGCCTTCGCCGAAGAGTTTGCGGCTGTCGTAGTTGTCGGTTTTGATGTGCCCGCCCAGGCGGAAGTAGTAGTAGTCGCTGGTGGGGTTTTGCGCGGGGATGCGGTAGAGGGTGTCAAGGCTGCTGTTTTTCTTGGAGGCGTAGAGTTTGCTGCTGAACTGGTGCCCCCGGCTGTTCACCCAGCGGCGGTCGAATTCGACTTTGCCGCGCACGCCGCCGTCGGTGGAGTAGCCGACGCCGAGGACGTAGTGTTTGTTTTCGTCCATGGTGAGTTGGGCGTTGACGGGGACGGTTTTGGTGGTGCGGTTGGGTTCGTCGCCCACGAGGGCTTCGGCGAAGTAGCCGCTGCCTTGCAGGTCTTGTTGCAGGGTGGCGACGTCGGAAGACAGGTAGGGCTGGCCGGGTTTGAACTGGACGAAGCGTTGCAGCAGGTCGGGGTCAAGCGGGGTGTCGTTGAAGTCAACCGCTTCGAAGGTGTAGCGCATACCGCTGTCGAGGATGAGGTTGACTTCGGCGGTGTTGTCCGCCGGGTTGACCTGGACGTTGTGTTCGCGGAATTCGGCGTCGAAGTAGCCGCGCGCGCTGGCGAGCGCCGCGAGCCGCGCTTTGTAGGTTTCGTAGGTTTCGTGGTTGAGGGCGCCGCCCTGTTTTAAGGGGTTGTCGGCGAGTACTTCCCGGAAGGCTTCGTCCTGCGCCGCTTCTCCGGTGATTTGTACGTTGACCTTGCTCAGTTGGGTGACCCGGTTCTGGTGCACGGTGTAGGTGATGCGCAGGCCGTCGCCTTCGTCCTGAACGTGCGCGTCCACTTCGCTGTTGTAGTAACCGAAGGGTTGTTGGGAGCGGCGGATTTCTTCGCGGCCGTTTTCGATGAGGTACTGGATGTAGTCGGGTTGGTCGATTTTTTCGCCGACGGATTTTTCCAGGGTGAGGTAGGTTTTGGCGTTGTCGTGTTGCTGGATGTTGTCAATGCCGCGTATGTCAATGTCGAGGATGGTTTTGCCCATGAGGTCGGCGGTGCCGGTTTGCGCGGGCGCGGCGGTGTCTGCGGTTTTGGCTTTGACGGCGGGTTTGGCCGGTTTGGCGTGCAGGGGCAGGGCGAGCAGGGCGGTGAGGAAGGCGGTGAGCAGGGGGTGTTGCATGGTGTCGTTCCTTGGGTTGGGTCAGCCCAGTTTGAGTTGCCGCCAGCGCAGGCCGAGCGCGAGCAGGGCGGCGGTGTAGCCGAGTATGCCGATGCCGATGAGCAGGAGGAGGTCGCGCAGGCGCAGGAAGGCGGTTTTGTCCAGCCAGGCGGCGGGGTCGCCTTGCAGGGTGTAGAGGATGGAGGCAAGGGCGGCGTTGGCCATGAGGACGCGCAGGGCGAAGCCCCAGGCGCCGCTTTTCAGGCTGACGCCCGCACGGTAGAGGTACCAGGCGAGCAGGGCCATGTTGGCCAGTGCGGCGATGCTGCTTGCTGCCGCCAGGCCGACGTGTTTGTAGGGGCCGCTGAGGATGAGGGCGCAGAGGATGTTCAGCAGCATGGCGCTGATGCCGGCTTTAACCGGCGTTTTGGTGTCGTGGCGGGCGTAGAAGGCGGGGGCGAGGACTTTCACCATGATGTGAAAGAGGGCACCGATGCCATAGGCGCGCAGGCTGAGGGTGGTCATTTCGACGTAGTGGGCGTCAAAACGGCCGCCGTAGAGCAGGCTGGAGATGATGGCAGGGGCAAGGGCGATGAGACCAACGGCAGCGGCGCTGCCGACAAGAAAGCCCCAGCGCAGGGCCCAGTCAAGGGTGAGGGCGAATTGGGCGTCGTTGGCGGCAGCGCGCAGGGCACTGAGGCGCGGCAGGATGACGGTGCCGAGGGCGACGCCGATGAGACCGACAGGCAGTTCGACGAGGCGGTCGGAGTAGTACAGCCAGGAAATGCTGCCGGTGACGAGCCAGGAGGCAAGGTAGGTGTTGATCAGCACGGTGAGCTGGCCGACCGATGAGCCGAAGAGGGTCGGCAGCATCAGTTTGAGGATGCGGCGCACACCGCTGTGCCGCCAGCCCCAGCGCGGGCGCAGCAGCATGCCGCATTTCCACAGGAAGGGCAGTTGCAGGGCAAGCTGGGCGATGCCGCCAATAAGCACCGCCCAGGCGAGCTCCATGCCGTAGAGGCCGTGCGTTGGGGTAGCGTGGTAGTGTCGCCACAGGCAGGCGGCGATGAGGGTGATGTTCAGGAGGACGGGGGTTAGCGCCGGGATGCCAAACTGACCGAAGGTGTTGAGGACGCCGCCCGCCATTGCGGTAAGCGAGATGAGCAGGATGTAGGGGAACATAAGGCGCAGCATGTCGCTCGCCAGCAGGTATTGGTCGGGCCGTTCGCTCAAGCCGCTGGCGACCAGGGCAATGACGGTCGAGGAGAAGAGGACGCCGAGTGCCGTTACCGCCAGCAGGATGCCAAGCAGGGTGCCGCTGGTGTGGCGCAGCAGGTCTTTCAGTTCTTCGGGGTGCTCGGTGCGCGTCGCCGAGAAGACGGGAACAAAGGCGTTGGCAAAGCTGCCTTCGGCGAAGAAGCGGCGCAGGGTGTTGGGGATGCGCAGCGCGGCGTAGAAGGCATCCGTGACCACGGCGTCGAAGTAACGCGCCACCAGCATATCGCGCAGCAGACCGAGGACGCGTGAAGCAAGCGTCATTACGGCGAAGACGGCGGACGATCTGCCGAGCGATGCGGCCATCAGTGCCAGCCCAGGCGGGTGCAGATTTCGTGAATAAGGTCGGCGCGGTTCATACTGTAAAAATGCAGCGCCGGCACACCTTCGCCAATCAGCCGTTCACACATCTGAGCGACTATGTCTGCGCCAAAATCACAGAGGGCGGGAATGTCATCCTGCAAGGCTTCCAGACGTTTACGCAGCCAGCGCGGGATTTCCGCCCCGCAGGCGTCGGAGAAGCGGCTTAGTTGCACGTAATTGCTGATCGGCATGATGCCCGGCACCAGTGGGATTTCGACGCCCAACGCCTGCACATCGTCACGGAAACGCAGATAGGCGTCGGCGTTGTAAAAATACTGGGTGACGGCGTCGGTCGCACCAGCCATCACCTTTTCGCGGAAAGCATGCAAATCCTCGGCGGGCGTACGCGCACGCGGATGCACCTCAGGGTAGGCGGCAACGCAAATGCGCGCGTTCTCGCCCCACAGTTGGCGGACGTATGACACCAGCTGGGTGGCCGTCGTAAAACCGGCATTTTCAAATGCACCGGAAGGCATATCGCCACGCAATGCCATCAGGCGGTTAATGCCCAGTGCCTGATAATCATCGAGCAGGGTGCGGATTTCCGCTTCCGTTGAAGCGACGCAGGTCAAATGCGGCATCACCGGCGGACCATTCTCGGCGCACATCCTGGCCACCAGATTCATGGTGCGGTCACGCGTACTGCCGCCTGCCCCATACGTTACCGAAAAATACTCAAACTGAAATACTGCCAAATCGCAGCGCACTGCTGCCAGCTTCTCTGCCCCTTCCGGCGTCGCCGTCGGGAAAAACTCGCAACTGAGGGGAACCCTGGTAACCGACACAAAACACTCCTTTAACGCTTGAACCTGGCGGGCTTGATATAAAGAACAAGATTGCTCTTCACCTTATAATCGCGCCCGTTCACATCGCGGAAACGATAAAAACCCTTACCGTCCAACTTGGGTGAATTTTTGGCATAAAGCACATCGCCCGCCATCATCTTGACCTCATACAGCCCCTGCTCGCTACGCAGGGCACACGCCTGCACCAGCAGAGGCAACACAACGAAAAACACCAGCTTTTTCATGAATGCAGTCCGGCTGAAAAAAAGAAAAGGGAATTGGCGCGGCAGTATAACAGAGGCACAAAACCCCGCGCGCAAAAAGCCCGGCGGGGCGGGCAAATGACCGCTACATGAAAAAACAGTATAATTTTCCGTTACGAAAATCCTTCCAAAAACAAGGACACCACATGGCAGAAAACCACACCACCGCTACCACGTTCAGCAGCCTGCCCATCCACGAGGCCATCCAGGAAGCGCTGGAAGACAACCACCTCACCCACACCACGCCGATACAGGAAAGAACCCTGCCACTGACCCTCAGTGGGCACGATGTCATGGGGCTGGCGCAAACCGGTACCGGCAAAACCGCCGCCTTCCTCATCTCGCTCTACCACTACCTGCTCACCAACCCCGTCCACCCCAAAGCCAAAGGCCCGTGGGCGATCGTGCTCGCGCCGACGCGCGAACTCGCCGTGCAAATCAAGAAAGACGCCGACCAGATCGGTGCTTACACCGGCCTGAACAGCCTCGCCATCTACGGCGGTGTCAACATCGAACACCAGAAAAACCTGCTCGACAACGCCCCCATCGACATCATCATCGGCACGCCGGGGCGCATCATCGACCTCTACAAACAGAAAAGCATCCGCCTGAAAAACATCGAAGTCTGCGTGCTGGACGAAGCCGACCGCATGTTCGACCTCGGCTTCATCGATGATGTGCGCTACCTGCTGCGGCAAATGCCGCCCGCGCACGAACGCCTCAACCTCCTCTTCTCGGCGACGATGGCGGAAAAAGTGCGCGAACTCGCCTACGAATACTTCAACGCGCCGGACACCGTCAGCATCGACAGCGCACACGGCACCGCCGACAACATCGAGCAGCGTCTTTACCACACCGCCAAGCACGAAAAAACGCCGCTGCTCATCGGCATCCTGAACAAAGAAAAACCGGCGCGCAGCATGATCTTCCTCAACACCAAGCGCGACCTCGAACGCCTCTCCATCGTGCTGGAAGCGAACGGCTACCCTAACGCCGCCCTCTCCGGCGACATCCCGCAGAAAAAACGCGAAAAAATCATCAAGGACTTCCAGAGCGGCGCGATCAACATCGTCGTTGCCACCGACGTCGCTGCGCGCGGCCTGCACATCCCCGACATCACCCACGTCTTCAACTACGACCTGCCGCAAGTCGCCGAAGATTATGTACACCGCATCGGCCGCACCGCGCGCGCCGGTGCCTCCGGCACCGCCATCAGCTTTGCCTGCGAAGAATACGTGTACTCCCTGCCGGAAATCGAACACTACATTCACGGCAAAATCCCGACCCTGCCGCTGGACGAAGACCTGCTTGCCGACGTCGTGCCGCCGAGCGAAGAAGCCTTGCAGGCGCTCAACGAACAAAAAGCCGAACGCCTTACGCGCAGCGGCAACCGCCGCAGCGACCGCCAGCCGCGCGGCAAGCCGGAAAACCACCGCAACCGCCGCCGCAACCCGCACCACAGCCCCGGCACCGACGAACCGAACGGCAACCACTGACGCAATAAAGGATAAAGCAAGGAGGACATGGGGCCGCCTTAGGGTCTGCTGACATTCGACTTGCGCAGCGGACTTTGTGGCAAAAACGGCAGGTGCAAGGCAAAAAGCGCAGTAAGGTTGACTACCTTGCGAGCATTTTTAACGCAGCAGATGCCGGATTTTGACGAAAAAGCCGCCGCAATGTTGCGTGTCAACAGACCTTAAACAGACCGCTTGCGGAAATATGCCGGGGATTCGCCAAGCCCACGCGAGGTTTTCTTTGCGTTTGCGCGCGGCGCAAGCCGCCGTGCAGACGATGGACGGCACGGCCGCTTTGCCGCCCGCCGCCGTTCATGAGCGGCGGCAAACCCCGCCGCCCGGCGGCGGAACTTTTATAATGCGCGCTTTGCGCTACATCAATTCAGGAATCCGCCATGACCCTTTTGCACGATACCTTTCGCCGCCTCGATACCGGCCGCCTGCCGACGCCGTGTTACGTCGTCGATGCCGCCCTGCTCGAACGCAATCTGCAACTGCTGCACCGCGTGCAGCGGGAAAGCGGAGCGAAGGTGCTGCTGGCGCTGAAAGGCTTCGCCATGTTCCATTATGCGCCGCTCATTGCCCGCTATTTGTCCGGCGTGAGCGCCAGCGGCCTGCATGAAGCGAAACTCGGCCGCGAGTATTTCGGCGGCGAGGTGCACACCTTCGCCGCCGCTTATCCGCCGGCGGACATGGCGGAGGTGCTGGCGCTCTCCGATCACGTCATCTTCAACTCGTTCAGCCAATGGCAGCGCTACCGCGAGCAGGCGCTTACTGCTGCCAAACATAAGCCGCTGCACTTTGGCCTGCGCATCAATCCACAACAATCGGAAGGTACAGTAGAAATCTACGATCCCAGCGCCCCCGGCTCACGCCTCGGCATCGTGCGCGAGGCCTTCCGCCCGGAACTGCTGGACGGCATCAGCGGCCTGCATTTCCACAATCTTTGCGAGCAGGACGTGCCGCCGCTGCAACGCACCCTCGCCGCCGTCGAGCGGCAGTTCGGCGAATTCCTGCCGCAGATGCAGTGGGTGAATTTCGGCGGCGGGCACCACATCACCCGCGAGGATTATCAGGTGGACGAACTCATCGCCCTCATCCGCGCCTTCCGCGACCGCTGGGGGGTGGAGGTCATCCTGGAGCCGGGCGAGGCGATCGCCATCAACACCGGGGTGTATGTGACCGAGGTGCTGGACCTCACCAAAAACGGCATCAACATCGCCATCATCGACGGCTCTTGCAGCGCGCACCTGCCGGATGTGCTGGAAATGCCCTACCGCCCGGATGTGCTCGGCGGCAGTCTGCCGCGCGACAAGGCCCACACCTACCGTATCGGCGGCCTGACCTGCCTTGCGGGCGATGTCATCGGCGATTACAGCTTCGCCGAACCGCTTACCGTCGGCAAACGCCTTGTGTTCATGGACATGAGCCACTACACGATGGTGAAGACCAACACCTTCAACGGCGTCAAACTGCCCGCCATCGTCGCCTGGGACAGCCGCGACGACAGCCTGACCATCGTGCGCAGCTTCGGCTACGACGATTTCAAAACCCGCCTGTCCTGAAAAAACCGGGAGACCCGCAATGAACATCGGCATCCACAGCGACCTGCACACCGAGTGCAGCCTCTGCACCATCAGCAACCTGAACGAACTGGACGTGCTCGTTCTTGCAGGCGATATCGGCGACCCGGCCACCGTCCGCCTCTTCTTCGACTATCTGCGCCGCAAGGCGCCCAAACTGCCAGTGCTCTACGTCCTCGGCAACCACGAATACTACGGCTTCGCCATCAGCGAGGCGAAAGACATCTACCGCAGCATCAGCCAGGAATACGGCGTCACTCTGCTCGATGACGAAAGCACCACCATCGGCGGCATCATTTTCAGCGGCACGACGCTGTGGAGCGACTTCGCCCTCGCCGACAATCCGGCCGACGCCATGCGCTGGGCGGAAGAAGTCCTGCCGGATTTCCGCGAAATCTACGCCGACGACGGCGAACCGCTGACCCCGGCGACAATGGCCGGCCTGCACCGGCAAAGCTGCCTCTTTCTTGATGCCGCACTGCGCAAACCGGCGGAAAAACACATCGTCATCAGCCATTTCCTGCCGCGCAGCGGCCTCATCGCCAAGCGCCATTACCACCAGAAAGAGGGGCTGACCCGCTCGGCGTACTGGGCGAACGAACTGCCGGAACTCACCGCGCGCGCCGACCTGTGGGTGTACGGCCACAGCCACGACAACATCAATACCTATATCGACGGCACCCGCTTCGTCAGCAACCAGCGCGGTTGCAGCAAGGCCTACGACGGCAGCGGGCTGCGCGACTACAACCGCGAATACTACGTTGTCCTCTGAGCGCATCCCGCGCGGTCATCGCCATATATCCGTTTTTATCATGGGGGAATTTCCATGCGTCTGAAATCGCGCCGTGCGGGCGGCTGGCTCGCCCTGTTGCTGGACAAGTGCCTGTCCTGGCTGGTGATTCTCCTGACCGGTGCGCGTTCGCAGCCGCTGCCGCACCTGCGCGAGCGCACACCCGGCGGGCGGGTCTATTACGCCAACCACAACAGCCACGGCGATTTCATGATTATCTGGGTGTCGCTGCCGCTCATCCTGCGGCGGCGGGTGCGCCCGGTCGCCGCTGCCGATTATTGGCAATCCTCGCCGCTGCGCCGCTTCATCGCCCGCCAGGTGTTCGACATGGTGCTGGTTGCGCGCAAAAGCGGCGAGCCGCAGGCGGCGGTGCAGCAGATGGTGGCAGCGCTGGATGGCGGCGCGGATTTGCTGGTCTTTCCGGAAGGGACGCGCAACGGCAGCGACAATGTGCTGTTGCAGCCGTTCAAAAGCGGGATTTTTCATCTAGCGACGGCACGGCCGGAATGCGCGCTGGTGCCGGTGTGGATTCACAATATTCAGCGCGTGCTGCCGAAGGGCAGGCTGCTGCCGGTGCCGATGCTGTGCAGCGTGCGCTTCGGCCAGCCGTTCCGGGGCGGCGATTTCCCGGAGAAGGAGGATTTCCTCGCCTTCGCGCAGGCGTCGCTGCTGAATTTGCAGCCAGTCTTGCGGCATGAGGAGCGTGGGTTATGACGGAACATACCGTGCTGTGGCTGTTCGCGGCGATGCTGGCGATTCTGTGCACGGCAAGCGTGACGACGCGTGTCCTCCTCGCCCGCTGCGGCGCAACGCCGACCCTGCTCAATCTGCGCGCGCGCGTGCAGGCGTGGTGGCTGATGTCGGCGGTGCTGGCGGCGGCGTTCGCCCTGGGGCGCGGCGGCACCATCGTGCTCTTCTGGCTGGTGTCGTTCTTCGCGCTGCGCGAGTTCCTGTCGCTCTTGTACAGCCGCCGCAGCGATTACCGCGTGCTGGTGCTGTGTTACTACTTCATCCTGCCGCTGCAATACCTGCTGGTGTACCTGGGCAGTTCGAGCCTGTTCCTCACCTTTATCCCGGTCTATGCCTTCCTCTTCATGCCGATTGCCGCCTCGCTCTCCGGCGACAGCCGCTATTTTCTGAGCCGCGCGGCGACGGCGCAATGGGCGGTGATGATTGCCGTCTATTGCATCTCGCACATCCCGGCGCTGCTCAACCTGCGTGTCCCCGGCTACTCGCACAACATCCTGCTGCTGCTCTTCCTGGTGGCGGTGGTGCAGGCGAGCGACGTGCTGCAATACATCTGGGGCAAGCTGTTCGGCAGGCGCAAAATCCTGCCCGCGCTGTCGCCATCGAAAACCGTCATCGGCACCGTCGGCGGCGTGTGCAGCGCGGCGCTGCTCGGCGGCGCGCTCTACGGCATCACCCCGTTCCGCCCGGCGGAAGCCGTCGCCATTGCCTTCCTCACCTGCGTGATGGGCTTCCTTGGCGGACTGGTGATGTCGGCCATCAAGCGCGATCGCGGCGTGAAAGACTGGGGGCACCTGATCGAAGGCCACGGCGGCATGCTTGACCGCATGGATTCGCTGTGCTTCGCCGCGCCGGTATTCTTCCACTGCGTGCAGTATTTCTGGGCGGGCGGGCATTGAGCGTGGCTTCCCCGCCGCCATGCCCGCGACCGGCGGTTGCCGGGCGCCGCATACCTGTATAATCGGTAATAAAGCGATGCCCTGCACCGCACACCATTACCGCCCAGCAGACACCGAGCCATGATGACCCCACCCCGCGCCGACAACCCCCTCTACACCCGCGCCTACGCCGCCATGGAACGCGGCGACCTCGCCGCCGCGCAGCGCTATTTCGGCAAACTCATCCGCGACACCCCGCAGAACCGCCACTACCACTACATGTACGCGCTGGCCTGCAAATACCGAGGCGACTGGCAGGGCGCGCTCACCCACAACCTGCGCGCCATCGCGCTCGCCGCCGAACATGACGACGCCCCCTACTGGAACGCTGGCATCGCCGCCACCGCCCTCGGTGACTGGATAAAAGCGCGCCGCCTGTGGCGCGCCTGCGGTATCAATGTCCCCGACGGCACCGGCCCCATCAGCGGCAACTACGGCATCGCCGCCATCCGCCTGCACCCCTGGGCGGCGACGGCGGAAACCGTGCCGGCGCGGCGCATCGACCCCGTGCGTGCGCGCCTGCTCGGCGTGCCGCATCCCGCGAGCGGGCACCGCTTCGGCGACATCATCCTGCACGACAGCGTCCCCATCGGCTACCGTACCGACAACGGCATGGACATCCCCATATACAGCGAACTCGCGCGCTGGAAACCCTCGCCGTATCCCACCTACACCGCACGCGTGCGCTGCGCCGACGCCGCCGAACTGCGTCCCCTGCTTGATGACGGCGTGGGCGGCGACATCGCCTGCATCGAGGCGCGCCCTGCGGGCAGCGACGGCAGCATCACCCTCGACATCGCCGCCAAGAACCGCCTTGCCGTCGCGCAAATCCTCTGCGACTGGGCGCTTGCCGCCGAACAGCGCAGCATCGAAGGCATCGACAGCGGCGATTACCCCGTCCCCACGCTCGACGGCCGCCCGCGCTGGTGGCTGGCCCCGAAAAACGCCCCGCCGCCCGGTGGACAGCCCCACCCCGCGCCCCAAATCCACCCGTAAACCGCCCGCATGGAACAGACCGTCTTCCTCTTCGGCGAACCCGTCACCCAGCTGCCGCCGGACCTCTACATCCCGCCCGATGCCCTGCGCGTCCTGCTCGACACTTTCAGCGGCCCGCTCGACCTGCTCGTGTACCTCATCCGCAAACAGAACATCGACATCCTCGACATCCCCGTCACCCTCATCACCGAACAGTACCTCGCTTACCTCGATCTCATGGAAGAACTGGACATGAACCTTGCGGCGGAATACCTGCTCATGGCGGCAACGCTGGCGGAAATCAAAGCGCGCATGATGCTGCCGCGTCCGCCGCGTAACGACGATGACGAGCCGGAAGCCGACCCGCGCGCCCGACTTGCCGAACAAATCCTGGCCTACATTCAAACCGGCAAGGCGGCGGAAAACCTCGCCGCCCTGCCGCGCGTCGGCGCCGGCACCGCCCTCTCGGCACACCTGCCGCCGGCGGGCGCGCAACCCGTCATCAAGCCGCCAGCGGACGCGCACAAACTGGCGGACGTGTTGCGCAAACTCTGGCAACGCCACGACCTGCGCCGCGCGCACGAAGTCGAAAACGAAAGCTACTCGCTCGCCGAACGCATGGACAGCATGCAGGCGCGCCTCAGGAACCACCCCGGCTGGCAGCCGCTCACCGCCTTCTGCGGCGCGGGCGAAGGACGTGAAGGCTTCGTGGTCAGCCTGATGGCGATGCTCGAACTCGACCGCTCGCAACTGCTCGAATGGCAACAGGCGGCGCCGTTCGCCCCGGTCAACCTGCGCCTGCGCCGGCAGGCATAAAAGCCCGGCAAGCGGCGCAGATACCATAGGGGCGCTGCCCGCAACATCTCAAAATCAAGAAAGACGCGGTTTCCCCGCGTGCCGTCGCGCCTAGCCGGAACGCCAAAAGCAGGCGGCGTCAATGCGGGGCCTGAAACGGGGGAAGGGATGTCAGGCCAGCACTTCGGCCAGCGCTTGCAGGATGATGGCGCTGGATGCCGCGCCGGGGTCTTCGTGGCCCGCGCTGCGTTCGCCGAGATAGCTGGCGCGGCCTTTCCTGGCGACAAGCGGGATGGTGCTTTCCGCCGCTGCCTGCGCGACGGCGGCGGCTTTGGCACAGGCCGCTGCCGGTGCTGCACCGTCTGCCGCCGCCTGTTGCAGCGCTGCGGCGGCGGGTTGCCACACGTCAATCATGGTTTTGTCGCCCACTGCCGCCTGGCCGCGTGCGGCAAGCCCGGCGACGCCGTCGGCGATGGCGTGGGCGAGGGTGGCGGTGTCGATGTCGGTTTTGCCGGTAAGCGCGGGTGCGGCTTTGAGGAAGAGGGTGCCGTAGAGCGGGCCGCTCGCGCCGCCGACGGAGGAAAGCAGGGTCATGCCGGTGGCTTTCGCGAGGCTGCCGAGGTCTTGCCCGGCCTGGGCACGCAGTTTTTCGGCGGCCTTGTCGAAGCCGCGCCGGATGTTCGCGCCATGGTCGCCGTCGCCGATGGCGGTGTCGAGGGCGGTAAGCGCGTCTTGCGCTGCGGCAAGGGCGGCGGCGCTTCGTTCGATCCAGGCGAGATATTGGCTGCTGTTCATGTGGTTTCCTTGTGGTTTGTGGTTGGGGTGCCAAGCGGGGCTGCTGCACCCGCCAAGCGACTATAAATGCGCAGGGCTGCGTAGATACCATAAGGCTGTTTGACGAATCAAGCAGCTTGGCAAACCGTGCTGCCGCGAGGATGTCGGTGTGGCGGCACCGCTTGTGATTTTTTCAGACGCGGCAGACGGGATGCCCAATGCCGGTTCATTTCCAATGATTGAAATTATCATTTGAAAACGGGAAAACGCTAAAAAAAATTTATCAACCCTGACCTTTATCAAGGGCGCCGCATTACCCCTTTGTGAAAATGTCTCCATTACGGCACCCGCCGTAAGCACCATTCATCAGAGAGGTAAAACATGAAAGAATTCAAGCGAATGTGGATAGCGCTCGGCCTGATTACGATCGGCTCGTTTATCCTGCTCGGCTACTTCGGCAAAGAAGTTTATAACGAGCGCCCGCCCATTCCGGCGGAATTTGTTGATGAAAACGGCAAGGTGCTTTACACCGAAGCCGACATCATGGCGGGCCAATCCGCCTGGCAATCCATCGGCGGCATGTCCGTCGGTACTGTGTGGGGGCATGGCGCCTATCAGGCGCCGGACTGGACGGCCGACTGGATTCACCGCGAAGTCCTCGGCTGGCTGGAACAGCAGGCGCAGCGCGAGTTCGGCAAATCCTACGCCGACCTTTCCGAACGTGATCAGGCCACCCTGCACTACGACGCCCAGCAAGCCTTCCGCAAGAACACCTACAACAAGGAAACCGGCAAAGTCACCCTTTCCGCCGACCGCGTCCGTTCCATTGAAGCGGTGGCCGCGTACTACGACAAACTGTTCAGTGACGATCCGTCCCTGCACAAACTGCGCGAAGCCTACGCGATGAAAGAAAACACCCTGCCGAAAGCGGAAAGCCGCGCCAAGCTGAATGCCTTCTTCTTCTGGTCTGCCTGGGCCGCCTCCACCAACCGCCCCGACCAGAACGTTACCTACACCAACAACTGGCCGCATGAACCGCTCATTGGCAACCAGCCGACCGCCGAAAACGTCATCTGGTCCATCATCTCCGTCGTTACCCTCATCTTCGGTATCGGCTGCGTCATCTGGATCTGGGCCTTCTTCACCCACCACGAACACGAAGAACCGGCCGTCCCCGCCCAGGACCCGCTGACTTTGGTCAAACTCACCCCGTCGCAAAAAGCGCTGGGCAAATACCTGCTTATCGTCGCCGCCCTCTTCTTCGTGCAAGTCATGCTCGGCGGCTTCACCGCGCACTACACCGTTGAAGGACAAGATTTCTACGGCATTCCCGTTGCCGACTGGCTGCCATACAGCCTGACCCGCACCTGGCACATCCAGTCCGCCATCTTCTGGATCGCGACCGGCTTCCTGGCGGGCGGCCTCTTCCTCGTGCCCATCATCAACGGCGGCAAGGATCCGAAATTCCAGAAACTCGGCGTGGATCTGCTCTTCTGGGCGCTCATCGTCGTCGTTGCCGGTTCCTTCCTCGGCCAGTTCGTGGCGCTGAAAGGCTGGATGAACGAAAAACTGAACTTCTGGTTCGGCCATCAGGGCTACGAATTCGTCGAAATCGGCCGCATCTGGCAATCGGCACTCTTTGCCGGCCTCGTCTTCTGGCTCCTCCTCATGCTGCGCGGCATCTGGGCGGCCTTCAAAGCCCCCGGCGACAAGAGCCTGCTCATCCTCTTCACCCTCGCCGCCGCCGCCATCGGCCTCTTCTACGCCCCGGCGTTGTTCTACGGCGAGCACACCCACATCTCCGTCATGGAATACTGGCGCTGGTGGGTGGTGCACCTCTGGGTGGAAGGCTTCTTTGAAGTCTTTGCGACCAGTGCCGTCGGCTTCATCTTCTACAACCTCGGCATGGTCAGCCGCCGCGCCGCCACCGCCGCCGCGCTGCTTGCCGCGATGATGTTCCTCATCGGCGGCATCCCCGGCACCTTCCACCACATCTATTTCGCTGGCACCACCACGCCGATCATGGCCGTGGGCGCACTCTTCTCGGCGCTGGAAGTCGTGCCGCTCGTCCTCCTCGGCTACGAAGCCTTCGACAACTGGACGGCACAACACAAAGCCGAATGGATGAAACCGATGCGCTGGCCGCTGACCTTCTTCATCGCCGTCTCCTTCTGGAACATGCTGGGCGCAGGCGTCTTCGGCTTCCTCATCAACCCACCGATCTCGCTCTACTACCTGCAAGGCCTGAACACCACGGCGAACCATGCTCATGCTTCCCTCTTCGGGGTCTATGGCTTCCTCGCCCTCGGCTTCACCCTGATGGTGCTGCGCTACATCCGCCCGACCATGAAATGGAACGAAAAACTGATGTTTACCGCCTTCTGGTCAATGAACCTCGGCCTCATCCTGATGCTCTTCACCAGCCTGCTGCCAATCGGCATCATCCAGGCGAACGCCAACATCAACGAAGGGCTGTGGTGGGCACGCAGCGCGGAATTCATCGAACAGAACCCGATCATCCACACCCTGCGCTGGTTCCGCACCGTCGGCGACGTCATCTTCATCATCGGCGCGGTTGCCTTCGGCGCGCAAATCGTCAAGGGCCTGCTGCACCGCGAAGGCGGCGACACCCCGGCAACCAAAACGGATACTGCGGCATCTGCTGCCAAAACCGCGACCGCACAAAGCTGAACGCTTTGATTGCGGCAACAATAAACCCGGCCTTGCGCCGGGTTTTTTTATGATTCATTTTTATCGTGCACGAAGACCGGTCCCAAGAAACAAAACGGTTTTCGCAGGGCGGGCCGGAAGTCCGTCCTGCGGAGGGCTGTTTCTTGATTTTGGTATAGTCGCTTCAAACAGAAATGATACGGTAATCCCGCGCGTGATAATTCAGGGCGAAACGCGTTATAAATCGGATTTTGGAAATCCGCAAATATGGAAACATTGTTGCGAATGTTGGCAAAGGCCGCCGGTGAGGGCGGCTCTTTTTGTTAGCGGTAGTTCCGGATGACGAGTTCGCCACTGGGTGCTTTTCCTTTCGTCCGGCTCATGGTGTAGGTTAGTTGCAGCGGGGATTGTTCGAAGGCTTTGAAGAGTGCGCGGATGTCGGTGAGGGTTTCGGGAGGGGTGCTTTGCAGCAGAGCGAAGGTTTGGCGGCTAGTCAGGGTCCATGCAAACTGCCGCATGAATTCGTCGTAGTGGTGTTGCAGGACGCGGTAGAGGTTGGTCAGGTCGCCGTTGATGTCGTTGAGCACTTCGACTTTGGCAGGCGTCTCGCGCATGAAGAATAGCGCTGCGCCGCCGGCAAAGAGTTCGATGTAGCAGGAATGGTCGGGGAAGAGTGGCAGCAGGTGTTTGGCGAGGCGGCGTTTGCCGCCCATCCACGGGATGATGGGACGCGGTTGCGGCGCTGCTTTGGTCGGCATGGATATCTCTTGCAAGTGTAGAGATTCTTCTTGTAGGCTTGCCGCCCTCTCGCGAGAGGAGCGGGCCTTGCTTGCAGCGGTGCTTTCGCTGTGAGGGCTGGCGCGGTGTCCCCACACTGCGCCGGTCGTCCGTTTGCTTGAGGCGGGATTATCCATGCAGCGGCGCTTGGCCGCGATCAGACTCGTTTAGGATTTCTCTATCGGCAGACGCAGCTGCGTGCGGCGCTGCATCAATGCCTGTATCTTCTCTTTGATTTTGAGGCTGTAGCCCTGGCTCCAGCCGTATTTGCGGTCCACGTCGCGGTAGTCCATGTAGCGCAGGTCGTGATACGCGCACAGCCAACGCGCGAAGTTGGCCGGATTCTTGGTGATGTAGATTTTTTCGCCGGCGAATGCCTGTGACAGGCGCACCAGCGTTTCGTGAATGGCTTTGCTGGCAGTGGCTTCGGTGATGCCCTCGCTCGTCAGGATCGCATGGAGGTGATCGGCGAGCGCGGCGAAAAACTCGCCGCTCACGTCAAACCGGGGTTCGGGGATGCTGACGCCCCATTTGAAATTGTCCCCGCTCATGGTTGCCCCAAGCCGCGCTTGGCGCGTTCATCACTCAGCCAGCCTTCCAGCATGTTGTAGAGCTTGTTGGTTTCTTCGTCCGTCAAATCGGCGACGTTCCATTTGCCCAGGAATTTTTTGACGTAGCGGTTCAGGCTGGATTTGTCCTTGCTTACTATCGCGCCAATTTTGCGCAGGTCGTACCACTTGGCGATGCAGGCGCGTTGCTGGCGGGTCAGCGGACGGCGTCCGTCCTTGAAGGCGCCAAGGTGAGTCATTTCAAAGATAACGCGGCTACGCTCTCTCATCGTCATGTGCTTGCTGCTGTCCTTGCCGGTCAGGCGGAGGAGGAAAGCACGGTAGGTGTCATCGTCCATACCCAGCTTTTTCTTGCCGATATGGATACGCGCGGATTGGTTGCCTGCATACATGTTAATCCTCCAGGTCTTTGCATACTTCTTGCAGCGCGGCAGTGATGTTGCGCAGCTTTACCAGTGCCTTGCTGCGGTCATCGCGCCCCAGGGTCAGGGCGGCATCCATCAGCTCCACTACCAGCGCGCCGAGGGTTTTAGCGGCCTTGACGTCTGCGGCTTTTTTCTTCGTCATGTTCGTCTCCTTGTTGCCAGTCTTGCAGGATGGTGTGCGTCACGCTGCCGGCTTGGGCGAAGTCGCACACGGCCACATTGCGGATGATTTGTGGGGGGCGTTTGGATGGAGGGCAGTCCAGTTGTTGCGCGATTTCGCCCCAGAAACGCGCAGCGTCGGCGTAATCGGCGGCAGTGCGGGGGGTATCGGGTGGCGGCAATACCGGACGCGGCGGCAGGTAGGCAAAAAACTGGTGCGGCGTCGGCCATTTGTCCAGCTCGATAGCAAGACGGACAAAGGCGTGCTCCACCCGTGCCGCGTCATCCGGTATCCAGCCACCTTTGCGCGCGGCCATTTCCAGCCAAACCATTGCCGTGTCCGGCAGTTGTCGCTCGTTGGGCGCAAAGGCGAGGCGCAACACCGCCAGCTTTTGCAGGCCGTAGAGGATGGCGTTGTGGACTTCGCAGGGCAGTTCTTGCACCACATCATCATCCCCTGCGTTTCATAGCTTCGAGGGCGGCGATACCGGTCAGCGGGGTCGCCGGGTTGGGGGTCGCCGTCATGACCGGCGACACGCCCCCATCGGCGGAGCGGTAGCCGGTCAGCACTTCATACAGATAGCCGTGGTTTTTGAGCGGGGTGTTGAGGCGCCCGGCATCACGCGCGGCCAGCGTTTGCTGCATGGCCCATGCCCACGCGGCGGGCGGGGCGTCATAAAGACGCCCGTCACGCTCAATGCGCTGCGCCTGCATATCCGGCAGCAGGTCATTCAGCAGCTTGGCCACGCGGGCAAAGGACAGCTCGGTTTGTGCCGGACGAAACAGACCGAGATAGCGCATGGTCAGGGAGGGTAATTCACCACCAAGTTTGATCAGCAGCATCAGCACGGTGCGGGCATCGTCGTGAGCGATGAGCGCATCCAGGCTGTTGGTGGCGCCGCAGCAGGGACAACGTACTCTCACGGCAGCCTCTCTTTGCGCACGTCCATCACCCGCCCTTCCGGTGACGTGAGGAAGGTATGGGCGAAGGTGCCGTCTGCATCGTTGCGGGTAAAGACCAGCTCGCCGTTGTGCTGCACGTCTCTTTTGAGATCGATGGCGATGACGCTGCCGCAAAAGTCTTTGGCCTGGTCATAGGTCAGCCCAAAACCGACCAGCGCTTTTTCCATGAAACCCAGCATCGGGTGGAAAAGCTCCGGCTGCTCGGTGATGCTGCAATGGATGTGGGTAGTCATGGTTGTTGCACCTCTGCATGGTCTTTTATTTTGAAACGTAGTTGGGTATCTACGATTTCTATTGCCTCGACATTGCGCTTGAAGGCTTCAACATCACTAATTTCCACACCTCGTTTCTGTACGGCATCAATGGCAGCGTTCAGGGCACTGTTAAAATCCGGGTGTTCGCGATTGATTCCCATCAGACTACTGCCTCGCTTCGTAGATGACGCGTGATGGTGGCGCGATCATCGTCGTCTAAATAGGGCATTACATAGTCGCTTTGTAGCTGTTCCCATTCGGCAAGGGACAAGCCCATCGCGTCAACCAGCTCCGTCAGGCCATATCCTGCACGATGATGACCGTATCCGAGCAGTTGGGCTTCGGCTAGCCCCAGCTGATCTTCGGCGGTCATTGCTGCGTCTCCACTTCAAACGGGGTAATGGCAAAGTCCTCCTTCCCCTTGATGACGCTGACACCGGCGACGGTCGCCGCCAGTTCGGGTTCGTTGAGCATTGCCTCTTTGTTCACCTCGTCTTTCGTCCTGATGAAGCGGTGCAGGCCGAGGGTACGCAGACTTTCCAATACCGCCTCGGCGCCGCGCACCGCGATGGATGACGGGCGTTGCCGCCAGCTCACTTCGCCCGTAATCAGGTTGACGGTCTTGCCGCCGCTGGCGGTGAGTTCGGCGCGGTGCGCTTCGCACCACGTTTGCACGCCCTGTTGCAGTTCTTTGATACGGTCGGCGAGTGCGTTCAGCGCGGGCTTGTGCTCTTCAGTGAGCGCGGCGATTTGGTCATTGAGGGCGGCGGAAACGCGCGCGTGTTCGCGCTGGGTGTCGCCGAGTTCTTTAATCCATGACTGGGTTTGCTCAAGGGTTTGCGGGGTTTCAAGGGTTGCCGCCTTGATGCGTTTGTTGCTGGTTTTGGCCATGTTCGGTCTCCGGTTAAGATGGTTTTAATGGGCGGTTAAGGCAAATCAGCCTGAGCGGCACGACGCTCGGCCAGATACTGTTGCAGGGCATGGTTTTCGCCGCGCAGCCAGTCAAGGTGACCGTGGGCGATGATGCTGATGCTGTCGCCGGCGGTAATGTCGGCATAGCGGCTGGTTTTGGCGGTTACAAGAGTGCTGTCGTAATAAAAGAGACTGTGGATACTGCTTACGCCGATGTTCATCACCGCCCTGATGTTGTTACCAAAGGTCAGGGCAAGCTCTACAACGCTGCCCTGCCACTTCCCTTCATTGCGGACGGCTTCAACGCGCGGTTCTTCGCCCTGTATGCCCTGCGCAATTTGCAGCGCACACGTCATGCGGTTTTGGATATCGGTCAGCATGGCGTTGAGCTTGTTTGCGAGGGGGTACAGGTCTGCGTGGTAGGGGGTGAGCGGGTCGTAATCGCGCTCTCGTAACGCGCGGCGGTAATCCGCCCACAATTGCTTCTCGGCATCTGCGCGGTTCATGCGTCGCCCTCCTCGTCGTCTTCCCAAAAGTCATCCATTTCCCAATCTTCATCCTCCTCTTCGGGGGTAACGATGCGCAGCGAGAGCTCGCCGTCTTTGCCGCTGGCGAGTTGCAGGACGGGGGCAATGCGTGTCATGCCTTGCGCCTCCATCACTGCGGCCAGTTCCAGCGAGGCGTTTATCCATGCTTGCAGCACGGTTTCCAGGTCTTTTTGATTCATATGGCCTCCTCAAATGGCGTTGAAAATATCGGCGGTGACTTGGCGGTAGCCTAGTTTGGCCGCTTCGTTGAGGGCGCAAATCACGGTGTTGTTGACCACCAGCGGATAGAGCATGGAGACGGTTTGCTTGCCGTTCTGCCGCGTCAGGCGCTGGGTCAGGCCACTTGCCGCGTCAGCGGCGAAGATTTCGCCGTAGTCTTTGCCGGCGCGTTTGAATTTGTGCTTGAGGTAGTCCTCAACGTAGGCGTTGAGTGGCTGCAGCTCAATCTGCTCGCAGCGGCGCACCACTTCGCGCAGGTCGGCGTTGCGTTCGGACAGCTTCAGTTTGAGTTCCGGCTGGCCGATGAGGACGATGCCGAGCAGGCGGCGCATCCCGTCTTCCAGCTCCCAAAAGCGTTTGAGGTACTTCAGCATGGCGATGGTGAGGTCGTGCGCCTCGTCAATGATGAGACAGTGTTTATTGCCAGCACGGCTGCTGTCGGTGAGCAGGCGCTGGATTTGCCGCGCCTTGGCTTCCATCGTGCGGCGCGGTGTGGCCGTTCCCTGTGAGACGTCCTCAATGATGGCGTCGCACAGGTGGGCGACGGTGAGGCGGGTTTTATCAATGCTTTGCGGCTGGATGATGATGACCGACTCGTTCTCCTGCTTGATGCCCTCGATCAGGTCGCGCTTGAGCGTGGTCTTGCCGGCGCCGGATTCGCCGATGATGGCGATGAATCCCGACTGCTTGGCGGCAAAAAGCATGTTTTGGCGTATGTAGCGCTGTTCGTCGCTCAAATAGACGTCCTCGCGGGTCTGGACATCATCCACAAACGGGCTGCGAAAAAGGCCGAAGGCCTGCCGCGCTTGTTGGGTTAAGGCTTGCATTTCCGGGTACTCCCATGTGTTGGTTTTTTCAGTTGGCCATGCCACGGTCTCGGTCACACCGAGGGCGGCAAGGCGGTCTTGTATCTGTGCGCGGATGGCGTCGCGGTCAGCGGATTTCGGGTATTCGCCGTGGCGGACAATGCGGTTGATGGCGGCAGTGCTGTACGGCTTGCCGTCGGATTTCATGATCCCGGCGGCCAGCTGCGGCTGGCTGATGCCGTAGGCGGTGAGGATGGCGGCGAGGTTCATGCGGTCACCTCCAGCAGGCTCGGTTGCAACAAGCACTTGAGCGCGTCTTCATAAGCGCTTTCCGGCAGGCCGTTCGGGTAAGCAGCGCGGATTTCCTCGCTAAGTTCCGGGGTAATGGTCATCTCGCGCGCGCAGTAGCGGATGAATTCGATGATGGGCAGCACCCGCTCCTCGCGCTTGACCTCTGCGGGGACAAAGGCGGGATTGACATCCAGCACCTGCGGCGCGGTCTGCTCAACCTGACGCGGCTTGCCGTGGCGCGGCATGTGCAGGATTTTGGATGGTGTCGCGGCGGGCTTGCCGAGGTAGTCCATCGTGTCCACACGTCCGCCAAATGCCGGGGCGCTTTTCGTGTTGCGCAGCTTGTCGATGGCCTGCTGGTCGCGCGTCCCCCATGCCAGTTCGTCCAGATCCTGACGGATGCGGTCGGTCGTGGTGAGCGGGGCTTGCTGAAAGTGTCCGTCCATCGGCACAGCATCGGCGGTGAAGCCCCATGCGTCTTTGGCCAGCGGCGCGATTTCATAGCGTTGCATCGTGCCAAAGCGGTCGGGGTGCGATACCCAAATGCTCGGTGCGGCGTAGGGGTTGACCTGCACCAGCACCTTCTCGCCGATGCGGACGTTATCCACGTCGGCGACGCGGTATTGCTGGCTGCCGTAGCCGTCAATAGCGAAGCTGATGTGGTAATTCCCGCCGACCATGCGTTCCTGCGGTTCACTGGTGAGGAGAATGCGGCAGATTTCCAAAGGTGGGCGGGCAATCAGCTGCTCCGGCGTAATCCTGCGCCATGCGGCAAAGCGGGTCATGCCGTGGCGGCTGTGTCGCTGCTCGGCCTGAAAACGGCGTTGCCATTGCTCGCAGCAGGCATTCAACTGCTCAATGGACTGGATGTGGGTGAAGGCCAGACGCGATTCAAAGGCGCGCTCGATGATGTCGTTGTGCTTCTCAACGCTACCCTTGGCGCGGCTGTTGCCCTTGATGTGGGCGTGCCACTCAATGCCGAGGCCGCGTAGCAGGTTGATAATCAGCGACGAGCCGTTGGCGCTCCCCTTGTCCCAGTACAAGAGGCGTGGCACACCCTCGAAGGGGTTGTGCTGCTTGTCTTTCGGCCCCATCGCATGCATCAGGAAATCAAACATCGTTTCGGCGTTCTCGCCGGGGACGTTGTAATAACGGCAGTAGAAAGCACCGCTGCAATGGTCCACCGCGACATAGCGCAGCACACGCTTGCTGGCTATCTTCGCGAAGTTGTCCGGCTTGTTCTTGTAGAATTGCGCCTCGTCCATTACCGCCATGCCGCCGCCGTCGCGCAGGTAATAGAGCACACAGAAAGACGGGTCCACCTGCCACATATGATTGGGGTGGGCGGTGGCCAGGGTCACATGCGGCGTGGCGCGGCGCATCTGCGCCTGCGTCATGCCCTTTTCGCGCAGGACGCGGTTGACGGTGGCGGGGTGGTAGTTTTTATCGAGAATGCCGTTTTCGGCGGCAATCTCCACAGCGAGATTGGTGCTCATCATTGCCTTGCCGTTCTTGCGGTCGGCGGCGCGCTTCAGCGCCGCCACCTGCTTGATGGCGTCATCACTGATGCTGCTCTTGCCGTGGTCGGTGCGGGTCTTGCGCCCGGACGTCCAGCCCAGTTTCTTCAGCATGCGGTACACCGTCATTTTGGATTTGCCAAGTGCAGCGGCGGCGGCACAGACCAGGCCGTCACGCTCGCCGTGCGGTGCGGCGTCGAGTTTTGCGATCAGTTCCATCAGGTACTCCGCGCTCATAGCATCACTACTTCAATTCATTGGCCGCCTGGATGTCTTCTTCCGTCACATTCATCCAGCTGTCATCCGGATTGGTGACATCACCCAGTGCAAAGCGGATTTGAATCTGCACGATGGCTTCCTTCAGCTCATGCAGGGCATTGGCGGCGTGCAGGTGCATAGCGTTGTCTTCATAGTTGAGACAGGCGGCGATGGCATCCTCCAGCGCGGCGCGGGGTTTCAGAAACTCCACCACGGCGAGGTCGAGGGCGTGCAGGTCGTCCTCCTGCTGCTCGTCCATCGTGCGGTTCTCCTGCCGGACAATTTGCTTTTGCAGCGTCTTGATGCGCTCGTCCTTGTCGGCGAGGATGCGGGCGGTGGCCTTGGCCTCGGCGCGCTGCTCGTCCAGCGCCTTTTGCATCGCTTCTTTCTCCTTGACGTGGCGCGCGCTCATGTCGGTAATCAGGTCGATGATGGCGTCCTTGTCGCCGACGGCTGCTTCCAGCTCACCAATCACGACCTTCTGATCACTGGCATCCAGTTGACGCAGCTTGCGTAAATCACGTGTGGTCATGCCCAGTTCTTGTGCCCGCGCAAGAGCAGATTCACCAAGAGCCCGCAAATTTCCTAATTTCAAGTCCATGTTCTCCCGACTTGATCCCAGTGCTTTGCAGAAGCCTTCCCAAGTATCCAGACGGACTTCCACCCCGTCGATCAGCATCACCTGATCCTTCAGGGCGCGATAACCTTTCTCCTCCTTGATCTTGGCAATCTGTGCCAGGCTGACGGTCTCGATAAAGGCGGATATGGCCTGTGTTGCCTCTATCCGCCCGAGCAGGCGGTTCATGCCAAGCTGCTCCTGATTGAGCTGGCGGGCATTCTGCTCGTATACCTGCATGACGGCGACATCTGCGGCGGCGGCCTGCGCAAACTGGACTTCTTTCGCTTTAGCCATAGGGGATTCCTCCTGTTTCAATATTGATAACGGATAAACGTTTCTTCAGATATTTCATCCACACCGTAGCGCTTGCTGGCTTCTTCCAGCCGTGTCCGCGCCGCTTGAATGGCGTTGAAAATTTTGACGGCCTCGCGTCCGTACATCATCGAGACGCGCCAATTCTTGTTCGGCAGTTGCTCGGCGAGGCCGGCGGCGGCGAGGGTTTGCAAATCGCGCAGCATTACTGCCCGCCCCGTGTCAAAACGCTCGGCCAACTGCTGGCAGCTGATACCGTTCTGTTCGTGGCCGAACAGCGCCTTGAAGACGGCGTAGCCGCGCATCTGCGTACTGGAAAAGCCTTCAACCGCGTTCATGCCCGTTCTTCCTCTTCTTCCTCAAGCAGCACGCCCAGCTCACGCAGGCGGCGGCGCACGGCGCTGATGCTGTGCGGCGAGGCATAGCCTGCTTCGGCAGCAATCTCGCTGCGGCTGCGCCCCAGCAGGGTACCCGCCACCACCTGCTGCCACGGCGCGCGCAGGCGGTAGAAGGCGGCTGCTTCGCGGTTCTCCTGCGCGTGCAGGCGCGCTTCCATTTCATTGAAGGCATCGAGGAAATCCAGCTGGCATTTCGCCGCCCGATCCCCGCTCCAGCGCATGACCAAGAAGACAAAGGCATCACGGTCAAGGCGATACATCGGCTGCGTCTTGCCTTGCTCGTTTTGATACGAGGACAGCCAAAATCCAGGCAGTCGTGCCTGACGGCGCAAAATTACGCCGTTCGGGGACAATCCAGATTTGGATTGTCCTTCACCCTCAATGCATCCAGGTTTAGATGTACTGCCGCCCCCGCTAACGGCGGCGATGATGGCTATACGGTGGGCAATATCGCGCAGGACGTGCAGGTGTTTTTTGCCGAAATAGGCCGCCACCTTGAGACTGGTGGTGAAGTTGTTGCCGTGGGCGTCAGTTTCGATCAGCTCAGCGGGGATTAATTGCTTGATGGACATAGTGGCTTCCTTATTTGAAACGTGGTTGCAAATAGCGCTTTCTGCTATAATTACCCTATGATTTTTCTAAGGTTTTCTATGACTTCGCTCTTCTTTTCCGGGATCGGGTAGCAGTCGCGGTAGTCGGGGAAAACCTGATAGAGATCACAGTCCAGCACCTTGGCAATGGCGCGCGCCACACGGTGGCTGGTGCCGTTGCGGTTGATGGTCTGGCTGACGGTGGCCGGATGCACATCCAGCGCGGCAGCCAGCATGCGCAGGCTGTAGCCTTTGGCGCCAAGGGCTTGTTTGATTTCCAGAGCGTTCATGTTGTGTTCTCGCTTATGGGTTGTTGTTTGGATAAGGTTAGTTTGTACGATTCATCGTACATTGTCAAATGATTTATGTACCATTGGTGTTACATTGAAAGATAGCAAAGAAAAACGCATTAAAGAAGAAAGGCTTAGACTGGGACTTACCCAAGAAGAAGTCGCAGAGAAATGCGGAATAAGGCGCCAGCAATGGATTCGCTACGAGAAAGGCACATCAGACTTAGATGGCAAAGTGCTGAGAAATTTCATTAACCTAGGTGCGGATGCGACTTACATCCTCACCGGACTGCGGCAGGACGCGCAGGCACAGGCGCTGTTCCGCGCCAATATGCTCGCCCCCTACTGGCGCGACGGGGAAGAAGTGCCCGAAGACGAACGTTTCCAGCTGGCGCTGAATGCCGAGGTCAACCGCCGCGTGCAGCAGGAGCGGCGAGAATTGGCCCTGTTGCGCAGCCGCGAGGCTGTGCGGGCGGTGGTGCAGGAGATTGGCAACCCTAAGCTACTGGATCTGATGCTACTGGCTGCGCAAATGGATGATGATGCGATTGATGTGGCGGCAGGATCCTTACGGAAACTGCTGCGCAAGAAGTAAAAACCGCCAGCGCTGGCGGTTTGTCAAAACAGTAAATCTATAAATAACAATAGATTGGAAGAAGCAACATAAAAAAACCGCCATCTGCTGGCGGTTTTTGGAAAGGCATCTCTCAGTCTCGCGCAAGAAGTAGGGATGCCAACAAAAGCGGCGACAGTCGCCGCTTTTATTTTGCAACAATCAGTAAAAACAACAGGATAGCCAAAAATGGCGGATTAAAAGCGGCGGCACGTCGCCGGTTTTTGCAGGAAAACATCAATCCTCCTCCTGCCTTATTTTCTTGAGCTGACTGACCAGGGGTTCTTTGCTGCTCAGGTCAAGGACAACGGGCTGTGGCAGGGGTTTGCCGCGCCAGTGGCGGATGACAATCGTGCGCGTCGGGCGCAGCCATTCTCGGATCATTATCCATGCCAGCGCAGCCAGACGCCGCCATAATGGATAGAGCAGGAGCATCGAGAACCATCCGGCGTGGTCGGTGATGAAAGTCAAAACGCCGACGGTCGGCACTGCAAAAAAAATCATATCGTCAAAAAACAAAGGGATAGGTAAAAACAACAGTAAGAAACTGCCGACGGTCGGCGGTTTTGCTGTCCATCCTGCCGCCGGAAAAGCGGCCACATTGCTGCAGCCGCCTAACGTAAATTCATATAAGCGCTGTGTTATTCACTTCTTTCGATAGCCGTCCTCCTTCCGCTCTTCACGGATGATGGCCGCCGCGCCGTGTTGCACCAGCCAGTCAGCGGTGTCGGGAGCGACGGCGACGGTGGCGCCTGCTTTCATCGGTACATTGCCGATAGTGGTGTCGGCGGTGAGACGCACCGGCACACTGTTCTCCGCTGGCGTGGTAGTGGGTAATCCAGTCATGGGGGTGCCTCTTATTCATACAGTTCAATGGTAAATGGGGCTTCACCGTTTTTGCCGACAGCCGCCGTGCCTTTCATGGTGACGCTGTTGAAGTCGTCACTGAACCAGTCCAGTTCGCCATCAACGGCCAGCGAGACGTTCGGCAGGGTGAGTTTGGCGCGTTTCTTGGTCACTTCGTTTTGCCCGTCGATGATGAGCGCTCCCTTGAAGCTGCTGACACGGGCACCATCCACGGCCACTTTGTTGAGGGCCAGGGTCTTGTAGCTGACGGTAATGTCGTCGCCTTCGGCGGCTGCCGTGCCATCAGTGATTTGCAGCAGGCCCACCTCGGTATTGAGGGTGTACTTGGCCGCCGCGATGGTTGAGCCGCCCTTTTTGACTTCGACGGTAGCGGGGTCAATGTCGCCATGCGCCAGTTTGTGGTAACCGCTGAGGCGGGCTTTGACGGGTTCATCAGCGACGGTTTGCACGGTGGTGGTCACATCCACAGCCTTACCCATCATCGCCATCGCCCAAGTGAGCGGCTGGAAGGTGTCGGTTTGAATGGTGACGTCCGGTGCTTTCGGGGTGGTGATACTGTCAAGAATGGCACCGGCATCGTGTTTACGCCGCGATTTGCGGGTTTTGACGTCGGAGGACTGCGCGATCTTGGCCGAGACGGGATTACCGAGGTAAAACGCCGGGGTATTGGGGTCGTCCGGGATGAAATACGGCACACCAGTGCCGATAAAGCCGTGGTCGTTAAGGATGCTGTTGAGGGTTGGCATTTAACTGCTCCGTAGGTTGATGATGTCAATGGTGAAGGAGGCCGGATAGATGCCCCAGCCATCGGGGCGATAGAAGGCATCGTCGGCAACGCCGAGGGTGAAGCGCTTGCCGTATCCGGGATTGGTGTGGGTGTCGCCGTCGCTGACGGCAAGGCCTTCGACGTGCGCCATCAGCGCGGCCAGGACGGTGCCTGCCTCCATATCGGGTTCGGCGCGGCGGGCGTGGCGCATGACGAGATAGACGGTGTAATGCTGCGTCATTTTCTGCGTACGGCCCTGCACCGAAACGTTGCTGTATTTGTCATAAACCACATAGGCGGCGCGGTGGACAAAGGGCAGCTTGCCGTCGAGCAAGTCGGCAAATTCGTTGGCGCTTTCGACGCTGCGCAGGGTGTTGCTGTCAATCAGCAGACGCAGGTGGCGGATGAGTGTGTCGCGCGGGGCGAAGAAATTGGTCATATCAGTACCCCCGCAGTCGGTCGTCGGTCCAGTAGGCGTCAGGGCCGCTGGTTTGCGCAGTGCCGTAAGCGGTCTCCTGTCTTTTCGCGGCGGCGCCGGTGATGAGGCGGTTGAAGAAGGCGTGGCGCGCATCGTTGAGCTGCTTGACCACAGATTTGTCGTCAAGGCTGTCGAAGAGGCGGTACAGCGCCATGTCCATGCACGCCGCTTTCAGCGTTTCCACTGGAAAGCGCATATCCGGCAATAGCGTCAGGTAGCCGTCGATGTCGCCAGCGGCAAGACTGATGGCCTGCTCGACGCGCGCTTTCAGGTCGGAGAGCGCCTGTTCGTAGCCCGGCGCAACGATGCCCTGCGTGAAATATTGCTGCACATCATCGGCGGCGGGTAGCGGCGCGTAGTCGCTGCCCGCCAACTGCCCGATGAGACTGGCGCGGTTGGCGTGGGCGATGAGTTCCAGCGGCGTGCAGTAGGTCATGCCGCGTCACCGGGGTCGAGGTAGAGAATCCAGGCGGTATCCAGCATTTCCTGCGTGAGCGTCTGTGGGTCGATGGTAAGGCGGATGCCGTCTTCGGTTGTGCCGGCGTCGCGGTGCCTTTCCAGCATTTCAACGGCCTTTTTCAGCGTCGGTTTGCGGTCCGGTTTTTCTTCGTAAAGGATGCCGACGACGACTTCCGGCGTCAGTTCCAGTTCGCCCTCTACCGCTACGGGGTCGTTGGCCGCTTCTGTCGGTTCATGGGCTTCTGCCGGGGGAGCATTGGCCGGTTCCGGTTCATTGGCCGGCGCCGGGGCGATGTCCTGTTGCAGGGCCTCGCCGATATCCGCGAGCAGGATAAGGCCGCGTTCGATAAGTCCGGCGGCAACGGCATCGTCAATGTCGTCTATCACGTCTCCGGCCTCGTAGCGTGTGCCGTTATGGCGCAGGGGTTGCAATACGGTATAGCGCATATGGCCTCCTTACTTGATGGTGGCGGTGTTGGTGAAGAGGAAACCGGCGCTGTTATCGGTCAGAACGGCCTGATCGGCCATTGCCACCGGGTAGTGCCACGAGCGGTCGCTGTTCTCGAAGTAGCCCTTTTCCACTTTGGGCGTACCGGTGAGGACGTAGTTGTAGCCAAAGGACGGCACGGCCTGCGCGCGCATGGCAGCAGGGGGGACGTAGGCAAGGATGGTGTTGTTGCCCCACACTTCGGCAAAGGGCGCATCCTTGTCGGCGACGGAAACAGCCTTGGCGACAACGACAGTGTCAATGTCGAAGTAGGACGCAAGCATGTCGCTGGTAATACTGGTCTTGCCGGTGTATTTGAATTGTTCCAGGATTTTTGGATGGGTTTTCAGCGCCTCGTAAGCGTAGATATCGAGGTGCAACACATTCGGATAGCGCCCGGTTGCCTTGCGGATTTTTGCCTTGGCGTCCCGGATGGCGTCAAGCGGCTTGGAAGCAGCGTTATCCCACATATCGTTGCCGGTGAGCGCTTCGGTGTGGCCGGTGGCATAGAGGCTGGCGGTAGTAGCCAGCTTGGCTTTTTTTACCTCGCCTTCGAGACGCATTTTTTGCATGACCTGATTGACGGCCAGGGTTTGCGCGTTGATGCCCGGCACCTTGTTCATCTCGGTGGCAAACTCTTCCGGCACTGTCCCTTCGAGGAGGCGGTTGACGAGGGCGTAATCGTCGCTGCTATAGATGATGCCGATACTACGCACGGTTTCGCCGGGGGCGCGGGTGGTATCGGTGACGATGTAGGATTCTTTGCCGAATTTGATGATTTTGCCGCCCATTGCGCTGACGCTGACATCCGGGAAAAGATGGTGACCGGAAAATTCCTGGTCGAGGTTGTAGCCGAGGACGACTTTGGTGAGGATGGTGTCAACGACGCGCAGGCGCTTGAATTCACTTTGTGACATGGATGCTCCTTACTTGATGAAGATTTCGACGCGGCTGCCCTCGACGCTGTGGACGATGGCAAAGGCTTCAGCGGCGCCGGTGGCCTTTTCCGCATTGCCGGCGTTGGCCTTGACTCCGTCGCCGACGGCAAGGCCGCTGGCGGTGATGTCGGCAAGGCCGAGGGCGATGGCCGGGATACGCTCCCCCGCCTTGCCGTCGTACTGCGCGACGCCGATGGGTTCTTTGCTGCCGGTAGTGGCGAGTTCGCCGGTCATGCTGACGAGCTGGCCGCGCTTGACGGCTTCTTTGAGGTTGATGCCGAGGGAGAGGATGTTGGCTTGTGGCATGGGTTACTCCTGGAATTGGGCGGCAGCCTGGGCAAAGGTCAGGCCTTTTTTATCGGCGAAGTCCTGGATTTTCTTCTCCAGCGCAGCGGCGGCTTTGTCTTCGTCGTTGCCGTCGCCCGCTTGTGGCAGGGTGCGCTTGTTCGGGTCTTCCGGGGTGCGTTCGGCGAAGTCCACCGTGGCCGGCAGGCGGTCGAGCACGGCTTTAATGCCGTCGCTGGTGCGTTTCTGCACCCTCTTGCCGCCCTCGGCGAAGTCGAAGGTGGCGTCTTTGCCGGTGAGCAGTACCGAGACCACGGCGGCTTTTTCACCCGGCAGCAATTTGCCGGCCTTCACCAGCCCTTCGGCATAGTCATCGGCTTCGGCCTGCTCGCGCGCGGCTTCTTCGGCGGCGAGTTCTTCTTCGCGCCGCTTCACTGCAGCTTCGCGGTCGGCGAGCTCTTTCTCGCGCGCGGCAAGTTCCTCTTCTTTCTTCTTCAGTTCGTCTTCATTCATGGGCATCTCCGTAGGGGGTGGGGGTGTTGCGGCGGGATCGCCGAATTCGTACACGGGCGCTGCGGCGGCGGCAAAATCGGCCAGGCCTTTGACTGCCGGCGGCTGCGCGCCCAAGAAACCGACATGGCGCAGATACGGCTTGCCGGGGGTGGGGTTGTTGGGATGGTCGGGGTCGTAGATGGAGGCGCTGCGTTTCTTGAAGCGCCCAGCCGCCAGTAGCGCGGCAAATTGCGGCTCGACTTGTGCAAGGTCGGCATAGAGCGTGCCGCTGCCTTCGTCGAAGGTAAGCGCGCGCACCCAGCCGAAAGCCGGGGCGTTGTCCTTGGGATGGCCGATAACGACCGGCGCCTCGTGCAGCGCAGGGTCGTAGGCGGCAGCGATGGCGCGGACGTAGTCCGCTGTGGCGTCAAGCGTCTCGCCGGAGGTGGCGGCGTGGTGACCGGTTTTGAAAATTGCGATTCTGTCCATGCCGCCGATTATCGGGACGGCGCATGGGGGCAGCGACTAGACAAGTTGGGGAATTGCAGCAGGGATTTCGCGAGCTGCGCGACCATTTCAACCGGATGGTTAAAATGCCGGTCACGCAAGCGGGACGGATGGGCTTTTCTGGCGTTTGCTAAATGGGGCAGGCGGCGTTTTACGGACGCGCGGCAATACTTGCCCACCTTTTGCCATACAACGCCTGAAAACGCCGCTCAGGGCGTCATGGCAGTAAAGGCATCCTGCACGGTGTCGAGGATTTCCTGCTGGTCTTCGTTCGAGAGACCGAGATAGGGACGGGCGGGCATGACGGCATCATGCGTACCGAAGGCGCGGAAGGGGCCGCCGAATTGATGCAAAGCGGCATAGACGCGGTTGCTGCCGAGGCGCAGCTCGGTATCGGAAGCCTGATAGCGGATGGTGTCGCGCAGATAGCCGCGCAAACGCAGGATTTTGTCCTCGCCGAAAATCTGCATCTTGCGCTGCCGGTACTTGGGCGAGAGAGGTTCCCACGGTGTGCCGTCCGGTGCTTCCTCGCGGTCGAAACGCTCGGCGGTGGAAATCATCAGTGCCTCACCGATGGCGGAAAAGAAGGCCTTATCGAGAAATCCCGCCACCTTGAGCTTGGCAAGGGCGGCGACCATTTGCTGGTTGGTAATGGTGAGTGTTGGCATGGTGTTTTTCAGGATGTAGTATGGCTGGCAGATGCTTCGCCGTAGAGCCCCATTCAGGCAGACGGGACGGGCACCTTAAGGACGCGCTGGAAGCAGGAATGCACTTTCACGCGGCTGGTGTGCGGTTACGGTGGTTCGAATCCGCCCCGGCACAGCATCGCATTCACAGGCTGCGGGGGTTTCCTACTGGAAAGGTTAGTGATCGCCACTATGATCCTGTTCGAATCAGGCAAACCGCAGCCCTTCATGATTTCCTGTGTGTTTTTGGCGTATACTTCTAGGCAAGCATTAGGGCGAAGGGCCCAATTAAGGTGAGTGGGGAGCTTGGCTTAAGGTTTGCTGTTTTATACAACGGGGTAAAACAACAAGCTGCCTTTCTTCATAGTGCAGGTTCGAATCCTGCCCGTCCTGATGCTCCCGTTACTGTTTATTTTTGCCAAATGGCTATTTCTCCTTTGAGGCTGTTTATTTCGGCCTGTGTCAGCAACATTGAGCCAGTGCGCACAATGTTTCCCTTCACCTTTCTTTTGCCTTGCGGCGTTTTGACTGCAAGGTCGTAATCCATTTTTAGTGCAATCTTGCCCTTGTCCCCGCCCAAGTCGTACACATAAAGCAGCACCGGCGGATTCTCGTTTTTCATCAGCAGTACGCGTTCCGGGGTCATCAGATGATCCGCGAGATCCCGCCAGAATTGCACTGGCAAGGGCTGGTGTTTACCCGGACGTAACGCGTGCAAAACATCCTGATCGCGCAAGGTGATGACGGATGTGGACGGTGTCAGGCCGCGCTGATCCAGCGCCTTGATGATGCCCGGCGCGATGGCGCCAACGGAGAGACTGGCGCCTCGTGATACGCCATCCCGCACGAGCTTGTCCACCATGGCCGCGACTTCACGGTTGAGCATACCGCGTGCCTGGGGATTGGATAACAGGGAAGAGACCGAAGTGCTACTGAGCAGCGGTGGCAAGCCCTTCGCCTTGTCAAAGAAAAACTGTGTCGGAGATTTGTCGCGGCTGGCACCGGGGATGTGGTCAAAGCCGGGGTCCAGCCCTTTCGGTACCTGCACCGTGCGCGGGTTGGCGCTATTCTTGCCGATGACCCGCTCTTCATATTCGGTTGGCGGCGCGGTACCGACTTTCAGACCGCGCTTGGCGAGGCTGCGTGCGTTGTGCGCGATGACCGTGCATTTGCAGCCGTAGGCGTTGATGGGGTAATGCGTCTGCCACCACGGGTCGTCGCAGTGCAAGACAAGGCCATCCCAGGCTTCGTGTTCCGGGCGGGGGTGACGCTGTCCCTCGCGGTGCTTGTATTCCCAGTAGGGCCGGTAGTGGCTGGCCTCGCGCTGCTGTTCGTAGCGCCCGGCCTGATAGCTGCTGTGCAGGTTGGTGTCGTAGATGATGCGGCTGCGCCAGTCACGTCCGCCGTTGTACTCCCAGCCGTATTTGGCGACGATGGCGTCGAAGTCGCGGCGGAATTCTTCCAGCGTGGTGCCGTCGGCAATGGCCTTGTCCACGGCAGTGCGGAAGTCCGCCAGCAGGTCGAGGCGGTTGGCGCCGGCGACGACAAAGGCGTGGTCGTGTTCGGCGCCGTAGATGTCGGCATAGCTTTCAGTCGGGATGTTCAGCTTGTTGCGGAAAAAACGCAGCTGCTCCTCAAACGGCAGTTTGCCGTAGGCGACGGTCATGGTGCCCTACCTTCGTCCTGCACTTCAGCGCGCCCGGCAAGATGGGCGACGGTCGAGGCGCGCGCCAGCACCGCCGCATAATCATCCAGCGAGAGCTGCGGCGCCAGGGCGTCCAGCCGCTCACGGAATTGCAACAGCGTTTCCGATGCGGCGAGTTCGGCGGCGATTTTGTCCAGCCACGCCTGCCCGTGCGGGGCGAGTTCGCGAGCGAGGCGGTCGGCGAGGTGATCGGCGGTATCGGGGGCTTCGTCGTCTCCTTCGGCAAAGTCGGTAGCCGATTCTCCGGCTTGGCTTGATGCCACCGGCTGCATGGTTTCCCATTTGCCGCCAAAGGTCTCCTCAATGGTCTCCAGTGTCGGGCGGTAGCCGAGGACGGCCAGCTTGGCGTAAGTGGCGGCGATGGTGGCGGTGTCCTTGACTTCCTCGGTACGCAGCCACAGCTTCGGCGGGCGCGCCCCCGGAAAATTCCACTCGGTGAGCCATGTGGCAATGCTGGCGTTAAACGAAGCGCAGAGCAGATCGGCGTCGGCCTTGATGATGTCCTGCTTGACTTCGTTTTGCACTTCGGCCTTGTACTGCCCGCCGACAGCCTGCGAGGTCATGACCTGGCCGAGGGTAACGAGCGCAATGGCCTCGTCCATGTAGGTGCAAAGGGTCTTGTAGTCGGCGCTGCCGGATTCTCCCTTGAGCAGTTCAATCGTCGTGCCCAGCGGTGTCACTGTCGCGGCGGCATTCTTGATGCCGACCAGGGCGGCAAGCAGTTGCTGTTTGTCGCGCTCAACGGTGGGCGAGCGCGGGTCAAAGCTGCCATGCGGTACCGAGGTGGCGGCCTTTTCGTTGCCGACCAGCCAAAACTTCACGTTCGCCTTTTTGAAGAGCACCGGCCAGTAGAGGTAGTGCGCCAGTCCCAAGCCGTAGGGGTTGTCGGTGGTATCGCCGCCGGCGGAAAACGTCCAGAATTTGCGCGGTGGCATGACCTCGTCGCCGCCGTTGCCGGTGTAGAGCAGCTGTTGCTTGATGTCGAATTTGAATTTGCTACGGTCACGCACCAGCACATCGGCCAAAACCACCTTGCCGTCCTCAATATCCCACATCGCTTCACCTACGGCCAGACCGTAGAACACGCCCCAGTGCATAGCCTTGAGGATGTGGTCGAAGTTGATGCGGCTCAACTGTGCCTCGACAAACTTTGCCGCCTCGACATCGGCGGCATTGTTGGCGTCATAGGGGACAATCTGTCGCTCCATCTTGGTTAGCGCCGTCTGCCGCTGCGTCCATGTGCCGGTGACGGTAGTATCGGTGAGCAGGTCGCGGTAGGCACTGCTATCGCCGCCAAGGCGGTCAGTGAGCACCTTGTCGATGCTTTCCAGGGTAGTCAGGTTGCGTTCGATGGCCACCTCGGTGGAAGCCGAGGTGGGTTTGGCGGGGATACGGGCAGGTTTCTTCTTGCGGGACATGGCACGGCTCCTGGGGTTTGCGGCAGGATAAGGCGGGTGGAGCCGGGCGGCGAGTAGAGCAGTTTGCGAAAAAAAGCGCCCCACAAAGGGGCGCTGTCGGGGCGGTCAGTAGTACTTGTCGAGCTCGCTGCGAGTGAGGCTGGCGAGATAGTAGAGGCCGGGGGCATGGATGGTGACGGTATCTTCGCGCTGGTTGGCGGTCAGGTCTTCAATCAGGGCCAGCACGGCGGAAGCCATGCGCAGGGCGTCTTCGCGGTCGTCGGGGGAAACATTAGGCATGGGGCACCTCCGGCAGGCCGAGGGTGGCGGCCAGCTGCTGCTGTTCGCGCGCCAGCATTTCTTCGAGCAGCTCGCTGATGCCCTTGCCGGCGGGGCTGTCGGAAAAGCGGTATTCGCCGTGGATGATGCGGTTGACGGCGGTGGCGGAAATACGCAAGAGACGGGCAATATCGGCCTGGCTCAAGCCCTCGTCGCGCAATTGCAGGATGATGGCCTCGTCTTCGCGCTTGATGCGGCGCCTGCCCTTCTGGTTCATTTCCAGCAGGGCGATGTATTTGTGCACCATCCGGTTCTGCGCCAGCAGCGTGTTCATGCCGGCCGCCAGCTGCGCCATATGGGTTTCAAGGCGGCTGGCGGGCTGTTGCAGTTCCTGCTCCATCACATTGAAGGCGGCAATGTATTTTTCTTTCCACGCCGCCGCCTGCGCGCCGGTAAAGCCCATGCAGAGGAAGGAAAAGCCGTCGCGGGTGATTTCGTACATCGGCTGTGATTTGCCCTGACTGGTCGTGTACGAGGAGAGCGTAAAATTTCGCTCTCTAAATTCGGGCGAGCAATCAAGTGAGCGGATAGTGGTAAGCACATCTCGATGATTGCGCTGAAAGTGATTAGAGACGGCAAGTGAGGTGGTAATCAGGCGGTTACCGGAGAAGCGAACCAGGGGTTCTTTGTAGCTGGTCATGACTGACTCCTGTTTAAGTTTTTCGAAGATTCCCTGTTGTAGGGGTGCCGGGGCGTTCGAAAGCTGTAAACAGTCAGCCGAGATGATTCCCCTTGCGGGTGTTGTATTCTCTGCCCCCCCGGCATAACAGGGTCGCCCATACGGGCATAAAAAAACCACAATGTCGGATGCGGGAGACCGCTGTTTACGAGGTTTTCGACGCCTCGCGAAGCACTATACGCCATTTGCAACGCGGTTGTAAATATTGGGTATGATGTCCTTTTCCCTTCCCCCGGACACCGCATGACCCCCAGACAAAAAATTCATGTGCAGCTGCTGCGTGGCGTGCAGCCCAGCCCCGATATGTTTGACGAAGTCGCCTATCTGCAAGAGCGGGGGTTGCTGCATGCCGCCACCCGGCGGAGCAAGCGGCGTGAGGATTATGGCCGGATTCTGGATGTGGTGGTCCGTGGCCCCACGGCAGCAGGGCTGGATTATTTAGAGCAACTGACTGCCGAGGAACAGGGTGCCCAGGATGGTGGCAATCAGCAGCCAACCGACCATGATGCGACGGTGGGCGCAGCGCCAAACAGCACAAAACTCTGGCACGAACGCAGCACGGGGCGGGCGCTGATATTCACCGTCGCCGCAGGGTTGCTGGTGCTGTTTTTGGGTAAATGCAGCGGCCTGAGCTAGGCAGGAGGGCAGGCACAGCAGCCTGAGCAGAGCATTGCCCGGGCGACATCTCCGCGCCGGCGGGGCGGGGGTGGCGGTCGCCAAACGCGGCATGGTGCCGTCAGCCGTCTGTTCCAGCCACAGGGTCACGCGGCTGTATTGCCGCACTTCCATGCCGTCGTTGTCATAAACACTGCTGGCCGTATCACCCGGCAGGCGGATGTCAAGCACGGTCAGGGGCTGTTCGGAATGCAAGCATAACTGCTTGCCGCTGGTGTCATAGGTAAACGTACCGTGAATGATGGACATGTGGTGCTCCTTGGAGGTCAGTAATCCCGGTAGACCGGTACGGGATAGTCTGCGGTTGCTTGTGGCGGCAGGTCTTCAACGACAACTTCGACAGGCAGGACGGTGTCACTCCTGGATGCTGCGTAGGCAAGGCAGAGGGCGATGGCGGCGTCGCCGTGGCGCTCGCCCGCTTTGCCGCTGCGCCGTCCCAGTTTGATGACGCCGTCGATGCGCTCCAGCGCGCGCAGGTCGTCGATGATGTCGGCGTCTTTGGGGATGCGTAGCGCGTCATCTTCCAGTGCTGCCACCAGCGGCGGCATATGCTCGCTGTACCAGGCGTTGGAGAGTTTGATTTGTGCGACGCGGTTGCCGTAGCGGTCGTGTGCGGCCTCGGCGAGGTACTCGCCGTTGCCGCTTGCGTCAAACCACGCCGCAGTCAGGCGTGGCAGGCGGTCGAGCAGGTAATAGACGATTTGCCGCTGTTGCGCGTGCGGGATGTTGCGCAACTCGACCGCAAACGGCACATGGCGGCGGGTATCGGCGGCGATTTGCAGCGGCACCAGTACCGAGAGGTCGCCGTGCCGCGCGAAATCCATGCCAAAGACGTGTTCGCGCGTGCCGTCTAGCGTGGCCAGCAACGGGCGCAATTCGCGCTCGCACCAGTCGGCGATATCGGCCGAGCGCAGCTCTGCCGGGTATTCTGCCCAGCCGTCGGGCTGGGCAAGGCGCAGGATGGGGACGGGGTCGGCACGCAGCTCCAGCAGGCTGCGCGAGAGTACCGCGCCGCCGCTGTTAGAAGGGATAACGCGCAGCTCTTCGTCGGCGTCCGCGCCGTATTGTTCGTAGATGCCCGCCGTCCATGCCGCCTCCCCCGCCGCTGTCCACTCCATGCCGCGCACTTGGCAAATGCGGCGGTAGAGGCCTTGCGCGACCGCCTCGTCGAAGGTGGTGCGGTGCAGGGCGTAGGGTTTTCGCCCGCCACGGATGTCCTGGCAGAGCTGGTTGAAGGGGTTATCGACGCCGTCGTGGGTACTGATGATGGCGACCTTGCCGCCCCACATGAGCAGGGCAATGGCGGCTTTGATGAGTTCGTCGAGCTGGTCGTGGAAGGCGGCCTCGTCAATGATGACGTAGCCCTGTTTGCCGCGCAGGTTGGAGGGGCGCGACGATAAGGCGGTGATGCGGTAGCCCGACGCGCAGCGGATGACAAAGGTCAGGATGTCCTTGTCGCCGTCGTTGAGTATCTCCTCGCTGACCGCCTCGGCGACCAACTGGTAATGGCCAATCCAGTCGGCGCTGTCGCGGATAAATTCTTCGGCCATGTCCTTGTTGTAGCCGATGTACCAGACGTCCATGCCGGAGGCAGCCGCCGCTACCAATGCCGCCTCGGCGGCGGTTGACCAGCTGATACCGATACGCCGCGATTTTTCGTAGACACGCACCGGGGTTGGGTCGTTAATCCATTGCATTTGGTAGGGCAGGAGGACGCCAGCCATCTCAGCCCCCCAAGATGCGCTGTTTGATGAGTTCGACCGCCTCATCGGATAGCCCCTGCGATTTGGCGGTGGCTTCGACGTCGGCGGCGGCACGCGCCAAGGCGGCCTGCTCGATTTCGCGCTGGCGTTTGTCGTTGATGGTGGATGCGCGCTCCAGCTTTTCTATCGCCTGCGCCAAGTCTTTCAAGAGGCCGGGGTGTGCCGGTTCTTCGTCTTCCGATAATTGCAACGCGGTTTCAAAGGCGAGGTTGCGCACCAGTTCGTTCAAAAGCGCGCCCACCTTGCCTTGTGGCTGGTTACCAAAGCGGGCAATCCACATGTCGGCAATCTCGCGCGATTGCTGGATTTTCGCGCCAACCTCGCTCATTTTCAGCGCATAGCGATTGACCGCGCTTTTGCTGCGCGGTTTTTCGCCCAGCTCGGCGAGGACGGCATTCAGCCGCTCGGTCGCCTCCAGCTGGGTGATGGCCGGGTCGCGCAGCCAGCCCTGCAACTGTTCCAAGAGCGCAGGCGGCAACGTCTTGATGCTGTTTGCCGCCATCAGCGACGCGCCTCAATGTCGCGCAGTTCGGACGGGCGCAGGTCACGGATGCCATGCGCCCGCGCTTTGCCACGCGCGATTTCAAGGCCGCGGTCGGTCAATGTCACCATCGTCAGGTTCGGCGACGGATGGCTGCGGCTGATATAGCCCTGTTCTTCCAGCCAGCCGATTTCGGTTTGCAGCTGGTCGTAGGTGATGTTCTGCCCGGTTTGTTCCAGGCAGAGGTCGAGCATATCGAGCGACAGGCGATAGTCGCTGTCGTATTCAAGCAGGCTCAATATGGCGCGGCGGCGGTAAGCGCGCACGGCGTCTTGCATCATGATTTGTCTCCTTTCAAGAGCACTTCGAGGATGAGTTTGCTGGTGTCATTGACACCATCGAGCGCCCCCTCCATCTTGTGCAGGGTCTCCGCCTGCCGGTCGAGGCGCTTGTGGATGTTGCCGATGGCTTCCCGGTTCGGCAGGTGCTCGAGGCGCGTTTCCAGTTCGGTCAGGCGGTTTTTGACCTGGCCGAGTTCTTCGGTCGCCTTGTCTTCCAGCGCGGCAATGCGGCTGGCATTCGCCTTGTGTTTCGAGAGTATCCAGACGTAGATGGTGATGCCGACGGTAAATGTGGTCTGGATAATGTCAAAAATAAACTTCCATAACGGGATGTTAGGGCTTCCCACGGTGTCTCCTTTCGTAGATTTCCTGGCATTCGCGGCAGCGGATGGCGGCGGGGTTGGCGGCGCGACGTGCGGCGGGTATGGGTTCGCCGCAATCCGCGCACTCCGCCTGTCCGGCCTGCTGTTGCGCCGCCTGAATGCGGGCAAGCGCGTTGGCAGTGGTCGCCTCGATTAGCGCTGCGGCGCGGTCGGCCTCGTCCATTGCTCGCTCCATTGGCGGATGACCGTAAGGCGCGCGTTGCAGGTGGTGAGCGCCTGATGCTGCTCGATGAGGTAGCGGGCGACATCGCGCTGCGTCGCGCGCTGCGGGTCGGGTTTTTCGGGGGTGACAACCGGCGCGGTGAGGCCGGTCGGCACGGCGATGGGGTGGTAGCGCGGGATGTCGCGCGCGCAGGCGGTGAGACTGATGGCAAGCAGCAGGGCAATGGCTCTCATGGCAAATCCTCCAGCGCTTGCCGCAATACCGGCGCCACCGGGGCATCGTCATGCGCCGGGGCTTGTTGCACGCGGTGGATGGCGGGGCGGTATTGCGTCGCTATTTGCGACGTGGTTGCGATTAACGCCTGATAAGCCGCATCGGCGGCGGCGTACTCATCGGCAAGCGCCTTGTTGGCGGCGGTGAGTGCTGCCACCGTCGCCTGCTCGCTCGCAAGCTGTCCGCGTAGGCGGTGGATATAACCGCCGAGGGTGGCGATGATGCCCGTGGCAATCAGGACGATGGTCAGCGTGCGCATACCATCCCCCCGCCCCAATCGCGATAGAGCGCCTGATGCTGGTAGATGATGGCGCGCGGGTAGCCGCGGTTCTCGGCAATCGCCCATTTGGCACGGCGGCTGTAGCGCTCGACATTGCCCCACCAGCGCAGCGGGTCGGCGCCGCGCTGGGCGGCAAGGCGCTGGTCACGTTGCAACCAGCCGAGGCCGCCGTTATACGCCGAGAGCGTCATCGCCCAGCGCTCGCAGTCATTGGCTGCACGGATGCGCTGATAGAGGTGGTGGTCGTAGGTAACGAGCGCACGGATCGCCCAGCGCGGATCAAAGGCATTGCCGACGGCAAGCGCCTGCGGATAGGCCGCTTTAATCCACGCTTCGGTGTCCGGGGTAAATTGGGCGAGGCCGGATGCGTACTTGGAGCGGGCGTGCGCGCGCCACAGGCTCTCCTGATGGATTTGCCCGGCCATCACCGGCACAGGCGCGTCAATGCCCCAGACGGCGCGCGCTTCGCGGACGAGGTCGCGCTGCCAGACGCGGGAGCGGGTCTGCCAGTCATCGGCGGCGGTTGCCCATTGGCAACCGACCGCCGCGACGACAAACGCGAGGAGTTGTAGGGTGCGCCGCATGATTACAGTCCGATGGCAAAGGCGAGGACGACGGCAGAGACGAGCAACGCGCGGCGAATCATGACCGCCGCAAAGACGATGGGCTCTTGGCGCATTTCAAACGGGCGATAAGCGGCAAAGATGGTGCGGTCGGCGTAGTAGCCAAGGGCAAGAGCGATGCTGATGTAGATGGTTTTGAGCAGCAAGAGGCCAATTTGCTGGCGGGCGATGATGGCTAGGACGACGAGCAGCACGGCGCTGATGACGTACCAGATGGCCATTTTGTTGTGCTTTTTGGGCATGGGAGTCTCCAGTTGATTGACTGAAGGCCATGATAAAAATCGCCGCATAAAGCGGCGATTAGACTAGTTTGGGATTTGCGGCTTGGCCGCAATAGGTATTGTGGATGGGTAGGTACTTTGGAAGGGTACCCGCTTATTGTGCCACAGCGAGCAAGCGCATCATCGCCTCATTTGAGGAGGAAAAACAGGAAACGCCCACGCGGCACCTGATCACACCTTGATTTCCGCCCACGTCACCGCCGGGGCTTCACCTTCGATTTCCAGGGTGTAGGCGTTGTAGTACACATGCTGCCCGATTTGTCCTTGTCCGGTGAGGACGACCACAGCGCCGGTCGGGGTCTCGGCTACCCACACGTTCGCGCCTTTGCCGCCGGTGATTTTCGCGGTCATGCGCCGTTTGGGGTTGAGCAGGCTCTCAAATTGCTGGCGGATGTTCATATCAGTCCCCCATGTAGCGGTCGATGGTGAGCGTTTGTGTAACGACAGGCGCGTTGTTATCCAGTGTCACGTCCACCTGGATACCCTTGATGACGCCCTGCCATGTTTTCCCCGCTTCGGTGAATGCCCACACTGCGCCGAGGCTCGCCAGCGGCAGTTGGTATTTTTCTGCCCAGGGCAAGGTGACGGTCTCGATTTTGTGCGTACCGGTTTCGGACAGGGCATGGATGCCTGCGGCACGGTGTGCGGTTTCGTCGGTGTAGAGGGCGTGTTCGCGTAGTGCTGCCTCCGGCGTCTGGTTCGTGCCTTCACGCCATACCAGCGCGCCTTTGGCGGTTGCGCCTTTGCCGACCACGCGCACACCGTTGCAGCGCTCGCTGATGCGGCGTTGCCCACTGACGCTGAGGATAAGGTTGGACGGAATGGTGAGCGCCGGTGTCGGTTTTTCCCACGCCGCTTTTTGCCAGACGGGGCGCACGAAGAGTTGCGGCTCATAGGGGTGGCTCTCGACAAAGGCACCGATGGCCTGCGCGATGTCCATCACGACGGCAATCGGGGTTTGGCCGCTCACGGTGTAGTTGTCACCGGGGACGAGCCAGTCCACCGCGTCCCAGCCCGCGATGGTGTAGGGCGTCGGCTGTAACTGTTCGTCGGCGATTTGCCGTGCGTAGCGGCTTTGTTCGTACTTGATATGCCGCCCCTGCGTGTAGTCCGCGCCCAGTTTGGCAGTGATGGATCTGCCCGTAATGGTGTAGCTGTGGCCGATGAAGCGCCGCGTGTCACGGTAGTCTTCGGCGAGGATGTCCCAGCGCTGGTGGTTGATGCGCAGGGTGATGACAGCCTCGTCGCCCGCTTTGCGTGTGTCCATTTGCAACTTGGCGAAGTCGGCGGGGGCGAGGGTGAGGTCGCCCTGCCAGCAGTAGCCGTCGGTGTCGGCTTTGAGGCTAAGGGCGAGGATTTGTAAGGTCTGGCCGTTAAATTCGGCAGTGATGCGGTTGTGCATGATGTATCCGGGCAGGGTGGGCAGGTCGGTGGTGTCGCTGTCGTGCCAGCAGCGCAGCGGCAGTAGCAGACGGGATGGGTCGCGGTTAATGCGGCGCCGCGTAAACGGCAGCGGCAGGCGGTACGGCGGCGGGCGCACCCGGCAGGGCGAGACGTCCGGCGGCGGTGGCGGTAGCGGGATGGGGTAGTACTCGCAGGGGGGACGCACGGCGCGCTGGTAGCGCAGGCTGTGGCAATGGGCGAGCAGCGGCCCCCAGCCGTACTGGCGGTTGCAGTTGACAAGCGGCGGCGCGATGGTGATGCGTGGCGTTTTGCAGCCTTTGAGCAGGGGGTTGCCTGGCTGCATGGCGCTTGCGCAGTTGGCAAGCGGTGGCGCGGTGCCGATTGGGGGGATGGCGCAGTTACCCAGGCGCGGATAGGTGTTGAGGGTGACCGGCAGGCAGGTGGCGAGGCGGTAGGTCGGTGTGGTTGCGGCCTGGGTGCAGGCGGTGAGCGACGGTAATCCGGCGACAGCAAAGGTCAGGCAGCGCACGACGTCCAGCATCGGCGTGTGGTTCGCGGCCAGGCAGGTAGCGACGGGGACGACGCGGGTGTGCTGTTCGAGGCAGGCAGTCACATCTACTGTCGGCGCAGTCGTGACGACAGCGCAACCGCTGATTTTTATCCATTTAGGTTGTGGTTTGGGTGGCGGCTTTGGCGGTGGTGGCGCCGTTCCGCCCAGAGGTAACGGCAGGTGGTCGGCAGGTGGTGAGGTTGCCGCTGCTGTCAGTGGCAGCGACAACCGGTCGGGCGTTACAGCCATGACGCCCACAACTCGACTTGTCCGTTGCCGTCAAGGGTAGTGGCGGGCTTGATGTAGTCGTAGCAGCAGGGGTCATAGCCGCGCTGCGTGTCGCGCGCCATCAGCAGGTACTCCTTGCCGGCCTCAAGACCGCGCACCAGGTAGCGCCCGTTATCCAGCGAGCGGGCAGTGGTAACGACTTCCATCGTATGCGCGTCCAGCACCAGCAGCGGTTTGCACGCGGCTTGTCCGCCGGCAGTAACAATGCCATCCTCCAACCCGGCAAAGTAGGCCTTGCGCTTGGCATCGGTGCTGTAATAGAGACGGTCTATCATCAGTACACCCATTCGTCGAGATTCACCAGCAGGCCTAGTCCGATCATGTCGCTTTCAGTCTCACGTAAGGGATTGTTCTGCCGCGTATAGATCCAGCGGTGCGGTGAGCCGTCAATCGTGGTGATGCCGGGCACGTCGTCGTAATGCGAGCACAGGATCAGGCCGGGCAGCTTGCCGAGGATAAGCGGGGCACGGGTGAGGTAGATTTCGGCATAGGTCTTGGCAGCGACGCCCGCCTGTGGCTGTATGGCCTGCGCACCGCCCGTGGCCGCAGTAATCAGGGACCGCAAGCCTGCCAGTGCCCGGATGTTGCCATCCTCGACCAGATCTCCGGCGCCAAGTGCCCACGGCGAGCCGGACAGTAAATCGTTGATGAGGGCGGAGCCATAAAGACCGCCGTTCCTTGTGCTGCAATAGAAGGCAAAGTCCTGCCCGGCGGGGTTGGTGAGGTTGTGGTTGAGACCGCCAAAGTAGCAGATGGTTTGGTTGCTCTGGCTGTTGTACACATAGTCCGGGATAAAGGCAAAGCCGCGTTTTGTGGCGACAAGCTGCCAGCGCAGGCTGATGTCGCCGTGGGGTGCCGCCTTGATATAGCCGTGCTTGGCCGGCACCAGACCCTGTTTGTGGCCGCGCCACAGGAGGTCAAACAGCGTCCATTGCGCGTTGCTGCTGTCCACCGTGAGGGATACTTGCGGCGCGGGGTCAGGCGCAGTAAAGACAGCCTTGTGATCCTCCTCGCCGGTCATGGTCCAACCGGCGCCCGGTTTCGTGCCGTAGCCGGTGACCAGGCAGGCCTTAAGCACGGTCTTGACGCCGCCGGTGAGGTCGGCGCCCAGTTGTGGTGCCTCGGCATCTGCCGAGGAGTAGTACGTCGCCGGGACGGGGACGGGGTTCAAAAAGCTCATATCGCCTCCTAGGGATTGATTTCGGTGGTGTTGCCTCTGAGACAGACCATAAAGCCGTCCGTGGTGTTCTGCCGCT
>ERZ772766.54-NODE-54-length-70289-cov-6.340291_pt1 | contig 70289 bp, 61 predicted proteins | sample MGYA00511379_ERZ772766 | MGnify/ENA primary metagenome ERZ772766 (study PRJEB29015, sample SAMEA2737895) | human oral metagenome | biome: human oral; feature: human-associated habitat; material: dental | place: China | collected 2116 ... | reverse complement strand
CCTTTTTTTCGCCAAAACCTCTCCCTCCCCTCTTCCGAACTTCTCCGTTTCCTTCCGAATCCCCATAACAGCCCTAACACATCGCTTTTGCGACACACACTTTGCCAAAGTTAATCGCCCGTCGTGCTACGACTGCCCGTGCGGCTCGCACCTCATTTCCTCATTTTCTCATTCTCTCATTTGCTAATTTCCTAATTATTTTCTACTTTTGCACCCCAAAATCAAATACTCTCAGATCAGACGTGTCTAACAAGTCTAATCCCTGACACCTAATAATGAAAAAACACTTACTTATACTTTTCCTATCATTTACAACAATGATTTTCGCGCAGAAAATGCCTGCTGTGAAAGATACCATTACTAAAGATACTACTAAAACCAAAACAACTGAAAAACCGGAAAAAACTCCTGAGCAAAAGCGCGCCGAAGAGTACGCTAAACTCATCAAAAAAGGAGGTATAGAACGCAACGGACTCTTTACGATCCGAAAAATTGAAGATAAGTGGTACTTTGAAGTCCCCGATTCCCTCCTCAATCGCTATTTGCTATGCGTAACACGCCTCAAAGCTGCCCCTCATAACTTCGGACTCTATGCAGGCGAAAAAGTGAATGAACAAACCGTCTATTTCGAGCAGAAAGGCGAAAAAACACTCCTCTTGCGCTCTTTCCTCAATCTGCAAGAAGCCGGCACCGACGATAATATCTCGGTAGCAGTCGCCAATTCGAGTGCAAACCCTGTGGTAGCATCGTTCACCGTTATCGGGCGCAACCCCAAAACCAAAGCACAACTCATCGACATCACCGATTTCTTCAAGCAAGACAACAGCGTTACCTCTTTTTCATCGAATGCAAAAACCCAAATGAAAATAGGCGCTATCGCTACCGATCGTTCTTTTGTAGACGATATACGTCCTTATCCTATCAACGTAGAAATCAATTCCCTCAAAACGTTCAACGCTTCACCCAGTACCATTCCTTCGGCAAACAAGGTAGGGGCTATTACCTTAGAACTGAATATCTCTATGGTGCTTTTACCCAAAACACCTATGCAAAAACGCCTTTTCGACCCTCGTGTGGGCTTTTTCGCGACCCGATACATCAAGTTCAGCGACCAGCAACAGCGCACCGAAACTGAATATTATATCCACCGTTTCCGCTTAGAACCTCGCAAAGAAGACGTCAAAAAATATCTCAGTGGTCAGTTAGTACGCCCCAAAAAACAAATCGTGTTCTATATCGACCCTGCTACGCCTAAACAATGGCAAAAATACCTCATTTTGGGTGTAAACGATTGGAATGTTGCTTTCGAACAAGCGGGATTCAAAGAGGCTATTGTCGCAAAACCTTGGCCTAACGACCCTTCTATGAGCTTAGAAGATGCACGCTTCAACGTAATTCGCTACCTCCCTTCCGAAAAAAGTAACGCCTACGGTCCTAACATCGCCGACCCTCGCAGTGGTGAAATTATAGAATGCCACGTGGGCTGGTATCACAACGTGATGAAACTCCTCAATCAGTGGTATATGATTCAGGCAGGCGCTGTCGATAAACGCGCTCGTACTATGGAGTTCAACGAGGAACTAATGGGCGACCTCGTGCGCTTTGTCTCCTCTCACGAAATAGGTCACTGCTTAGGTTTGCGCCACAATATGGGCGCCAGCAGTCAAACGCCTGTCGAAAAACTCCGCGACAAAAAATGGGTTGAAGCCAATGGGCATACTGCTTCTATTATGGACTATGCGCGTTTTAACTATGTGGCACAGCCCGAAGACAATATCAGCAGCAAAGGACTCTATCCGCGCATAGGTATCTACGACAAATGGGCAATCGAATGGGGATATCGCTATTACGGCAACAAATACAAAGACGAGTATGCTGAACAAGAGGCGCTTGCCGAAATGGTTACCCAAAAACTCAAAGCCAATCCGCGATTGTGGTTCGGAGGGGAAGGCAAAGATGAAGACCCTCGCGCACAAACTGAAGACCTTTCGGACAACGTAATGAAAGCCAATACCTACGGATTGAAAAACCTCCGCTATATCGTGCAACACCTCCCTGAATGGACAAAGCAAAACAACGATAAATACGAGCATCTCAACGAAATGCAAACCGCTGCCTATATGCAGTATTTCCGCTATTTAAAACACGTGCTCAAGCACATTGGCAATAGATATGTGGGCATCATCGGTGAGAAAGAAGTTTATAAAGAAGTGCCCAAAGAGAAGGTAAAAGAAGCTATTAACTATTTAGATAAAGAACTTTTTGAAGCGCCTTTGTGGTTATATCCTCAGGAAATAGTAGAAAAAACAGGAGCAACCCCCGATAAGAACATCATCAGTATGCAAAACCTTACCCTAAGTGTGCTTTTAGGAGAGCAAACCCTCTACAACCTTTATAATCAATCGCTCACCTCCAAAAATCCTTATCCGTTAAACGAATATCTGCAAGATGTATTCAAAGCGGTATGGAAACCCCTCAACAGCCCCGATGCGCGCCAAAACACTTATCGCCGTGGTATCGAACGCTTGTACCTCTCTCAAATCGATAGGCTCATCAATGCACCTGCCGACGCTAAAAACAGTAAAGCTGCGAGCATACAGCAAGTATCCGATGTGCGACTCTTTGCCTTGCAGCATTTGGATATGATTGAGGCTTTTGCCAAACAAGCTCTCGCCAAAGAACCTGCTTCATCTATTAACCATCTACACTACCAAGAAATTATAAAGGAAATAGAACGTATTAAAGACCCTAAAAAATAGAGTCTCCCTTCGGAAGAAAAATTAAACAAATCATTTAAATGTCTGCCGTGCTATGGCTTGTTCGATTTGTTTTTATATTTGTAAGATTTCTAAGACGTAGTCTTATCTTTTATTTTTTCAAAATTTTTTGTTCAATTCTGTAGTGCAAGCTACACTTCTTTTTTCTAATTTCAAGAAACTGATAATGCAACAACAACACGAACCCAAACCTGACCTACTGTTTATCCTCATTATGGGACTCCTATCGATGCTCACCCCGCTGGCTATCGATATGTACCTCCCTGCCTTTGTGAAGATTGCTAACGATTTGAACGTATCCGAAGAGATGATTTCTCAAACCTTAGCGCTCTTTACCCTTGGGTTTGCTTTTGGGCAACTCTTCTGGGGGCCTCTTTCCGATAGTTATGGGCGCAAACCTATCATTCTTATCGGGATTATCACCTCAGCATTGGTGTCGTTAGTGATTACGCAAATCCACCATATCCATCACTTTTATATACTGCGCTTTGTACAAGGCTTTTTTGGAGCATCGCCGGCGGTAGTTACGGGTGCCCTCTTGCGCGACCTTTTCGCTAAAAATGAGTTCGCCCGCCAAATGTCGATGATTATGATTGTCACAATGATTGCCCCGCTTATCGCCCCCGTACTGGGTGGTCACCTCACCGACTGGTTTCATTGGCATATCATCTTCTACGTGCTGATGGTTTTAGGACTCTTGGCGGCGCTCTTAGTGAGTTATAAAATCCCTGAAACGCTTCCTAAGTTCAAGCGTGTTCCTTTGAAAATAGGCAACACCTTACGCATTTACGGCAAGCTCCTCAGCAACAAAAAGGTATTGGGATATATTTTCTGCAATTCGCTTTCCTATTCAGGAATGTTTTGCTTTATCACCACGGGCTCTATTGTGTACACCAAACTCTTTGGGGTAGCCCCTCAACACTTTGGGTATTTTTTCCTTCTCAATGTAATTGTAATGATGACGGCAACCTCACTCAATGGCAAATTCGTCACCAAAATAGGTGTAGAAAAATCCTTGCGTTTGGGGCTTACTATCCAACTCATTGCAGGAGCGTGGCTTGTGATATGTGGTATTTTCCATTTGGGATTATGGGCTACAGTGGCAGGAGTTTCAATGTTTGTAGGTTTAGTATCGGTAGTATCCAGCAGTGCCAATGCCGCCATTTTGGATATGTATCCCGAAGTAGCGGGTACCGCCAATTCCCTCACAGGAATGTTGCGTTTTGGTATCGGTTCAGTAGTAGGGGCAGTGCTCTCGCTTTTCGCTATCACCTCCGAGCGCCCAATGGTATTTGCAATGGCAATATGCATAGGAGTAGGCGCCCTCAGCTACTTGCTGTTAGTCGCCCGTCGCACCATTAGCAAATAACTATACCGTTTCTCTGCTTCTTTAAGACTCTCCAAAACAAAAATTTTATAGTTCATCATAGCTCGATATTTACCTTATATCTATCATCAATCAGTATAAAATTAGTATTGTATTTCTTTGCAAGGGCTAAAAACTGTGCATTATCATCTAAAACACTTTCGATTGTACACCAATCATCATCTAAACGCTTTTCTATGACATTTGCATATTTCTTTATATCCTTAAAGTGGGTTTTAATATAGTTTTCACTCATTACAAGACAATAACATTTAATATCATCGAGATATTTTTTTGTAAAATCTTTTTCCCAGTCAAAAGGAATATATGCTCCTTCAATGATAAGATTTTGTTTGTTTTCTATGGCTGTTTTAATCATTTCACGAATAATAGGCCACATATAATCTGTAAGTGCTTTATCATTTTCTAAGGTAAGTTTAGTATAACCACTGCGAATTAATCCCATTTTTAAGTGATCTATTGATAGATATGGGTATTTATATTTTTCCAATAGCTTTTGAGCTAAAAAAGTCTTACCTGTGTGTGAAGCTCCAGTAATTATAACAATCATTTTTATACCTCGTTTACCTCTGATAAAACCGCACCCAATCAATATACATTCTCACGGGTTTATCAAACGGCTTTACTTCGCCTACCCATTCACCTCCCAGTTGCATATCAATAATCAAATAAAAAGGCAAATCAAACGGGAATTGCTTTTCACTCTCCTTACCAGGCATACGCGAATAAACAAATGAAGGCAGTCCGTTTACGTAAAACCGTATCACATCTCCTTCAAAATCCACTGCGTAAGTGTTGTAGTCATCTGGATTAATAGGGAAAGAAGTAGAGTTTTTTGGTCCTGCTTTCTTTTTATGTGTAAACGGTGAATGCACAGTCTGATACACAAAAGGGTCGTAATTTAAGCGTTCTATAAGGTCTATCTCTCCTCCTTCTTCAGGCCATTTAGTGTCTTTGGTAACCAACCATATAGCAGGCCACGCTCCTTGCGTACCTTCTAACTTACAACGCACTTCTATCTTTCCTTTTTGGAAAAACTTCTTCCCTTTCGTCCAAACTCCTGCTGTGAGGTAAGGCGAAGGGTCTTTTTTTAAATCTTTATTAGTCACACCTAAAAGAATCATCTTACCGTTCTTTATCTCAAACAAACTCGGGTCATTGCTCATTGTGTTGCAACAGTTGTCTCCCCAACGGTTCATTTTTGTCCACACGCCAGTCGAGAAAATATCATTTCTGTCGAAATTATCTTCCCATACCAATTTCCAAGGTTTCTCATTAACCTCCTCTTTTTTAGAACAACCCCAGCTCATAAGAGCCAACGTAAATAGTAATAATGTAAAAGGTTTCATATTCATACAGTTTAAGTTATTATTTTTTCATTTTCTCTTTCTTCATATGCCTTACCTAAAAGCACTAAAAACTCTTTGCGAGGTATTTCCTCTGCTCCCAAACGCTCTAAATACTCGCTGTATATTTGGCAATCTACCAATGCTATATCGGGGTGTGCTTGCAGGTAGGTGATAAAGCCGTATTCTGAGGCATTATTGCGCTTGCTAAACATACTCTCCCCACAAAAGATTTTGCCCATTTTTAGCCCGTATAAACCTCCTATGAGTACATCTCCTTCCCACACCTCTACCGAGTGCGCTATCCCTCTTTTATGCAAGCCTGTATAGGCTTCTATCAGTTCAGGGTGGATCCACGTGCCGTCTTGGTCTTTACGCGGAACAGTAGCGCACTGTCGCATCACCTCAGTAAAACAACGGTTATAAGTAACGCGATAAGGTGCTTCGCGTAGCATCTTGCGCATATGCTTGCTGATATGCAATTTCTCCCGAAAGAGTACAAAACGCGGGTCAGGACACCACCAGACTACCGGCTCTCCTTCGTTATACCACGGAAAAATACCCTCCGAATACGCCTCAATAAGTCGTTCAGGGGTAAGACTCCCTCCTAAAGCAACAATTCCTTCCTCCGAAGCCGTATCGGGGGAAGGAAAAGATGTTTTATCGTTCGTTAAGTATATCATTCTTTAGAATGGCAAATCGTCTTCCTCAGTAGGGGCAGAAGCTCCCTGTGCGGGGTCTGGTGCACTAAAAGCCTGTTGAGGGGCTTGTGGCGGATACTGAGGAGGCGTTTGTTGGTATTGTGGTGGGGCTTGCTGATATTGCGGAGGCGCTTGCTGATACTGTGGTTGTGCATATCCTTGTGGCGGATAAGCTGGTTGCCCCTGTGGTGGATATTGCCCTTGCGGAGGGGGATAGGCTCCTTGTGCCACCTCAGCATTTTCAATACGCCATCCTTGTAAGTTCACAATATATTTAGTTTCACCTTGTGGGTTTACCCATTCACGACCGCGAATATTGAAACTGATGCGTACCAATTGCCCTACCTGAAAGTTGTCGAGAAGTACACATTTTTCTTGTACAAAGTCAAAAGGGATATACTGGGGGTATTGTTCCTCAGTAGAAATCACCACATCACGGCGTTGAAAGCCGTTTTGTCCTACGGTTTGTGTAGGGCTAATCTTTATAATTCGTCCTTGAATTTCCATATTGGTATTCCTTTTTATTGCTTATTCTGATAATATTTACAAGGGCAAAGATACTATTTTTTTAGTTATCGGCAATACTTATACCCTAAAATATTACAAAACATTTTACTTTTTGTCCAAAAACATCCTATTTACAAGTCTTTGTATAATCATCTACCAACTGTATCATTCCTTCTTTCGTTTTGGTGTTGTATTTAGTAACATCTAACGAAGGACAGTTGATATATTTAGCCAATATTTTTTGTATTTTATCCGCACTCTTCGAACCAAAAGTTGCTTTATCTCCCAAATATACCGCTTTGTCAGCTCCCTTAATCTTTAAATAGTAATCCTCAGGATATCTGCTGTGTGCCAACACGTAATTGCCGTTGTTATCATACAGAATTTCAAAGAACTGAGCAGCCCCCGAAAGTACGTTTAACTGTGAACCTCCGTGAGCAAAAAAGCCGTCTTCTGCACTTTTTGAACCTATAAAACAACGCTCATCTATGCAGAATTTCACACCGTCCTTCGCTTTAAAATAAGCGTCTTTCTCACCTTCCTTTTTGAATTTCATCGTTGCCCCATATGAAGTAAGGTCTGATACATTCTGCTCTTTGTTAAGTATCGCTCCTACCGACTGGAATTCAATCGTAATAAGCCCCTCTTTCTTATCCCCTTTAGCATCTATCACATAACCCGGAGCATCGTAAATATTTACCGTTTGCTTTTTCGCTTCCTCCAACATTTCTTTATTTTGCTGGTCGATAGCATTCTTTCTACCTTCTAAATATTGACTAAAAGCCTCAGTCATATCGCCAAACGGATAGCCATTGGCATAAAGCCTATTCACAATTCTTTTATCAGCCACCCCTATTTTGGTAAGAGGAACAAATACCGGAAACTCTTTTTGGTCGTAGGTTTTTATAACAAAATAATCTTCGTTTTTATACGAATGATGATGCGCAGTAGCCACTACGTGACCTTTGATATCTGTTACCGTAAAATCAGTGATAACAATACCCCCATCTCCGTTTTGCACTTTGCGCACAATAATGCCTATTTGCTTGCCGTTTTTAAGAATCGCTTCTCCCTGTACCAAAATTTTATCAGCCGTAGCCAAGTTATCTTCCGTTTGAATAGTATTCCGCTCTTGTTCAAACACAGCGTCCCATTTCTCTGAGAACGGACGATGAGTACTCTCAAAAAAAGCCGTTACCACCGCAGGGTCAATACCTTTTTCTGTGAGCATTCCAGTCCCCGATTTAAACACACAGTCAAGCAGGTACTTCTCACCCGAAAAAGTAAACTTCAATTTATCCGGAATTGCCACTTCCCGAATTACCCCATTAGCATTAGAAAACTCTATCCAACGGTGAGGAGCTAAATTACCTTGTGCCGTTTCAGCCGTAAGAACCACCCTGTACAACAAATGATTCGAAAGGTCACTAAATTGATATTTACCGTCCTTTTTCTCAATCTTAGCAACGGGAGTACCATTTGATAGAAGTTCACCCTTCTTTACTTTAAAATCTTGCGCACAAACATTCATTACCGAAAGTACGCCTATTAAAAATAAACATTTCATTTTATTCATCTTGAAAAAATAATTAAATTACAACCGCAAAAATAATGAATTTTGTAAAATATACAAGATACATAAAAGAAAACTCTATCATTCCCCCCTTCACCCATCTGTTTTCTCTCGCTACATTTCCTCTTTCCCGTCACTCGCCCCCTCGTCATTCGTCACTCGTCACTCGTCATTTTTTCGCCTTTTCCGTCACCACATTCCCCCTTTGGAGGTAGCCAGCGACTGCTGGGTATGTACCCCACGAGAGCGGAGTGTGTGATAAAGGGGTGGTTTGTCTCCTTTTCCAGCTTGTCCCCCTTCGGGGGTTCGGGGGCTTACCAAATAAATAACTCGCCACATTCCCTCTCATTGAGGTAGCCAGCGACAACTGGGTATGTGCACCGCAAGAGATTTTCATCACATTTTCTTCGTCATTCGTCTCTCGTCATTCGTCATTTCATTATTTTTTCCGTCATACTTCCCCCTAGTGCCTATGCCCTAAGGCCTATCACCTCTTCCTCTTTCTTTCGCCTCGAAACCCCGTTTTTACCGTTTTTTGTGTCGCTGTATTATACTATGATTCAACCACTTATACACCCTTTCTATACCAATCGTCCAAGATTCGTATAAGCTTCCTATAAGCTCTCTATAAGCTAACCCCACCCTCCTTACAGCCTTTTTTCATCAAAAATCCTTCCTCTCCTCTTCTGAAAACCTCCGTTTCCTTACGAACCCCTCAATGCTTCCCTATTTGCTAATTTTTTCTCGCCTGCCGTGCTACGGCTGCCCGTGTGGCTCGCACCTCATTTCCTAATGTTATTTGTATACAACCTAACACTTTTTTTCTTACCTTTGTAGCTTAATATAAAACATTGTTACTTTCTAAGTATACTAACCAATGAAAAAGCAACTTTTCTTTATCACACTCTTACTCCTTACCGCCTTTGCTTGCGCACAAAAAAAGCCTATTAAAGTGGCGTGTGTAGGCAATAGTATTACCTATGGCTATGGCATTGAAAACCGCGAACAAAACAGCTATCCTTCGGTGCTCCAACGTCAGTTAGGAAAAAGCTATGAGGTGGAAAACTTCGGTCATTCAGGAGCTACTTTGCTCAGCAAAGGGCATAAGCCTTACATTCAGCAAGAAGAATACAAAAAAGCACTCGCCTTTGCAGCAGATATTGTGGTCATTCACTTAGGTATTAACGATACCGATCCTCGCAACTGGCCTAACTATCGCGATGATTTCGTAAAAGATTATCTGTCTCTCATCGCATCGTTTAAAAAAGCGAACCCCAAAGCGCGTATCCTTATCGCTCGTATGACCCCACTCGCACATCGCCATAAGCGATTCGAATCTGGCACCCGCGATTGGCACGCCGAAATACAACAAGCCATAGAGCGTATCGCCAAGCAAGCGGGCGTTCAGCTTATCGACTTTCACGAGCCTTTATATCACTTCCCTCAAATGCTCCCCGATGCGGTACACCCTAATGTTCAAGGGGCGGCTATCTTGGCACAGGTAGTCTACAGTGCCATTACAGGCGATTACGGAGGCTTGCACCTCCCCGCTATCTATTCCGATAATATGGTGTTGCAACACGGCATACCTCTCACCCTGGGCGGTATCGCCAATACAGGTACTAAAATCACTGTGAAGATAGGCAAACAACAACTCACCACTACCGCCGATAGCAATGGCAAATGGCAAGTAACCTTATCGCCACTTACTGCCAAAGAAACCTATACGCTCCAAATTACAGCAGGTAAAGAAAAACGCACCTTTACCAATGTAGTAGCCGGCGAAGTATGGCTTTGCTCAGGGCAATCGAATATGGAGTTTTATATGAATCAAACTTCTACGGGCGAAAAGGATATTCCGCAAGCCGATAATCCTAATATCCGCCTGTTTGATATGAAAGAAAGGTGGCGTGCCGACCCCGTAGAATGGAATGCCTCAGTATTAGATTCGCTCAACCATTTACAATATTACCGCCCTACTCAGTGGCAAGTGTGCTCTCCTAAAACAGTAAGCCATTTTTCTGCGGTAGCTTATTACTTCGGGCGTACTCTTCAAAAAGATTTGGATATGCCTGTGGGGCTCATTTGCAATGCTGTGGGGGGCTCACCTACCGAAGCGTGGATTGACCGCCGTACTTTGGAATACAACTTCCCAAGTATCCTTTATAATTGGCGTGAAAACGATTTTATAATGGATTGGGTGCGCTCTCGTGCTTCCGAGAACATCAAAAAGTCTACGGATAAACTCCAACGTCACCCCTATGAGCCTGCTTATTTATTCGAAGCGGGAATACTCCCTTTAAACCATTATGCTATCAAAGGGGTAATATGGTATCAAGGCGAATCGAATGCGCATAACAAGGACGCTCATAGCAAGTTATTCCCTCTATTGGTGAAGAGTTGGCGCACTGAGTTTGGCAATCCACAAATGCCTTTCTACTACGTACAACTATCCAGTATCAACCGTCCGTCGTGGGGTTGGTTTAGAGACAGTCAACGTCGATTGATGAAAGACATACCACACAGCGGAATGGCAGTATCTTACGACCACGGTCACCCCACCGATGTACACCCAAAGAACAAACAACCCATAGGCGAACGCTTAGCGCAATGGGCTTTGAATGATACTTATGGCAAGACAAATATAATCCCTTCAGGACCTTTGTTCCGTTCAGCGACTTTTAGTGGGAAAGTAGCCACAGTTTCTTTTCAGTATGCACAAGGCTTGCACACCGCCGATGGCAAGCCCTTACGCGGTTTTGAACTTTCTGACGGCAATGGTATTTTTTATCCTGCTACCGCCGAAATAGTAGGTGAAGAAGTGAAAGTAACCAGCAATCAAGTCGCTACCCCTAAAGTCGTGCGCTACGCTTTTACCCCTGTTACCGACGCCAATTTAGTAAACCAAGCCAACCTTCCCGCCAGTACCTTTACAAGTGAAGAATAATGGTTAGCGGTTAACGATTAGTGATTAATATAAAGCAATCGCTTTTGCGTCGCGTTTCCCCCTCTATTCCCTAATTTCCTCATTTTCTCATTTTCTAATTCTCTAATTTTCTAATTCTATTGCCTGTCGTGCTACGTCTAAATAAGGCTTCCCGATATCTCATCAGGAAGCCTTCATTACTGTATAATTTAAATAGTTGCGGTGAAGAAAAATATCACCTTATGAAAAAAACCTTCTTATTTTTGGTCTTAAAATGATGTTCTTAAAAAACTCCCACAGAGGCTAAAAACAGTTTTTGTGTATCATTGTGATGAAGTTCTATCGCCTATTTCTGTGGGAGACTGCCATTACTACTGATTATCTTTCACTACGTTTATTTCCACCCTACGGTTAATTTCCTTTCCGCGTTCAGTCTCATTGCTCTCAATAGGTCGTGTTTGTCCATAACCTTTGGCGTCGAGGCGTTTTTTGCTTACACCGTGGCGAGAAAGGTATTGTTTGATAGCATCAGCGCGGTCTTGTGAGAGTTTGAGGTTGTGCTCAGGAGTCCCGGTGTTATCAGTATGACCTTCTACTACAAAGTTAAAATCAGGGTTCTCGTTCATAATGATAGCAATGTTATCCAAGATAAACTCAGCTTGTGGTTTCACTACCGATTTATCAGTGTCGAACAAGATAGTCTTAGCATAAAGGTTTATCTGTTTCACCACGCGCTTAGTACGTTCTTCACGTTCTTCGGGAGTTTCTACACGCGTGATAGCTCCTGTTTTGGTTACGCGTTTGCGCTCTTTCTTTACCTTAGGTTCTTTTACCTTGGTGCGTTCTACGTGGTCTACAATAGGATTCTCACGGGCAGTAAGAGGCAATTTAAGCACTACACCAGCACCCCATTGGTAGTAGTCGTGACCGGTTCCACCTCCTACGTTGTAGGCAGTGTTCACATTGGCACCTACTACATCAGTAAACCAGAAGTTCACTCCTACACCAGCGATAAACTTAAACTTGCTCTCGTTATCTACTGAGGCAACCCCTACGCCCACTTGCGGATAAGGGTCGAGCCAAGGCAATCCGTTCCACAAGCGGTTTAGGTGATAACGACCACGTACATCAAAAGCCCAATAACTCTTCGCATTGGTGAGTTTCGTTTCCTCTACATCGGGGAAGTAATTTTGGTCTTTCTTAATACTTGCATAAGCAAAACCTGCTTCGGCAGTAATACCTTTTTTGATATATCGAGCAGCGTTCACGCGGAAGCCCACATTCATATCAGGATACCCGAACCAGTCTTTTATTACACTTCTTTCAGGTACTTTAAAGTCTACGGTGCTCACACCCGCTCCTACGAGCCAAGGGCGGTAGTTATCTTGTGCTGATAACACACCTGTGCTAAGGGTTGCTAAGGTAGCAACCATAAGTATTTTTATTCTGTTCATTCTCGTTTTGTTTTAGAAATTAGTTTGTCGCTACACGCGCTTTTCTTACATCTCTTTAATTCCCCCTTTAAAAGTGTTTCCTATCTCAGGGAATTTAAGCTTCCAATCATTCACATAGCCTTTTGGCACAAACAATGTTGTATTATTGTCACTTTCTATAACTGAAGGACTTATACTAACTCGGTTAGGGGTAGTAACAGCTATGCGTACTTCTCTTGTTCCTTTAGGGACTATATAAGCTCCCAAACTTTTAAGTTTACTACCAATAACAACTGATTGTATAGATGTTCCTATAAAAGCATTATCTCCTATTGTTTCTACCTCAGGCAAGCTAATTCTAATGAGTTTACTATTTTGAAAAGCTTGGCCATCTATATTTTTTACTTTATCAGCAACTACAACTTGTAGGGCACTATTGTGGAAAGCTAATTGTCTAATAGTTTCTACATTGTTAAGATCTATTTTAGTAATCTTATCATTGCTGAAAAAAGCACCGCCATATACATTACCGTTGTCAACATATTTCACAGTATAAGGTACTTTAGGAGGGGTTTGCAAGATATCAAAACTGCGTTTGGTAACGTATACATTGCTAGAGAGTCCTTGTAAGACAGTGCCATCACCGTTGGTTCTCCAAAACTTAGTTACGCGTTTAATAGTTACCACACGGTCTTCCGCATTGGCTTTTGTCAATCTAAAGGTAATAGGGGTTGTCTCATCGTAATGGTTTTTAGCCGTTACTTTTAATAAATTACCTGTTTGCTTAACAATTACCCTTTCGCCGGCACCATCTGGTTTTAAAGTAGAGTCATCGTAAGTAAAGCCTTCGGGAACTTCTATGTCTACATAGTCCTTAGCGTCTTTGGTAGTTTTGTCACCGTCAATATTCTCAATAACAAAATTATTGCCGTCCCAACCTCTGTCACGTTCGCTTACTACTACAGTAAGGGTAGCGGTAATCGTAGAACCACCAACAGCGGTGTCGTTAATAAGAATGTCAAAACTACCGATATTCCCATTAAGAGCTTTGATAAAGAGCTGAGGGGTAGGTGTTGTACTCTTGTTCACAAGTAAAGACCCCACAGGCGCTTGATAAGTGAAGTTTTCAGTAGCACCATCAATAGTGACTACACGTTCTTCCTCTTCCACCATATGGATAGTGTGTTTAGCTCCATTGCGGAAGAAAAAGTTGGTCTCGGTGCTAGAACGTGGTTTTTCGCCCACACCGTCATCGGCTTCTGATTTGCATCCTACTAAAGTAAGTGCTGTAAAAGCTACTAATGCAAAGATGTTTTTTCTCATATTTCTTTTCGTTTTTTAGTAAAAATTGAACGTTGCAAAGTTAAGGGGGCTGTCAAGTAATTGCCAAACTTTTTAAGATTAATTTAACGCGTTTAACCTCAATGACGTACTAATGACGTAGTTTTTTAACAATTGTTAATAAAAATCATTTATTCACGTAAAATAAGGGACTGCGACGAATCTCAAAGTACCAAAAACGTCCTAAAAACTACCTAAAATTGCATTTGTAACATTTTGCTATCTAACTATTTACTAAATCTTGTAGTACTTTTGACGTAGTATCCTAAATGCACTAAAAAATTAGTTTTTTTGTAATTCCCTTTTTTTCTCTATTTTTCTCTCATTTTCCTCCTATGATTCACTCTCGTGATTCGTTCCTCGTTCCTCATCATTTGTCTTTTTTTCTCAGGAGCATTTCTTTTTTTAGTGAAATTTTCGTGTGTTTGACCTAATTTGTTAGTTATTTTATGTCCGATAAGTCTAACCAGTAGAATGAGAGATATTAGAAGATAGTAGCTCTATAAGTTCGATTAATGTTCAATTATAATTTAATTAATCATTATCGTAGACCCACTGTAGACCCACTGTAGACCCACTGTAGAGCCACTGAAGACCCACTGTAGACCCACTGTAGAGCCACTGTAGAGCCACTGTAGACCCACTGAAAACCCACTGAAAACCCACTGTAGTTTCGTTTGAAGTTTATTTAAAGTCCATCAGAATTGGTTTGCATATATTCCTCCTCTCTGAAGAAGTCCGCGAGAACGGAGTATGTAATAGGGGAGAGGTTTCTCCGAGTCTCTCCGAGTTCTTCGAAGTCCTCCAAATCTCCGAAATATCTGAACAATCTGAAATCCCAGCCACCCCTCAACTCCCTAATTTTCTAATTTTCTCATTTTCTAATTTCCTCATTTTCCACCTACCCGTGCGGCTCGCACCTCATTTCCTAATTTTCTTGAGAGCTTCGGCTACTTCGTTATATGTTACGGTTTTATCTTTAAAATAAGAAGAAAGTACACGTTTTTCCTCTTCGGTAGCCCCTAATTGGTTAAAAATGTTGTTCAAGTGCATTTTCATATGCCCCTTCTGGATTCCCAGACTAATCAGCGAGCTTACAGCCGAAAAGTTCTGTGCTAACCCCACACAAGCCACTATTTGCATTAGCTCACGGGCGTTAGGCTTTTCAAGGATTTCAAGAGCCGTTTTTACCAAAGGGTGCAATGTAGTAAGTCCGCCCACGGTGCCCAAAGCCAAAGGGAGTTCAAGGGCAAAGAAGAAAGTATCGCCCTCTATCCACGCAGCCGATAAGCTCTTGTACTGCCCGCTACGAGCAGCATAAGCATGCGCACCAGCTTCTATGGCACGAAAATCATTACCCGTAGCCAAAACTACCGAGTCAATACCGTTCATTATACCTTTGTTGTGAGTGGTAGCACGGTACACATCAGCATTGGCAATAGCGAGAGCTTGCACAAATTTCTTCGCAGCTTCAGCACCTTTTAAGTGGGCAATCTCTAACTCCTCAATAGGGCATTGCACTTTTGCGCGCACCAAACAGTTAGGCACATAGTTCGAGAGTATCGACATTACGATTTCATACTTATCACCGATAGAGGCGTCCCGTTCCGCTTCTTCTCTAAACGTCTGTGCAAAGGATTCTAAGCACGAATTGATGAAGTTCGCACCCATAGCGTCTAAGGTTTCAAAAGTAGCCGAAAGCTGATAATAGTGCGCCAAAGCATCGGTTTTGTCCACTAAGGTAAGAGAAGTAATACCGCCCCCGCGTTTTTCCATATTGGCAGTAATGGGTTGCGCTTTAGCGAGCATCAAGGGTTGTATGTGGTTGAAGAAGTTTTCTAAATTAGTTTTTTCACCATAGAAGAAGAAATGTACGTGTCCTGTTTTTTCGGTAGAAAGCACTTCGGTATGAAAACCACCACGGCTTTGCCAGAATTTAGCCGCCCTGCTAGCAGCTGCCACCACCGAACTCTCTTCAATAGCCATAGGTACAGTATAAGTGCGCCCGTTGATGAGGAAGTTAGGAGCTACTGCAAAGGGTAGATAGTAGTTAGAGACTGTATTTTCAATAAACTCGTCGTGCAGTTTCTGAAGGTCAGTATCAGCATTGTGGTACTTTTCAAAAAAAGAAGCAGCATTCTCTATATTAGGGAAATAAGTATCGCAAAGCCAGGCAATCTTTTGGGCTTTGGTAAGTTTAGAAAAACCGTCTATCTGTTTCATCAGTTGTTAAGTATTAGTGTTCAGCTTTTAGTTTGGGAGGCAAAGGTAATAATAATTAATATATTCGCAAGTTTGTTCATTTACAAAATATTTTGTATCTTTGTACTTTAAATAACAAAAATCAATATAGAATGAAAAGAACAAAACTATTTTTAGCTGTAATGTTATTCAGCAGTATAGCGATGTTACAGGCACAAGTAAAGCCAGGTTTAGAAGTGAAAATAGGAGGCAATATAGCAGGACTTTATTACGCCGATTCTTCTAATAGTGATAGAACTTTTACCCCAGGTTTTCATACGGGGGCGTTGTTCAGTTTGAACTTCCCTACCGGATTTGCTCTTGAAACAGGTTTAATGCTCAACACCAAAGGGCAAGCCTATGAGTATAAATATAAAGAAGGTAAAGAAAAACAAATCAGTGAGTTGCATTACACTTATGGTTATTTAGAGATGCCTTTTTATGTAGGCTATAAACTTAAACTCAGGAATGTAAAACTCGTTTGGAAAGCAGGTCCTTATGTAGCAGCTGCTTTGTGGGGCAATAGCCGTGAAGAATGGGCTTACTACAAGAAAGATAAGTTAAAGGACTATAAAGTAACCAATCGCCATTCCCTCAGCATAGGTAATCGTTCTTCTGATGATTTACGCCCTTTTGATGCAGGATTAAACTTAGCCACAGGCGTAGAAATCAAACGATTTACAGCAGGTATTCAGTACGGTATTGGTTTCAGCGATGTGCTCCCTAACCGTTCTGAGAGTACCTCAAACCAAGTGTTTAGCCTTTCAGTAGGATACAGAATATTTTAAATAGGAAAGTATAGTATAAAATAAAAAACAAAAGCCTCAGCATTACGCTGAGGCTTTTGCAATTCCTAATCCTTAAAAATATGAAAAATTTCCTCTATGAAGAAGATCTCGTGGTACCTCCAGGAATCGAACCAGGGACACAAGGATTTTCAGTCCTTTGCTCTACCAACTGAGCTAAGGTACCTTCTTTCATTACGGGTGCAAAAGTAATACTATTTTTGAAACTTGCAAAACATTGAGCAAATATTTTGCAAGTTTTTTATTCTTTATTTTATAATTTGCTAATATTCAGGTTTGTCATTAGGATATTTTGCCATAAACGACTCTACTTTTTTCACCATATTTTCCGAACCACAGAAGAAAGGCACCCGCTGATGTAGCTTTGTAGGCTTGATGTCCATTATACGTCCATAACCATCTGAAGCTTTACCTCCTGCTTGCTCAGTAAGAAAAGCCATAGGATTGCACTCATAAAGCAGGCGTAATTTACCTCGTGGCGTACGTGTACCTTGCGGATAAATATAAATCCCACCTTTGAGCATATTGCGGTGAAAATCGGAGACCAAAGAGCCTATATATCGAGAGGTATAAGGACGGTCGTCCTCTAATGCTTGGCAATATTTGATATAGTCTTTTACTCCTTGTGGAAAATGCACATAATTTCCCTCATTAATCGAATAAATATTACCATCTTTGGGATACCTCATATCAGGGTGAGAAAGGTAATAAGTACCGATAGAAGGGTCGAGTGTAAAACCGTTTACTCCGTGTCCTGTAGTGTAGACTAACATAGTAGAAAGCCCATAGACCACATACCCTGCCGCCACTTGCTTCTTGCCTTCTTGCAAGAAATCTTCCAATTGCACAGGTGTACCTATGGGAGTTATACGTTTGTAGATAGAGAAGATTGTGCCCACCGTTACATTTACGTCGGCGTTGCTCGAACCGTCCAGTGGGTCGATGAGCACCACATATTTGCTATTAGGACTGTTTTCAGAAGCCGTAATCGGTATAAAGAATTCGTTTTCTTCGGAAGCTATGCCACATACTACATCGCGCTGTGTAAGCGCACGGATAAAGAGATCATTAGCAAAGACGTCTAATTTCTTCTGTACTTCACCTTGGATATTCTCCTTGCCCATATCGCCTAAAATATCCTCAACAAGCCCCGCTTTATTTACTTCACGGTTTACTAACTTAGAGGCTAATTTAATAGCACTCAACAAACGTGAGAGCTCACCTGTTGAATGCTGGAAGTCCTTCTGATTTTGAATGATGAACTCCCCTAAGGTAAGATGTGTTTTCATTTTGTTGATATTTAATGTATGATTATTGGCTAATCTAAGGGGCACTTTTCCTAATTTGCTAATTGACAAATTTACTAATCTGCCAATTTATTTAGGTAGAGTTGTATTACATTTTCTAAACCTAAATAGAGTGCTTCACAAATAAGTGCGTGCCCTATGGATACTTCCGATAAATTAGGAATATTATCTTTGAAGTACTTCACATTGTCGAGACTCAAATCGTGTCCTGCATTGAGTCCTAATCCTACTTTTTGTGCTTCTAAGGCTGCTTTTATATAAGGGGCTATCTGGGTTTTATCACCGCGAGCATACTCACGCGCATACCTCTCAGTATAAAGCTCCACACGGTCAGCTCCTGTGGTAGCGGCAGCCGTTACCATTGCTTCCACTGGGTCTACAAAAAGAGAGGTGCGAATGCCGTTGTGCTTAAACTCAGTTACTACTTCAGTTAAAAAACTTTTGTGTTTAACAGTATCCCAACCCGCATTAGAGGTAATAGCATCTTCGGCATCAGGAACAAGAGTTACTTGGGTAGGTTTTACTTGTAACACTAAATCGATGAACTTAGGGATAGGGTTGCCCTCAATATTGTACTCGGTGGTTACTACTTTTAGCAAATCGAAGGCATCTTGGTAGCGGATATGACGTTCATCGGGGCGAGGGTGAATAGTGATACCTTCGGCACCAAACTGTTGTACATCTTTGGCTACTTGTAACAAATCGGGGATATTGCCTCCACGTGCATTGCGCAAGGTGGCAATCTTATTAATATTTACACTTAGTTTTGTCATTGTTTTTTTGTATTATAAACTGTCTTGAGGTTGAGGTTGTGTCTCTTCCTCTTCTACTTCTTTACGAAGAATAGAATCTTTTTTGGTAGGAGTTGTCCTGTAAGCCTTAGGGTTGTATTTAGGGTCGGAGATGTTAAAGCTGGTAGTATCTTTGTCTTGTTGAGGTTTGATATTGCCTACAAGCACCTTTTTCAGTGAAGCGAGATACTCATCATTACTTTGTATTTTACCTTCTAAGGAATCTACCCTAAAGAGCAAGTTTAAAGTCTCGCGTTTGTTTTCTACGGCAGTATACCCTAAGATATACTGACGCAAAGGAGAATAGATAATCAGCACGGTGGTGAGTGTAATAAGCACAAAGGCAAACAAGGAACCAAACACAAAGATATTAAGACGACTCAAGCGGAAGGAGGTTTTCTCCTCATAAGTACTGTCGTCCATTACTACCAAGCGGTATTTGCTGAGCCACTTGCGTTTCCAATATTCTTTTCTCGATTCTTTATTCGTTGCCATTATACTGATTAGTTATTCCACACTGATTACCTTTTCTATTTGAGGTACAAACTCTTTGATAGTCATTTCCACTCCGCTTTTAAGTGTGAGTTGGTTTACTGAACAGTTAGTACAAGTACCTTCTAATCGCACTTTTACGATTTTGCCATCTTCGATATCCACTAAAGAGATATCTCCCCCATCGTTTTGCAAATAGGGACGTATCTTATCTAAAGCTTTTATTACTTCTTGTTTAAGTTCTTCTGGGTTCATTGATATTAGGTGTTAAGAGTTAAAAGATAAAAGGTAAAAGGGTAAGTATAACTCTTTTGGTTTCTTATTATTTACTACTGCACCCTGCCATATTGGTAATTTTGATAGCCTCAGAGGGTGGTAGGGTTTCGTTGCGAGCGACTACATTCTTCACCACTTCTTGCGCTAAGGAGTGGAAGGCTTTTGCTTGCGGACTGTCTTCTTGCAACGCTATGGGCTGCCCAGTATCGCCTGCCTCACGAACGGCTTGTACTAAGGGTATTTCGCCTAAGAAAGGCACTTTTAGTTCTCCTGCCAAGTGTTTAGCTCCTTCTTTACCAAAGATATAATACTTGTTGTTTGGCAATTCCTCAGGGGTAAAGTAAGCCATATTTTCTACGATACCCAACACAGGCACATTGATATTTTCTTGTCCGAACATTGCTACCGCACGACGAGCATCGGCAAGGGCGACGGGCTGTGGAGTGCTCACTACTACTGCCCCTGTGATAGGTAAGGCTTGCATAATGCTCAGGTGAATGTCGCCTGTACCTGGGGGAAGGTCGATGAAAAGAAAATCTAATTCGCCCCAATAAGCCTCGAAGATGAGCTGGTTAAGAGCTTTGGCTGCCATAGGGCCTCTCCATATCACTGCTTGATTGGCATTGGTAAAGAACCCAATTGAGAGTATTTTTACCCCGTAGTTTTCGATGGGCTGAATAAACGATTTATCCTCAATGGTTACTGAACGCGGACGTTCGGTGGCTACATCAAACATCATAGGGATAGAAGGACCATATACATCGGCATCGAGCACACCTACTTTGAAGCCCATTTTGGCAAGTGCTGTTGCTAAGTTGGCTGTAACAGTACTCTTTCCTACGCCTCCTTTGCCTGAGGCAACGGCTATGATATTCTGAATTCCTGGAATAGGTTTCCCTTTGATTTCAGTAACTTCGGGGGCGATTACTTTTACATTTACCACTACTTTGGCTTTCTCGTTTACTTCGCCGTGAATGGCTTTCATCACCTCTACTTCGGTGCGTTTTTTGGCTTGCAGACTGGGGTTGTTTATCACTACATCTACTACCACTTCATCACCAAAAACTACTATATTTTGTACAGCACCGCTATCTACCATATTTTTTCCTTCACCAGGAGCGGTAATCTTGCGGAGCGCTTCTAATACGTCTTTTTTTTGAATAATCATCTTTTTAGTTATGAGTTAAGAGTTAATGAAAGGTTAATGGTTAAAAGTTTTGCAAAGGTAGAACTTTAAAATGAGAAAAGCAAATTTAAAGAATTGTTTGTAGGGCGAAGAAGCGAAATTAAAGATAGGAGAAAGTATAGCTTGCGTTATAGAAATTAAACAAAAATCAGAATAAAATCAACACTGAGCCTTGTGAAATGATTATAAGGTTTTAACTTTGCCAAAGGTGCGAGTCGCACAGGCAAAAACTTTGGCTAAGTGTATGATAAGTAAAAAGGGGAAGACCTAAAATAGTAGTCTTCCCCTTTCTTAGAATGAGAGTATTAATTTTCTATTTTTTAGTTTTTTTCTCTAAGAGGGGTATATATTTGCCATAACCTTCTTTTTCCATATCGGCTTTGGGGATAAAGCGCAATGAGGCACTGTTGATACAATAGCGCAAGCCTCCTTTATCCTTAGGTCCATCGTTAAAAACGTGACCGAGATGTGCGTCGCCTAACTTACTGCGCACTTCGGTACGAGTCATATTATGAGATTTATCGGTTTTTTCTTCTATGAGTTTTTTATCAATAGGTTTAGAGAAACTTGGCCAGCCACAGCCTGATTCGAACTTATCGGTAGAGATAAAGAGGGGTTCGCCGGTGGTAATATCCACATAAATACCTTCGCGAAACTCGTTATAATAGGCATTGGCAAATGGGCGTTCGGTAGCGCTTTCTTGGGTAACGGCGTATTGTTCGGGGGTGAGTTGTTTACGAAGGTCGGCTTGGGAAGGCTTTTTAAAGCCTTTCTGTTTAGCTGGATTGGCTTTGCGGGCTATTTCAAACAAGGCTGGTGAAATATGGCAATAGCCTTGCGGATTCTTATCTAAATACGCCTGATGATATTCTTCAGCTTTATAAAAGTTCTTTAAGGGGAGCACTTCTACTACTATGGGTTTACTGTATTGTGAGGCAAGTGTGGCAATAGCTTTGTCGATAAGCGGTTTTTCAGTTTCGTTTACGTAATAGATGCCTGTGCGGTATTGCGTGCCACGGTCGTTGCCTTGTTTGTTGAGAGAAGTGGGGTCGATGATTTTGAAATAGAGGTCGAGCAGTTGGTTGAGGTCGATGAGTTGAGGGTTGTAGGTTACTTTTACGGTTTCGGCAAAACCTGTATTGCCTGTACTTACTTGTTCGTAACTGGGGGCTTTGGAGAGTTTGCCATTGGCATAGCCTACTTCGGTGGCGAGTACTCCGCGAATTTGTTTAAAGAAGTGTTCGGTACCCCAAAAGCAACCTCCTGCAAAATAGATGTCAGTAGATTTTGATTTGTTTGTTTTTTTCATTTCTGCTTGTTGATGAGTTGAATTTTCGTCGTTAGTGATAAGTGAGGGTGTTCTTTGGCTATTGCCGTTAGCACACCCTGTTGTGAAAGCTATTGCCATAAGGCAGAAAAAATAGGTTTTCATTCTTAATGATTTTTTTAATTGATGAGTTCTTGTTGATGATTTATTTTACCGCAATAGAGCTTCAAAAATAATGCCAGATTAATTAGTAAATTAGAAAATGAGAGAATGAGAGAATGAGGAAATGAGAGAATGAGAGAATGAGAGAATGAGAGAATGAGGAAATTAGGTGCAAACCAACGGTTAATTATTCAAATCAAGGCTTCATCTCGTGGTGACTTTTTGGAATATTAACTTTGCCAAAGGTGCGAGCCGCACGGGCAGTGTGAGCCACACGGGCAACCGTAGCAAGGCAGGCGAGGGAAAGTAGAGAATTGGAAAATTTGGAAATAAGTAAATATTGTTAGTTTATTCAACTTTGGCAAAGTTTTAAACTTTGCCAAAGTTAATACCCCTAAAAATGATACCTCTGAGTTATCGAAAGGAAGCGGAAAAGTTCAGAAGTAGGTCGGGAGAGATTTTGATGAAAAAAGGGTGTAAGGAGGGTGGGGTTAGCTTATAGAGAGCTTATAGGAAGCTTATACGAATCTTGGACGATTGGTATAGAAAGAGTGTGTAGACAGTTGATTTATAATATAATACAACAAGGCTAAAAATGTTAAAAACGGGGTTTCGGGGCGAAAGAAAAGGGAATCCTCACCCCGTCCCTCTCCCAAGGAGAGGGGGAATGTGGTGACGGGGAAGCGAAAGAGACCTCCCCCTTTACACATACTCCGCTCTCGCGGGGCACATACCCAGCTGTCGCTGGCTACCTTCAAAGGGGGAGTGTAGTGACGGGAAAGATAAAGGAGAGGTGGTGGAAAGGTGTTTTTTACTGGAATTTTACAAAAAAGTCGTACAGGTTATCGGTTTCGGAAAGGTTGAGTTTTTTGCGGATACGGTAACGGGCAGTTTCAACCCCACGAATGGACACACCTTGCATAGTGGCAATTTCTTTGGTTGTGTAATTAAGCCTTATCAGTACGCAAATGCGCAAATCGGTGGTGGTGAGTGAAGGAAAACGCTCTTTGAGATTCTTGAAGAAGTTCTTGTGAATCATATCGAAGTTTTCTTGGAATACTGCCCATTGGTCTTCTTCTGAGATATTCTCGCGGATATGTTGCAAAATAAGATGACTTTTGGCTTTACTTACTTTCTGGTTGTCCATTAGTTGTTCGAGCTCTACTATGAGATTGGTAAGAAACTCGTCGCGCCTGATGTTTAGCATAGTGGCTTCGGCAAGAGCCTTACTCTTGTACTCTAACTGGTTGGCGAGCATTTGGTTTTGGAGTTTAGTTACTTCTTGTTCGCGTGACTCGAGCAGGCGTTGGCGACGTATTCTTTCACGCAAGAAGGAACGCTCTTTTTTCTTCATTTTATAACGGAAGTAGATAGCTGTTGCTACAATACTTACCCCGATGAAGCTGACGAAATAGAATATATAAGCCCAAAGGCTTTTATACCAAGGGGTGGTGATTTGAAACGGGAGGGAATAGAGGGAGAGCTCTTTGTTTAGTTCGTTGAGTACTTTTACTTTGAGCCTGTATTTACCAGGGGGGAGATTTTGATAGCTGATGCTAAAATCGGGGTCGGCTTGCGTCCACCGCTTGTCATATCCTTCTAAGACGTACCACAGTTGGTAATGTTCTTTACTAAAATTGGGATACTGAAATTGGAACACCAAATTGTTTTTGGCGTAAGGGAAAGAAGGATTGGCGGTAATTTCTTCCAAAAGGTATTGGTCGGTATCGCGGTCGTAGGAGCGGAGGCTTTTTAGGCTGAGATTATAGGGGTAGGTGGTTTGAGGGGTGTTATCGGTATAACGGGCGATACTACCGTCTAAACAAAAGAAAGAAGCACCATCGGAAGAAACGAATACTGAGGCACGGTCTTCGGTGGTGGGGTGTTGGAGCTCATCGAAAGCAATCTTTTCGGTTATTTTGTATTGACCATCGGCAAAGGAAACTAAAAAGTAATCGGTGGCAGTGATAAACCAGAACCGATTATCGTTTACGGGTACTATATTGCGGGTTTTGGTGAGCTGAGGGAGTTGTTCATTGAGGATAGTATAAGGTACAATTTCTTCTTTATCTTCGTTGTAGTAGTAGAATTGAGAGCCGTCGGCAAAGACTACTTTTCCGCGTATTTTGAGGAGGCGGAGGGCTTCTTTGGTTTTAGGTTTATTGAACACTGTTTTGTGTTTCACCTTTTTTAGGTCTTCGGTAAGTGAAAGTTTGCAGACGCCTTTATAGATGTGATTTGTCCAGATGTTGCCCATAGGGTCTATTTCGATGCGATAAGTAAGGTCGAAGAAGCCATCGACGATATGTGAGGGTTCCCACCTGCCAGCTTTGTCTCTCTTGTAAATAGTAAGTACAGAATACGAAGAGCCGACGAGCACCTCCTGACCGTGAATCGTTCCCTTCTTTAAATCCATACCTCCGACGCCTACATTGCTAAGGGGACGTAATTGGTCACCTACGAGTTCGGAGACTCCTTTGTTATGTCCTACAAATAACTGGTGGTCGAACTGCTTTACGAACCACACTTGGCTTGAGAAGTTAGGCAGTTTGTTGAGTTTCCCGTTAGTAAGGGAAAAGACTCCTTTATTAGAGGCTAAGTAATAAGAGTTGCCTTGCTCAGCCATATCGCTGATGAGCTCTACATCGCCATTTAAATTTAAGAAGCGGAGTTTGCTAGGGATTTCAATCATAGCAATACCGTTGTCTAAGGCTACCCAGAGGTTGTGCTGGATATCTTCATAAAGCCCGAGTACGGTGTTATTGTTCAGTCCGTTTTTCTTGTGGATATGCCACAGGAGTTTACCTGTGCTGACATTGATAGCATACAAACCTTCGGAAAGGCTTCCTAAGATGAGGTTACCTTCATCGGTAATGAGCGCACGGTTCAGCCTAATGGAGGGTAATAGAGCGTCGATATCGGTAGTGAACTTGCGCAACTGGTCGGTTTGAGGGTTGAAAAAGAACAAGCCATTCTTGTCGGTTACCAGAAGGAGTTCTTTTTGATAGGGGATAGTAGCGATTACCAATCCTCCTAAGCTGTTAGTAGAGAGTTTTTGATGGAGGCGATGTTGAGGGTCGATGGTATAAAAGTCGGCATTTACGCCTTGCATATAGAGGGTATTGCCGTCGGAGAACATTGCAAAAGGGGCGGGTTTAGGGCTGAAAGCGCGTACTTGGTTGCCGTCGAACACAAAATAGGAGGAGAAAGTTTGGAAATAAATTTTATCTTGATGCTTGAATATGCGCCAGACTTCATCGTTGTGAAAGCGGTAATCTTTGAGTTGGTCTTTTAGAGAAGTGTAGACCAATTGGTTTTGAGCATTGCGCTGGAAGTAGCCAAACTCTTCGAAAGAGCCTACATAGACGCGCAGTTTGGAATCGTTATTATCGGCAAGAACAGAACGGGCTATTTTTTTCTGGGGCAGGTAGTGGAGTTGCCATACCTGTCCGTCGAAAGTAAGTAGCCCTTGGTTATTAGCCACGTAGAGGACGCCCGTTTTGCATTGGCTTATTTGCCAATTTTGCAAGCCTGCCTTGTATTGAGTTTGAGAGTAGTTATAGATAGGTGGGACAAAAGGCAAGTCCTGATTTTGGGCTGTGGTGGTGGGGAAATGCCCCAAAAGAATAATAAGTAAGATGATGAAGTGCTTCATATCTATCGCACAATAGTGAGCGACAAAGGTACGAAAAAAAATTAAATAATGTGCATTGGATAGGTAAAAGATAAAAGATATGAGGGAAATTAGAAAATGAGGAAATGAGGAAATGAGGAAATGAGAGAATTAAAGAAAAATCGATTAAAAAAATAAATAATTTAGGTGTGAGTAAAAAGTAGTGATAGCTATTAGGGTGAAAGATAAGGTTTGTCAGGAGGTAGAGCAGGGGTAAGATAAAGGTAGGGTGAACGATGAGTGGGTCTACAGTGGCTCTACAGTGGCTCTACAGTGGCTCTACAATAATGATTAATCAAATTATAATCGGAGATTAATTGAGTTTATAGTGCTACTATCTGCTAATATCATTGGCAACTGGTTAGATTTGTCGGACATAAAATAACTAACGTGAGTTCGATGCAACAAAAGTGTAGCTTACGCTACAGAAATCTTACAATTCTTTACAAATCAAACAAATAGGCAACAAGTTGCCTTTAGACACATACTTTGCTATGCCAGCTCGCAAACTACACACAGATTATAATACAAATACAATTGTAAATCAGTATTGTATATATTGAACAGATATTATAGTCAAACAAAAATAGATTACGACTCAATAGGCTTGTTTTTAGAGGGCGATTTGCAAATCGCCCCCTACAATATACTGAAAAAGCGACTGATTATCAGTGTATCAATTTTACTAAGGGTCGTAGCACGACGAGGTGAGAGCTACACGAGCAGGTGGAAAATTAGAGAATTAGAAAATGAGGGTGTGTAGTTAATCGGAGTTCTCAGAAAATCTCGGAGAGGCTCAGGACATCACTGATGACTAAAAACTAAGTACTAAATTTTGCTAATTTACAAATTAGTTATTATCTTTGTCGCCAGATTACTAATGGAGTGATTGCCTCACATACTCAGCTGCGCTAGCTCGCTGACCATAACACAAAACTTGATTTATATTAATAACTAAAAACAATGAAAACATTACGTACTTACAGCGATTTTAAAGATATCGTTTTTGATAAGAAAGAAGTGGCTATTAGCAAAGAAGCTAAAGCCCTCATTGAAGAGAGTTACGCTTTCTTAAAAGACTTTGCAGAGAACAAAATCATCTATGGCGTGAATACGGGCTTTGGACCGATGGCGCAATATCGCATTGAAAAAGAAGACCAATTGCAGTTGCAATACAACCTTATCCGCAGTCATAGTTCGGGCTTAGGGGAGGTGTTTGATGAAGAAACCGTGCGTGCAGCTATATTGTGTAGACTTACGAGCTTGTCGTTAGGCAAATCGGGGGTGCATATAGAGGCAATTGAACTGATGCGCGACCTATTGAACTACCGCATTACCCCGCTTATTTTCCAACACGGAGGCGTGGGAGCTAGTGGCGACCTTGTGCAGTTAGCCCATCTCGCCTTAGTGCTCATAGGCGAAGGAGAAGTGTTTTACAAAGGCGTGCGCAGACCTACGGCTGAATTATTTGCCGAAGTGGGACTCAAACCGCTACAAATACATTTGCGCGAAGGACTTTCGCTGATGAACGGCACGTCGGTAATGACGGGCTTGGCAGGGGTGAATGTGTATTACGCACAAAAGCTATTGGATTGGACAGTGAAGTTCACAACGGCTATCAACGAGCTAGTACAGACTTATGACGACCATTTTTCATCTGAATTAAACAACGCCAAACAACATACTGGGCAAAAAGAAATCGCCCGAATGATGCGCGACTTCTTGCACGACAGCAAGCGCACCCGTAAGCGTGCAGAACACCTTTACAAAGGGCAACACAACGAAACTGTATTTAAAGAAAAGGTGCAAGAATACTACTCCTTGCGCTGTGTGCCACAGATACTCGGAGCTGTATACGACACCATTGCGCATACTGAGCGCATCGTAGAAGAGGAACTGAACTCGGCTAACGACAACCCAATAGTAGATGTGCCTACCCAACAGGTATATCACGGGGGTAACTTCCACGGCGATTATATATCCCTTGAAATGGACAAGCTTAAACTGGTAGTTACCCGTATGACAATGCTTGCTGAGCGACAGCTCAACTACCTATTGAACCCTAAAATCAACGAGCTATTGCCACCATTTGTGAACGCAGGGAAATTGGGCTTTAACTTCGGTATGCAAGGGGTGCAGTTTACCGCTACCTCTACCACTGCCGAGTGCCAAACCCTCTCTACCTCGATGTATGTGCATAGTATCCCGAACAATAACGACAATCAGGATATAGTGAGTATGGGTACCAATGCGGCGACCCTTACCCATAAAGTGATAGACAACGCTTTTCAGGTGCTTGCTATTGAGGCTATCACCATTGCGCAGGCTATCGATATCTTGGGCTGTTATGACGAGCTTTCGAGCACTACAAAAGAATGGTATAGGGAAATAAGAGAGATTATACCGTTCTTTAAGGAAGATTTGGTGTTTTATACTTACTTGAAGGAAGCCACATCGTGGTTGAAGAAATAGAATGTTTTTCAACTTTGGCAAAGTTTGAAACTTTGCCAAAGTGTAGCGACAGCGTGATTGAAAAAATAGAACAATCTGACTTGTCGGACTAATGATAGAAAACAAAAAAAGAAGTAAAACTAAATAAAAAAACAAATGAGAAAGTATGCTATTATTACAGGTGGTTCGCGAGGTATAGGGCGCGCTATATGCGAAAAGCTCGCACAAGACACCGATTATCATTTACTCATTGCTTACCAAAGCAATGAGGTTGCTGCACTTGAAACCCTCAATCACATCAAGAAATTAGGGCGTGAAGGAGAGATTATACGCTTTGACGTATCTGACCACCAAAGTACTACTGAAGCCCTTACCAAATGGCAACACGACAATAAAGATGCCGTGGTAGAAGTGATTGTGAACAACGCGGGTATTAACCGCGATGGGCTCTTTATGTGGATGCCCCAAGAGGATTGGAGCAAAGTGATTTCCACTACTCTCGACGGCTTCTACAATGTAACTAATTTCTTTATCCAAAAGATGCTACGCCATCGTTATGGACGTATTATCAACATCTCATCAGTATCGGGAGTGAAGGGAACCGCAGGGCAAACCAACTATTCGGCTGCCAAAGGAGCAATTATTGCGGCTACCAAAGCCTTGGCGCAAGAAGTAGCCAAAAGACACATCACCGTGAATGCCATTGCTCCTGGGTTTATCCGCACTGATATGACCTCTTCGCTCAACGAAGAAGACCTCGTGAAACTTATACCGGTAGGTCGTTTTGGGGAAGCCGAAGAAGTAGCTGACCTCGTATCGTTTTTAGTCTCTAAAAAAGCTTCGTATATCACCGGAGAAGTGATTAATATCAACGGGGGAGTGTATAGTTAGGTAAAAGGTAAAAGATAAAAGGTAAAGCCAGCGAGGGCTCACAGCTGGGTATGTGAGTAAAAGGTAAAGCCAGCGAGGGCTCACAGCTGGGTATGTGAATAAAAGATAAAAGGTATTGCACAAAAAGCGTTGCCAAAGGTCGTTTTACGACCTTTGGCAACGCTTTCTTAATAATATCAATTGTTAATAAAGAATTATCCTTGGTGAGTTTTCTTCAATAAATCGTTTACTACTTTTACGGGGTTGAAGGTGATGATAGGTACTTCTACGAAAAGGGTAATCCAATGTGCCATTGAGCCATTCCACAAACCGGGGAGTTCGAGAGCTTTTAGCGGTCTGCCCATAAAGGTTTTGGAGGTTATAAAGGCTTGGTTAGGGTCTACGTACTGTTGTAAATCGAATTTCTCGCCTTTGTAGTTCTTCGTTCCACAAACCAAATCTACGGGGTTAAAGTGAGTAGATTGCTGGAAAATTTCCTTTTGCTTGGCATCTGCCATATTCACCTGTGCAGACTCGATGATTTGTAAACTATAACCTTCACCATCTTTCACCCAGAAAGGACCTCCACCGGGTTCTCCTTCGTTCTTCACCATTCCGCATACCCGTATAGGGCGATTCAGTTGCTCTTTGATGAACTCCATAGCATATTGACGGCGGAATTTATAGAGATAATCGGGAACTGAGATATTGATTTCTTTGAGGAAATCGAGTATATGCTTAATCTCTTTCTTCTTAATCTTATCATTATCTATACGATGTAAGATTTTAAACACTTCGTCTTGTACTTCACATAGTTTTCCGGCGAGCGCTTCTTTGTAAAACACGGTCTCATCGGTATACTTTTTCACTACCACATTATCTATATTCTTGATGAAGATGATGTCGGCATCGATATCGTTGAGGTTGCTGAGTAGCGCTCCGTGACCCGCAGGGCGGAAAACTAAATTACCTTCTTCGTCGCGGAAAAACTCATTATCTTCGGTTACCGAAATTGTATCAGTACTTGGTTTTTGGTAAGAGAAAGTTACATCGAAAGTAATGTTATAGCGTTCTTCGAGTATAGGTTTGATATGGTTGAGTTCCTTATAGAAAGCTTCGGTATGTTGCTCGGTGATGGTGAAGTGTAGGTGTGCTTCTTCCTCATCGGAGGCATAAAGTACTGCTTCGCGGAAGTGCTCTTCAAAAGGAGTGGCGATTTTCTCGGAATGCTTATGGAAAGGTAATAATCCCTTAGGCATATTGCCATAGCCCAACCCTTCTTCATTGAGAAGCGTATTGACGATGATGTGTTTTTGGATATCTTCGTTTAGTGAGGAAAAGTCGGGGTGATTTTTATCAATGGCAGCTTTTAAGATAGGATAAAAGGCAAAGCGTTCGAGACCTTCGAAGAAGGTTTTAACTTCCTTGTTACCTGTTCTATTGACATAAGCTATAAATGACTCACGATCGGGTTCGAAATCGTCTCGGAAAGCGAAAAGAGCTTTAAACATACGGGTAGCCGCACCAGAGGCAGGAACGAATTTGAGGATAGTGTTACCTCGCTTTCGTTTTTGGTAAATAGCAGCGTACTTGGCGGCTTCTTCTTTGCTGAGCGGAATAATACCATCGTCTATCACAGCGGCTTTATACAGTTGTATAGGAGGAATTCCTTGTTTGAATTGCGCTATTTGGGCATCGAGTATTTCTTCGGAGATCCCTTTTTTAATGAGCAATTGGCGGTCTTTTTCTGTTAATTCATTCATAATATAATAGTTTCGTTTAACATTCTAAAACTTACGATTGTTTTAGAGGACAAAGATATAAACAAAAAAAGATAAAAGCAAATAAAAAGCAAAAAAAGTTTTTGGAAGATAAAAGATAAAATTTATGACAGCTGAGTATGTGGCAAATTAGAGAATTAGAAAATTAGAAAATGAGAAAATGAGGAAATGAGAAAATGAGAGAATTAGGGAATGAGAGAATTAGGGAATGAGAGAATTAGGGAATGAGAAAATGAGGAAATGAGAGAATGGGGCGTGAGCTTGTAGCTCACGCTGACGAAGGGACTCGGAGGAGCGAGCTATACGAGCATTCTTATTATTTAGTTTTTGAAATCACAGATTCTTCTGTAGTTATATCGGCTTTTGCGCGGTCTCTTCCTATTTGAAAGCCTATGGTAAGGAGTATTGCTATCGCCCAAATAATAGAAAGTACCAAGCGTCTTTCTTTATTTTTCTCGCGATAAGCACTGGCTAAAAAGATACATAAAAATACAATAACTAACCACATAATATAAGAGTTTAATGAGAGATATAATACAAAAATCCTCCTGTAGCTTTCCCTAATCTATAAATAAAAAATAAGGATAAGATAACAGCTACAAGGGTTAGTCTTTTGTCACTAAGAATAAGGCGACGGACTGAGGTAAGAAAATTCATAAGTCTTTCTGGATATTCCCTACAAATTCTCCTAAAGCATAAAAAACGCCATATAAGAACCACCATAGTAGAATGGCTAAGAATATCATTTTGAGTATGGATACTGTTTCTGATTCTTTTGTTTTCATATTACAAACGAGTATTAATGTTAATAACTATTGTCCGAACAATCCTTCAAGGAACCCTTGTTTGGCGGAAGTCCAGTTGTTGTACAGATAGGCGATTGCCATTAGTATTAGGAAAGCGCCTATAATTCGGTTTGGTTTTGATTTTTTCATATGCTTATTATTAAAATGCGAATTAAGGGAAATGTTGGCAGGGTCATCACATACAGGCATTGTAAAAGTCATCAGCGTTGTTTACCTGTTTCATACCCCTCATAAAAGGAGTTTAATAGACTGTCGATGTCTTGTGCTAAGATAGCGACCAAAAGAGCTATAACTATTACAATTAAGATTTTTGTACGTGTTTTCATAACGAATGTGATTAAAATTTGGTACAAAGGTAGTGAATTATTATTTATAAAACAAAAATAATGATGCCAATAATACTAAAAATGTCAATAATGCCAGAAATACTGATAATGTCAGAAATGCCAAAAATACTGATAATTAACTTTGCCAAAGGTCGTAGCACGACGGGCGGTGTGAGCCGCACGGGCTGTTAAATTAGCAGATTAGCAAATGTGGAAATTAGCAGATTAGCAAATGTGGAAATTAGGAAATTAGAAAATGAATAGTGATAAAAATCATTTTTTGACAGGTCAGACTTGTCGGACTTGTCGGACAAATTGGATAGGTTAGAGAGAGCGGAAGGAAACAAAAGAAATCGGAAGAGAGGAGGGAGAGTTTTTGATGAAAAAAGGGTGTAAGGAAGGTGGGGTTAGCTTATAGAGAGCTTATAGGAAGCTTATACGAATCTTGGACGATTGGTATAGAAAGGGTGTATAAGTGGTTGAATCATAGTATAATACAGCGACACAAAAAACGGTAAAAACGGGGTTTCGAGACGAAAGAAAGAGGAAGAGGCACTAGGCCTTAGGCCATAGGCACTAGGGGGAAGTATGACGGAAAATCAAAAGAAACCTCCCCTCTAGCCCCTTCAATGAGGGGGAATGTGGCGAGTCATTTATTCGGTAAGCCCCCGAACCCCCGAAGGGGGACAAGCTGAAAAAGGAGACAAACTTCCCTCTTTGCACATACTCCGCTCTCGTGGTGCACATACCCAGCTATTGCTGGATACCTCAAAGAGGGGGAATGTGGTGACGGAAAAGGGAAGAAATGACGAGGGACGAATGACGAGAGGATATCTGTTAGGAAGCGTTTTCGTAGAAAAAAGAACTATGTAAACAGGGATTGTGTAGGATATATAACGAATGTAAGAACTTACAGTGCTGGGGGTGAGAAAATATTTATGGGTAAATTGCTAATTGATAATTATTTTCTATCTTTGCCGAAAATTTACCCATTTATGAATGTAAGATTTACTATACTCACTACCACAATGTTTGCCCTAATGGCTTGTAATAACGGGCAACAGGAAATAACTGTTGCCGAAGATGCTCTTGCTAACACTCAAAAAGCTGAGGAAGCACGCGATAAGAGCAACGAAAGAAATCCGTTTGGTGCGGGTGGGGCGAATTTTTCTAACAACGTATCGCTACCAACTACACAGCAAGGAGTAAAGCTCAATCCGCCTCACGGAGAGCCAGGACACCGTTGTGATATAGCCGTGGGGGCTCCGCTACCCAACGACGGCAATGTGATAGCCCAAACGCAAACACAAGCACAGCCTGTGAGCAGTGCCGATGCTAAGCCCGTAGTTTCGGGAGGTATCCCACAAGTGCAACAGGTGCAGGTGGCACAACCTCAGACACAGCAAGCGGTGACGACGAAGGGACAGAAACTGAATCCGCCTCACGGGCAACCAGGGCACCGTTGTGATATACCGGTGGGCGCTCCGCTGAACAGTAAGCCTGTGAAACAGCAAGCACCAGCTACGCCTAAAACGGTAGAGCAACAAATAGTTATCGACCCCAAAATGGCACAACAGCACACGGGGACTACTGAACCAGGCTTTTCGGGGAAGCCTAATCCGCCTCACGGGCAACCGGGACACCGCTGTGATATAGCAGTAGGAGCGATATTGCCATAAAAAGAGGCGCAAGGGGTGATTTTTAATATGTAAATGAGTGAAAAAATAGCAATACAGGGTATCAAAGGTTCGTTTCACTATCAGACGGCTGAGAGTTACTTTGGCAAAGACATAGAGGTACTGGAATGTCGTACTTTTGATGCGGTAGTGAAAGCACTGTTGAAAGGCGATGCTAACTGGGGCGTGATGGCTATTGAGAATAGCATTGCAGGAGCAATATTACCTAATTATGCGCTTATAGACCGCCATAACCTGCATATTACAGGGGAGCACTATATGAACATACAGCACCACTTGATGGCGCTAGGAGGGCAACGCTTGGAGGATATTACTGAGGTGCATTCGCACTATATGGCACTGTTGCAGTGTAAGGATTTCTTTCACGATTATCCTGATATACGACTGGTGGAATCTCCTGATACAGCTGAGGCAGCACGACAGATACACTTGCAACAACTCAAAGGGGTGGCGGCTATTGCTTCGGCATCGGCTTCTGAGCTCTACGGCTTGCCTATTATAGCGGAAAGCATACAAACCATTAAGCGTAATGCTACCCGCTTTGTGGTACTTAAAACTACTGATGCACACCTGCCCAAAAGAGATATCAATAAGGCGACGCTTAAATTCCAGGTGTATGACAAGAGTGGTAGTTTGGCAACGGTGCTGAACGTGTTACGCGATTACGATATGAATATGACTAAAATACAGTCGTTGCCTGTAATAGAGACTCCTTGGAAATACGCATTCTTTGTAGATGTGGTGTTTGATAGCTATGCCCGATACCAACAAGCGATGCAACTTTTGGATATTATGACAGAAGAGCTAAAAGTATTAGGGGAATATGAAAATCGGTTGAACAGTGAGAGCTATTCAAAATCAATCATATAGAAAATAAATATAAAAAAACAGATTAAAAGATAGCTTCTATATCAAAAAAATTGACTAATATTGACCGCGAAATTAATAACCAATGGTTAGAGGTTAGAGGTTAATGATAAATGACAAAAGACTAATTAGAAATGGCGAATTATGAATTACAAAAGGTGGCTGTATTTAGACGCAATAGAGTGCACCAATACTTACATACCCAGCTTTTGTTGGCTTTATTTCTTAGCTTTTACTTGTTATCTGCACAGTCTATTTCTTTAGAGAATATCTGGACGCAACACGCTTTTTACCCCGAACGTATGTACAACTTGAAGGCACTGAAGAAAACCCCACAATATACAGTGCTCGAATATAACCGTGACAAACACATTCAGGAAATTAACCTTTACGACTTTGCGACGCTCAGCAAAGTACAAACACTCTTTGAAACTAATGAAAGGGTGAATAGGATTGAGAGCTATGAGTTTTCTCCCGATGAGAAAAAGCTCCTTATTGCCACTCGCAAAGAGGATATCTACCGACATTCGTTTATAGCCGATTATTTCCTATACGACCTCGCTTCTGGCGACCTTAAAAAAGTGAGCGACAAACGCATACAAGTCCCCACCTTTTCACCTAATGGTAAGCAATTGGCTTTTGTATACGAAAACAATTTGTATTTATACGACCTCACGACGGGTGTGGAAACCCAAATCACTACCGATGGACAGAAGAACGCTATCATCAATGGTACTGCCGATTGGGTGTACGAAGAAGAGTTCGGGATTGTGAAACTATTTGCTTGGAATGCCGATGGTACACAATTAGCATTTATACGTTCGGATGAGCGCAAAGTACCTGAGTTTTCAATGGACATCTACGGTTACGACCTCTATCCTACACCTTATACTTTCAAATATCCCAAAGCAGGGGAAGCTAATTCGGCGGTGAGTTTGCATATCTATACTGTGGCTGATAAATCGGTGGCTGAAATACCCTTGAAAGCCTATTATATCCCACGTTTGCAATGGACTAACGACCCTCATAAGCTGACGGTACAAACTCTCAATCGCCACCAAAACGATTGGCAACTCTTGCAAGTGAATAGCCAGACGAAGGCAACGACTTCCTTAGTGAAGGAAACCAGCGCGACTTATGTAAGCATTAACAAGGATATACTATTTTTACCTGATAATAGTTTTATTTACCAATCGGAGAAAGATGGAAATAACCATTTTTACTACTGCAATGCCAAAGGGAAATTAGTACGCCAGCTCACGCGTGGTAACTGGGAAGTAACCGATTGCTATGGCTATGATCCTAAAACCCAACAGTTGTTCTACCAATCTACCCAGACGGGCTCTACCCGCCGAGGACTTTATGCGGTAAGCCTCAAAGGCAAAGCCCCTCGCGCGCTTTCTACTGAGGCAGGAACAAATAAAGGCACATTCAGTGGCGATTTTTCTATGTATATCCACGCTTTTGCCAATACCACTACGCCTCCACGCTATACGCTGAACGATACCAAAAGTGGCAAGCAACTCAAAGAAATCGTTACCAATGCCGAATACGCCCAGCGATTGAAAACCTATAATTTGCCCGAAAAAGAGTTTATGGAACTGAAAACTGCTAAGGGTACTTTCAACGCTTATATGCTCAAACCTAGGGATTTTGACCCTAAAAAGCAATATCCGCTCTTGATGTACCAATACTCAGGACCAGGTTCACAAGAAGTAGCTGACCAATGGTGGGATATGAACGACTTTTGGCACGCAATGCTCACCCAAAAAGGTTATATAGTGCTATGTGTAGACGGCAGAGGCACAGGTTACAAAGGAGCAGATTTTAAGAAATGTACCTATCAGCAACTGGGTAAATACGAAGTTGAAGACCAAGCTGATGTCGCTCAGCTCGTAGGGGCTTATCCTTATATAGATAAGAGCAGAATAGGTATTTGGGGTTGGAGTTTTGGTGGGTTTATGTCGTCTAACTGTCTGTTTCAAAAAGGCGATATATTCAAGATGGCGATAGCAGTAGCCCCTGTTACCAATTGGCGTTTTTACGATACTATTTACACCGAGCGTTTTATGCGTACCCCCCAAGAGAACGCAAGAGGTTACGACGAAAATTCACCGTTGTTTCACGCTGCCAAACTCAAAGGTAAATACCTGCTCATTCACGGTAGTGCCGACGACAATGTACACGTGCAAAATGCAATGGTGCTGATCAATACCTTGGTGAGTTTGCAAAAAGATTTTGATTGGTTAATTTACCCCGATAAGAATCACGGTATTTACGACAACACAGGTAGTACACGCTATCAGTTATATACAAAAATGACGAATTTTATCATAGAAAATTTATAAACAAACTTTTTAATTTATTAAATAAATGGATACAAACGTAGAAAATGCGAAAAAGAAGCACCCTAAGGGGCTTTATTTGGTGTTCCTAACAGGTATGTGGGAGCGTTTCAGTTACTATGGAATGCGTGGTATTTTGATGTTATACCTCACCAAGACGTGGCTTGAAGGCGGTTTGGCTTTCGATAAAGCTACAGCGAGTCTTATCTATGGCTTTGCCACAGGACTTACCTATTTCACTCCACTGATTGGCGGTTGGATAGCCGATAACTTTTTAGGACAACGCAGGGCAGTATTGTTAGGGGGGCTCATAATGTTCTTCGGTGAGTTTGCGTTGTTCTCTATAAACACTCACTTTGGCTTATATTTAGGGCTATTTTTGCTAATTATAGGTAACGGGTTCTTCAAACCGAATATTTCAGCCTTAGTAGGAGGACTCTATGAATCAGGTGATAAACGTTTAGACTCGGCTTTCTCGATTTTCTATATGGGTATTAACTTAGGGGCTTTCTTAGCACCACTCATTACTGGATTCCTTACTGATAACATCTTTGCTACTCACGGTGTAGATGCACAAGGAAAAGAAATAATCCTTTCTTACGGTTATAGATATGGATTCTTGGCAGCTGCTATCGGTATGCTTATAGGAGAGTTGATATTTATTTTCTTTGCACAGAAATACTTAGGCGACCTTGGATTGCAACCAAAAGGTGGTAAGAAAAAAGTACAAGAACTTTCGGAAGCCGAAGTACAAAAACCACTTACCAAAGAAGAAAAAGAGCGCATTGCTGTTATCTTTATCTATTTCTTCTTTGCCATCTTCTTTTTTGCAGGATTTGAGCAAGCGGGCTCTTCGCTTACCCTTTATACCGATAACTATATCAACAGGACGGTGATGGGCTTTGAAATTCCTACTGCTTGGTTCCAATCAGTAAACCCATTGTTCATTGTATTGTTAGCACCGGTATTTGCATCGTTCTGGGGTACTAAAATGGGACAACGTCTCACTACTCCGTTTAAAATGGGAATGGGAATGATACTCTTAGGGGTAGGGTTCTTCTTTATGCTTGGTGCTGTTTACGAGCGCGGTGGCTCCATAGGGGTAGACCCTAAAGATATAGCAGTGAAAGCGAGCTTGGCTTGGTTGGTGCTTACTTACCTTACTCATACCATTGGTGAGTTGTGTTTATCACCCGTAGGACTTTCTACGGTTACAAAACTTTCACCTCCGCGTTTAGCAGGACTTATGATGGGTGTTTGGATGATGGCTGCTTTCTTCGCCAATGCAGCAGGAGGAGTGATTGCTTCTTACGTAGAGAAACTTGGGGCAAGCGTAGTATTTGCTGCGGTTTCAGGATTTGTAATCCTTTGCGGTTTAGGAATGATACTCCTTAACAAGAAACTTCAAGCGATGATGCACGGAGTAAAATAGTGCGAGTCGCACAGGCGTGTGAGCCACACAAGCGCATACAAACCGTACAAGTTATATAATAAAGGCTGTCCTATTTTAGGATAGCCTTTTTGTTATATATATATATATATATATTCGGAGTTGTCGGACGATTCGGACTTGCCGTACGGAGGTAAGACGAGATTGATGGCTTTATTGGGGAGGACTGAGGAAATAGAAAGGTATCGAAAAAGAACGGAAGAAGGGAGGGAGGGTTTTTGATGAAAAAAGGGTGTAAGGAGGGTGGGGTTAGCTTATAGAGAGCTTATAGGAAGCTTATACGAATCTTGGACGATTGGTATAGAAAGGATGTGTAAGTAGTTGGTAGTGAATAGTTAAAGGAGAAGGGTTAGGAGGTGATAAACGAGAAGAAAAACGAAAGTAAAACAAAGGTTAGTGAGGTGTATCTTAAAAATTGTTTTTTGGTATTGTGTGTTATTTTTGTATTTTTGCACCGAAATAAAAGAAGATGTTATATGAAGAGAATTTTTTTAAGTACAATTTTGCTGTCATTTATCATTACTAGCTGTAAGAAAGATAATGACACATTTGTGAAGACCAAAAAAACGAAGAGCCACAACAAACTCTTGTAACCGATGGGGTAGTTGGAGGACGTTACCAGTTTTCTTCCTCTGAGAGTTTATCTAAAATGATGGGAGAATTGAGAAATGATGAAGAGCTTTTAGAAAAAAAGATGAAAGAACTTTATTTAAAAGGGTTTCGTCCTAAATATCCTATTGGGGATATAGAAAATGACCCTGAACTCATAAAACTTTATGAAGGAAAACCAGATACGGTTGATGATGAAACAGAAGAGGAGAAAGAGGAAGAAAATATAATTTCTGACCCTCTTTTAGCTTCTTTTATTGATGAAAATAATGAAATAGTTGTAAAAGACACTTTATACAAGTTTACTACAAGAGGAGTTTTTTCTTCTCATTTAAAGGATTCTCTTAAACTTAAAAACTATCTAAAAGACCGTCAATCTCAACTTTCAGCTGAGAAATTATTAAAACTTCGGGAAACTGCTTCTGGAAAACAGCAAGTAGCAGACGGGGTATACAGATTTATAGCTCCTATCTCTGAATTAGAGAGAAACAATATTAAAGAAGAGCAAAAAAGAATAGCAAACTTAACGCCAGCTAATGAATTACAACCTATTATTGATGGATTGCCTATAACAAGAGGAGATAGAAATTGGTTTCTTCATAGAATATTTGGAGAAAGTAGAGTCGCAACAGAGCATTTTGACAGAAGACATCGTGTGAAAATAGAATTTTTTAATCAAAACTACGGATTTTATAAGTCAGTAGGTATTTCAGTAAGAAATCAAACACGTCGCTTTAGGATATGGTGGGCATCAAAGGCTAATGAAGTAGTTTTAGGAATTAATTATATTTATATGACATACAAAATGCCTACAGCCCCTCTTAAAGAGTTACAAGCGGCTAAGGATGAAAATGAGTTTATTATACTTGCTTACAAAGGAGATTTTTACTTTCACGCACAAAATAATTATTTAAAATCAACTTTTAAAGTAGAGGAAGCAAAACTTCCTTTTATAAAATATAATAATGAAAAATTACTTACAATTTATATTCCAAGTGTCGCTGGGTATAAAATAGACTATGAAAAAGAGCTTTTTGTATCAGATTTATTGTCACAAAAAAATATTGCAACACTCTATAAAATGGGTTTTGATTTTCTGAGAAATATAGGTTCAAAAGATAAAGAGTTTGCTGTGGTTAGAACCCCTCAGTTTGAAGATGAAATAGAAGCAATGTATTTTGCAGAACGTTACCAAGGTGAGAATACAAATAAGAAAAAAATACATCTAAGCACTGACTATGGATTTCTTCTTACCTTTACAAGTTCTGTTGACAAGAAGGGAGGTAAATGGTATAACAATTTTGGAGTAAAACCTCCCGAATTAAGAGAATATAAGACTGTAAAATATGATTTTTACGGTATGGCAAGAGTAGGAGGTACTTGGAGAGGTGTGAGAATGGTTTATGAAAAATAAAAAGAGATTATTATGAGAAAAATAGTTTATATAATATTTTTTTTAGTACTTCCATATTTAGTAAAAGGACAAAATCTTGAAGACAAACGTTGGTTTTCACAAGCTGAGGTAAACCTTACGGTACCCAATAAAGATAAATCTATTTATTCTTTTAATACAAAGACAGCAAATATAAAAGGAAATGAAGATATTGTATTAAAAACAAAAGTAATATATTCCACGGATTTTTCTATGAATTATTTACTCTTTGAGAGATTTAGCATAGGAGCATTAACAGGGATAAATCATTTCAGAAATCCTATTGCTACAGCTTTAAAATTAGGAGGTGTCATACGATATGAGCTTATTGAAGACTCTTTTGGGTATGTCTTTGCTCAGTTTTCTGGTTTTTTTCCTTTACATAACGTAAAAATTTCAACAGGAGAGGCAAAGATAGGATTGAGTATACCTCTTCTTGTTGAAGAATCATACAGTGTCGGGGTTATTCTACACGCTTCTTATACAAGTTTTACCCCTGCTAAACCCTTATTTGCTGATGAAACACCGGACTTAGTAGAGTATCGCGGAGTCGGTTTTGGCTTTGGGATACGGTTTTAAAACTTAATAATTATAGAATGAAAGAAATACTTTATATAATACCTTTTTTTGCTGTGGGATTGGCTACGGCACAGGAAAATATGGAAAGCACATCGGTTATAGGAAATGTAAGCACGGAAACTATAACGCAAGTAGTGCCTGAGAAAGAAAGTAGGTGGTTTTATCAAGGGGAATTAAGTTTTACTTTTCCTCGAAATGGTGGCGCAAAATACTCTTATAGCTGGTTAAACTCTCGTACGAATTTGTATGAAGGCGACGAGGCATTACTAACTGAGAAGCCTATTATCTCAAGTGATTTTACAGTAAATTACCGCTTGTTTAGGATATTGAGTGTAGGGGCTGTGGGAGGCTTTACACATTTTCAAAACCCTGTAGCCTCAGGATTAAAATTGGGTAGTATACTCCGTTTGAGCCCTGTGAAGAATTATCAGGGAAATATTTTTGTTCAAGTAGCTGGCTTTTTGCCTTTGAGCACCCTAGTAAAACCATCTATGGGGGAAGTGAAGGTGGGGCTGTCCATTCCGTTTTTAGTGAGAAACAAGTATAGTATGTTTTTATCGGCTTATACTTCTTACACGAGTTTTGACGTAGCAGAACCTCTCCTTTGGAGTGAAACTCCTGAGATGATGGAGTATAGAGGGATAGGGTTTAGCTTTGGAGTGCGGTTTTTATAGTAGGAGAAGTTATCGTGTTAAAAATATCAATGGTTAATTGCTAATTGTGAATTGTTTTGTATCTTTGCACCCGAAATGAGTGGTTATGGCAAAACTGAAGCTATCGACAGAGTTTTTTTGCGATTATAAACTTATCGCTCTTCACACCCATTTGGAAGACTATCAGTTGGCGTATTTCTTAAATAAAACGCTACATTTGCAGTTGGCTAAGACAAAAGGGAAGGCTTGTTTGACGATGCCTTCGGGAGGACAGTTTTCTTATTATACTTGGGAGGACACCTCTGCGGATATTACTTGGCATTGTATAGCTAACAAACTGCAAGACACACAAGCTTCTACCGCTGTGGTTACCCTTTTTGAAGAACTGCCACAGGTGCAATATTTGGTTGAGGACGAAAAGAAAGTGGATTACTTTTTGAAGATAGATACTGAAGGGCGGCTCGATATGCCGAAAATTTTAAATCGGCTTCGTGAAGTTCCTGCCACTACCGCACGAGAAATAGCAATTGATACCCTAGATAAAAAATATAAATTGATTTTTCAAGAATGTTAAATACAAAGAAAACAAAGATTGTAGCGACCTTAGGTCCAGCGACCGAGAGTCCTGAGGTGATAAGAGATATGATGGTTGCAGGGGTAAATGTATTCCGCATCAACTTCTCGCACGCCGATTACGACGATGTGCGCAACCGCGTGCAAATGATTCGCCAAATCAACGAAGAAAACGGCTTTCATACAGCTATCCTCGCTGACTTACAAGGTCCTAAGTTGCGAGTGGGGGTAATGGAAGACGACGCTACGGTATACCCTGGTGACCGAGTTACTTTCGTTACCGGAGAGCCCTTCGTAGGCAACAAAGAGCGTGTGTATATGAACTACAAAGAGTTTCCTACCGATGTGAACCCCGGAGAACGCATCTTGTTAGACGATGGGAAACTCATCTTTGAAGTAGAATCCACCAACCGCGAAGACGAGGTAGTAGCGGTAGTAGTGCAAGGCGGTCCGCTGAAATCTAAAAAGGGCGTGAACTTGCCTAACACCAAAGTTTCGCTTCCTGCGCTTACCGAAAAAGACGTGCGTGATGCCCTTTTTGCTATCACACAAGACGTAGACTGGTTTGCGCTCTCGTTTGTGCGTCACCCTGAAGACATTCAGGATTTAAAAGACCTCATCGAAGAAAATGCTGGACACCGCATTCCTATCATCGCTAAGATAGAAAAACCAGAAGCCTTGGTGAATATCGATAAGATTATGGCGGCTTGCGACGGTATAATGGTGGCTCGTGGAGACCTTGGGGTAGAAATCCCAGCAGAAGAAGTGCCTCTTATCCAAAAGGAATTGGTACGCAAGGCTAAATCACACCATATTCCGGTAATCATCGCTACCCAAATGATGGAAAGTATGATTTCCAGCTTGACACCTACCCGTGCTGAGGTAAACGACGTAGGAAACTCGGTAATGGACGGTGCTGATGCGGTGATGCTTTCAGGCGAAACTTCGGTAGGAAAATACCCTGTACAGGTAATCCAACAAATGACTCGCATTATCAAAAGTGTAGAGGATTCGAATTTGATACAAGTACCACTTGTTACACCTTTTATCCGTTCGTTGCGCTATGTAACTAACACTATCTGTTTTCACGCAGCCAAGATGGCGAACGACACCAATGCCAAAGTGATTACTTCGCTTACAAACAGTGGGTATGCTGCTTTCCGCATTTCGTCGTACCGACCTAATTCGCACATTCTCATCTTTACTGCCAACAAGCGTATCCTCACCCAGTTGAACCTCTTGTGGGGGGTAACTACTTTCTACTACGACCGCTTTGTCTCTACTGATGAGCTTATTGAAGACATTAACCACATTGCCAACGAAAAAGGCTACGTGGATATGGGTGATATAATGATAAGTCTCGTATCGATGCCAATGCAAGGCAAGGGAATGGTAAACACTTTGCGCGTATCGGAAATCGACTCGTGTGCGGTGAATTTTGAGAAGAAAAAGAAGAAATAATTTTAGAGGGTTAATATTTGAGAAAGGTCGTTTGGCAAGGTGCTGAACGACTTTTCTTATTATTGGTTGCAGTACGACAGGTGATTATTTGGGCGAGCTGGACTGGTTATACAAAGCTGAAGGCTGACAACTAATTGTTAAATTGATAAATTTGCTTTATCTTTGCACCCAAAGAGGAACAGATATGCCGTTTTTTGGTGTGGGATAATTACCCAATTGGACAATAATCTAAGAGCTAAAACTAACGACTAATAACAAATACTATGATAAAGAAAATATTCATTTTTACGAGTCTGCTATTAGCAATGGCTTGTAGCGACAAAAAAGAGAAAGAAATAGCAGCGATTCCGATGGACTTTGATTGGATACGTCTTGATTCGCTCTTTATGAAAACTCCTGATGCAAAAATGGGTGAGTTATGTGCACAGTATCCTTATTTTTTCACTCAGAGCGTTACCCCCGAAGAGTGGTGTGAGATACGCAAGGGTTCTATCTTCCCTGATATTCCTGCTTTTGCGAATCTGCATTATGCCGATTTGTACGGAGAAATTGAAAAGAGTGTAGGTACACTTTCTGCTGAGAAGAAAGAGATTAAGAACTTGTTTCAGCATATTAAGTACTATTTCCCCAAGTTTGAGCCACCTAAAGTAGTGATGCTCATCAGTAGGGTAGCTTATGAAACCCGAGTGATTTATGCCGATAGTCTCTTACTTATCGGTACAGATAATTACTTAGGAACTCAACACAAATACTACCAAGATATGGATAAGTACATCAGGGCTGATTTAGACAAGAAAAACCTTGTGATAGATGTAGCTGATGCTTTTGCCGATAAACTCGTACCTCGTGGCATACACCTCACTTTCTTGGACAATATGATTTACGAGGGCAAGAAGCTCTATTTAGAAAGCGAGTTATTACCCAAAAAAACACCCGCTGACCTTTTGCGTTATGATGCGAAGAAGTATGCTTGGGCTGAGGCAAACGAAGCTGAGATATGGCGTTATTTTATAGAAAAAGAATTGCTGTATCAAACAGATAAGAAACTGCTCACCCGCTTTTTGTATCCAGCTCCTTTCTCTAAGTTTTACTTAGAATTAGACAACGAATCACCAGGACAAATAGGTAGATTTATAGGGTTGCGCATAGTACAGGCTTATGCTAAAAATCACAAAGAGGAATCTATGTTGAAAATCTTAGCAATGAAACCCGATGAGCTCTTTAAGCAATCACTCTATAAACCTGATAAGAATTAAAAGCGAGTTACGCACGCAATTTAATTTAGAAATTAGCAGATTAGTAGATGAGCAAATGTTTTGATTAGCTAACTTCTTTTTACATTTGAGAAATGAAAATTCTAAACACACAACAAATGCGCGAAGCTGATGCGCATACTATCTCTGCTGAAGGTATCACCTCGTGGCAACTGATGGAGCGCGCCGCAACCAAACTCTTTGAGTGGATAAAAGAACACCTTCCCAAAGAGCGAACTGTTACTGTATTGGCAGGTACGGGAAACAACGGAGGAGATGGTCTCGCTTTGGCGCGTATGCTCATAGCTGATGGTTGGCAAGTGAATACTTATCTACTTTGTTTCAGCGAACACCTATCGCCCGATTGTCAGCAGAATAAAGAGCTCTTAGAAGCACAAGGAATTGCGATTGCCGAAATAAGAGCCGAACAAGTAAATAATATTACGTATGGTAAGATAGTGATAGATGCTGTTTTTGGCATTGGACTCTATCGTCTAGCTCCTAAATGGATACAACAAATATTTGAGAATTTAAACAACTCTAACAGCTATATATTAAGTGTAGATATGCCCTCGGGTCTTCCTACCGAACGTATTCCGTCTCCCGAGGAGATTTGGGTACACCCTCACCAAGTGCTCACTTTTCAAACCCCAAAATTGCCTTTCTTCCTTCCCTCCACAGGTTGCTATATCCGTAAGTGGGAAGTGCTCAACATAGGTTTGGACGAGCATTTTTTAAAGACTCTTCACCCCGATTTCTACTATCTCGAATCCGATATTCAGCAATTACAACGACGACGTGCCAAATTTTCGCACAAGGGTACTTATGGGCACGCGTTGCTCGTAGGGGGAAGCTATGGTAAAATAGGGGCGGTAGTGCTTAGCGGGACAGCCGTATTGCGCGCAGGGGCAGGTCTGCTTACCGTTGCTATTCCCCAATGTGGTTATAACATACTGCAAACTGCCCTACCCGAGGCGATGGTACTCACCTGCGAGGAAGAAAAACACTATAAGACAGCAGAGATTCCTTTTACGCCCTCTGCCGTAGGTGTAGGTATCGGTTGGGGTACGCATCCCGAAACCGCCTCAGCACTCTTTGGTCTTTTTGAGCAGTACCCCGATATTCCTTTTGTAATAGACGCCGATGCACTGAATATTCTCGCTCAACACCCTGAACAATTAAAAAACCTTCCAAAAGATGCAATTCTCACACCACACCCTAAGGAATTAGAACGCCTCATTGGCAAGTGGGACGACGACCTACACAAGCTCACCAAAGCCAAAGCCTTTGCCAAAGAGCACAAAGTAATACTTCTTATTAAAGGAGCCTATACGATGATAACCGATGGAGAAAAGTATTGGATAAATTCCACTGGAAATGCAGGAATGGCAACCGCGGGCAGTGGCGATGTGCTTACCGGAATGCTTACGGGCTTACTGGCTCAGGGCTATAGTGCGGTAGAAGCTGCTTGCTTAGGTGTCTTTTTACACGGTTTACAAGGTGACCGTGCAGCAAAAAAAATGGGTATGGAACGCCTTATTGCACGTGACCTTTTATAGCCTTGGCACGGTTTTTGCCCATATGTTAGCGGTTTATCATTAAAAACTCACAAATAATGAAAAGACTTATCCTAAGTATGGCAATAATAGCAACGTTCCTCGCCAGTTGTGGCAACAGTAAAAACGCTGTGAGTTACACTCCCGCTGAGAACTATTTTGTGAATAATACTTTCCAAAATACAAAAGTAGAAACTTTAAAAATCGACTCACAAGTTGATTTTGACCGTATCTTTGGAGGTGCTACTACTATGACGGCTCGCCCCACCGCTATTGATTTTAGCAAACAGAGCGTTTTAGCTATTGTGGCTCCTGCTAGCAATAAGGAAGTAAAAATAGTGGTAAAAGCCTTAGAAACCACGCTTACAGGTGGTATTTTGGTAAAATATACCATAGATGAAGGTAAAGATTTAGGCTATGCAGCCCAGTCTTCTGAAATACTCATTGTAAACAAAACCGATAAAGAAGTAGAGTTTAGAGAAGTATTTTAAACCATAGAAAAATCCCATCGCTATTATTTTATATAACAATAGGGGAGACAGTTTATATAAACTGTCTCCCCTCTCTTTTTGATTAACATCAGTCGGGTATAACCAAATACTATTTCCTCTTTTATATCGCCAAACTCCCCTCTTTACGACCTTTGCATCTGAGAGAACTTACGCTATTTTAAAGCGTATAAATATAACTAAAATTGATGACAGCGTGGTAACGAGTGATGTAGTTACCTTTGTTCCAAAAAGAGCCTCCTATTTCGCCAAAAATTGCTAATTTGCTATGATCGGAAGCGTATAAATCTATTCCTCCAAAAAGATGATAACCGAGATTGGCAGTACCTCCTATCCAACCTTTGTTGTTCACATCCTGAGTTTTGAATTGTCGCCACAAAGGAGCGCTGAGATGAAGTCCGGCACCTGTAACAATACCAATATTAGGGCTCACAGGAGTAACCACAGCTAATCTCAAGGGCACATCAAGGGTAGAGACTCTGAGCATTGCGTAGTTACTTTCACTTTGCTGAAAACTTCCTTGTGAAAACTCGCTGACTCCAAACCCCATTTCAAAGCGGAAGTTTTTTTCAGGAGAGTAGAGCACTCGCATTTGTCCGCGTAGCAAATCACCTCTCATTTGGAAATCACTGCTCACCATTTCAGCAAGCCCTAATCCTGCATCGAATTCACAAGACCATTTCGCATACGGAATACTATCTTTAGCGGTTCCTTTTTCTTGGCTAAAAGCGCTAACAGTAGCGCATAATAACAGGGATAATAATAACTTTTTCATTTGTTTTTTATTTAGGTGTTAGTACTGTTTTTATTTTCCAAATAGATAACACAATAAGCAGTAATACCTATTACTGAAGACTCATAGAAAATATGAGTAATGAGCAGGAGTACAGATACTATAAGGATAAATTTGTACATTTAGGTTAGAGTTTTAGAGGTTAAATAACTTTGCCAAAGTTTCACACTTTGGCAAAGTTATTGTTATATTTTATGGAAAAAATTTCACTTTTTTTTCATTCTCCTCAGGTATCTCAACATCCTCTGCTCTTAAAGTAACTCCTTTTAGTTTTTTATCTTCTCTAGGGTCATAATCAGCAGGATCATCATAGGTTTTTCCTATAACCTTAAAGCCATCACCATAAGGTTCAAGAATTAAACGTCCATTATCAACCGGAGGCGTATAAGGTTTAGGTGTTTGATTAGTTTTAGGCGTTGTATCAAAAGGAGATACGTCTATATCTTCTTCAGAAAGACTATTTTTATCTATTTGACTACCCATTATGCTTGCATACACATAATAGTTATCAATATATAGAGTATGGTCTTCACCAATGGCAGTCTGAACACCTCCTATTTCCTTAGGGAAATAGGGACCTACATACATAGATTTCTTTATATACTTAAACAAATGATAGAATTTATTATCTTTAATTTCAAAAGAATGGGTTGCTTCATCATATTTTATCTCTCTTTTTAATAAATAGACTTTTTGTTTAGGATTGTCTTTTAAGCGGAATGTTGCAAGCTGTTCTCTAAAGATTAAAGGTCGTCCAATAAAATTAGAAGGGTCATTTTCAATAATTGGACTATAAGGATCTTTAGGAGGATTTGCTAATTGATTTTGTTCTTCCTCTGGACTTAACATACAGACAGTAAATTCAGCTATATAAGAACCTACATTCAAATAAGTGCCAAAAGCACCAAACCCTAACCATTTAGATATTCCAGATACAAAATGCCTTATACCTCCAAAGACATTATGTCTTTCTTCATTAAGAACTTTAATTCCCGCTGTTTCCTTTAAACAGTCCCAAACTTTACTTTCATCAATGTCACCTCCTTTATCTTTCTCTTTTTCTAAAGTAGTGATAAGTGTACCTGCAAAAGCAATTCGAGGGTCGTTAAGGCTACCAAAATCTTGTGCGATTTCCTCATTGCTCATTCCATAGGAATTGAGAAGATGTACCGATTCGTTCACTAAGGGCATTAGTTTCTCACGAGCAACTTCTTCGGTTAAAGCATTACGGCTTCTGAGTACTTGGATTTCTTGTGCAAAAGATTGTTCTTTCTGACTGAAAGACTTCACAAGAGATTTATGCAGTTCTATCTCTTTTTGGGAAGAGAATATGGCATCGGCAGATACTCCATTGCGAGTAGCAAGAGTATCATTTTGTTCGTCAGTATCTTTGTTACAAGCAACAAAGACTACTAAAAGTAAAAGTGTAAGTAACTTTTTCATAGTAAGATATATTTAAGATTTATTAAAAAAACTATTTAGAAGGAGAAAAAAGAAAGTTTTCCTCCTTTATTTCTATTTTAGAAAGAAACCCCAAGAAGGGAAGTAGACATCAGGTGTATGACGACTTTTGAACACATAAACTGTATCAGAATATGGATATTTATTAGGAATAACTTCTACATAAAAACCTTCTTGTGCTATATTTAGGATATAGTTTAGTGCATCTTGACCTTTTTGATAAACTTCTGCATTTTCGGCAGCTTGCCAAAGATTAGAATCTGTCATTCTAGTACTACCTTGCTTTTCTTTAAGATATAATCGTTTGTTTTTAAGCTCGTATTTACAAAAAATATAGATATACGAAGATTTTGGTTGACCTGCAAATGTATGCCCTAAGATAATTAAACAAAGACCACCTTGTCTAAAATCTATTTCAAGCATTCTAAAATCTTGCTTATCATTAATCTTTATTACGTTGTTATAGAAAGGAGGAGAGGTTTCAGATACTTTTTTGAGGTATTTTGTTTCAAATAATAATGTATTAACATCTCCTCCCATTTTTTGATAATCATCTGTAACAAATGCATCAGGAGGTGTTAATGAAAAATATACTTCTGCCGTTACCCCATCTACGGTGGCTTTATAGGTAGGAGGAGTGGTACTATCATCACGGGTTAGTTCGGTAAACTTCTTGCCTTGTATAGTAAGGGCAGGTTTAAAGGCTACTCCTGTTTTAGTAGCCACTGTCGAAGCTAATGAGGGTGTATTGGAGTTGAGAGGTGCCACCCCTATAAGCCCGTTTTGCATATCAATTTCATAATCAGTACTAGTGCCATTAGCAGTTACTTTCATATAATAATTAGACATATTCTCAACCAAGGTACTGAGATTACTTGAAAGAGTAGTAATGTCTGTCCAATCTTGTGCTGTAGCGGGTTCGAAATATACAAACTGCTCAGTAGATTTGCGCTGGGTTTTGAATTTAAGTTTGTTCCCCTCTTTACCATAATAAATAAATTCGAATTCGCCTGCATACCCTGTACCTGGTATTCCTTGCATTGCATCTGCCAATTCGTGAATATAATTTTTAGTGGTGAAAGCAAGCATAGTACCTTGCCCCTCTTGTATTTCATATTTACTGGTGGTAGGAGAGATTGTACTACTATTGAAATCGGATACCATTGTTACAAGACCTTCGGGGGTAAACTTCATCAAAAAATGGTAGCCACCAAATACGCCTTCTTTAGTAAAATAGGTAAGTTTCCAGCCTTGCTGAGCAGTAGTTAGCTCTTTGCGCAATTCGGCTTGACTTTCTTCAAAACGTTCCGAAGGGTTCTTGTCGAACAAGCTATCGGGTTCGTTCTTTTGGCAAGCAACCAGTGTTGCCAATACTATTAGTGTGAATATTATCTTTTTCATCGTTCATTAGGTTTTTATTGTAATACTGAAAGCATTTGTTCTTCTACTTTGGCTTGTAGTGCGTAAAAGTCTATATTCCATTCGCTTTTAAAATAGGCTACTACAAATTCTTCTTTCTTGCGAATAGCTTCCTTAGCCTTGCTATCTGTAATAGCCTCTACTTTAGCATCCCAAGCAGTTTTGCTCATCCCAAGCATTGTAGAGGTCATTTCAGCAAAGTCTTCTACATCATTGGCTCTAGCATAATTAGTAATAAAGCCCAACTCGTTAGCCTTTGCATTGCTATAGTTTGCCCAAACGGAGGTATAGTTAGGGGTTATTTTGCCAAACTCGGTAGAATAGGGTTTTTTCTGGTTGATGATATGGCAATACTCGTGCTGAATGGTATGAAAATACTGGCGAGTGCCAACGTGATTGGTAAGGTCGAGCTGGTCGACATTAAAAAGAGTAATTTTCATACCACTATCAGCAAAACCAAGAGTAATCGTACCGTTTTCATTAACGTTATAACCTCCTACCAATGAAATTTGTCTTGGAGCCACTTCTTTTATAAAGTTAGCTCCTGCTATTTCGGAATAGCTATCTATCCAAACCTTTTTAACTACTTCAAGCATAGGTTTTATCTTGCTTTCGGTAGGGGGATATAGAAACTTGTTAAACTCGAAATCGGAATCTTTCCAGTTGTAAGTAACTATAATGTTATAAGGTTTTTGGAAATTGTCGTATATATAAGTATCCAATTCAGTTTGAGCTGTTACTTTGTTTTTAAGCACACTTTTATCACTAAGTGTCTCTTTTCTGTTGCAAGCCACTAACAAGAGAGTGAACATTGCTATAAAGTATATCTTTTTCATACAATTGTCAATTGTTAAATTATTAATTGATACTTGTTTTTTATCTTGGATTAGGAGTAATACCTGCAGCCAAGGCGTCTTCGGGTATTTGCAACTCACGACGCAAATCGCCTTTGTTGAGTTCTAAGGTTTGGGTTCCCTTTTTGTGGATTACTTTTAAACCAAAGCGTTTGATATCGAACCAGCGCAATCCTTCGAAAACAAATTCTATACGACGCAAATCGAGCAGACATTGCAACATTTGGCGCTGAGGAGTGGTAAGTGTATAGGCAGGAGAGAGCTCAGTACCTTTTCCGTTGTATTTGGTATTAAGAGCTGTTTCGGTAATGTTACTTACATCGAGCGTTTCTCCTGTTTTAAAAGGTAAATACACTTTTAAGTCTTCGATAAACTTAGCTGTTTGTCCTGTCATTACATAGGCTTCCATACGGTTAAGTAGGGCTTCGTCATAAAGCAAGAGGGTAGCCATCCCGTAGGGGTAACCTGTACCTGCTGAAACGTTGTTTACTTTAAAATATTCTTGATATTTAGGAATATTCTGTACATTCTCATTACCTCCTTGGAAATCATATGCCCAAGGCATATCAAGTGGGTGTAAGCTTCTTTGCGATAAGTAGATAGATAAATTAGCCGTCATCCCGTATTTATTACGACTAAGGTTTCTTTGATATTTGGAAGAGGCTCCTATAATCAAAGCGTTGGAAGGCTCACTGGTACTACTGTATTGCGCTTCACGTTGCAAAGTAGTAAGGGTGTTTATCTTGTTTATATCGCGTACTTTGGCAGCAGGATTACTACCAAGAGCTTCATTGGCGTGTGCAATAACTTTAGCCCATTCTCCTTTTACTAAGTAGAAACGAGTAGCAAAAATATGAGCAGCTTCTTTCGTAAAGTGGAATTTGGGCTTGCTATACGAGGTATTATCGATAAGAGGTAAGCCCTCTTCGAGGTCTTTTTCGATAGCCTTATAGTATTCTTCTACCGACAAGCGTGTGTACTTAGCAAATACTACTTTCTCGGCAGCGGTTACATAAGGTAATCCTAAATCGGAAGAGGCGGTAGCAGGGTTGTAGGGCTTACACCACAACAGCCCCAACATAAAATGGGCGTAAGCGCGTGCTACGAGTGCTTCTCCTTTGAGGTAATTAAGAGAAGAACCTCCACCTAGTTTTTCTACGGCTTCTAAGGCGTGGTTAGCAGAGGCTATGGCACCCCAAGCTGCCTCCCAATAGAAAGTAGGGGCATCCTGTCGGGTTTCTTTGCTATCTTTCCACTGATAGAGTTCTGTGTTTAAGATAGAAGTTTCGGTAAGACTTATTTTATCACCTGCATTATCACTCATTGTTTCAGCAATATCCATATACAAAGCATTGGGATAGGCACTTACCAAGAGTTCTTGTACTTTTTCGGGAGTATCGATTTCGGTACGAGTATCAGGGACTTCGTCTAAGAATTTATCACAAGAAGCGAATAGTAATCCTATGGCTACTATTCTTGTGGTGGTATATAGTATATTTTTCATCGGTGTATTCATTTTTAGATTCCTAAATTGATAGTAAATGTATATTGAGCACTTACAGGATAGGCAACCCCACCAGTGCGGAAGAACTCGGGGTCTTGCCCGTTGAGGTCTTTATGGGCATAAATCAAGAACGGATTGGTAGCTTGTAAGCGCAAGGTAAGATTGTTTACGTGCAAGGCATCTAATACGTCTTTGGCAAAAGTATAAGAAAGGCTCATACTTTTCATACGAATAAAAGAGCCATCTACTACACGGGCAGTAGAATGGTTGTAGGCATTGTACACGCGACGCAAAGTAGCTTCTCCCACCTCATTTAAAGTGAATTTAGAAGGAATAGAAGGGATATTAGTTATCTTTTCGTCACCTGTTCTTACCCATCGGTTTTTCATTTCCTTAGGGAATACACTGAGGTCGTTGTAATCTACAGTATATTGGTCTGCTTTGCGTATTTTGTTACCAGCTGAAGCCGTAATCAAAAAGCTGAATTCCCAATTTTTATATTTGAAAGTATTGGAGAGCCCAGCGGTGAGATTAGGTTCTACCGCTCCTTCTTTTTTGAGATAAGAAAGGATATCTTGACGGTTTTGGAAATCAATATCTGCATAATCGGTACTGCCATTGCGCAAGTTAAACACGGGGAGACCTTTATCATTTAACCCTCTGAAATCATAAGAATACAAAGTGTTGCGGGCACCTCCTACTACATTTCCTCCTACTTCGCGCACTAAGTTAAATACATTAGGCTTGTATAGAAGGCTTGTAATTTCTTGGTTGAAATAAGCAAAATTGATACCTGTATTCCAGCTAAAATCATCAGTTTTAATGTTTTTAGTATCCAAAGCGAGTTCAATCCCTTTTGTTACCATTGTGGCATTGTTGGCTAATTTGATAATTTCACCACCAATACCTGAGGTGCGAACATAGTCAATTAGGTCTTTAGAGTTCTTTTGATAAAGGTCTAATGACAAGTTGATACGGTTTTTAAACAAGCCGAGTTCTATACCTATGTTGGTTTCGTATACTTTTTCCCAAGTGAGTTCACTGTTTTGTAGAGACTGAATAGTAATCATACTTTCTCTATCGGCAGAGTTATAACGATTGGCAATACTATTTTCGAAGATAGCCAAAGCGTTGCTAGCAGCTCCTAACCCAGCGATAAGTCCGTAGCTAAGACGGAAAGCAAGGTTAGAGATAGTGTTATTATCTTCGAGGAATTTCTCGTTGGAAACGTTCCAACGAGCACTTGCATTCCAAGTAGGTAACCAGCGAGCAGAGCGACTACGCCCTAATTGGTTAGAACCTTCATAGTTCAGTGTGCCAGCAAAAACATAGCGGTTATCATAGGTATAGGTACCTTGCAAGAAGAAAGCTATACCACGCTCTTTGGTGTATGATTTGCCAAAATAAGGAGTATTTTCTTGTATCGCTTTTTGAATAATGCGATAATCGGTAAAGGCGGTTCCTCCACGTGCAAACTGATAGCCATATCCGTTGAAGAAAGAGTTATCGCGGTCGGTATGGCGATACTCTTGCCCTAAGAATACTTTTAGGTCGTGTACGTCTTTAAACAAGCGTTTGTACTCTAAGGCGTTGCGGAAGTAATAACTTTGCAAGTTGTTTTCAGTGCGTTTGTATATACCTCCATTAGGCAATGCTACTTGAGGAAGGGCATCAGGGTCGGCAGGATCAGTAAATAAGAAAGGATTAGCTTTGGTTACAACAGTAGTCTGATTGGCGCGGTAAGCCTCTGCTACGTTAGAATCTTCTCTCATAGAGTGTTCATTTGAACTCTTTACGTGGCGTACAGAGCCAAGGAAATTATACTTCAATCCTTTGGCGAGTTTTACTTCTAAGTCACCTTGAATTTTATACTCAAGCACATTCAAATCCATATAGTTATTGGCGAGCTCGTGCAAGATATTCATAGGAGCATAGTTATAACGGTAAAACTCGTACTTACCATCATCGCCATAAGGTCGCAAAGCACGAGTGGTGTTAAGCGCATAGCTAAAAGGGTTGATATCAAAATCACGTTCATAACTTCCTGTTACGGCATTAGCAGCACGGCTATAGGTACCGGGAGCTTTTTGGGTACGGATAGAGCCTTGTGTAAGTACCCCTATCTTTACGCTGGGTGAAAGCGTATAGGTGGTTTTGAGGTTACCGGTTACGCGGTGCACACGGTCAGCAATTGTCCAACCGGGGTCTACAAAGAAACCTACTGAACCATATACCGTTGCATTTTCACCCCCACCTGAAAGGCTCACCGTATGGTTTTGAGTGAGCGATGGACGGAAGAGGGTTTTAAACCAATCGGTATTAGCATATTCGTATTTGCGCAAGAAAGCAAGGCGTGCTGCTTCGGTATTTTCGAGTAAGAAAGTGCCTGTAGCGGGATTAAAGGTATCGATAGCACGATACATTATATTGTAAGCCCCACCGTAACGCGCTTGGGTATGAGAAGAAAGCGAGAAGTAGCCTTTGCGTTCCAACTCTTGATAAACGTCCATTGTTTCTTGAGAGTTCATAATGTCGTACTGATTATAGTTAGGAATCATACGCACGGACTCTTCTAATTGGTAGTTTATCTGTGTTTTTACGTTTTTCTTACCACTTTTGGTAGTGATAATCACGGCACCGTTCAGGGCACGTGCTCCGTAAAGAGAAAGAGCTGAGGCATCTTTAAGGATTTCGATGCTCTCGATATCGTTGGCATTGATACCAGAGATAGCCGAGCTTACCAGGGTAGAAGCATCACCCGAAGCGAGTTGCTCGAAGCTAAGGTTTACTACCTCTTCTTGTACGGCACCATCGACCACCCATAGCGGTTTGGTATCGCCGAAGATAGATGAACCCCCGCGAATGGTAATTTTAGGTGAAGTACCAAAAGTACCAGAGATGTTCTGCACGTTTACCCCTGCGGCACGACCTTCGATCATACGACCTACATCGACTACGCCGTCCATTTTGATATTGTCGGCTTTGAGGGTTTGAGCATTACCCGTAAATTTAGAACGGTCGAACTCTTGGTAACCAGTAACGACTACCCCTTTAAGTTCAGTTACGTTCTCTTTAAGGACAACGTTAATCACTTTGGCAGTACCTACTACTTTCTCTACTGAGGCACTCCCCAGCTGAGAAAAGACTAATACGGCGCTGTCATTGGGTACTTTAATGGAGTATTTACCATCGAAATCGGTGGCGACCCCGTGAGAAGTACCTTTTACCTGTACTGAGGCACCGGGTAGTGGAGTGCCTGCTTCATCTTTTACTACCCCTGTTACGGTGCGTTCTTGGGCAAAGGCAACACCAAAGAACAGCACAGTGCATAACAGTGCATACATCAATTTTTCTTTCATCGCTATTATATTATTTCGTTCAATTAATTTTGCAAAGGTTCAGAAAAAAAAATTATAAAAGCAAATTTTATGGGTAATTTTTTTCTATGTTAAATAACCAAATGTGTATAATTTCCTGATGCTATTTTTTGAATAAAACAAGTGCATTTTCTGAAAATACCCTATTTTTTTTCATCATTTTGCTGAATTCTTTGCAATATTTTCAGAGAATCGCCAAAAACATTGCGTTTTTTTCAGTTTTTCACATATTGTTTTGTAAAATACTTATTTTCAAGTACATAGAAACTTATAATTCGCTTTTAAGCGCTATTTATTAGACTGTAACTTTCTGTGAAATTTAACTTTATTTAACACTTTAAAGTATTATTCTTTTATTGAAATTGAAGTGTTTTTAGGCTAATGAGAGTTTGAGTAATTAGTAAATTAGGTGTGAACCGTACGGGCGGGAGAAAATTAGGAAATTAGAAAATTAGAGAATTAGGAAATGAGGAAAAGAGGTAAATGCCAATAATGCCAGAAATGCCAATAATACCACCAAAGGGAATGAATGGGTCGGAGTTTTCAGACGGGTCAGACAGGTTAGAGGAGAAATTGGAGGATTCGGAGGAAAACGGAGGGTTTCGGAAGGGTGCGTTGAGGTAAAAGGTAAAAAATGAGCTGTAAGATGGGTGGGGTTAGCTTATAGAGAGCTTATAGGAAGCTTATACGAATCTTGGACGATTGGTATAGAAAGGGTGTATAAATAATTGATTAATAACCTAATACAACAATGCAAAAAATGTTAAAAACAGGGTTTCGAGGCGAAAGAAAAAGAAGTCGTAGCACGACAAGCGAGGAAAAATTGTAGCGGTCAAAGGGAAGCTATCGGGGGATTGGTAGAGGCTTAAAAGGGAGAGCAAAAGACAAAGAGAGCTATATTAACTTTGCTAAGTTTGAAATTTTGGCAAAGTGTAATGATAAGATGAATAAAGTGTAGTGAAACAAAGGAGGAGGTAGGGAGGAGAAGAGGTGTATGTCAGACGGTTGTAAAATGGTATTTAGAAAGGGGAAAAATATTATTTTTTGCGTATCATTTTTTAGTTATGATTTTATTTTGTACTTTTGCAGACTTAAAAGAGTTTGAATTGTTATGCCGAGAATCTATTACAGAGAGAAGAAACTACACGGTCACCCATTAAAGAACGAGGTGATTACCGTTGATTTATTCAATAAAATCATACAACTCAGTGCTTTCATTCCCGAAGATGCCTTGCAGATTTTTGAGCTTCCTCAGAAAACATCGCCGTTGGCTTTTTGGAACAATGCCAAAGGTTTTAAGTATGCTGTAGTGTGGAATACCGAAAAACCCCACACTACCTATGAATATGGAGATTTTTATCTACCGAAATCTATTGTGTTCTTTGATGAAAAAGACTCTTATTTTCCTTCTGATTATTATTTTATTGTAAATATAGACAACCAATTGGAACTGAGTCATAGTAGGGCAGGAGCTGATACCGCTTGGTATGAACAACCTCAGTTACGCAGTAAAGTAACTAATCCTAAACTCATCAAACGCTTCGAAAAGAGTATCAAAGAACTGTATAAACTTCTAAAGAAAAATTAGCAAATTAGCAGATTAGCACATTTGCAAATTAGACAAATGTTTACAACTGAATACGATGTGATAGTAGTGGGCGGAGGACACGCAGGTGCTGAAGCTGCCGCAGCGGCTGCCAATATGGGAGCCAGCACACTACTGATTACTATGAACTTACAACATATCGCCCAAATGAGCTGTAACCCTGCTGTGGGAGGTATTGCCAAAGGGCAGATAGTGCGCGAAATAGATGCCTTGGGGGGCTATATGGGGATTATCACTGATAAAACTGCCATTCAATTTAAGATGCTCAACCAATCGAAGGGTCCTGCTATGTGGAGTCCGCGTGCACAATCTGACCGTATGCGTTTTTCGGAAGCGTGGCGATTGCAGTTGGAAAGTCTGCCTACACTTGATTTCTTTCAAGGAATGGTAAACGACCTTCTGATAGAGAAAGACAAGGTAGTAGGAGTACGCACTTCGTTGGGGATTACTATCAAAGCGAAGAGTGTAGTGCTCACCAATGGTACTTTCTTGAACGGAGTGATGCACATAGGGCTGAAACAGTTTGGCGGAGGGCGTGCAGGTGAACCTGCAGCATACGGCATCACCGAGTGCCTCGTACAACACGGTTTTGAGGCGGGACGTATGAAAACAGGTACGCCTCCACGTGTAGATGCACGTTCGCTTGATTTCAGTAAGATGATTCCTCAACCGGGCGATGAGCAACCACAAAAGTTTTCTTTTTCTGCTGAAACACAACCGCTCGCAGTGCAAAAAGACTGCTATATGACATACACCAGCGAGCGCGTACATAATATATTGCGCACAGGCTTCGACCGTTCGCCTATGTTTCAGGGCATTATCCACGGTGTGGGTCCGCGCTATTGCCCTTCGATAGAAGATAAAATTAATCGTTTTGCCGACAAAGACCATCATCAGCTGTTTGTAGAGCCTGAAGGCTGGCATACCGTAGAGATGTACGTGAACGGCTTTTCGACTTCTTTGCCCGAAGAGGTGCAATACGCTGCTCTGAGTCAGGTAGCAGGGTTTGAGAAGGTGAAGTTTTTCCGTCCAGGGTATGCGATAGAGTACGACTATTTTCCGCCTACACAACTAAAACATACGCTTGAAACGAAACTTATAGAAAACTTATACTTTGCGGGGCAAATCAACGGAACTACGGGCTATGAAGAAGCCGCTGCACAAGGACTAATGGCAGGCGTGAATGCGGTGCTGAAAATACGCGAGCGAGCTCCTTTTGTACTGAAACGCGATGAGGCTTATATAGGAGTTTTGATTGATGACCTCATCACCAAAGGCACCGAAGAGCCTTATCGTATGTTTACCTCACGTGCTGAATACCGCACCCTCTTGCGACAAGACAATGCTGACAGACGATTGACTCCGTTAGGGTATGAAATAGGTACTGTAAGTGAAGCACGCTATCGTGCGTGGGAAGCCAAAGAACGCAAGGTGAGTGGATTTATCACTTATATAAAGGAATTGAGTGTTACCCCCGAAGAGGTAAACCCTATACTCGAAAAATACGAGTCATCACCAATGAAACAAGGCGACAAGTTCCAAAAGGTACTTTCTCGCCCAGATGTAACTCTTGCTGACTTTGAGGCTATAGACCGTATTGCCGAATATATAAAGAAGAACGAACTTACTGAGGAAGAAAAAACCTGCGCAGAAGTGGAGGTGAAATACGCTGGCTATATAGAAAAAGAGCGCAATAATGCTGATAAACTCAACCGCTTGGAGAGTGTGCGCATTCCCGACAACTTCGATTACGACAAGATAGTATCGCTCTCGTTTGAAGGGCGCGAAAAGCTGAAAAAAATACGCCCTGTTACCCTTTCGCAAGCCTCACGCATCAGTGGGGTATCGCCAGCGGATATCAATATATTGCTGATATATATGGGAAGGTAATTGGTGTGAGGTCGTAGCACGACAGGTAGTTGTAGCACGACAAGCGGGAGTAAGCCATACGGGCGATTGCAAAATAAAGGAATTGAGAAGGGAAGATTAACTTAGAGCCTAAACATTTAGCGTAATGCGGTGTTTAGGTTTTTGTTTTATAGATATTACAGTTGTTATCGGCAGTTATGGTATTGTAGAATTAAAATTATTTACTACCTTTGCACTCAAAATCATTCTAAATAATAACAATCGTTATGGAAGAAGTGCGCAACCGTGCTTGTACTGTTGCCGAGCTAAAGAAGGGCGAAAAAGGGATTATACAAGACTTTGATATTACTAAAATACCTCAAAAACTCATTGATTTAGGTTGTTATGCGGGTAGTGAAATAGAGGTACTCCAAAAAGCTACTTTTGGCGACCCTATCTATATCCGTATGAATGAGGCATACCTTTCGATTAGAAAGGATATGGCAGAGAATATTCAATTAGCAAATTAGGTGCAAGCCGCACAAGCAATTTAATTAGCAAATTAACAAATTGGCAAATTTAAAAATCGCCCTTGTGGGCAACCCTAATACCGGTAAAACTTCGCTCTTCAATGCACTGACGGGCTTGAACCAAAAGGTAGGCAACTACCCTGGTATTACTGTCGAAAAAAAAATAGGATACTGCAAGCTTTCCGATACCCAGCAAGCCGAAATCATAGACTTGCCGGGTGCCTATAGTCTCAATCCAAGCTCGGAAGACGAGCATGTGGCTGTAAATGTGCTTACACATAACTCTGAGCCTCATTACCCTGATGTGGTGGTAGTGGTGTGTGAGGTGAGTAACCTCAAGCAAAATCTCTTGCTCTTTACCCAAGTAAAAGACCTTGGGTTGCCTACGATACTTGTTATCAATATGGTAGACCAGATGCGCAAAAAGGGTATCAGTATTGAGGTGGAAAAATTAGCGCAAGCTTTGCAGACGAAAGTTATCCTCACCAGCACTCGCAAAGGCGAAGGGCTTACGGAGCTGAAAGAAGCGATTGTAAATTATCAACAACTGTCGCTCACTCCTTGCGTAGATATCTCTCGCTTAGAGGCAATGACTTTTGGCACGTCGGAAAGTGAGCAACGACGCAAACAGCAAAAAGAAACGATACTTCGCTATCAGTTTATCAACAGAATACTGAAAGAGACGTATACGGTAGACCAGCGCAAAGCACAGACGCTTCGAGCACGTCTCGACCGCTTCCTCATACACCCCTTCTTTGGCTATGTGGTGTTTGCTGCGATACTCTTGCTTATCTTCCAAGCAGTATTTACTTGGTCGAGCTATCCGATGGATTGGATAGAAAACGGTTTCAATGTTTTTGGGGAATGGCTTGCTACTAAACTACCTGCTGGGGCACTTAGCGAATTACTAATAGAGGGTATCCTACCAGGAATCGCAGGTATCACAGTGTTTATCCCCCAAATAGCTGTACTCTTCACCTTGATTGCCCTATTGGAAGAAAGTGGCTATATGAGTAGGGTGGTGTTCTTGATGGACAATGTAATGCGTCGTTTTGGGCTCAGTGGTAAGAGTGTTGTTCCTCTGATTTCGGGAGCAGCTTGTGCCGTACCTGCCGTGATGATTGCCCGTAATATTGAGAATTGGAAAGAACGCCTAATCACCATACTTGTTACTCCGTTTATGACCTGTTCAGCGCGTTTGCCTGTATATCTCATCATCATTAACTTGGTAATTCCAGACGGTGATTTTTGCTGGATTAGCTATAAAGCGTGGACATTCTTTGCGATGTACTTTTTAGGCTTTGCGGTAGCTTTGCTCTCGGCTTTCATCTTAGACAAAGTACTGAAGATGCACAAGAACAACAGTTTCTTTATCGCCGAAATTCCCGATTATAAAATTCCGCTTTTGCGCAATGTATGCCTCACTGTATACGAGAAGACCAAAGGCTTTGTAGTAGGAGCAGGGAAGTTCATTTTAGCAATTTCGATACTTTTGTGGTTTTTAGGATCTCACGGAATAGGAGAAAAGTACAACAGCATAGAGGCTACCGCCGAGCAGTTGGCACAAACTCACCAGTGGACTGCCGAGCAGAAAACACATTACATAGAAGCCCAAAGTCTTGAATACTCGTTTTTGGGTTACATAGGCAAAGGAATAGAGCCCGTATTTCGCCCGCTGGGCTACGATTGGAAAATCAGTATAGGGGTAGTAGCTTCGTTTGCAGCGCGAGAGGTGTTCATTAGTACCCTATCAACGGTTTATAGTTTAGGAAAAGATTTGGATACCGAAGGTGAAGAGGGCGAACGTACTATCTTGGCAAAAATGCGCGCTGAAGTACGTCCTGATGGTACGCCTGTATACACACTCGGCACCGGTATTTCGCTCTTGCTCTATTACGCTTTTGCAATGCAGTGTCTTAGCACTGTTGCCGTAGTACGAAAAGAGACCAATAGCTGGAAATGGACAGCTATCCAATGGATATTTATGACGGGAATTGCCTACGTGAGTGCAATGCTGGCATTTATTTTAATTAGATAATCCTCTCCCCGTTCCCCTCTCCCGAGGAGAGGGGCAAGCTAAAAAGTGAGAGGAAGTAAAATTATAAAAATAACAAACAATATAAAGAATAAATTCCCTTTTACGGATTTCCTCCTCCCTTCCTTTTGGGGAGGGGGAGAACGGACGGGGTGAGGAACATATGAAGTTAGGTTTAGTATTTTCAGGTGGCGGGGTGCGCGCTTTGGCACACGCTGGATTGTTGAAGGCTTTGGAAGAAAAAGGCTTGCAACCCTCAATTATTTCGGGTACCAGTGGTGGAGCACTTATTGGGGCACTCTACGCTTGTGGGGTAAAGCCCGAAGATATGGTGCATTTTTTTAAGGAAACACCTGTGTTCAAATGGTCGATGCTCACTTTTAAAAAAGTGGGATTAGTAGATAGTGCTAAATATACTAAGTTCTTTAAGAAACAATTTCAATGTCCGACTTTTGAAGACTTGCGTTTGCCCTTAGTGGTAACAGCTACTAATCTGTTGAACGGTAAAGTACAGTATTTTAGCAAAGGAGAGCTCATTCAGCCCCTCATTGCGTCGTCGGCACTACCGCCTTACTTTTCACCGGTGAGAATAGGAGACAGTTTATATTGCGACGGGGGACTGCTGAACAACTTCCCTATAGAACCCCTCAAAGACCGATGCGATAGAATTATAGGGAGCTTTGTGAATCCACTAGAAACGATTACCGAGAAGGAGCTCAGCAACTCGTTCCAGTTTATGCAACGGATTTACAACATCACTATGGATGGCAATTATAACCGCAAGTTTAAAAAATGTGACTACTTACTACTACATAACCTCAGCAATGTAGGCGTACTCGATACTAAAAAGCTCGATCAAGCCTTCGAATATGGATACGAACAAACAATTACCAAATTAGCTGATTTGTCAGTTAGCTAATGAGTAGAGGCAAACATTGACAAATTACTAAATTAAGACATTAACTTTATGAGTGAGATTTCTAAAATTCTATTCTTGGTATCGGATAGTTTGCTGATACCCGACATTATCGTACTCTTGGTACTTTTTGTGCGCGCTTTATTATTAGTAGGTAGTTTCTACAATCGCTTCATCACTAAATACAAAAACGACAAACAGCTGAATGAAGCTATCAGGACGCTCACACCCGAAAGCGCAGAACAGCTTAAAGCTCTATTGCCTGCACGCGATAACGCTCTTTACACTCAATACTTGCGTGATATTCTTAGCCATATACCCGACGAGGCATATTACGACTATATGATTTCCAACTTCGAGAATGAAGGCGAAAAAGACATAGCCACCTCTAAGCTGTTGGCAAAAGTAGGTCCCGTTTTGGGGCTCATCGGTACGCTTATTGCTATGAGTCCGGCGCTTACAGGGCTCTCCACCGGAGACATTTCTAAGATGGCAAGTAATATGCAAGTAGTATTTGCCACCACCGTTGTAGGCTTAGTTATTAGTTTAGTAGGGTTGGTAACTTTGCAGTTCAAACAACGCTGGTATAGCAAAGAAATCAACAACCTTGAGTATGTAAGTAGAGTATTAACTCAACCCGCAAGACAATGAAGACAAACCGACGCATATCCCGACTCAAAGACGATGATGCCGACCCGCTAAGTGTAGTGGTAAACCTCTTTGACGTGGCAATGGTTTTTGCCGTTGCCTTAATGGTATCGATGGTGATGAACCTGAATATGGCAGATTTCTTTTCGGGTGAAGATTTTACCATTGTAAAGAAGAAAGGTGATGATATGGAAATCCTTCGTCGTGAAGGGCAGAAAATCACTAAATATAAAACTGTAGAAGGTGCAACCCCCGATGCTTCTACCACTCAGAAAAAAGGTAAACGCCTCGGGGTAATGTACGAAACCGAGAATGGCGAAACTATATTATTACCTGATGAAGAATAAACATAAATAAACCCTATTAAAAAATTAAATATGAAAAAGTTTCTCATTAATTTCGTTGTTGTACTGCTACTACTCATTGGTACCCTTTACGTGGCGGGCTATGGATATATTCTCAAAGCAGTAGTGGTGGTCTACGGCACGGGGCATACTACTACTTTCCTTGATGATTATACCTATTTTGACAATCGTACAATTGCTAAAAGTTCTACTCCTCAGCCTTGGCCACTTTCAGCGGATTACAACAAAATACCCGAAACCCCCGAGTTACAAAATGCTCACAAGAAATACGGAACGGTAGCTTTTCTTATCATCAAAGGTGATAGTATATGGCACGAACAGTATTTTGAAGGCTATAATACTGAGAGTAAGAGCAATTCGTTTTCTATGGCAAAGAGCTATGTCTCGGCGCTCTTGGGCAGGGCTATTGCCGATGGTTATATCAAGAGTCTCGACCAAAAAGTAAGCGATTTCTTCCCTGAGTACAAAAAAGGCTTCGGAGCCCAGCTTACGATAGGCGACCTCTCGTCTATGGCATCAGGACTTGAATGGGACGAGGCGTATTACAATCCGTTTTCTATTACGACTCGTGCTTATTTTGATAAACATTTTAGAGAAAAGATGCTCCAACTGAGGATTGTTTCTCCTCCTGGGAAAGCCTATAAATACCTCAGTGGAAATACTTTCCTTTTGGGAATGGTATTGGAGAAAGCTACAAAGAAGACCCTTACTCAGTATCTCACCGAGAGCTTATGGCAACCTATGGGTTGTGAGAGCGATGCTCTTTGGCAATTAGACAGTGAAGAAAGCGGACTCGAAAAAGCGTATTGTTGTATTGCTTCGAATGCACGTGACTTTGCCCGCCTCGGAAAACTCTATCGAGATAATGGAAAGTGGAACGGCAAACAGCTATTAGACTCTACCTTTGTGGCGACTTCCGTACAACCGCGCTTTGCCGAGAGTCCAGAATACGGCTATGGTTGGTGGTTATTAGACTATAAAGATACCCATTTCTTTATGATGCGTGGACATTTGGGACAATACGTAATTGTAAATCCTACTGATAAAGTTATCATTGTGCGTTTAGGGCATCGCACTGCCGATACTTCTCCTGAAGGCAGTAAGTTTACTCAGGACATTTATGATTATATAGATGAGGCATATAAAGTTTTAGGTGTTAGAAGGGTAGTAGAGTAATGAGACTTTAAATTAATAGTTGAATTTCAGTAAAAATGCTTAACAAGATTAATCTTGAAGATATTCTCTTCTTAGACATAGAAACGGTACCACTCTATGAACAACACGCTGAGCTTTCGGCTTTAGAACAAGAACTGTGGGAGGAAAAGACACGTTATCAGCGGAAAGATGAGTTTACTGCTGAAGAATTTTACGACCGTGCAGGTATTTGGGCGGAGTTTGGGAAGATTGTATGTATATCAGTAGGCTACTTTTCTTTTCGGCATCAGCAACGCACTTTTAGGGTTACCTCGTTTGTGGGAGAGGAAGAAGTGTTGTTAAAAGATTTTGTACGTTTGGTAGAAGAACACTTTTCACGCGCTAATAAATTGTTTTGTGCTCATAACGGCAAAGAGTTTGACTTTCCTTACCTTTCGCGACGTATGATTATCAATGGTATTCCTATTCCTCAAAAACTACAGCTCTTTGGTAAGAAACCTTGGGAAATTCCACATCTCGATACTCTTGAACTATGGAAATTTGGTGATTATAAACACTTCACTTCGCTGAAGCTCTTGGCTCATATTTTGGGTATTCCTTCCCCTAAAGACGATATTAATGGTAGCGAAGTGCGTGATGTGTTCTACAATGAAGGCGATGTAGATCGCATTGCTACTTATTGTGAAAAAGATACTATTACAGTAGCCCAAATACTGCTACGTTTCCGCAACGAAGAGCTTCTAACCGATGATGAAATCCTAATTGTAGGGCATTAACTTTTACTTCTATTTTAAATACTGAGGTTCAAAATAAGCAATATCTTCAAAGTCTTGTTTTGTATATTTTTCTATAGCAAACGGAAGCATATCTTTTGCCTCAGGGAAGGCATTGGGTATAAATACAGCATTAGGATGCTTACAGATAGAAGCAAACTTCGTACTGCCATCACCTAAAAAAGTTACTTTACCCCTATTTAGTTCTTCTTGATAACTATGCTCATCGAGGATTTTAGCTTCAGTAGGACTCACAAACTGATAAGCACTATTAAACACGGCGCTATACACCTCCATACGGCGTGCATCGAGCATAGGGATAATGCAATTACCCTGAGCTTGGTGAGCGAGGATTTGCAAGGTAGGAATAGCAATTAAGGGTTTCTCCAAAGCAAAGCAAAGACCCTTGGCAGTAGCAATACCAATGCGCAAACCTGTATAAGAGCCTGCACCAGCACTTACGGCTATAGCATCAACCGCAGAAAGGGGTAAGGAGGCTTGTTGCATTACGTCTTCAATGAAGAGATGTAAGTTTTCAGAATGAGTAAACTTGCCTGCATTCTCAGATTTTTCTGCAAGAATATGATTGTCTTTTGATAGGGCTACCGAGCAATTGAGCCCTGAAGTTTCTATGTGAAGGATAATCATTTTTGTTGTATTTTTCAACTTAGGAGGAATGTGTGACGCAAAAGCGACTGTTTATTTTTCACTTTTCCCAGAAACAATAAGAACTATTTCTCCTTTAATATTCTTATCTTTATAATAGTCTAAAAGTTGTTGGAGGGTGCCACGTTGGGTCTCTTCGTGTAGCTTAGTGAGCTCACGTGAGAGACTCGCAGGACGGTCGGTACCGAAAGTGGTAATAAAGTCAGTGAGGGTTTTGAGCAATTTATGTGGGGAGATGTAGAAAATCATCGTTTTGGTTTCAGTTGTGAGCTGAGAGAGGCGCGTTTGTCGTCCTTTTTTATCGGGAAGGAAGCCTTCGAAGGTAAAACGGTCGTTAGGCAAACCACTGTTTACCAAGGCAGGCACAAAGGCTGTAGCTCCTGGTAAGCATTCTACATCTACTCCCTCAGTAAGGCAAGCACGCGTAAGCAAGAAGCCGGGATCGGAAATGGCAGGTGTTCCTGCATCGGTGATGAGTGCTACGGTAGTACCCCTTTTGATGCGCTGTACCCAACCGTCTACCACTTTGTGCTCGTTGAACAGGTGGTAACTTTGCATAGGGGTATGGATATCGTAGTGTTTGAGGAGCTTACTACTGGTGCGCGTATCTTCGGCTAAGATAATATCAACCTCTTTGAGCAAACGGAGTGCTCGCAAGGTTATATCTTCGAGATTGCCTATGGGGGTAGGAATGAGATAGAGTTTGCTCATTACACTTCAAAGCGTTTGAGGAGGAGAGAAAGGAAGCGTTCTTCGTATTCCTCTTTGTCTTTCCAATAGTTGTAAGTAGGTTTTATTTCTTGTTCTAAGTATAAAACAGCATCTTGCATTGTATTAAGTTCTCCGATATGTTTTACAACTTTGTTATATTCGCTTTCACTACCAAGGAAGAGTTTTTGTACAAAAGCTAATTTATCATTCAAACCTATTTGAGCATTTTTACCTAACTTATCGTTAAGAGATTGTACGGGTTTTATATTCTCATCAGTTTCTTTTCTATCGAATACTGTGTTCTTAGACTGAGAGATAAACTCTTCTAAGGAAGGGGATTGCTTTAAGATGCGTTGTTCATCGGTGTACTGAGGTTGCTCAATAAACTGTTCGGGCTGTGTTACTTGCTGAGGTTGCTCGATTGCAAAATCTATTTGAGATGTTTCTACTCTTTTAGGTTGTTCCACAGGTACTGCCCATTCAGGTTCGGGCTGATGTACTTCTACTTGGGGTTGCGCTATTTTTGTAGTTTGTTTTTGAACGGGTTTTGGTTCCATTGCTACAAACGAAGCTTTTTCTTTTGTTTGTCCTTTAGGAGCAATAGGGTGCACTTCGGTAGCTTCTACGTTGATGTCGAAAATATCTTTTTCTTGATTTTCATCAATGAAATTAGATACTTTTTTCATCATTGAGTTTTTTCGGTTTTCATTAGCACCTAAGTCTTGATAATATTTATCAACGAAACTCAATATAGTGATTTTTTCAGCTAATTTATGAGCCTGTCTATTGAGTTCTATGAGGTTAAGTTTCCCTTGTTTAGCAATAATTTCGGTAGCGAGAGCTACTAAACTTTGTTCTAATTCTTCTTTCATAGATTGCTATTCTTTAGTTAAGATGTGGCAAAGATATAAAATATTTTTGAATAATAAAGAAATAACAAAAAAACAGACTGCTCCAGAAAATCTTTTTGGAGCAGTCTGTTTTTTTTAGATTACTTAATTGAAGCTTCGTAAATACCTTCGATAGTGTGAGTTAAAGTATCGTTGAACTGAGCATCGGTTTGTTGAGCTGAGAGTCCTTCGGTAAGTGCTCTTGAGAAACTGGCGATTACGCCTTTGTTTTCGGCGAGGATATCATTGGCTTTCTCTCTTGGGTAACCTCCTGAAAGGGCGACTACACGCACTACGCGAGGGTGCTTGGTGAACTCTTTGTAGAGATTGTTAATAGTTGGCAAAGAGAGTTTGAGCATCACGTTGAAAGTATCGGGGAGGGCATCGAGGTGTTTTCTTATCTCGTCGCGCAAGATAGCTTCGGCAGGTGATTTATCGGGGATATTGATATCTACTTCGGGCTCTATAATAGGCACGAGTCCTGCTTTTACGATTTGTTTGGCTATCTCAAACTGTTGTTTTACCACTCGTGCAATACCGTCAGGAGAGGCTTTTTTAATGACTGAACGCATTTTGGTTCCGAAGATATGACGCTCATTGGCACGCTCTAAGAGTTCTGTAAGACCGCTAATAGGTTTCATCAGTTGAACACCATCGGCGTCTAAGCTTTCTAAGCCTTTATCAACTTTAAGGAAGGGGACTATGTGTTTTTCTTCCCAGAGATAATCGGCGGTGTATTTACCATCTATTTTTCTATCCATTGTCTGTTCGAAAAGGATAGCACCGATAATTTTATGGCTGTTAAAGGCGGGGCTTTTGATGATGCGGGTACGCATTTGGTGAATGAGGTCAAACATTTGGTCTTCATTGCTATATTGGTCTTCATTCACACCGTAAAGTTTAAGGGCTTTTGGGGTACTACCGCCACTTTGGTCGAGGGCTGCGATAAAGCCCTTACCATCTTTCATTTGTTCGAGTTGTTCTTTTTTCATAGTGTGTTACTGTTTAAAAGATAGTACAAAGGTACGAAATATTTTTTAATTGACAAAAATTAATAATACTGGAAATGCCAATAATGCCAATAATACTAATAATACCAGAAATGCCAAAAATACCATAATAATCAACTTTGCCAAAGGTGCGAGCCGCACGGGCAGTCGTAGCACGATGGGTGGCGAAAAATTAGCAGATTAGCATATTTGAAAATTAGCAAATGTGGAGGGTTGGAGTTATCGGAAGGAAACGGAAAAGTTCGGAAGTGAGTCGGGAGAAATTTTGGTGAAAAAAGGGTGTAAGATGGGTGGGGTTAGCTTATAGAGAGCTTATAG